>Ga0181536_10000532_pt1 | contig 46309 bp, 39 predicted proteins | sample PEATcosm2014_Bin_41_FD_121105 | JGI IMG/M metagenome (GOLD analysis project Ga0181536, IMG submission 121105) | Peatland microbial communities from MTU Mesocosm Facility, Houghton, MI, USA - PEATcosm2014_Bin17_60_metaG | ecosystem: Environmental > Terrestrial > Soil > Wetlands > Peat | place...
GGGTTGCGACCAACCCAGGCACGGACTTGCACCGTGCAGACGAAACGTCCTCGCGGACGCACTCATCCTCGGCCTTGAGCCGAGGATCCGTGGACGCACCACGATGTCGATTCGAGCCGATTTCCGCGCGGCCAGAGATGCTCGGCTCAAGGCCGAGCATGACGTTTTGGGTGATTTCAGCCATGCCCCAACCTTAACCTGATGCGTATGGGGCATGACCGGGCCATCGCTATCACCTTGATGCGGATGGCCCGGTCAGGCCGGGGCCATGACGTGTGGCGACCGCGTCGTGTGTCAATCATTAAGCTCGCTGGTATTACCGAACCCGTAACTCCTTGGCGGACCGGAACATCAATTCCCAAACGTCTCCCGCCACGCCTCGATCACCTCGGGAATCCCCGCGCGGATCTCCGCCACCGTCAGCGGAATCACCTTCTGCGAACTCAACGCCGGCTCGTCCGGCCGCGTCGGCACACCCTGGCGGATCGGTTCGCTGCCATCGCCGGCCACCAGCTTCGAATAGTCCTCGCTGAGCAGCCACTCCATGAACAGCCGCGCCGCCGCCGGATGCGGCGCGTTCGCGGGAATGGCGGAGGGCGTGACGCACAGCGACAACCCGTCCGCCGGGTTGACGATCGCGATCGGATTGCCCTTGTCGATCGTTCTGTAAGTGGTGTTGGCCGAGGCCAGGCCGACATGCACCTCCCCCGCTGTCATCAATGTCACCGGATCGACGGCGGAACGTCCGATGCGCGGATTGTTCTTCGCGAGTTTTTCGAAATACTCCCAACCATAGAGTTTGCGCATCCCCACGCACCACACGCCGGTGCAGCCGCTGAATGCCGGATGCCCGGTGGCGACGAAGCCCTTCCACCGCGGGTCGAGCAGATCGGTCCAGTTCCTCGGCGCGTCCTCGGGTTTCACGAAGTTGGTGTTGTAGACCAGGAAATAGCGCGACGCGTTGGTCACGTAAGAAAACCCCGGGTCCGACAGCGCCAGGAATTGCGGCAGCAAATGGGGCGCGTTCTCCGGGCGGTATTCGCTCAATTGATGCCGTTCCTTGAGGATCGGCATGTGCGAGATGTCCGTCGTGCTGAATACGTCGCATTGCGGCGTTTTGTTCTTGATGTCCAGCAATAGCCGCTGATAGGCGACCTGACCCGTGGTACGGATCACCTCGACCTTGATGCCCGGGTATCGCGCTGTGAACGTGCGGCCCAGTAGCTCGGCGGTTTCGGCGTCGGTCTGCCCGGTATACCAGGTGAGGGTGCCTTCCGCATGGGCCGCGCTTTCCAGCGCCGTCAGGTCGGCCCGTGCGTCGCGCGGCAGTACCGCGGCGACCGCCGCCATGATCGCGCCGGCGCCGATCCGCCGGCGTCCAGGATGGTTTCGCATGATGGTTCCCCCGCGCACGGCCACGGATCGCCCGTCAGATCGAACGCGTCCAGTCGTCGCTGGACGCGATCCCACCCTCGGTCCAGGTGAACTCGATCTTGGTGTAGGTGAAACTGATCCTCTCGACACTCGAGCCGTCGGAGGACCCCTCGCTGTTGAAGTCCCGCATCATGGCGTTCGTCAAACTGAGGGTCACCCACGGTTTGTGGCCTTCTCCTTCCACGACCCAGGAGATGTCGACGGTTAACGACTCATTGTTGACGCAGCTTTGATGCAAAAGCGGGGACGATTGATCCATCGGCTTGGTAATCTGCACTGGCCGCGCGACGCGTTTGCCAGCCGTTTGTCCGGTGCTGACGTCATACGGGCTGCCAACGCCAAACACGACCGTATCGACCTGAATCTGGCCCGCGAAAGCCGCCGTGGTCACACCACCTTTAAGAACGCCTTGTTTGGCTCCCTTGATTTTCGCATAGATCGCCATGACGCCACTCCCCCTCGCTGCCGTGCCGCTGCCGCGCGGACCGGGATGCCGCGCCTGATGGCGACCCATACCATTTCAATGCGGCCGGGTCCAAGCAATGCGACCCGGGCCGCGGTCAACCGCCAAACGTGTCGCGCCATTGTTCGATCACCTCGGGCACGCCTTTGGCGATCTCTTCCACGGTCAGGCTCAGCACCTTCACGTCGTCCAACGATTTCTGACCGGAGGTCAGCTTCAGTCCTGGGCGGACCGGGTCGTTATGGTTTTCGACCGAGAAGCGGGCATACTCGTCGCTGATCAGCCATTCCTGGAACAACCGCGCCGCGTTCGGATGCGGCGCCGCCGCCATGACGGCGGTTGGCCCGACACACAAGCTCGCGCCATCGGCCGGGTAGACGGGTTGGATCGGATTGCCCCGGTCGACCTGTTGGAACGCCGTGCCCGACGGCGCCGGCCCAACCAGGCACTCGGCGGCGTTGATCAATGTCACCGGATCGTTACCGGAACGGCCGACCCGCGGATTGTTCTTCGCCAACTTCTCGAAATACGACCAACCGTAGAGTTTCCGCAGCGCGACAACCCAGACCCCGGTGCAGCCGCTGAACGCGGGATGCCCGGTGGCGATCTGATCCTTCCATTTCGGGTCAAGCAGATCGGTCCAGGACCGCGGCGCGTCCTCCGCTTTCACCTTCGCGGAATTATAAATGATCAGATGACCGATCATGGCGGATGGGTAATAAAAGCCCGGATCGGCGGTGGCTTTCGCCGCCGGCAGCAAGCCATCGGCGCCCTCGGGCCGGTACTCCGCCAGCGCCCCGCGTTGCTTCAACGCCGGGTATTGCGCGATGTCGGTCGAACTGAACACGTCGCATTGCGGCGCGGAATTCTTCAGGTCTTGCAACAACCGCTCATACGCGACCTGACCGGTGGTGCGAATCACCGAGACAACGATGCCGGGATAGTGCGCGGTGAACGCCCGCCCCATCCGCTCCGCCGTTTCGGTGTCGAGTTGCGCGATATACCAGGTCAGGCCGCCTTCCTTCCGCGCGCCCTGTTCCAGCGCGGCGAGATCGGCATGGGCCGGCCGCGCGGCGAAGCTGAAGCCACCCAGGCCCGCGAGGACCAGTCGGCGGGGAATCTTGGTCATGGGAACGCCTCCCTCTGTCATCGCGAGGCGCATGGCGACAATGCAATCCACCCGGCCATGCGCATGAGCCGCCAGAGTGCTTCGCTTCGCCCGCGATGACAACGGCGCGTACCGCGCTCTGTGCGTCCCGGCTCCGATTGCCAGCGCGCCGCCCGCGTGCTGATCTCCGGCGAAACACACCGAGGGAGGCCGCCATGACCGAGCCATTCAATCGTTACGACCTCACCAGTGCTCGCCAACACGGCCGTCCTGGGCGGGAGATCAGGCCAAAGAGCCTCACCGTCGACATTCACTCCCACGCCATGGTGCCCGCGGCGGTGGACGTCGTGCGGCCGCATCTGACACCGGACCCACGCGCGCAATTCTACACCGAGGAGACCCGCCTCCTGGGACGCAAGCAGGACGCGGATCGCACGCCCTATCTGACCGATCTGGACCGGCGCATGCGCGTCTTCGACGAGATGGGCGTTGACGCCCAGGTGATCTCGCCGGCGCCGGCGCAATGCTATTACGGGGTGCCGCCGGAGGTCGCGATCAAAGCGGCCCGCGTCATCAATGAAGGCATCGCCGGGATCGCCCGCTCGCGCCCGGATCGCATTCCGGCGGCGATGGGCTCGGTGCCGCTACAGGCCGGCGGTGAGGCGGCGGCGGACGAACTTGACCATTGCGTGACGACGCTCGGCCTGAAAGGCGTCGAGGTGCTCGCGCATGTTGGCGGCAAGGAATTGTCCGACCCGGCGTTCGAACCGTTCTGGGCCAAGGCCGAGGCGTTGGGCGCGGTGGTGTTCATCCACCCGAACTCCTTCACGCAACCGCAGCGGTTCGGCAAACACTACTTCAGCAACGTGATCGGCAATCCGCTGGACACGACGATGGCGCTGCACTGGCTGATCTTCGATGGCGTACTGGAACGATATCCGGATTTGAAGATCATCGCCTCGCACGGCGGGGGATATCTGCCGAGCTATTCCGGGCGGATCGATCATGCCTGGGGCGCGCGCAGCGACTCGCGCGGGACGCTGCCGAAGCCACCGAGCTATTATCTGAAGAAAATCTATCTCGACACGATCGTTTTCACCACGCATCAGTTGGAGGCGATGGTGAAGCTGTTCGGGGCGGATAAGATTCTTCTGGGCACCGATTATCCGTACGATATGGGCGAATACGATCCGATCGGACATATCGCGTCGGTTGAGTCGTTGAGCCCGTCGGATGTAGCGGCGATCGCCGGAGGGAATGCGAAGCGGTTGTTCGGGTTGTAATACCAGAGCGCTTAACCACTGACTCTCGCCCCACGCGTCATGGCCCGGCTCGTCCGGGCCACCTGTCGCCGCACCCTGCCGGTTCAGATGGCCCGGACGAGCCGGGCCATGACGGGGGAGAGAAGCCACCGTGTGTCAACCACTAAGCGCGCTGGTATAATACCAACGCGCGAACGGATTGACCGATCGGCACCAACGTCCAATCCGTCATCACCGGGCTCGAGCCGGTGATCTCTCGCGGCACCGTGCGGCGACGGGTGCGACTCGATCGGAAAGCGGGCTACCCGCTGTTCCCCGACACCACCGCTTCGTTGGGAAACGCCAGCTCGTGCCGCGACCGCCATTCCGGTTTCACATAATTCACGATTAACGACCGCCGCACGCCCATGATCGGCCGCTTCACGAACCCGTGCCACGTATTCGGGCTGGGCGCGAAGATCAGGCCGTGATTGAATGTCCCCGGCGCGCGCCCAAGCACATGCCCTTCCGCGTCCATGATGTCGGTGCCCCAGTCTTCCGCGTTTGGATCATCCGACAGATAGATCAGGAACGTCAGCAGCTTGGCGCCGATGTCGGTATGCGGTTCCAGCCAGAACCCGTCGGTGTCGAGGCAATACTCGATGCGCAGGAACCCGCCGGCGAGGCGGATCCCGCACAGATCCTCCAACAGTCCCACGGTGGCCTCATCCTGAAACGCATCGGCCAGCACGTCGCAGGCCACGAACGCGTCGCGGTTGGCCTCGGACACGAAAATCCGCCGCGAATTATAGGTTTCCCGTTTGCCAAGCGTGTCGCCGAACGCTGCGGGCGAAAATGGCAGAGCGTGAACCGCGTCGGGCAGCCATTCCGGCAACACGTCGTGCAACAGCCAATGCGGGAACGGTGCGCGCACGGCGGTGGCATTCAGGATGGCGCGGCGGATGGTGCAGCCCACCATCGGGACAACCGGCCGCTCAAGAGTCGTGCCCATCAGGTTCCCTTTCGTCAAACTCCGAACCAACGCTTGACGCCGGCCGAGACAGCGTGGCGGCGCAATTCCCGCCGGGCGGAGGCCGCGTCGACCATCCAGTTCAACATGATCGCCCGCCGTACCCCGTCGAACGGTTTGTGCCCGTGCCACGACCGGTCCGAGCGGCGGAACGCGATCAGAGTCCCGGCTTCCGGCGGCACCTCGGCGATCATGTCCTCGATATCGTCAGGTCCGCGCAGCAACCGCAGCCGGCCGCCCGGGTTGTCCCAGGCGGTATTCAGGTAAATCAGGGCGGTGATCTGTTTCGTCTCGCTATCGGTATGGATCAGCCCATCGCGGGGCCGGGTTCGGGCGCGCAGCGTGACCATGAGCGTATCGGCCGTCAGCTTCAGCTCGAATTTCGTGGCGAACGCCGCGGTCACCGCCGGCGAGCGCAAGGCGTGCAGCAGGCTGCCGAACGCGGTGTCGGGTTCCTCCCACGGCGCCGGCAGGACACCGGGCAAATCCGGCCCAGGAAAGGCGGCCGCGGCGGCCTCGGCGGCGGCGCGCGGTACGAAGCCAGGGACGACCAGGAATTCGAATGGGTCGCGCGTCAGCGGCGTGCGCGTGAACCGGTTCAGGTCGACCAGATCCGCCGGCGGTACCGGCGGGGTCGTCAGGTCATCGGCTTCGAGCATCGATCACACCGCCGCGGAATGACGCGCCACTCCGCGCGCCAAATAAGAGTCGAACGCCGCCGCGACGGCGCGCACGAATGGCCGGCCGCGGCCGGTCACGGTGATCCGGTTGCCGTCGCGCTCCACCAACCCGTCTGCTTCCAGGCCGCGCAACGCCGGTTCCGCGTCGGCCAGTTCCGCGGGATCGGCCCCGCTGTCCGCGGCGATCGCCGCCGGGTTCGCGGTGAAGTGGCACATGATCTGCTCGATCACCGCGCGCCGCGCGCGGTCGGCATCGGTCAGCGCGACGCCACGCGCGATGGGCAAAACGCCGTCCCGAATCGCGTCTCGCCAGGCCGGCACGCCGGGATGGTTTTGCACGTAGCCCCGCGGCAGCGCACCGATCGACGAGGCGCCGAGGCCGAGCAGAACCGGCGCCGCGTCCGTGGTATAACCCTGAAAATTCCGCCGCAATCGCGACCCCACCGCCGCCTGGGCCAACGCATCATCCGGCCGGGCGAAATGATCCAGGCCGATCGCGGCGTAGCCGTGCGCCAGGAAGGTGTCCTCGATCGCCTGCCGCTGCGCGAACCGCTCCACGGTACCGGGCAGGCTGGCGTCTGGAATCAGCGCCTGATGCTTCTTCATCCATGGCACGTGGGCATAGCCGAAGACCGCCGCCCGGCTGGGTTTGACGCCGAGCGCCTGCTCCGCCGTGCCGATCACCCCCGACGTCGTCTGGTACGGCAGGCCATAAATCAGATCGAGGTTGATCGCGTCGATCCCGGCGGAGCGCAGCCGCGCCGCGCAATCCTCGGTCAACGCGAGGCTCTGGTGGCGGTTGATGGCATCCTGCACGCGGGGATCGAAGTCCTGCACGCCCAGGGACACGCGGTTGGTGCCCATGGCGGCGAGCGCGGCGAGGGAGTCGTCGCCCAGGGTCCGAGGGTCGATCTCGACGGCGATTTCCGCGTCGGGCGCCACGTCGAAGCGGGCGCGCAGCCGCCGCATGACGGCGAGCATCGTCTCGGCCGGCAGTCGCGTCGGCGTGCCGCCACCCCAGTGGATGTGGCGTACCGTGCGGCTTCCGCCGATTCGGTCCGCGACCAGGTCGATTTCCGCCATCAGCGTGGCGCCATAGAGTAGCAGCGGCTCGGGCCGGTTCACCACGGTCGTATGGCAGGCACAGAACCGGCATAGCGAGGCACAGAACGGCACATGCAGATACAACGACAACGCGGCGCCCTCGGGCAGCGCCCGCAGCCAGCGCGCGTAAACCCCGCCGTCGATCGCCGTCGAGAAATGCGGCGCCGTCGGATAACTCGTATAACGTGGGACCGCACGATCGTACTTCGCGATCAGGCCAATGATGTCCATCCGGAAAATATCTTCCGTCCAAAAGCGCGCCGCCTTGATCTATGTCATGGCGGCGGCTTGAATGCCCCTGACGCGACGGCACCGCCGGGCAGGTCTTCAGGAGGCAAACCAATGCCCACGACACCGATCGGCGGTCCAACCGGCGACCCGGCACGGGTGCGGATTTGATGCGCGCCGCCGCCTGGCTCCAGGCGTGGGATGCCCAGGGCGTGCACCGGACCGGCACAGCGGGGGACGCGGCGGGCGCCGAGTGGCTGGCGCGGGAAGCCGCGGCGCTCGGTGCCTCGGTCGCGCTCGAACCGTTCCGGTTGAGCCGAATCGATCCGGAGTCGTGCTGGGTCGAAAGCGCCGGAGGCCGGATCGAGGGCGTGCCGGTCTTCGACTCGCCGCCGACCGGACCCGGTGGCGTCAACGGACCCATCGCCGCGGTCCGCCTCTCACCGCGGGCCGTTTACACGCCGGACTATCACGCCATGCGGCGCGCGTCCGATCGCGCCGCGATGGTCATCGTCTGCCAGGGCGTGGAACCGGGTCTCGGTCTGTTGAACGCGGAGCGATTTCGCGAACCGTATGGCTGCCCGGCGATCCAGGTGGCGGAGATGCCGCGGTCGGAGCCCACGCGGCTGGTGAGCTTTTACCGGCGGACCGCGGTCGACGCCCACAATGTCGTGGTCACGATCAAAGGCCGGGAACGCTCGGGCCGGTTGGTGGTGGTGATGACGCCACGCTCCTCCTGGTGGCAATCGACGTCCGAACGCGGCGGCGGGTTGGTTTGCTGGCTGGAAACGTTACGCGCCCTGATCGCATCGCCGCCCTCGGCCGATGTCGTGATGACCGCGAACAGTGGGCACGAGCTCGGGCATCTCGGACTGGATGCGTTTCTGGCGCGGCGGCCGGGGTGGGACCGGCCGGACGGCGCGATCTGGGTGCATTACGGTGCCAATATCGGTGCGGCCGGCGGGGAATTGTCGGTCCAATCCGCCAACCGGCCGTTGCGCGACGGGATGCGGCGGGCGTTGACCGCGTTCCGTCAGCCACCCAGTACGATGGCGCCCGAATCTCAGATACCTACCGGCGAGACCAGGGACATTCATCGGTCGGGCGGGCGCTATGTCACGCTGGTCGGAAGCAACCGCTTGTTTCATTTGCCTCAGGATCGCTGGCCCGGCGCGGTGGACGTCCCGGCGATCGAGCGTATCGCCGCCGGTGCCGCGGCGATGGTGCGCGCTCTGGCGGGATAGGCCGATTGGACCCGGACGGATGGGGAGCGTAAAATACCCGCCGACGGAGGCTGACGATGCTCACCATTCAACCCACCGGCGCCATCCTGGGCGCCACGGTCCACGGCCTGGACGCCGCGAAACCTGTCTCGGAGAAGGATTTCGGCCAGGTGCTGGCGGCGCTTGGCCAGTACGGCGTGCTGCGCTTTCCGGACCAGCATTTGGATGAGGACGGCGTGCGCCGGTTCTCCCAGTTGTTCGGCGAGATTCAGGGGCCGTCCTCCGGCCCGCTCACCCAGGACGGCAAGGAAGCGCCGGTGGTTGGGATCCTGTCCAACATCAAGGAGAACGGCAAATACATCGGCGCCGCCGACGCCGGGCAGGACTGGCACACCGACATGTCGTATCGCGACGTGATTGGTTTCGTGAACGTGTTGTACGGGATCCGAATTCCGCGGCGCGACGGCAAACCGCTCGGCGGTACGGAATTCTCCAACATGCACGCGGCTTATGAGGCGTTGCCCGACGAGATCAAAACCCGGCTGGCGACCGCGACCGTCACGCATGCGTTTGAAAAATTCTGGGAGCATATGCGCCAGAACAAGAACAGCGGCCGCCCGCCGATGACCGGGGAACAGCGTCGCCGCCGCCCTCCGGTGGTGCATCCGTTGTTCATGACGCATCCGATCACCGGGAAGAAGGTGCTGTATTGCAATCCGGGCTACTCGATCCGCATCAACGAATTGCCGGAGGCGGAGAGCGCGGCGATGCTTCAGTATCTTTATGACCATCAGCTTCAGGAGCGGTTCCGCTATACGCATCAATGGACCGAGAACGACCTGCTGGTGTGGGATCATATCGGCACGATCCACCGGGCGATCGCCGATTACCGGCCGGATGAGATCAGGCTGATGCGGCGTTGCCAGGTGATGGCGACGAAGGTGTTCAATCCGGAGTTTGCTCGATTGGCTCAGGCCGCGTGAGGAGAGTTCCGGGGATGAATACCATATCGGTTAGCGCGTCTTCCGATCAGGTCGCGCCCGCCGCTGTCATCGCGAGACCTGCTGTCACTACGAAACCTGCTGTCACTACGAAACCTGCTGGCATCGCGAGAACCGCTGTCATTGCGAGCGAAGCGAAGCAATCTCCCGGCTCGTGCGCACGAACAGCGGGATTGCCGCGTCGCTGCACTCCTCGCGATGACAGGGAGAAGCGTCCGTTCCCACTCAATACGGTCGGGCCTTGACAGTGAACAGGCGATGGCGTGCTCCTTAATTCGGAGGTTCCGATGATCCACGTTGAACCAACCGGTGCCGTGCTTGGCGCGACCATCCGCGGCGCCGATCTCGCGCGGCCGATCCGCGATGACGATTTCGGAGTCATTCTGCACGCGCTCGGCCATCACGGCGTATTGCGGTTTCCCAACCAGGATCTCGGCCCCGGCGATGTCAGCCGGTTTTCCTCCCTGTTCGGGGAGATTCAGGGCAATCCGATCGGACCGCTCGACACCACCCGCGAATTTCCCGAGGTCGGAACGCTGTCGAACCTGAAAGAAAACGGCCAGTATATCGGCAGTCCCGACGCGGGGCAGGACTGGCACACCGACATGACCTATCGCGACGTCGCCGGGTTCGTGAACGTGCTGTACGGCGTGCGCATTCCCATGCGCGACGGCAAGCCGCTGGGCGGCACCGAGTTCTCCAACATGCACATGGTGTATGACGCGCTGCCCGTGGATATCAAAGCCCGTCTCGAGGGTGCCACGGCGACGCATGACTTCACGAAGTTCTGGGATCACATGCGCATGAACCGGAACAGCCCGCGGCCGGCTCTGACCGACGAGCAACGCCGCCGCCGCCCGCCGGTGTCGCATCCGGTGCTGCTGACGCATCCGATCACCGGGCGGAAAGTGCTGTATTGCAACCCCGGCTTCACCGATCACATCGACGGCATGAAGCGCGCGGAAAGCGACACGCTGCTGGCTTATCTGTTCGAGTTCCAGTTACAGGAACGGTTCCGCTACACGCACCATTGGACCGAGCAAGACCTGCTGATCTGGGACAATCTCGGCACCATCCATCGGGCCATCGCCGATTACCGGCCGGACGAAATTCGTCTGATCCGCCGCTGCCAAGTGATGGCGACGAAGATCTTCGATCCCGCGTTCGCGCGGTTGGCCCAGGCGGCGTGACGTCGTGCTGAGTATTGAACCAACCGGCGCCGTGTTGGGTGCGACGGTGCGCGGCCTGGATCTGTCCCGGCCGGTCAGCGATCATGACTTCGGCCGCGTTCTGAACGCTCTCGGCGCCTATGGCGTGCTGCACTGCCCGGACATGACGCTGGAGCTGGACGGCTTCAAAGCGTTTTCGTTACGGTTTGGCGATGTCCAGGGCTCGCCAATTCCCGGGATCAATGCGATCGGTCAGGGATATGGCGGCGTCGGCACGCTGTCGAACCTGAAAGAGAACGGCAAATATGTCGGCGCCGCTTATGCCGGGCAGGACTGGCACACCGACATGTCGTATCGCGACGTCATGGGGTTCGTGAACCTGTTGTACGGCATCCGCATCCCACGCCGCGACGGCAAGCCGCTGTGCGGCACGGAATTTTCCAACATGCACGCCGCCTATGACGCGCTGCCGGCCGATTTGAAGACAAGGCTGGGTGGCATGACCGCCAGCCACAGCTACGAAAAATTCTGGGAGCATATGCGGGTGAACAAGGGCGCCGACCGCCCGCCGATGACCGAGGACCAGCGCCGCGCGCGTCCGCCGGTGTCGCATCCGCTGTTTCTGACGCACCCGATCTCCGGCCGGAAGGTGCTGTATTGCAACCCCGGCTACACGACCCGGATCAATGAGCTGCCGCCGGACGAAAGCGAACGCATGCTGAACCTGCTGTTCGATTTCCAACTGGAGACGCGGTTCCGGCACACGCATCATTGGACCGAGAACGATCTGATCATCTGGGACCATATCGGCACGGTCCACCGCGCGGTCGACGATTACGGGCCCGACGACATCCGGCTGATGCGGCGTTGCCAGATCATGGCCAACAAGGTCTTCGATCCGGCATTCCTACGAATCGCCCGCGCCGCCGCATAGGAGGAAACAGACATGAAATGGATCAGGTTCACCGCCGACGGTCATACCGCTTACGGATCGCTATCCGGCGAGACCGTTACCGAAATCTCTGGTGAGCCGTGGAGCGACGCGAAACCCACCGGCAAGACGCATCGCCTGGCGGACGTGAAGCTGGAAGTGCCGGTCATTCCCAAAACGTTTTATTGCGCCGGCATCAACTACGCGACGCATATCCGCGAGATGGCGGAAAAGCGCGGTGTCAAGCCGGTGTTTCCGGAGAAGGCCGACATCGGTTACCGCGCCAATAACGCGCTGATCGCGCATGGCGAAGACGTCGTCATCCCGGCGCACGCGCCGCCGAAAGTGAACTATGAGGGCGAACTGGTCGTGGTGATCGGCAAACAGGCGAAGCACCTGACCGAGGCCAACGCGCTCTCCTGCGTGTTCGGCTACACGATCGGCAACGATGTCAGCGAGCGGACCTGGCAACGCGGCGACCGCACGTTCTGGCGCGGCAAGAACACCGACACGTTCAAGCCGATGGGTCCGTGGATCGAGACGGAGGTGAATCTCGATGCGATGGAGACCGTCGTGCGGGTCAACGGCCGCGAAGATCTGCGGTTCAAAACGAACGACATGATCTTTGGCATCGCGCATTATATCGCGGCGATGACGAAATACATGACGCTGTATCCGGGCGACGTGATCTGGATGGGGACGGACGGGACCTCGCCGGATCTGGTGCACGGGGACGTCGTGGAGGTGGAACTGACCGGGCTTGGGGTGTTACGGAACCGGTTCGTTCGCGCGGGACAATAAGCCGGGGGCACCGCCCTTCCCCGCATCGGCCCGTGGCACCCAGCCGGCACGGAGGTTGAGGAGCGAATCATGAGCGCTGGTGACGGTGAGAAGGTCGATTTTCGCGTCGGCTATCAGCCCTGGCCCGCCGGCAAGGAATTTCCGCTGACGCCGCGGGAGGCCTGGTATGTCATGCAAGGTTACGCCGTGCGCCCGGCGCGCCAGGTCTCGCTGGAGGAGTTCCTGGAATTGCCCGGACAATTGGAACTGAGCGACGGATATATCATGTTGCGGCAGACCTGACCCGCGTCTCGCGCATTTGGCCAGACAAGACTTGATCTAACCGACAACGCGCCTTGCACCCGGCGCCGCCTCGCCGGACAATGCCCCCGTCCAACCAAAGGAAACGCACCATGGGCAAACTCACCGGCAAGGTCGCGATCGTCACCGGCGCCAGCCGCGGCATCGGGCAAGTGATTTCCGAACTGTTCGCCTCGGAAGGCGCCAAGGTCGTGTGCGCCGCCCGCACCATGAACGAGGGCGAGCACCGGATGCTGGAAGGCTCGCTCGCCCGCACCGTCGCCAACATCAAGGCCGCGGGCGGCGAGGCCACCGCCTGCACCGCCGACGTCTCCACCGAGCCCGACTGCATCGCGCTGGTCGAGGCGGCGCGCCGGGCTTATGGCACCGTCGATATCCTGGTGAACAACGCCGCGCTGAACTACTATTTGCCGACCGAAACGTATCCGACCAACCGCTGGATCCGCTGCTTCGCGGTCAATGTGCACGGGCCGTTCATGCTGTCCAAGGAAGTGCTGAAGGACATGATCCCGAAACGGTCCGGCGCGATCGTCAACATCAGCTCCGGTGCCGCCATCGGGCCGGGCCGCGGTCCGTACGAGGACAAGACCGTGCGTGGCGGCGTGATGTACGGCGCCACCAAGGCGGCACTGGAACGGTTCACCCAGGGCCTCGCGCAGGAAGTCGCGCGATATGATGGGATCAGCGTGGCCGCGGTGTCGCCGTCCCGCGTCGTGCCGACACCGGGAACGATCCACCACAAGCTGGTGACCGGTATCGACGACCCGAAAGGCGAGCCGCCGATCCTGATGGCGCGCGCCGCCCTGCTGCTGGCAAGCGAACCGGCGCTGAAGATCAACGGGCGGGTGACCTACAGCCAGCAAATCCTCAAGGAATTCGGCTGGATCGAGAAGGGCCAGGGAAGAGGCGTCGATATCCGCGGATCGGGGTACTCGGAGATTTGAAAGGGACCAGCGGGCATCGGGCTCGCGTGGCACATGTGAAGCGCGCGTGGCACATCTCGCACGGTCGAATCACGCCATGGATGGTGGCTTTCTCGTCATCGCGGCAGGCCTCGCCGCCCCGGCGCGATCGTGGATCGCACGCACGTCCCGCCGGCGGACAGCGGCCGGATCGCGAACGGCGGGCCGTGACCGAAACTACGGGTGGGTCAACATGAAACGCATCGCCGCGAGCACGATGCCTGTGCTCGCGATCGCTATGGCTCCGAGACGGATTGTCATGTCGCGACGCAGGATTTCGAGGTCGCTGCCCAGCCTGACGATGGCGGTGGACAGGCGGGTCTCCATCGCGGTCATGTCAGTGCGAACCAGCCCGATCTCACGTGCCAGGTCGGTGCGGACCAGCCCGATTTCATGTTGCAGCTCAACTTTCACCGCGAGCAGGTCGGTCTTCGTCGCGAGTTCGGCGCCGGACATCGCTTCGGCCATCGCCTCAGCCGCGCCGGCGGCCTGCGGCCCAGGAAACCCCGCCGCCTCCAACTTTCGCGCCATCTTCAATGTGTCGAACGGGATCGCGTTCATGGCTCGACCCTATGCCCGCCGGCCAAGGCCGGTCCAGCGTTTCATGGTCAACGGCCGCGCCGCCGCCCCAACCTTTCCTCCACCGCCCGCCGGTCCCACAATAGCGGCATGAGTGAGTTCCCCAGACTCGACCCCAACCGCGTCTCGCAGCGGACGCGCCTGACCGCGCTGATCGTGGCCACCGCGATGTTCATGCAGAACCTCGACTCCACCATGATCGCCACCGCGTTGCCGACCATGGCGCACACCTTCGGCTACGATCCGGTGCGGATGAATGTCGCGCTGACGTCATATCTGCTGAGCCTCGCGGTATTCATCCCGGCCAGTGGCTGGATCGCCGACCGCTACGGTGCGCGCAACATTTTTCGTATCGCCATCATCATCTTCACCCTCGGCTCCATCCTGTGCGGCCAGTCGACCAGCCTCGCCTTCCTGGTTGGCTCGCGCATCCTGCAGGGCATGGGCGGTGCCATGATGGTGCCGGTCGGCCGCCTGCTGCTGCTGCGCACCGCCGCCAAGACCGAGTTGGTGTCGGCCATGGCCTGGCTCACCACGCCCGCATTGCTCGGCCCGGTGTGCGGCCCGCCGATCGGCGGGTTCATCGTCACCTACCTGGACTGGCGCTGGACCTTCTACATCAACATTCCGATCGGCATCCTGGGCCTCGTGCTGGTCACCATGTTCGTCGAGGACGTGCGCGAGCCGCCCAGAGCCAGGTTCGACATCCGCGGCCTGCTGCTGTCTTCGATTACGCTGATCGGTCTCATGTTCGGTCTCGAAACGCTGGGCCGGCACTTCGTTCCGCTGTGGATGAGCGAGGTCATGGTCACGTGCGGCCTGTTGGGCGGCCTCGGCTACTTCCTGCACGCGCGGCGGCACGAGGCGCCGCTGCTCGATTTCACGTTGATGAAGTTGCCGTGCTTCGGCGTGGCGTTCGGCGCGATGATGCTGTTCCGCACCGGCATCGGAGCGATCCCGTTTCTGTTGCCGATGATGCTGCAGGTCGGCTTCGGCGACTCGGCGATCCAGAGCGGGCTGATCACCTTCGCCAGTTCGGCCGGCGCGCTGTTGATGAAACCGGCGGCACGGCGGGCGCTGCGCTGGTTCGGCTTTCGCGACACGCTGCTGTGGAACGGGTTGATCTCCGGCGTGATGCTGGGGTTGTGCGCCACCTTCCGCCCCACCTGGCCCGCCGCCGCGCTGTACGGCGTGCTGCTGGTCGGAGGGTTCCTGCGCTCGTTGCAGTTCACCGCGTATAACACCCTGGCCTATGGCGACGTATCGCGGCCGCGCATGAGCGCGGCGACCAGCCTCTATACCTCCGGCCAGCAGCTCGCCGCGACGATCGGGGTTTCCGCCGGAGCGGTCTCGCTGGAGTTGGCCCGCGTCTACACCGGGCACGCGACCGCGCTGCCGTCCGACTTCAGTGTCGCCTTCCTGGTGGTGGCCACGATGACGACCGCCGCCGCGCCGGTCGCGCTGTTCATGCCGCGCACCGCCGGTGACGAGTTGACCGGCCGCGGCGCCCTCACCTCCCGGGCCGGGGAGTAAGCGTGGCCGGAGATCCGACGCGGGAAGCCGCCTTCGCGCTGCTGACCGCCGTGTTCGAGCGGCGGCGCACGCTGGAGGAAGCGTTGAACGCCTTGCCGCCGATGGATGCGCGCGATCGGGCGGCGGGCCACCGTTTGGCCGCCGCCGTGCTGCGCCGAAGCGGCACGCTGGACGCGGTGCTGGAGCCGCTGATGCGCAAGGCGCCGCCGGACCCGGTGCGTCAGGTGCTGCGGATCGGCGCGGCGGGGTTGCTGCTGCTGGACATGCCGCCGCACGCCGCCGTCGGGACCGCGGTGGCACTGGCTCGCACGTGCGGGCTGACGCCGTTCGCCGGGTTGGTGAACGCCGTGTTGCGCAAGGTGGCGACCGGCGGCAAGGCGGTGCTGGAGGCGCTCGACTCGCCGCGGCTGGACACGCCGGCCTGGCTGTGGGCGTCCTGGGGCGCCGACGCCCGCGCGATCGCCGAGGCGCACCAGCATGAGGCACCGTTGGATCTGACCCTCGGCGTCGATGCCGGTCCGCCGGAGGGAGCGATGCGGCTGCCAACCGGATCGGTGCGCTATCCGGCCGGGACGCATGTCAGCGCGGTGCCCGGGTTCGCCGAGGGCAAGCTGTGGGTGCAGGACGCCGCCGCCGCGCTGCCCGCTGTGCTGCTGGCGCCGCGTCCGGGGGAGCGGATCGCCGATTTGTGCGCGGCGCCCGGCGGCAAGACCGCGCAACTCGCCGCCGCCGGGGCGCGCGTGACGGCGGTGGAACGCGACCCGGTGCGGCTGGCACGGCTGGCGGAGAATTTGGCCCGGTGCGGGTTGGCGGCGGAGTTGGTGCGGGCGGATGTTTTGACCTGGTCTCCGCCGGCGTTGTTCGACGCGGTGCTGCTCGACGCGCCGTGCTCGGCGACCGGGACGATCCGTCGTCACCCGGATGTGCCGCATCTGAAGCGGCCACGCGATATCGCACTCTTGTGCGAGGCCCAGGATAAGCTGCTCGCGGCGGCTGGGCGGATGCTGCGGCCGGGGGGGCGGTTGATTTACGCGGTTTGCTCGCTGCAACCCGAGGAAGGCGCGCCGCGGCTGGCCGCCTCCGGGTTGCGGCCCCACCCGTTCCGGCGGGAGGAACTCCCTGGGCTGCCGGAGGCGATCACGATGGAGGGATATCTACGCACCCACCCGGGCATGTGGGGGGAATGGGGCGGCATGGACGGGTTCTTTGGCGCGAGGACGGTACGGGATTAACGGCGGCCACGGGGTCGGCGATCATGAGAAGCGGGCGGCGCATGCCGGGCGGAAGCTAATTCGCCACGTTGCCGGGCAGGTCGCGCGCCACCGCCGGGATCGCGCGCGAAGCATCCCGCCGGGCCTGACCCTGACAGGCACCAAAATAATGCCGTCAATCGTTACCCACGATACTTTATGGCAACCGGCGAAAGGTTTGACGCTTCGCTTACTCATTCGTCATGGCCAGGTCGGGCCATGACCTTTCAAAGGGCGGTACGTCATTCCTTTCGCGGGTTGGTATGAGCCGTCATAAACTGGCTCGACCGGACGATCTCGCGGCACATCGCGGTAACGCGAATGGAACGCCTCGCGCGAACAATGACGATAAAGCGGCGGTGCGACGATGACTGCCTCGCTCATTGAGCGGCCGCGGATTTAATCCAATGGTCACTTCGCTCGTGCTGACGGATGCGGGACGTTGTTCCCGTTCATCCTGCCCGGAAAATGCTTTGAACGGCCGGCCGGCGGTCGTGGCCGCCAATGTAACGATGCTGGCTGCAATGGGTTTGCAATCGCTGTTGCGCTTATCTATACGGCCATGCAACATCAGACACGGCAGTGGTCAATGGTTGGGGTAACAACGCGGGGCAATCGGCGGCACGACTGGCGTCAATCACGCCTCATGGGCGGCTGTTGGGACGTGCGAACCACGTCGCGTAGGCTAATCGAAGGCAACCGGTTTGAAGGCAGCCGGTTTAAAGATTGACACATGACACCTTCTCTCCCAGGTCATCGCCCGGCCGGGTCGCCTTTACGAATGCCCCACCGTGACCGGTGGTCAGGTCATGACGTGACGGGCGAGAGTCAATCTTTAAGCGGGTTGCTGCCAAACTGACCGGCCCCACCCCGCGGTCTTCGCATCTCCACAGGATATCGAAAGTCGCCCGTGAATGCAGCCCGCTTCCGTCAAACTGAACACGGATCCCCGTCCCGGCGATGAACCGGACGCGGCGCGGCGCCCGGTGACCATATGGCGAAGCGTACGCTCCCAGATCGGTATCATTCTGACCGTCGGCACCTGTGTGATCGGTTTGCTTTGGCTCATCATGCTCGATGTGATCCAGACCGAGGGCCGCGCCGCCATCGAGCAGGCCCGCGGCAACGCGAATAATCTGAGTGCCGCCTTCCAGTCGGAACTCAGCCAGACGCTGAATTCGGTCGCCCGCGCCATGGAGGCCGTGGCTGAGCGCATGCGAGCAGCCCGCGGCCCATTCGATGTCCATGAATGGTCCAGAGAAATTCCTTTGCTCGCGGCCGCGACGATCCAGGGCGGGATCATCGGGCCCGATGGCAAGCTGGTTTCGACCACGCTCGAAGCGCATCCGGTACCGATCGATCTCAGTGACCGGGAGCATTTCCGCATCCAACGCGACGGCCAGTTCAACGGCTTGTACATCAGCAAGCCGGTGCTCGGGCGGGTGTCGGGTCAGGTCACCATCCAGGTGACCCAACGCGTGAACGCGGCGGACGGCAGGTTCCTCGGGGTCGTCGTGTTCTCGCTGGCGCCGTCTCAGTTGACGGCGTTGCATAAGTCAATCGATCTCGGTCCGCGCGGCCGACTGATCGTTGTCGGCACCGACGATCTGATCATTCGCGCCCGGTTCGGCGACGGCAGCGAAAACGGCGATCTCGGCGCCGGTGAGCGGGTGCCGCCACTTCCCGCCGCCGCCGGCGATGGCGGGCCGGTCCAATCCTTCATCCGGGAAAGCGTGATCGATCACGTGACCCGCCTCTACAGTGTCCGGACCATTCCCGGCTACCCGCTGCGTGTCGCTGTCGGGTTCGACCTGAGTGAGGTTCTGGGTCCGGCGGAGACGCACGCCAGGATGATCGAGACGATCGGGATCATCGCCACGCTGATGCTCGTCGGCCTGATGGCGTTGCTCGTCGTCGAAATCCGCCGGCGCAACGATCGGGAGGTGAAGCTGCGGGATGAACAAGCCAGATTGGCGGCCGAGATCCGTCAGGGTGCGCTGGTTCAGGAGCGGCTGCGCGCGGGCGAGGCGCGGCTGCGCGATTTCGCCGAAATGGCGTCCGATTGGTTCTGGGAGCAGGACGCGGAGTTGCGCTTCATTCCGATCAGTCCGGCGACGCCGCCTTTGGCCTCCGATGATCCATCGCTGTTTGGGAAACGCCGGTGGGAGGCCAACGACACGAGCCAGGCGCCCGAGCAATGGGCCAACCACAAGCGCGACCTGCTGGCCCGCAAGCCGTTTCGCGACTTTCGCTTTGCCCGGCCCGCCAAGGACGGCAAAATACAACACGTCAGCATCAATGGCGTTCCGGTGTTCGACGAGGCCGGAGTCTTTGTCGGCTATCGTGGCACCGGGCGCGACATCACCGCTTTGGTCGAGGCGGAAGCGGAACTGCGCCACTCCAAGGAACAAGCCGAGGAGTCGAGCAAAGCCAAGTCCGCGTTTCTGGCCAACATGAGTCATGAGTTGCGCACTCCGCTCAACGCGATCATTGGTTTTTCGGAACTGATTCATGCCCGGAAAAATGGGCAAATCACTGAAGAATATGTGGAATGGGCGGGCGATATCCTGGCCAGCGGCCGGCATCTGCTGGACCTGATCAACGACGTGCTGGAGCTTTCCAGGATCGAAGCCGGCCGCTATGATCTCACCGACGATACCGTCGATCTTTCCGCCGTCGCCCGTGCCTGTCTCACCATGGTCAGGGGCCAGGCGGAAAAGAATCAGGTGCGGCTCGATTGCGCAATCGCCGAACGGGCGGCGGTGCTGCGGGCCGACCGGCGCGCGATCAAGCAGGTGATGCTGAACCTGTTGACCAATGCCGTGAAGTTCACGCCCAGTGGTGGTGTGGTATCGATCCGCGCCGAGCCGGCGGCGACCGGGGGGATTGCCCTGGTCGTGGCCGATACCGGGATCGGGATCGACCCCGCGGCACTGCCAAAGTTGGGCAAACCGTTCATTCAGGCGGACGCGTCGACCAGCCGGAGGTATGGCGGTACCGGCCTTGGGCTGGCGATCAGCAGCCGCCTCGTGGCCCTGCATGGTGGCACCCTGACGATCACCAGCACCCTGGGCCAGGGAACCACGGTGTGGGTCAGCTTCCCCGAGGCGCGCATTCTGGCGCCACAGCCGCGGGTGGCCGCGGAGTGAAGTAATACCAACCCCCTTAAAGATTGACACATGGCGTCCTCTCTTCCACGTCATGGCCCGGCTCGTCCGGGCCACCTATCGCCGCACCGTGCTTGAACAGGTGGCCCGGACAAGCCGGGCCATGACGTGATGGGGTGAGAGTCACACTTTCGGCGGGTTGGTATAAGATGGACCCCATCGGTTGGCCAGGAATCGGGGTGACTTAAGAGAGAGCCCGACCGTGTTTCCAGTTTCCCCCGCCGATCCGAGGGGAATGTCTATTGGTCAATACATATTTACTTTCCTTTTCTTGGCGATGTGCCTGTGAGCATGTGGGCAACGCGTGAACACAGCGCGGCAAAACGGAAGCGTTGTCCACATGCATCGCCATCAAAAGTACGTCAGAGCCATTATTGGACGCCGACTGACACTAAATGGACTTAAGCCTGTTTGTCAGCGACTCCGCGAGCACCGCGACGTGCGTCCCGAGCAGCAGTTCGTTGATTTCGAAGTCCCCTAAGTGGTGCTCGCGCACGTTCTCGGCGACCGTCCGCCATAGTTCGGATTGATGCCACTTGTCGGCAGCGATGAAAAGATCGACCTGACCCACGTAGCGGCGCGGCCTGTAGCCTCGGACCGCGGCGACCGTAGCGCTCTCCACCCGTCTCCTGGCCGCCACCAGGGCGGGGCTAATCCCCGCGAGTTCCTCGGGCGACCGCAGGCGCTGCCGCAGTTTGCGCATGATGAAGCGCTCCCGCTCCCTCAGCGAGCCGGAGGTTAAGGCTCTTGCAAGGTGCCTAAGGCGGAGCAATAGCCGCGGCACGAGCCCGAAACTCGACGGAAACGGACTCCCGATGAGCGCGAGCAGACCTACTTCGTGGCCCGACGCGGTCAGCTGTTGAGCGACCTCGAAGGCGATGGTGCCTCCGGCGCAATGCCCGGCGATCAAGTATGGACCATTGGGGCGGTAGCGGCGGATCTGCTCGATTTCGAAGCGCGCCAGCGCTTCGACTGAGTCCAACGGTTCGCGACCGTCAAGGCCCGGGGGCTGCACGCCGAGCACCGGTTGGTCCCGGTCCAGATGGTGCGCCAGCGCGTGAAGACAAAAAACGTCGCCAGCATGACCTGACACGGCGAAGATGGGCGGCCTGCTGCCCTCACGCTTGATCGGCACGATCGTTGACGCCGAACTCGTAAGCGCTGTCACCTGCCGCAAGAAGGCCAGGATCTCTTCCTTCCGGCTGGCCAGCGTCCGCCGTGTTTCGGAGTCCAGCGCGTCTATCGGCGCGCTGCACCTGAGCCGGTCGCCTTCGACCCACAGCCTGACGTCCAGCTCGCGGAGCTTCGAGATAAGCGAGGCCGTATCGCTCACAAATCGAACTCTTCTCGTTGGGGCGACCCGGTTCCTGAACCGATCCCGGCGTTCATCAACACCAGCACGTCAATGATCTCCGAAAGCCCGGAGATCGTTGACCGGTCGAAAAGGCTTGCGAGTTCGAGATCGACGCCGAAAGTCCCCTTAACCCGGACGAGCAGACCGACGCCGGTCAGCGAGTCCCCCCCCAGATCGAAAAAGTCATCGTGGATCCCGAGCGCGGTCACCTTGAACAAATCACACCAGATCGCCGCGACGGACTTCTCGGTCTTTGTCCTGGGCTCCCCTCCGTTTTCCAGGCTGGAGGACGCTCTGGCCGGAGCGGGAAGCGCCCTCCGGTCGACCTTGCCATTCGGCGTGAGCGGGAGGCTGTCCAGGTACACGAATTGCGCCGGAACCATGTATTCAGGCAGCCGCTCTCTCGAGAACGCTCGCAGGTCCTCGGGGCTCCGCGTTTGGCGGTCGCGCGACACCAGATACGCCACGAGACGTTTCTTCCCCGGCTCGTCCTCGCGCGCCAGCACAGCGCAGGACCGCACTGTCGGTTGCGCGGCGAGGGTCGCTTCGATCTCGCCGAGCTCGATGCGATAGCCGTGTATCTTCACCTGGTCGTCGGCGCGGCCGAGGTACTCCAGCGTTCCGTCGGTTCGGTAGCGCGCCAGATCTCCGCTCTTGTACATGCGCGCGCCGGGGACGCTGGCGAACGGGTCCAATGGAAAGCACTCGGCGGTGAGTTCGGGCCGGTTCAGATAACCGCGCGCCACGCCGGCGCCGCCGATATACAACTCGCCGGTCTCGCCTGCCGGCACCGGCCGCAGGTTCGGGTCAAGCACATACAACTGCGTATTCGCAATCGGCTGCCCGATCGGCACGGATCCGCTGAACGGGTCCGACGGCAGCACCTCGTAGACACAGCACCCGACGACCGTCTCGGTCGGGCCGTACTCATTGATCAGCCGCGTCGCGGGGGCCATCTCACGCCAAAACCGCAGGCTTTCGGCCAACAGGTTCTCGCCGCCAATCACCAGGCTCCGCGACATGCCGGCGACCTGCGCCGGAGGGATCTGTTGACTGAGCAGGTCCAGGTGAGCCGGCGTGATCTTGACGAGACCGCGGTCGCCGGTCCGGAGCAGGGCGGACAGCAGCTGCTGCGCGCCGACGTCCTCCGGCAGCAGTTCGACGGTGCCGCCGGCAATCAACGGCGTGAAGAGACTGGTAACCGTGAGGTCGAAGGAAAACGACGTGTGGACCGGAACCGACCGGCCTGGCTCAACCGCATAGGCCCTGATCGCCCACCACAAGTAGTTGACCAGACCACGATGAACGATCATCGCGCCTTTCGGTTGGCCGGTCGATCCAGAGGTATACATGACGTAAGCCAGATCGAGCGGAGCAGCGACCGGCGCCGGATTTCCGCCGGCCTCCCGAGCAAACATCGGCCAATCGGAGTCGAGATAAATCGCCTCGCCGTCGAAGGAACCAAGCAGCGACCGGCAGCTTTCCTGCGTGAGCAGCAAGTGTGTCCGCGCGTCGCGGAGCATGAACAAGAGCCGCTCCGGCGGATATTCCGGATCCAGGGGCACGTAGGCGCCGCCCGCCTTCCAGACCGCCAGTACCGCGACGACCATCGCCGGCGAGCGCCTGAGACAGACCCCCACCAGCACATCCGGCGCAACACCGGCCCGGCGAAGGAAGTGCGCCGCCTTGTTCGCGCGCTCATTCAGTTCCCGGTAGCTGATCCGCTGCTGTTCGAAAATGAGGGCGATGGCTCCCGGGTCGCGGGCGACCTGGCGCTCGAACAACTCATGCGCGCAAACCTGGGGAAATTCGGCGCGCGTGTCGTTCCCCTGCTGCGTTGGTTGCGCCCGCTCGTCCACATTCGGCACCGGCCGGGCAATCAATGGCGTCGTCACAACGAACTCCCGATCACTTCTTTCATGATCTCGTTGGAGCCGGCATAAATGCGTTGCGCGCGGCTATCGACCCACATGCGGGCGATCGGATAGTCCCGCATGTATCCATAGCCACCATGCAGCTGCACGCATTCGTCAATGATCCGGCACTCGCGATCGGTAAGCCAGTACTTCGCCATCGCCGCGGTAACCATGTCGAGCCGCCCGGCGATAAACTGTTGAATGCAGTCGTCCACGAAAACGCGACCGATACGAGCTTCTGTCTTGCACTCCGCCAGCTTGAAGCGCGTATTCTGGAAGTCGAGCAACGGCTTGCCAAACGCCTTCCGCTCTTTCGCGTAGCGCGTCGTGATCTCCACCGCGCGTTCCGCGGTCGCGACCGCGCTCAGACCAATGGACAGCCGCTCGTACCGAAGCTGATCCATGATCTGGAACAGGCCACGGCCTTCCCCCGGGCCAAGCAGGTACTCGACGGGAACCCGCGCCCCGTCGAAGAACAGTTCGCAAGTGTCCTGGGCATGCCGGCCGATCTTCTGAAGCGGACGGCCGACCTGGTACCCGGGCAGGTCCGCGGTCTCAACCATCAGCAGCGAGAGCGCCTTCGGGCCAGGGGCCTGAGGGTCGGTCCGCACCACAAGGCAAACGAGGTTGGCGTTCATTCCATTCGTGATAAACGTCTTAGAGCCGTCAACGACATAATGATCCCCGTGTTTTCTGGCGGTTGACCTTATCGATTGCAAATCTGAGCCGGAGTCGGGCTCCGTCATCCCGATTGCGCCGATAAGTTCGCCACTGGCCATCCGAGGCAGCCAGCGCCGCTTCTGCTCTTCGCTGCCATAGGCGAGGATGTAATGCGCCACGATGCTCTGGACGCCGCAGCCAAGGTGGATACCGGCGCGGGACAGCTCCTCGATAACGACGGCCTCGTGGGCGAACGATCCGCCGCTCCCGCCGTATTGTTCGGGCACATCCGGCAGCAGCAATCCCGCCTTGCCCGCTTTGGTCCAGGTTTCGGCGTCCGGGCAACCTTGATCGGCCCATCGCGTCTGGTGGGGTGTCAGCTCATTTTCAACAAAGTTGCGGACGGTCCTCCGAAACATTTGTGTTTCCTCGGTCATCCACGGCGATTCATAAATGTATAATGTCATTTTTGGTATCCAGCCAGACAATCGGAAAGTCTCGATGATCAGCTCCGTCGACTACTCCAGATCGATTGTTAGCGCCTGATCGGCCTCGGGTCACTCATATTGACCGGTAAAGTCGCTCCAATTTCACTCGCGTGTCGGCGATCTTGAAATGCCAGCCGACCTTCGCATGATGCGTGTTCCTGGCCTCCTCCCAGGCGGCGGCCGATTGTCGAAATCGGCGGCCGCTCGGTTCAGCGCGTCATCCGCCCGCGGCAGAAGCCAACGCCCGCCACGACGGCGATCAGTGGCCGACCCCGAACATGACTGGCAACCGTGTCGGAATGCGCTCGCACTCTCTCGGTTGCGTACCGCGACACGATCGCCGCCCGTTCGAACACGTCCGCCAGTGCCGGCGTCACCGTGTCCCGCGTTAGCACGTCCACCTCGCTTCGCAAGCGTCGCAGCATCCGCGATTCGGCACGCGTCGTCAATAATTGCCGGGCATTCTTCAAGCGTCTTTTTGGTCCAGCCGCGTTAATCGCCAGTTATATCGCCGTCTGCCGCACGATTCACGCGCGCCTGGACAGGCGCTCAACGCGTTCGGTCATCCCAAACCGCGCGGACCATCACACCGTCACCCCCGCCCTGACCAAAACTCCCTGCCGCGCCAACGCCTCCTGCAACCCGCCAACCGGCACCGCCCGCGGCTGCACGCCGGCGCCCGCCGCCAGTGCCGCCGCCACCCCGGCCGCCTGGCCGGTCATCCAGCATTGCGGCACCTCACGCAGGAACGAGTGGCTCGTCGCATCGCACGCCACCGCGCGTCCGGCGACCAGCAGCCCGTCCAGCGTCTCCGGCACCAGCGCGCCATAGGGCACCGACACCACCGGATATTTCGGCGACAGCGACGGCGACACCCCGATCTCGTCCGGCCGCGCCACGCCCGAGGGCCAGTCCTCCCGCGTCACCCGCGCCACCCCCACCAGCCGTCGCGCGTGGCGCACGCCGGTTTGCGGCGCCGACAGCATCAGGTACGCGGCCTCAAACCCCGGCGCGTGGTCGCGGTACGCCGCGAGGTGCGCCGCCATCAGGCGGTGCGAGCGGATATCGACTTCCGTCAGATCCTCGACATCGACCGCCGAGTAACCCGCCAGCCGCGGCCCCATGAACAGCGCGACGTCGTCGCGCCAGGAGACGAAGGGCCGCTCGAACAGCCCGCCGCAGGCCGCGCGGCCACGCTCCATGAAGGCCGAGAATGCCTCGGGTTGGCTGGTTTTGAAGTCGATCCAGCGCCGCATGTCGACGCCGCCGAACAGCCACGCGGTGTTGATGCAGTGGTGGATGTCGCGGGTGTCGACGTCGGCCGTGCTCGCCGCGCCGGCGCGGTGGAAGATGTCGCCGTCGCCGGTGCAATCGATGGTGACGGCGGCGCGGATCGCTTTTCGACCCTCCTTGCTCTCGAAGATCACCCCGCCGACCGCGCCATCCCGCATCAGCGGCATCGCGCCCCAGGCGTGGAAGATCAGCTGCACATTGTGCTCCAGCACGAGCTCCTGCGAGACCAGCTTGAGGTGCTCGGGGTCGATGGTCGGCGACCACGTGACAATGCCGTGATAAGCGGCGGTGCGCTCCTTCCAATACGCCGCGGTGGCCTCGTCGGCGCTGCCCCACAGGCCGCGCGGCGGACCGGCGACCGTGTCCTTCGGCAGCCGGTCGAGCAAATCGTTGGCGATGCCGCGGATCACCTGCTGGCCGGTCCAGTCGGTCATGCGGTCGATCCAGATGACGAGACCTCCGGTGGACAGGCCGCCCAGATGGTTGTGGCGTTCCAGCAGGATGACGTCGGCACCGCACCGGGCGGCGGCGATCGCGGCGGCGGTGCCGGACGGGCCGCCGCCCACCACCAACACGTCGCAGTCGCGGAAGATCGGGATGGAACGGGCGGGCTCCTCGATCGCGCCGAGGTCTGGCCGGGCGCGGCGCGGCAGCCGGCCGTGGGAGAAGATGCCGGATTGATACATCAGGTGGCCGCCGTCACCGGTGATCGGGGTGGTCATGCTTCGTGTTCCCTGAACGGTCTGCTTGGCGTTGCCGGTCCGGACACCGAGCGGGGAGCCGGGCGATCTCCGAATTGTATTCTTTGGCCTCCGGCGGGTCGAGATCGCGGTGATGCTGGGCCGCGAGGGGGTTTGCATGTCGCCTAAGGGTGGATTCCGGACATCCGGCATCGGACGTGACGTAACGGAATAGAACGATCAGCGGCATTGGCGTCTATGCGCGATATAGAGATGGCGCTCCCCGGCAAAATTGAGTTGAGTCTACAGGGACCTCTGGATCTCCGGGAAGCGCACAAAGTCGTGGCGCCGATGCGCGAGCAGAAATTAGTCGGACTTTTGCCAACCCGCCAGATTCATTAACCATTCGCCCACCACGTCGAGTGGAATAGCATGTCCCGCCGCGCGATCGGCTACGGCTTCCGAATCAAGGCGAACTTTCCTCGCCTCATCAGGCGGGATATCGAAAACGGATTTGGTCTCGGTGTCGACCAGATGCGCAGTGGCCTCCTCGGCGGGTTTCATCGATACCTCAAGGGCGTCTGTTCGTTATGCCTGGGGATGCATGCGCCATCTCGTCGCGCGGATCACACGTCGAGCTCCAGGACCACATGTAAGGCGAGAGTTAATCTTTAAGCGCACTGGTATGAAGCGACCGACTCAAAAGGGCTTCGTATTTCACAGCAAGGCGCAGGTATTCCTCACGTTTCGTGGAGTGGGCCTGAGCGGCAAGCTCTCGCCATCTCTTTACGTCCGAAATGAGGTCGTTTGGATCGTATGACGCTATCTCCATGCTCATTGTACTCGCCATCCGATTCCTGGGCCGTTCAAGCACCCGGTTATATCGATGCCCAGGAGCTCTCCCACCGAGGCCAGCCACTGCCGCACTGTTAAATCAGGCTGCCAACTGTAGGCCAGCGCGTCGACAGCGAGGTGCATCGCCTCATATCGAGCGTGGCGCAGCGCCGGAAACCGCCGGCGGCAGCAGGTAGTGACCTGTTCAGCCATATGGGCGAACAGGGTTTGATAGTCGTGATCGGTCATGTCAGTCATCAGTCGATCGTCGCAGATGCCGGTATTCTCCATCTCGTCAGCCACGATACAGCTCCGATCCGGCTTCGGTTTCACGAGCGGATGCCGGTCGCTGCTCTGAAATCTTGAAGGCTGCCACCGCAACGATATCGCCGTGCGACCGCGTGGTGTCGGCCTCATGCTTCGATATGTCATCGAGCAGACGCCAGACCAAGGTTGGCTGTAACGGTACGGTTGGGTCGTTCAGCAGGCGACCCAGCTCATCAAGCTTGTGGGCATAATCGTCCTCCGTCATGCTTTGCATCTCCATGTAGCTGTCGACCAGGAACCCTACGATGAATATTGGATGTGCTTGCAGCGGATCGTTGATAGGGATCGAAAACGAGAAACCGGCCGAACCCATCGATTTCTCAGGTTAATCGCGGTCCGAAAGCGCAGAGCCGGTCACAACTGGTGACGTGTGAACCGGCAGCTTTGCCTGCATCTCGCATATCGCGGCGCAGGTAGATTTCACGGGCTGTGCAGCATCGACATCGGTCCTGAGCTGATTCCGAAACTGAGCAACGTTCGTCGCGCCAACGAACTCTCATTTGTCGCTCCGCCGCTCGTGTGCTTTGGGTATTATAGAGGCATACGGGTGGCTCGCTTGGCGGTGAATGCCAAAGCTTGGCAGCCAGTGACACAATTTTCCGGGTGGCGCTCGATCGACCAATACGCTAGGAAAGAACCATCTCCCCCTGGGGGATTTTCGCTTTCAGATTTCGCGACGGAGGTTCGAGAGACCGTGACCGTATACGACTTGCCGCTCAGTTCCCACCCAAGCTTTCGTGCCGAGACAGTCGATCGCCTATCCGGGCTTGTCCACGACAGATTGTCCGCGACGATCGTTAAAATACCGAAAGAGACCCCATCGATTGATGCACGGGGTAATCGCCTTGATCTGCCCTCAAGTATTCTATGGTCCTGTTCGTACGGCCTGCCGCTCCGCTTGAAGTTCCCTGAGGGGCAACACCTGCGGGTCCAGTTTCAGCTGAGAGGTCTTGGCACGACGCGGATCGGCAAGGAGGTAATAGCAGTTAACAAAGAACAATCGTGTATCTCCTCGGGCGAGGCGGAGGTCGATTTCGGAGACGATTTCGCTCAGATTGCATGGCGGATCCCCTTGGACGCATTGGAGAGAAAACTGGCGGCCTCGACCGGGCATCTGGTTACCCGTCGGCTGGAGTTTGATCCGGTATTAAATCTCACAACGCCTCAATCGCGGACCGTGCTGCAAATCCTGCAATCGATCCTCGGAGTGATCGATGGCGGACCCGCCACCCCGGCAAAGTTAATGCAGGCTGAATTAGAAAGCGCGCTTCTTGTCTCCCTTCTTTGCGCGGCTCGTCATAACTATCGCGAGCTGCTCGATCGCGGTTGCCCTGCCGCCGCGCCTTGGCAGGTTTGCCAGGCGGAGAGCTTCATCGAAGCAAACTGGGACAAGCCAATTACCATCGAAGATTTAGTGTCCGCGTCCGGCGCGGGCGCGCGTAGTGTCTTCCGGGCATTTCGACAAAGTCGCGACTACACCCCGGCACAGTTTAAAAGGCATATACGATTGCAGCGTGCAAAACGTTTGTTGCAAGATGACAACTCAACGCTCAGCGTGACAGAAATCGCTCTAACATGCGGTTTTCCGGATGTTAGCCGTTTCAGCAAGGATTTTTCCCGAGCTTTTGGCGTCCCGCCATCAAAGCTCCTGCAACGCAAGAGGTCAACGACCGCGCTAAATCGTTGATCCCTGAAGTCCTCCGTTCGCGGCTGGGTGTGATCGACTTTTTGCACGAGTGGCGGAGCTGGAAAATACTCCGTCATTGGGCCAACGCCCGTTGCGACCAATCTCGCACATGATAACAGCCTGTCTCATTCGCAAGACGCCGGGAGCCACCGCAACTGCGCCGCCACTGCCCCACTCCATTTCCGGCAAGCACTGCTCCGGGTCGGTAGGCGACAGCCGAACTGACCTGCCACCTGAATTCCGCGAGCACGCGCTGACGTCTTGTCGCGGCCCGACAATGCGGCGACGACGCTCCGCTCCGCCTTGTGCCGCCCCGCCCCCGGTGCCAGGTAGACCCGCATGACCGCGCACCCCAAAGGTCGAGTCGCCGTCGCGCCCAGCCTGTTGGCGGCTGATTTCGGACGGCTGCGCGAAGAGGCCGCCTCGGTCACCCAGGCCGGCGCCGACTGGCTGCATTTCGACGTCATGGATGGGCATTTCGTGCCCAACATCAGCTTCGGCCCGCTGGTGCTGGCGGCGTTGCGGCCGCATTCCGCGCTGCCGTTCGACGTCCACCTGATGATCGCGCCCGTCGATCCGTTTATCGCCGCCTTCGCCGAGGCGGGCGCCGACCACATCTCGATCCACCCCGAGTCCGGGCCGCATCCGCACCGGACGCTGCAACTGATCCGTTCTCTGGGCAAAAAAGCCGGCGTGGTGCTCAATCCGGGGGCACCGATCGAAAGCATTGCGTGGCTGCTCGATCTGGTCGACATCGTTCTGGTGATGTCCGTCAATCCTGGATTCGGGGGACAGCGGTTCCTGCCCTCGCAACTGCCGAAGATCGCCGCGCTTCGGCGGATGATCGACAATGCCGCGCGGCTCGACGCCGGCGCTCGGCCGGTCGCGCTGGCGGTCGATGGCGGCATCACGCCCGAGACCGCCGCGCAGGCCCTGGCGGCGGGCGCCGATACGCTGATCGCCGGCACCGCGGTGTTCGCCGCCCAGAACCGGGCCGCCGCGATCGCCGCGCTGCGCGGGGCCGCCCCCCGAGGCGAGGCCCCCAAAGGTAATGCCCGTCGGGGCAGCACGCCGGGCGGCGCTTTGTGACGGCCAGTTCCCGCTTGCTCCGCGGCGCGCGCCAGGTCGTGGCTCGCCTGCCTTTGTACCGCTTCGCGCGGGTGCCGGACGCGCCCACCCAGCCGGTGCGCGACCCCTGGCCGGGCGACATCAACCTCGGCATCCGGTTGCTGAAGGGTGAGCTGGAGTTCGGCGGCGGCATCCTGATGCTCCGCCCAGGGGGATGGAATGGGCTCAGTGGGCCCAGCCCGCTGCTGACTTACGCGCACGGCTTCACCTGGCTGCGGCATTTGCGGGCGCTCGGCACCGATCCGGCGCGGCTGCTGGCGCGAGGCCTCGTGTCGGACTGGATGACGGCCTCGCCGTCCGACCCCATCGCGCGCCGCCCGGACGTCGCCGGGGCGCGGATCACCGCCTGGCTGGGCCACTACGATTTCTTCGCCGCCACCGCCGACGACCCGTTCCGCCAGCGGCTGATGGCGCGGCTGGTCGCCGACGCCCGCAACCTGTCCGCCGCGCTGCCGGCCGAGGAACTCGATGCCCGCGCGCTGACCGCGCTGAAAGGCCTGATCGCCGCCGCCGTCGCGTTACCGGAGCACAACGGCTTTCTGATCCGCGCGCTGCGCTTCCTGCCGCGCGAGGTCGCCCGTCAGGTGCTGCCTGATGGTACGCATGTGGAACGAAGCCCGGTGGCGCAATTGACGGCGCTGCAGGACATGACGGAGATCAGGGCGCTGTTGCAGGCCGGCCAGACGCAGCCGCCGCCGGTGCTCGCGCGGACGATCGAACTGATGGCGCCGGCGCTGCGGGCCATGCGGCATGGCGACGGCGGCCTCGCGCTGTTCAATGGCAGCCGCGAGGAAACCAGCGCGCTGGTCGACCTCGTGCTGACCCAGGCGGGCCGCGGCAGCCGCGCGCCCTCCTCGCTGACCGACGGCGGTTTTCAACGCCTGCAAGCTGGGCGGACCGTGCTGATCGTCGATGCCGGGGCGCCGCCGCCACCCGATATCGACCGCACCGCGCATGCCGGCACGCTGTCGATGGAGCTGTCGGTCGGCCGCGACCGGATGATCGTCAATGTCGGCGCGTTCCCGGCCGGCGGGCCGCAATGGCACGACGCCGCGCGCGCCACCGCGGCGCACTCGACCCTGGTCATCGGCGATCTGAACAGCAGCGAATTGCTGGAGAATGGGCTTGGCCGCCGGCCCACCAGCGTCACCGTGCAACGGCAGGAGGCCAACGGCGCCCATTGGCTGGAAGCCACGCATGACGGTTGGCTGAAACCGTTCGGCGCCATCCATCGCCGCCGGCTGTACCTGTCCGAAAGCGGCGAGGACATTCGCGGCGAGGACGTGATCGAGGCCGAGTCGCCGCAGCCGTTCACCCTGCGCTTCCACTTGCACCCGAGCGTGCAGGCCAGCCTGCAGCACGACGGCGAGGCGGTGCTGATGCGGTTGCGCTCCGGCGGCGGCTGGATCCTCCGCGCCGATGGCGCCCACCTCAGCCTCGAGGAGTCGATTTACCTGGGCTCGGGCGAGCTGCGGAAAACCGAGCAGGTGGTGCTGACCGGGCGCGAGGGCGGGCCGCAGCATGTGAAATGGGCGATCCACAAAGTCGGGTGAACGACTTTGGATTGTGTCAACCCGAAGCGGGCTCCGGGTTGTCCAGCAGGTAGTGGGTCAGTTTGAATGTCGCCCACCAACCCAAAGCTGGCCGCCATCCGGCGGGGAGAGCCGCCGCGCTTCGTCCATGAGAGATTGGGGGAAGTCTATCGGATTGGGAAATACAACAGATCTTCTGGCGCTGTGATCCAGCTCACAGCGCCCCCTTTGATCGCCGTGCGAGCATGTCGGCGACAATTTGGGAAAAGGTAGCAAAAATCCGGGGTTTCGCTCTGATCGCGAACGACGGCGCTGAACCGCCGGTCAGGGAGTTGCGCGATATTGCAAAGGGCGATCGCCAGTCGAACGCCGACCCTACCCATTTGGGTAGGGTCGGCATGGTTGGTTTGCGCCATGATGCCGTCTTGGATACGATCGAGGAGCTCTGTCCGCGTCTCCTACCCAGACGAGCGAGTAACAATATTCACCACTGACGCACCGAGAGCCTGGAGTGCAACATGTGATCAGGCATGAAAGCCTTATGGCGGCTTGCGACAGGATAAATGATGCCGCGCTGATCGGCGATGGTTGGCCGCAAGCCCTTGAAGCACTGTCGCGCGCCGCGGGCTCTCGTGGCGTCATGATCATGCACAATCGCAATCAGAGACTCGTTTCTTTTGTGTCGGATGAAAGTATCAGAGAACCGATTGAGTATTATCTCGCTGGCAAAGCGCCCCCGAACGCGCGGCAAACCAAGATCAGGCACGACACCGATCCAGGCTTTCGCGTCGATTACGACGATTTTCAAACCAGCCAGATTGCCTTTGATCCATACTACCAGGACTATCTCAGGCCAATCGGATTGCACTGGCACGCCAACGCGCGGCTCAAGATGGAAGGGGTGGATGAGATCGCCATCAGCTTCAAGCGCGAACTGAAACACGGGCACTACGATGTGGCCGACAAGAGGATGCTCGATCACATCCTCCCCCGGCTGCGGGCGGCGGCGCACATTACCGAATGCGTTTTCGATGCCGAAGCACGCGGGATGGTGCGCGCGTTGCACCAGCGTGGTCGCCAGGTTCTCGAGTTCGATGCCTGGGGCCGGGTCAGGCGGCAGCATGGCAACTTCGATGGCTCCGAGGGTCCTCTCGCTGTTATAAGGATGCGAGCGGTCACCGCTGAACCGCGGACTCAGGTCGATCTGGACAAGGCGATTGAAAAGGCGGTGCGGCAGCCCCAGCGGCAGTCTCTCGTGCTTCTGAGCGATGTCACGGGGAAGCGCTACCTGTTTCAGATCGTTCCCGTTCTCGGTCGCGCACGCGACGTTTTCTTCGCCACGAGCGCCGTCGGGGTCCTGATCGGCCGGCCAAAGCTCAGCTCATCCGCTATCGATATGAACCTGGCAAGCGAGATGTTCAGGCTAACGATTCGCGAAGCGCAAATCGTTGGCTTCCTTTGTGAGGGACGTTCCACCGTCGAGATCGCCGCGAAATTGGCGGTCGTCCCGGAAACCGTTCGCTTTCACCTCAAATCGATTTTCGACAAGACCGATGCGCGCAGTCGAGTCGAAGTTGTTGCCCTGCTCGCACAACTCGTTCGTTAATCGACATTCCTACCCAAACGGGTAGACCTATCGGCACTGCGTTGCGCCATGATCCTGTTGTTGGTGGCACGCACCGGAGCGTCATCGGCGCCGGCACCGTATGCGTGCGATCAGTCGTCAAAAGCAATTCTGGTTCTCTGGGGAGCGGCCTGGGTGACACAATCTTTCGTAAATGTCGGGAGATCCGACCGGTCATCCTGTCATCACCGCGGTGGCCGGAAAATTCGCGCGGTACCCCAAACCGCGGGTGCCGCCGCGCCAATCACCGATCGCGCGGTTTCAGCATCCCATGGTCTCGCTTTTTCTGGGCGTCCCCATGGGTCCCAACAGCGCGGCGACAGCGTCTTCCTTGGACGCTCGCCGCGATCTGGCGCGGGCCGCCGCACCGTACGGGGTAGGGCCCGAGTTGCGTGGCAGCCCGCATGCGGCAGTTCGAACGCAAGGCTGGCGTAGCATGCCGAAACAACAAACCAGACGCTTTGTCTACGCCATCATTGTGCTGGCGGCCGTGATCACAGGCGAAATCTTGTTGGCGGCACATCCCGCGGTTTTCGATTCGCGAGCGCGCCGTTTCCTGATGGCGTCCGCCGCTCCCGAGACAGTCATGATCGCCGGTGCGATCGGTGAAGATCCGTACATCGTCGTGCCGCCCTAAGTCACCCACGAGACCCATGCGTCCCTGTGACACACAGCCACACCTCAGCGCGCCTCCGACAGAAAAGGCACCGACCATGCGAAGGACCCCCGGTATGACACCGTCCGCCCCGGCGCCGGCTGTTCACCTCAGTCCACCGTCCATTTGGAAACGGCGCGTTCTGACAACCGCCGCGGTGGTGGTTCTCTGGGGAGCCGCCGTGCTCGTCCTGCAAGCAGCCGGCCCCAACGCCCGCGCCATGACCGCGGCTGAGGGATTGTTGTACAGCGGGCCAGAGCGATAAGCCCGGACCACGCGCCCCCGGTCTAAACCCGGGAGATTGGCGCGGCTCTGGCATCGGTTCGGTCGGTCGAGCGGATCGCCGGTTCTGATCCTGGATTGGCTGCTCGCCTGCGCGGCTGGCCTGGCGGTTGCCTGGCGGATCACAAAGCTGGACGGCGTGGCTTTCGATCCGGGCCGCGGCCTCGTGACCGTGCCGGGCAGCGCCTTTCCGCTGGTGCGAAATCTGGTCATCTTCGCCGTGAAATATTGCCTCGCGGCCGCCGTCGCGATCGCACCGGCGCGGAGCGGTGGCTTGTTTCCGTGGGATGTCGCCGTGTCGGGTCTGGCGGCGGGCTACTTCATTGGCTGGCTGTCGCGGTTCGCCATGAAGTACCGCGGCATGGTCGAACCGGTGACGGCGGCGCGCCTGCCCTGATCGGGGCTGACCGCGGCGTGGTACCGGACGCGACCCGGCGGGACATGCTTCAGTCGCCCAGCCGCGCCGGGCTCGACTCGGCGTCCCCGGTTCCCGCACGCCGTAACATGGCGTCATAGCCACCGAGCGCCGCGCTGATATCCTCCCGCCAGCCCGGCCTGACACCAGCCGGTGTCATCGTGCCGGCGATCGGCTCGTGCGATGGCCCGGCCGCATCGCCCACCACCGCTCGCACCACAAAAAACACCAGCGCGGCCCAGTCGCGATCGGTCGCGCTGGTCGCCGCGACGATGGGGACGACCGCCAGAGGCTCGGGCAGCAGCCGGCTGGTCAGCCGATTGATGCCCATGGGCCCGCGCATGCCGGAAAGTTCGGACCAGGCACCAACCATCGCGCCGCAGCGCCCCACCGCGTAGGCGTCGCGCATCTCAACGTCCTCCTCGAAGGCGAGGCGGACGATGCCGATGCCCAACTGACCAACCGCCGCTTCCAGGGCGCTCTGCTCGGGCGAGCCGATCAGCAGGCAGACCGTCTCGCCCGCGAGATCGCGCGGCGAATGCAGGCGCGACGCCAGCGGCACGAGAACCGCGAGCCGGTCGGCGAACACCAGCGGCCCGGCAACGAACTGCTCGCGTGCCGCCGCCCCGCTTGCCTCCCCGACAAACGCCACGTCGGCATTCCGGGGTGGCGCATCGAGCGAGAACGCCACGCGCCCGTCGCGCCCAAGCACCGCGATCGCCACGGCGCGGCAGAGATCGACCGCGAGCCCGTCGATCCCACCATCCGGCCGCGGCATCGCGACCGCTTGCCGCTCCGCCGCCGTGCACCGCACCACACCGTCGCGCTGTACGCGGTCGAGGATCTCGCCGGCCCACGCTCCCCGCGCCGCCGCGAGGGCGAGCAGCACCGCGATGACCGGCAGTACTGATCGCGCCGCCCACTGAGAGTTGCCAATCAGACCAGGCCGGCACGAATTCGTCTTCCGGTCATCGCGAGGAGCGAGGCGGCGCGGCAATCTTCGCGTCCTCCACGGAAGGCGATCACTTCGCTTCGCTGGCGATGACGGCGGGGTGCCGGCGGATGCGCTTTGACTCTGAAGCGCGCCAGGCACGCTGCTGTTCCTCGTATTGGTCCTCAATGGACGGGCTCGGGACGGGGCCATGACGCGTGTCTCAATTGTACGCCGGCAGCGTCGCCGGCAACGTGTTGAAATGCGCCGGCACCGGGGACGCCGCGGCACCGCCACGGCGATCGACCGGCACCACCCCGATCGCCGAACAGCCGTTGCCGCCATAGTGTGGCAGCGCACCGATCACGGCGTCGGGAATCATCGCGTAATCGGCCGGCAGCGGCGGCGAGTGCCCGGACAGGCGGTCGGGATCGAAGGCGGACAGCAGGTCGTCGGTCTCCGGCGTGTTCAGGTCGCGCGGTCCGAGATGGTGCTGCACGAAGCCGTTCGGCCCATTGAACTTCGGGTCCTCGCCGGCCAGCAGCGCGGCCTTCTCTTCCGGCAGCGACGCCAGCGGCGGCAGGTCGAAAATCGCTTCGATCGTTTCAATGACCGCGTTGTGGTCGCCCTCGGCGTGGCTAACGGCATGGGCGCGCGCATAGGGCGAAATGACGATCATCGGAATGCGGATGCCGCGCGCGAGCGGCAGCCCATCCGGACCGTACGACAGAACGCGCGGCGGCACGTGATCATAGAACCCGTCGCTCTCGTCATCGGTGATGACGATCGCGCTCTGCCGCCAGATCTCCGGCCGGCGCGCCACCGCGTTGACGACCCGCGCGGCCATCGCCTCGCTGATCATGCGGTCGCTGTAGTTCGGGTGGTCGTCGTCCCCCGACTTCGTCTTGTTGATCGTGTCGATGTCGCTCTGGGTCAGCGAACCCGGAAAATTCGGGTTCTGGATCGGCGGCGTCATCTCCTGAACATTGGTGAAGCCGCCGCGGATGTAGAACACGCCGCCATCGGCGGGGAGGTCGCCTTTCCGCATGTCCTCGAAGAAGTCGCCCATGCCGCGCAGCATCCCCTGGTAAGCGGGATTATTGGCGAGATAGCCGAAATATTGTGGTCCCATGTGGTGGCTGACGTAGCCCGCATGCGATGCCGCCGCACCGGTCTCGTACGGTTCGTGGTCATAGCCCTCCTGATACCAGCGCCATGCCACCGGCTTGCCACGCTTCGACGCGACGAACGAGATATCCTGGGCGATGTCGGCCAGATCGGCCTCTGGCGCGCGATCCCGCCGCATCGCCGCCTCGATGTCCCGGCCGGTCATGGTGAGCGGCAGGGTCGCGAAGCTCAGATTCGCCGCGATGTTGCCGTCGCCGTAATGCTCCCTCGGGTCCGAGCCGGCCGGCTGCCGGTCGGTCTGCGTGGTGTCGTATTGCGAGCCGAAGAACGGCCGCTGGTCGCCGACCAGCGGCGGGGGCACCAGTTTGCCGGCGTGAGTGCCGACATGGACCGGCTGTGCCTTCGACTCGTGTTTGACCCACTGAGTCTCGCCGGTCTGGCCAGCGATCATCGCGATCGCGTTCGGTGTCGAGGGCGTGTCCTCGGTGGCGAAGATGTTGTCGAACAGCGTGAACCGGTTGGCGTAGTTCCAGAAGAACGGAATCGTGTCGCAATCGATGTAACTCATCACGAGGCGGGCGAACTGGGTTCCCATCGCCTGCTCCGCTTTCGCCCGCTCGGCCTTGGCCTGCTCCGCTTTCGCCTGGTCCGTCGTCGCCTGGTCGGCCTTGGTCTGCTCCGCTTTCGCCTGGCTGGCCGGCCCGCTCCGCAAGGCGAAGCGATTGTATTCCTCGGCGGCGAACCCATCCATCAGCGGCGTGCCATTGACGACGTGCAGCTTGCTGGCGAGCCCGCCGTGGCTGTGATCGACGCTGTCGACGAACGTCGCGTTTTGCTCGGGACCGATGCGAAACGGCGTGACCGTGACCGTCTGGCCGTTCACATCCTGGTAGGTCTGCGTGAAGCCTGGCGTGTGCGCGGCGTCGCGGGGTGCCTGCCCGTCGGAATACAGCCCGTTGGCGCCCGGGAATGTGCCGAACTCGTTATCGAACGAGTGGTTCTCGTTGAAGATGACGAAGACGTATTTCACCTTTTGGCGCAGCCTGCGGATCAACTCGCGACGCGCGATGGCGGCTGCGTTCGCCGGATGGGTAACATAGGGCGCGACCGCCGGACCAGGGTCGGGCTGCGCGGTCACCAGAGCGGTCCGCGTCATGCCAGGGTTCGTGCCCGCCAGCGTTGCCGCCATCGCAAGCGCCGCCGCGCGACGAACGAATGCCATCTTTGTCCCTCTCGTGGTTTCGATGGCGTAAATTGCAATGCGGCGAGGCGGAGGGGAATGACAATTGTGTTACGCGGCCGCGATATCCCGGCTGCCGTTCGTCCGACTCAGCGGCGGACCTCGCCTGGGCGGTGCGACCCGGCGCGCGACGTGGCCCGCACGGTCGCATACCCGATCGGGATGCGCGACGGGAATATTGCTATAAAGAAACAACCGTGGGGATAGCCATGTGCTGCCTGTGGGAGCCGACAATCCTGTCACTGCGAGCCGAAGGCGAAGCAATCTCCCGCCGAGTGCGCACCATCAGGGGGATCGCGTCGTCGCTTCGCTCCTCGCGATGACAGCAGAAGCTGATTCACGGCCGGGCGGACCGTTCGAGCGATTGGCCTGGGATCATCGGCCGCTCGCATGGCGGCGCGCGGCGCACCCGGTATAAGCCCCCGGTGCCATGAAGATCATCGAGATCACCAACGTGGACTTCTCGTTACGGCAGTTCCTGCTGCCGCTGATGCGGGAGATCCGCGCCCGCGGTCACGAGGTGATCGGTGCCTGCGCCGAGGGCCAGTTCCTGGATGTCCCCCGCGCCGAGGGTTTTCGCATTGTCGCGATCCCATTCGAGCGGCGCGCCTCGCCGCTGGCGCATTGGCGCGCGTTCCGGGTTCTGGTCCGGTTGTTTCGCGCGGAACAGCCGGACCTCGTGCATGCCCACATGCCAATCAGCGGCTTCCTGGCACGCATCGCCGCGTGGTGGGCGGGGGTGCCGCGGATCGCCTGCACCTGCCACGGGTTCTGGTTCAACTACCCCGGCAATCCGGCGCGGCGGGCGGTCGGGTTCCTGATGGAGTGGGTCGCCGCGCGCGTCACCACCGTGTTCCTGACCGTCTCGGATGAAGAAGCGCGCGACGCGAGGCGGTTGTGGATCCACCGTGACGCCGTTTCGGTGCGCAATGGCCGGGATCCGTCTGTATTCAGGCCCGATCCCGCCGCTCGTGCCCAGGTCCGTGCCAGCCTGGGCGTGCCGGAGGACCGGGTCGTGCTCGTCGCGGTGTCCCGGCTGGTGCGCCACAAGGGTTTTCCGGAATTGGCCGCTGCTATGCGTGAGGTGCCGGAGGCGGAGCTTTGGGTCGTCGGCGAACGGCTGCCGTCGGACCGCGGCGACGACATGCTGACCTTGCTGCGGAATGCCGGCCTGGGCTCGCGGTTGCATCTGTTGGGCTACCGCACCGATGTCGCCGCGATCCTGGCGGCGGCCGACATCTTTGTCCTCCCCAGTCATTTCGAGGGACTGCCGATGTCGGTGATCGAGGCGATGCTGACCGGGTTGCCGGTCGTCGCCAGCAACATTCGCGGCCCGCGCGAGCAGGTGGTGCCCGAGGTCACCGGGTTGCTGGTGCCTCCAGGCTCCGTCGCGCCGCTGGCCGAGGCATTGCGCCGCCTGACCCACGACCCCGCCACCCGTGCCACGATGGGCGCCGCCGGGCGGGCGCGGGCGGTGGAGTTGTATGACGAGGCGAAGGTGCTGGCGCGCACGCTGGCGTTGTTGGGCATTGACGATCGGGGCAGCGGCTCCCCTTAGGCGCGTCACCCGCGGCACTGATGCCGGCCGGCGAAAGGAATGACGCACGATGCTCTCACCCGTCATGGCCCTCCCCCGACCCGTTCGGGGGATCATCCGGGCCATCCGAACCAGCACCGTGCCGCGCCAGATGGCCCAGCCGGGCCATGACGAAAGGGGCAGGTCGAGAGTCGATCTTTTCGCCGGTGAGATGACCCAATTCCGCTGATCCCGGGGGGCGGATGATCGCGAATCGACGCCGCCCAGGCGGACCTGAATTCATCAAGGTGTGACCTCGGTCACAGTGCTTCGTGCACATTCCTGTATCATGGGCATCGGGCGCGGCCTTGCGACGAACCCGCGCTACCCGGCGACAGGAGGGAAACCATGGCTCTTTATCGTCGTCCTGATAGGCCTCGCGTCCGGTTGCCCAGCCATGCCGCCACCACGATGATCGGATCACCCCGCATGATGACGGAGTCTGACGGGCAATATCCGGATGGCCTGATACGCTCCTACGATCTGAACAAGGTCATGGCCGCGGCGCGAGGCTGGCAGGAGAAAGCTGCCGCCGCGCCCGATCCCGCGTACGGCGAGGCGTGCCAACGAAGTGCCGCTCAATTCGAACGTCTGGTGACGCGCTCGCTTGAAACCCCGCCAATCCGATAAAAACCAAGGTTTGGCCGTCCTGAAGGCCAATCCCATGACGGCGCATGAAATACGACCGCGCGCGCGGCAGCGGCATCCGCGGCCAGCCCGGAGAGGATCAGGATGGGCCGCGCCGCGTTGGGCATCCCCGCGGCCAGCCACCGGCTTTCGCATCGGCTTTGGTTCAGTGTATCCCGGATCGTGAAACCGAGCCGAGTGTGGTCATGCCCGACATTGTTCCCGTCCGCCGCGCGCTGATCTCCGTGTCCGACAAATCGGGCCTCGTCGCGTTCGCCCAGACGCTGGCGGCGCGGGGGGTGGAGATTTTGTCGACCGGCGGGTCGGCGAAAGCGTTGCGGGATGCTCATGTTCTGGTGAAGGAAGTGGCGGAACACACCGGCTTTCCGGAAATCCTCGACGGCCGCGTGAAGACGCTGGTGCCGCAAATCCACGGCGGCATTCTGGGCCGCCGCGACAGCGCCGAGCATCTGGCGCAGATGGCCGCGCACAACATCGCGCCGATCGATCTGGTCGCGGTGAACCTGTATCCGTTCGAGGCCACCGTCGCCAAGGGCGCGCCCGCCGCGGATTGCGTGGAAAACATCGATATCGGCGGTCCGGCGCTGATCCGCGCGGCGGCGAAGAACCATGACTTCGTCACCATCCTGACCGAGCCGGAGCAATACGACGCCGTGCTGGCCGAACTCGCCGCGCATGGCGGCACGACCCTGGCGTTGCGCCGCCGGTTGGCCGGTGAGGCGTACGCGCGCACCGCCGCCTATGACGCCGCCATCGCCGCCTGGTTCGCGGAACAGCGCGAGGAGGCGTTCCCGCGCCGCCTGACCATCGCCGGCACGTTGCGGCAGACCCTGCGCTATGGCGAGAACCCGCATCAGCAAGCCGGATTTTACGTTAACGGCACCCGCCCAGGGGTGGCGACCGCGCGGCAGGTGCAGGGCAAGGAGCTGTCGTACAACAACCTGGCCGACACCGACGCGGCGTTCGAATGTGTCGCTGAGTTCGACGCGCCCACCGTGGCGATCATCAAGCATGCCAATCCGTGCGGTGTCGCCAGCGCCGCCTCGCTGGCCGAGGCCTGGGACCTGGCGTTCCGCTGCGACCCGATCTCCCCGTTTGGCGGGATCGTCGCGGTCAACCGGACGCTGGACGCGGCGGCGGCGGAGAAGATCGCGGCCATCCTGACCGAGGTGATCGTAGCGCCGGATGCGACCGAGGCGGCGGTGGCGGCCGTGGCCCGGCGGCGAAACCTGCGGCTGCTGCTGACCGATGGCATGCCCGATCCCACCGCGGCCGGATGGACCTTCCGTAGTCTCGGCGGCGGCTTCCTGGCGCAGACGCGCGATGCCGGACGGATCGGTGCCGCGGACCTCAAGGTCGTCACGAAGCGGGCGCCGACGGACGCGGAGTTGAAGGACCTGCTGTTCGCCTTCGCCGTGTGCAAACACGTGAAGTCGAACGCCATCGTTTATGCCAAGGACGGCGCCACGGTCGGCATCGGCTCGGGGCAACCGAACCGGGTCGACTCCGCCCGCATCGCCGCCTGGAAGTCCGAGGAAGCCGCCAAAGCCGCCGGCCTGCCGGGACGGTTGACCGAGGGCAGCGTCGTCGCCTCGGACGCGTTCTTTCCATTCGCGGATGGGTTGGAGGCGGCGGCCTCGGCGGGCGCCACGGCGGTGATCCAGCCTGGCGGATCGATCCGGGACGCCGAGGTGATCGCGGCGGCGGACGCGGCCGGGTTGGCGATGGTGTTCACCGGGATGCGGCATTTCCGGCATTGAAGGGGGCGGAATAGCGGACGGGCTCGTGCGTGTGACGAGGTCCGCCGCATCACAAAGAGGCGCGAGAACGCCAAGGTCGGGAAGCTTTCTTCGTCACCCATTTGGCGCGTCGCGCGCGCGTCGTCGCCGCCGAACTGGTCCGTGACGGCGTGCCACAGAGCGCGATCTCGATGCACGCCTACGGCGATACGAAGCTGCTGGTGCCGACCGGCCCAGGCGTGCGGGAGCCGCGGAACCGCCGCGTCGAGATCGTCTTCCACTGATCGAACCCCCTTCCCCCTGGGCTGGCGATCGGGGCGCCACGCACCGTCCCGATCGCCCGACCGCGGTGCCGGCCGCGCCGCGCCGGGCACCGCCGGAAATCTGTCCGCCCGTCCCTTAGACCGGACCATGACATGGGCTATGATGCGGTCATGACCGATGACAGCCATATCCTGGTGGTGGAGGACGACGCTCGCCTGCGCGACCGTCTCGCGCGCTACCTCACCGGTGAGGGGTTCCGCGTCACCGCGGCCCATGACGCGGCGGAGGCGCGCGCCCGGATGCGGGGGATCAGTCCCGATCTGCTGGTGCTCGACGTGATGATGCCGGGCGAGAGCGGCCTCGACCTGACCCGCTCGCTGCGCGAGGAACAAGGCCACGATCTGCCGGTCCTGCTGCTGACCGCGCGCGGCGCGCCGGAGGACCGGATCGCGGGGTTCGAGGCCGGCGCCGACGACTACCTGCCCAAGCCGTTCGAACCCAGGGAGCTCGTGCTGCGCATCAGGGCGCTGCTGCGGCGCGCGCCGGCGCCGGTGACGGCCGCTCCGGCACCATCCGGTCCGATCCGCATCGGCACCGCGAGCTTCGACCTCGACCGCGGCGAGCTGATCGGCCCGAACGGCCCGATCCGCCTGACCGGGGGCGAGGCGGCGCTGCTGACCGCGCTGGCCAGCCGGCCCGGCGACATCCTGTCCCGCGAGGAGATCGCCGCGGCTCTTGGCACCGACGACGCCGGGGAGCGCGCGGTCGATGTCCAGGTCACACGGTTGCGCCGCAAGATCGAAGCCGACCCGCGCGAGCCGCGCTTCCTGCACACCGTGCGGGGCCGCGGCTATGTGCTGAAACCGGGCGTTTGAATGCGCGCCCGGGTGCCAGGGATGGGCTGGATCAAGCGGCTGATGCCGAAATCGTTGCTTGGCCGCAGCCTGCTGATGATCCTGATTCCGCTGGTGGCGCTGCAGGCGGTGACGTTCCAGGTGTTCTACGGCAGCCACGTGGACATCGTCTCTCGCCGGCTGACCGCCGCCATCGCCGGGGAAATCGCGCTGACCACGGAACTCATGGACCGCTTCCCGGGCGAACGGAATCATGACTGGATCCTCGAGCGGGCGCGGCAAAGGCTCGGCCTGGAGATCAGCCTCGAACCCGGCGCGAAACTGACCAACCCGCGCAGCACCAACATCCTGGGTCCGATGGACGACGACCTGGAGACCGCGTTGAACGAGGCGTTTCAGTCGCCATTCGAAATGGACTGGACCTCCGATCCGCGCTCGGTGCTGATCAGCATCCAGGTCGCCGACGGCGTGGTGCATGTCGTCGCGCCGAGGAAACGATTATACTCGACGACGATTTACCTGTTCGTGCCCTGGGTCGGCGGCACCGCCTTGCTGCTGTTCGGCGTCGCGGCGCTGTTCATGCGCAATCAGGTGCGCGGCATTCGTCGCCTCGCCGGCGCGGCGGAGGCGTTCGGGGTTGGCCGCGACATTCCGCCGATCCGGCCCGAAGGCGCCACCGAGGTGCGCCAGGCGGCGGTGGCGTTCAACCGGATGCAGGACCGCATCCGGCGGTTCCTCGCGCAACGCACCGAAATGCTCGCGGGCGTTTCGCATGACTTACGCACGCCGCTGACCCGGCTGCGCCTCGCGCTGGCGATGCTGCCGAAAGACGAGGCGTGGCGGGAGGATGTCGTCGAGATGACGGAAGACGTCGAGGAAATGGAGCGGATGATCAGCGGCTACCTCGCCTTCGCGCGTGGCGAGGGGACCGAGCAGGCGAAGCCGATCGACCTGGCCGCCATGTTGACCGATGTCGCCGCCGCGGCGCGCCGGGGTGGTGCGAATATCGAGATCAATGTGCCTGACACGCTGACCGTCTCGCTGCGGGCCGACGCGGTGAAGCGGGCGATCACCAATCTGGTGGACAACGCGCGGCGGCACGCGAGCCGGGTCATGGTCTCGGCCGTTTCACGCGGGCGGTCGGTGTTGGTGAACGTGGACGACGATGGCCCAGGTATCGCGGCCGAACAGCGGGAGGACGTGTTCCGGCCGTTCCAGAGCGGTTCGACCGGTGGCACCGGGCTTGGGCTGACGATCGCGCGCGACATTGTCCGGGCGCATGGCGGCGATATTTCGCTCGAGGATTCGCCTCTGGGCGGGTTGCGGGCGCGGGTGCGGTTGCCGGTGTGATGGTACGCCACAGCATGATTGCTTCAGGTGGAAGCAATCATGCTCTAAGGCGACAAGCAAAAATTACCGCTTCAGCAAGGCGGTGTCGGTGAGATCGTATAATTCCACTCGGGGTGGAATGCGTCGCCCTTGATGTTGAGTGCCGCCATCTCGGCGTCGCTGACCTTGATACCCTTCGGGTAGGCGCGTGTATCGAGTTCGCAGCGCACCGTCAGGCCCCTCGTGGTTGTGGTGGAAGCGATCAGTTCGACCACGGTCTGGCGGCTGATCAGCGGCCTGCCGCGCCATGTCTGTGTGATGTGGCAGAACAGCCGGTGTTCGCTCTTGTTCCACTTCGACGTACCTGGAGGATAATGGCAGACCTGTAGCGTCAGGCCGGTTTCGTTAGCCAGCTTCTGAAGTTCGACTTTGAACAGCCGTACGCGTGAACCGTTGGAACCGCCGCCATCCGCCGTGATCATCAGTTGGTTCATTTCAGGATATCGCTCGCGGCCCATCAGATCGAGCCAGCGTCGGATCGAATTGACTGAGAATTGCGCTGTATCGTGATCGATGCCGAGGCTCACGCAACCGGCGTTGGCCGCGATGTCGTAGACGCCATAAGGGGAGACTTTACCAAGAACCTTGTCAACGAAATCGTGCACGTTGACCTTGTCGGGACAACCTTCCGGACGATAGTCGCTCCCGGTATTTTTATAGAGGCCGACCGGTTCTTTCTTCTTCGTGTCGATCGAAATCACCGGCTGACCGGCGGCCTGGGTAACGATGGCCGCTGCATTGATGTGCTCAAATTGAGCGTTGCGGTCAGAATTGTGGCTGCCTTCCAGGGTCTTGCGGTTCACCTGCCGGCGGTATTTCAGCAACCCCAGCAGTTTGGGAATGCTTCTCGCCGTGATTTTGTGCCCCATCTCGCGCAACGCCGCCGCCAGCTTCGCGTGGCTCTTAGATACCCAGAAAAGCAGGCGCTCCGGGTCGCCCAGTGTCGCGGGCTCCAGCAACTGGCGCAGGCTTTCCAGCAAAGTTGGATCCGCCTCGGTCAGGGTTCGCCGGCCACTACCCGGCCGTCGAACCTTGCCAGTCAACGAGCCGGAGTCGGCCAGATCCTTCAACCCCCGGCCAATTGTGCTGCGCGCGAGCCCGGTCGCACGCGAAGCGGCGGCGATGCCGCCGTAACCGGCCGTTCTGGCCTCCGCCGCCGCGAGCAGGCGGCGGGACCGTTCGTTCAGGCCGCGGCCAACCGCCTCGAACCGTTCGCGAATCACTGATACATCGAGCATCCGAGGAGTCTAAACACAGCCCGCCCGCGCCGGAATCTGCCCCTCCAAAATAGGTCACGGCGCGACCTCAGGCGATTCGTTCATTTTTGCTCGTCGCCTAATACCAACCCCCTTAAAGATTGACACATGGCGTCCTCTCTTCCACGTCATGGCCCTCCCCCGAACGAGTCGGGGGAGGGCCATGACGTGATGGGGTGAGAGTCACACTTTCAGCGGGTTGGTA
>Ga0181536_10000535_pt1 | contig 46075 bp, 42 predicted proteins | sample PEATcosm2014_Bin_41_FD_121105 | JGI IMG/M metagenome (GOLD analysis project Ga0181536, IMG submission 121105) | Peatland microbial communities from MTU Mesocosm Facility, Houghton, MI, USA - PEATcosm2014_Bin17_60_metaG | ecosystem: Environmental > Terrestrial > Soil > Wetlands > Peat | place...
GCGGCCGTTGGACCGGCGAGGGCGCCGGTCCGCGGGCGAGGGCGCCCGCCCCACGAAGGCGCGTCTTCATCATCTTTGGTGGCCCGCAGGGCCATGGGGCACTCCCTAACGGTCGCGGCTCGGCAGCAGTCGCGTCGATTTTGGAAGGCCTACTGAGCCGGGCCCAGAGGGCACCCCCGCGAAGTGCGTGCGCCGCGTGTATAATGTGACTAACGAAAGGGGGTGCTCCCATGCAGACGAGCATCCGGGTGCGAAGCTGCGCGGGGCTGGCGATCGCGATTGCCATCTCGTGTCAAGTCGTGTGGGCGCAAAAGAACCAGCCGCCGACAAGCAGTGGGAATTCAGCGGGATCGGTCCGCCTTCCTCCTGACACGAGTGGGCCGCCGACCGGGCTGGTAACAGGCCCCCTAAACGGAAGCATTTATTTGTCCGGCAACGTCATGCTGGACGACGGCACGCCGCCTCCCAGCCCGGTGACCATCGAGCGGGTATGCAACGGGGCGCCGCGGGCGCAAGCCTACACCGATCGAAAAGGACGGTTCAGTTTTCAGATCGGCCAGACTTCCATGATCACGCAGGACGCCAGCGAAGATGGAACCATTGGGGCGGGCACGTCCCGCCCAGTGACCAGCATTGCCAATGGGACGGCCCCGCGGACGCCCTACGCGCCCGACACGCGGCTTGCCAACTGCGACCTGCGCGCGGTGCTGTCCGGTTTTCGCTCAGAGAGCGTCAGCCTGGGGGTACGGCGCCCCCTGGACGATCCGAACGTCGGCACGATCGTGTTGCACCGCTTGGCCAATGTGGAAGGCTCGGCCGTCAGCATGACCAGTCTGAAGGCTCCCAAGGAGGCCCGCCGGGCTTACGAGCGAGCCCTTCAAGATCTACGGAACAACAAACTGGCGGAGGCCGCCAAGAAACTCCGCAAAGCCGTAGATATCTATCCGAGCTATGCGGCGGCATGGTATGAGCTGGGGAGGATTCAGGCGCAGAATGAGGACACGGAGGAGGCGCGCAGGTCCTTTGCGAGGGCGTTGGCGGCGGACGCCAAATTCACCAGCCCGCACCTGGAGCTGGCCGAACTGGAGGCCAAAGCCGAAAACTGGGCCGAACTTGCCGATACCACGAGCAAGCTGCTGAAACTGGACGCGGTGGACTACCCGGTGGCGTACCTCTACAATGCCATCGCCAACCTGAACCTGGGCCAAATCGATGCGGCGGAGAAGAGCGCACGCGCAGGCGAAAAGCTGGATACGCCCCACAGGTATCCGACGCTCGAGCGAGTGCTGGCGACGATCCTGGCGCGGAAGAAGGATTACGCGGGCGCCGCAGCACACCTTCGCAATTACCTTGTGCTGGCGCCGGATGCGGAGGACGCCGCGCGGATGAAGAAGGAACTTGCCGAACTGGAGCGGCTTTCGGGTGCGAACGAGCAGGCCAAGGCCGCGGCGGCCCAAAAATGACGGTGCGGCGGGCGCCGGCCGCGCGGGGCTGCGTCAAGATCGCGGCAGGTGGATCTTGACTTTCAGCGCTCCGGTAATTTATTCTAGCCATTCGTTTTGACCATGCGCCGTGGCGCCTTGATTATGGGAAAAAACTCGCGCGGCGATACAGAAACTGTCGAGCGGTTTCTGGACTCGACCCTGGAAAGCGTGGATGACGCCGAAGAACTGGCGTTGGTGGAAGCCGAAAAGGCCGGGGTCCCGGAAGACGACTTACACAAGATCGCCATGGCCGTGCGGGAATCCATGGTCAATGCGGTGGTGCATGGAAACCGGTATAACGCCCACAAGAAAGTGCACCTGTCGGTTTCCAAAACCGCAAGGGAGTTTGTGGTGAGGATCGCGGACCAGGGCGATGGCTTCGATTACGACAATCTGCCGGATCCGCTGGCGCACGAGAACCTGTTGCGGCATTCCGGCCGCGGCATCTTTCTGATCAAGGCTTTCATGGACGACTTTCAGGTGCGCCGCCTGGAACCGGCGGGTACCGAAGTAACTTTGGTGAAGCACCTGGTGTCGAAGTAAGAGACGATAGGGAATAGGCTCGGTTGCGAGCGAGGAGGCATATTTCAGTGAGTGTAAAGCTAAGCACGAGACAAGTTGGCGACGTGAGTGTGGTGGATGTAGCCGGAAGGATCACTTTGGGAGAAGGGTCCAGCGCGCTGCGCGACCTGCTGCGCGAAATGGTCGGCAAGAACCAAAAGAAGATCCTGTTGAACCTCGGGGATGTCTCCTATATCGACAGTTCGGGGATCGGCGAGCTGGTGTCCGGCTTCACTACGGTGACGAACCAGGGCGGCCAGCTCAAGCTGCTCAATTTGACCAAGCGGGTTAAAGATCTGTTGCAGATCACCAAGCTGTACACGGTCTTCGACGTGCACGACGACGAAGCCGGCGCGGTGCGCAGCTTCGCCTAACAGCCTGGAACCACAGATGGACACAGATAAACACAGATAAAACACTCCAACGTAGCGGGTTGGCTCGGGTTTTTATCTGTGTCTATCTGTGTCCATCTGCGGTTTCTAATGTGCTTCGTAGGCCGCGATCTGGTCTGCGATCTTGGCCTTGTCACCGACCACGACGATGGTCATTTTCGATGGAACGAGGTAGGTTTCGGCCATGTCCTGGACGTCGGCGGGCTTCACGTCCATGACCTTCTCCACGTAGGTGGACAGGTAGGCGCGATCCAGCCCCTGCGCATCCACGAAATGCAACTGCCCGATGATGGCGTCCGGGCTGATGGTGTTGCGTAAGACGAAGATCCCGGCCAGGTAGTTCTGGATGCCCTTCAACTCCTCCGCGGATGGCGGATCCTTGCGCAGCCGGTCGATTTCGTAAAAAATCTCCTTGAGCGCCGGCCCCGTAACGGCGGTGGTCACATCGGCGGACTGCAGCCAATAGGCGAGATGCCGCCGCGTGCCGATCTGGCTGAACGGCGAATAAGTATAGCCCTTCTGCTCGCGAATATTGCTGGTAATGCGGGAGACGAAAGAGCCGCCCAGCAAGGAATCCATGACATCCAGCTTGATGTAATCCGGGCTGGACGGCTCGGCTACCGGCAGGCCGATCAAGATGTTCGACTGCTCGGCGCCGGGCCGGTCGATGAACTGGAGCGAGCGCGCTTTCGCCGGGTGCGCCGGCAGATCGGGCCCAGGCGAGCCTTCGGCCCAACCGCCGAACGCATCTTCTACTGCGCGCCGCAGATCGCCTTCGAGGGAGCCCGCGATATACAGATGCGTGCGCGCCGCGTCGAAGTTTTTCCGGTAAAACGTCTGCACGTCCGCAACGGTGTAGCCTTGCAGTTCACTCTCGGACGGAAACATGCGCCCGTAGGGATGATTGGGAAACAGAGTTTTGAGGAAACGCTCCCGGGCGAGCAAGTCGGGCTGGGATTTGTCGATGGAGAGCTCCCGAACCAGGTCGGCCTGCAGCCTGGGCAGCTCCGAGGCGGGGAGCAAAGGAGCGGTCAGCACGTCCGCCAGCAGTGCCACGAATTTGGGCCCGAAATCGGAGAGCACCACGCCGCCCACGGAGGTGAAGTCGGAACCCGAATCGATTTCGACCTGGCCGCCCATCTCTGCGGCTTCGCGCGCGACCTGCTCGGCCGGCCGCGTGCGGGTGCCTTCTTTCATGAGCGCGGCGTTGAGCTTCGACAACCAAACCTGCCTGGCGGATTCGTCGACGGCTCCCGCGGCGACGCTCGCACGCACTGCGACTTTGGGCACATTCCCGTAAGGAACGATGGTCACCCGCATGCCGTTCGGCAGGCTGAAATCCGTAGTGGCGGGCAGATGGAAAGGCTTCGGCGGCGGCCCTTGCGGCGGGGTTTCCCTGGGGCCGGCGAACACTTCACTGGACATGGCGGAGTCTCATTTGGATTCCTCTTCGGGAGCGCCGTTGGCATCGTCGGGCGAGGCGGTGCCGGGATCGATCAGCAGCACGGTGCGGTTGGTCCTGCGCAGATATTCGCGCGCGGTGCTTTCGACCAATTGCGGCGTCACTTTGCGGAATTCCGATTCGAGGGAATCGATCCGGGAGGGGGCGTCGTCGAACAGCGCGTAACAGGCCAACAGGTCGGCGCGGCCGAAGCCTCCGAACTGGGTCAGAGTATCGTACAGGCTGGATCGCATCTTGGTGATGCTGCGATCCACCAGGCTTTGGTCCACGGGCTTGGCCCGCAAGCTCTCGATGACAGTATCGACGGCCGACAGGATCTGCTCGGGCTGGACGGTGGCGTCATGGAAGAGCGCTGCCGTCCACAGCATGGGGCCGTCGTAATCGAACATGTTGCCCAGCTCGTTGATGGCGCCGGACACTTCGCCGGTGAAGCCGTGCTTCTTGACCAGTTCCCGATAGAGGAGGCTGTCGTCGCCTTGCACCAGCATCTGATCGAGCAGGCCCATGGCGAAGTACTCCGGCGAATTTCGCGGCGGCATGTGATAAGAGAAGGCCAGGGCCGGGCGGTTCGCGAGCGGGTCTTTGCGGGTAGCGGTCTTCTCCTCTTTCTGGCGCGGCTCGCTGAGGTCGGGCGGCGGCGGCAGTTCGGCCGGCGCAATTGCGGCGAAATATTTCGCGATCATCGCCGTGGCTTCGCCGGGATCGAAGTCGCCCACGATGGCGAGGGCCGCGTTATTGGGCGCGTAGTAGGTCTTGAAGAACGCCTGCACGTCGGCGAGCGTGGCGGCTTCGATGTCTTTCAGCTCGCCGTAAAAGTTGTGGGAGTTGTACCAGTTCGAGTTGGCGTATTGCGGCATCCACAGCCAGGGGAAGCCGCCGTACGGCTGGTTGAGAACGGCCGTCTTCACCTCGTTGATGACCACGTCTTGCTGGTTTTTCAGATTCTCGCCGGTGATGGCCAGCCCCTTCATGCGGTCCGCCTCGGCCCAGAGCGCGGTTTCGAGCTTGTTGGAGGGGAGCAGCTCGAAGTAGTTGGTGAAATCGAAGCGCGTGGAACCGTTGAGGACGCCTCCGTTTTGCTGCACGAGGCGGATGAATTCCATCTTGCCCAGGTTCTGGGAACCTTGAAACATCATGTGCTCGAACAGGTGGGCGAAGCCGGTGCGATCCTTGGGCTCGACGCGGAATCCGATGCGGTAATAGACGGCGGTGACCACCGTGGGCGCGGTGGAATCGGGCGAAAGGATCACGCGCAGGCCGTTGGGCAATTTGTAATAAGTGATGGGCACGGTGAAGGCTTCGGGCTCCCCCTTGGCCTACGGTAGCACGAGGGCGCGCGTTGCGCGCCGGGACTGGGGGCTAGCTAGGGGCTGGGGGCTGGGGTTGTGTTAAGCGATCCTATCCGCCGCCGACGAATTGCACGATCTCCAGAGAGGCGCCGCCGGCGACCGGCGTGGCGGCCCAATCGTGCGGCTTGACGATGCGGCGATCGAGTTCCACGGCTACGCGGGCCGGGTCGAGCCCCAGCGATTCCAGCAATCGCAGAATCGTCTGGCCCTGCGGAATCGACCGGACCTCGCCGTTGATCGCCACCTCGATCTGCTCGTCGGTTGACACTGTTCTTTGGCAACCATTATAGTCATATTTAAGCAAATGCCCCAGACGTACGCGGAAACTTACTGGCCCGTGCTGCTCCAGGTGCTCATCGCCATGGCGGTGGCCGCCGGCATGATCGGCTTTTCATACATTCTGGGCAAGAGAGTCCGGAATCGCGTGAAGGACATGCCCTATGAATGCGGCATCACGCCCACGGGCAGCGCGCGCGAGCGGTTCAGCGTGAAGTTCTACCTGGTGGGCATGCTGTTCATCCTGTTCGATATTGAAGCCATCTTCCTGTATCCGTGGGCGGTGGTCTACCGGGAACTGAAGATGTTCGCATTTTTTGAGATGTTGGTCTTCATCGCCCTGGTCCTGGCGGGCTTTTTCTACATATGGAAAAAAGGCGCGCTGGAGTGGTCCGGCGCCGGCCAGCCGCGGAAACGGTAACCGAATCGCATGCTCCCTGAAAGTCTGAAAGAAAACGCAACCGCAGCGGCTCTAGAAGCGTTCGACTCGAGTGCGGTGGTTACGGCCAAATTCGACCGGGGCGAGCTGACGGTCGAGATCGCGCCCGAGAAGATCGTGAGCGTGTGCGGTTTCTTGAAATACGATCTGGGGTTTGTGCGCCTGAGCACGGTCACCGGCGTGGACTGGTATCCGGCGGAGCCGCGATTTGAAGTGGTATATCATGTGCACTCGCTCGACCGGAACGAGCGGCTGCGCCTGAAGTGCCGCTTGCCGGGCGGCGATCCGGAGATCGATTCCGTGACGGAAGTTTGGCGCGGCGCGAACTGGTTCGAGAGGGAAACCTTCGACCTGTTCGGCGTGCGGTTTCGCAACCATCCGGATTTGCGGCGCATCATGCTGCCGGACGATTGGGAAGGGCATCCGTTGCGCAAGGATTACTGCGTAACGGGCGACCGGGTTTGAGGCAGGAACGAACGTGAGCGATACGATTGCTACACCCATTCCCGAGTCGGCGGCGGTAGCGGCGAGCGGCGCGAGGCCGCGCAGCCTGTCCCTGAACATGGGTCCGCAGCATCCTTCCACGCACGGCGTGCTGCGCCTGGAACTGGAGCTGGATGGCGAGACCATCGTAAAGTGCCGGCCCGATATTGGGTACCTGCACACCGGCATCGAGAAGGAATTCGAGGTCAAGACGTACCAGCAGGCGGTCACGCTGACCGACCGTATCGACTACCTGGCGCCGCTCTCGAATAATCTGTGCTACTGCCTGGCCGTGGAGAAGCTGCTGGGCCTGGAGATTCCGCCGCTGGCGCAGTGGACGCGCGTGATGCTGACGGAGTTGACGCGCCTGAACAGCCACCTGGTGTGGCTGGGCACGCACGCCATCGATATCGGGGCGATGAGCGTGTTCCTGTATTGTTTCCGGGAGCGCGAAGACATCCTGCGAATTTTCGAGATGTACTCGGGCCAGCGCATGATGACCAGCTATTTCCGCATCGGCGGGCTGGCGCTGGAACCGCCGCGCGGATGGCAGCAGCGCGTGCGCACGTTCATCGACGCGTTTCCGAGCAAGGTGGACGAGTACGAAGAGCTGCTGACGAACAATCGCATCTGGATCGGGCGCACGCGCGGCGTCGGGTACATGTCACTGGAAGACATGCTGGACCTGGGCGTGACCGGACCCATGCTGCGCGCCGCCGGCTTGAAGTGCGATGCGCGCAAGGATCAGCCGTATTCCAGCTACGACAAGTTCGATTTCGAAGCTCCGACGCAAACCGAAGGCGATGTATACGCGCGCTACCAGGTGCGCGTGGAGGAGATGCGGCAGAGCGCGCGGATCGTGAAGCAGGCGCTCGAAGGCATGCCCGGCGGCCGTTGGACGGCGGACGCGCCGCACGTGGTTCTGCCGGATCGGGAAAAGATGAAGACGCAGATGGAGGCGCTCATCTATCACTTCAAGATTGTGACCGAGGGCTTCCGTGTGCCGGAGGGCGAGGTTTACCAGGTAATCGAATCGCCGCGCGGGGAAGTGGGCTATTACGTGGTCAGCGACGGCACCACGCACCCATACCGGGTACACGTGCGCGGCCCGAGTTTCGGGAACCTGCAGGGCGTGCCGCGGATGGTGGAAGGCACGTTGATCGCGGATGTGATTGCGTCGATTGGGAGTATGGATTTTGTTTTGGGGGATTGCGACCGGTGAGCACAGGGTTGTGGGTGATGGGTTATAGGTTATGGGTGGTGGCCGCGTCGCGGCTCGTCCCCATCACCTACAACCCATCACCCATCACCCATCACCTCTTCTTATGATTTTTTCTAGTGAGTTGGAAAACAGGTTCGCCAAGCTGTTGAACAGCTATCCGCCGGGGCGGCAGCGCTCGGCGGTCGTTCCCATGCTGCTTTATGCGCAGGATGAGATTGGGTCGGTGACGCCGGAGCTGATCGAAGAAGTGGCTCGGCGGACAGGAGTGACTCCTTTGCAGGTGGATGAGGTTGTGGGTTATTACTCCATGCTGCATAAAAAGCCGCTGGGTAAGTACCATGTGCAGGTCTGCACCAACATCAGTTGCCTGCTGCGCGGTGGCATGGAGCTTTGGGAGCATGCGTGTCAGAAGGTCGGCGTGGGTCACAAGGAGGTAACCGCCGACGGGCAGATCTCGCTCGAAGAGGTGGAATGCATTGGCGCGTGCTCGTGGGCGCCGGCTATCCAGGTGAATTACGATTTTCACCACTTTGTAACTCCCGAGAAACTCGACCGGCTGCTCGATAGCCTGAGGAAGATTCAGTAATCCGATGCTGTACAACGAACCGCATCCGCTCGAAACCAAGGTGCTGACCCGCCGCTTCGGCCTGCAGAACTCGGCTTTGATCGACACCTATCTGGCGACGGAAGGCTATCGGGCCTTCGAGAAAGCCGCGGGCATGAAGCCCGAGCAGATCATCGACGAAGTGAAAATCTCGAACCTGCGCGGGCGCGGCGGCGCGGGATTCCCCGCCGGCATGAAGTGGAGCTTCGTGCCGCGCACGTCGCCCAAGCCGAAGTACATTGTGGTGAATGCGGATGAGAGCGAGCCGGGCACCTGCAAAGACCGGCTGCTGATGGAGAACGATCCGCACCAGTTGATCGAAGGCGCGCTGATCGCGGGCCTGGCGGTGGATGCGCATGCGGGCTACATTTACATCCGCGGCGAGTATCGCTATCTGATCGAGATCGTGGATAAGGCCATCGCGGAGGCTTACGCGCGCGGGTACCTGGGCAAGAACATCCGCGGCACCGGTTTCGATTTCGATCTGTACACGCACACCGGCGCGGGCGCGTATGAATGCGGCGAGGAATCGGCGCTGCTGGAGTCGCTCGAAGGCAAGCGCGGCATTCCGCGCATCCGGCCGCCATTTCCGGCGGTCTCGGGGGCCTTTCAATGCCCCACCATTCTGAACAATGTGGAGACGTATTGCGCGGTGCCGGCGATCATCCGCGATGGCGGCGCGGCGTTCGCGGCGTTGGGAATACCGAAGGCCGGCGGGACGAAGCTGACTTGTTTGACCGGTCACGTGAATCGTCCGGGCGTTTACGAATTGAAGCTGGGCTTCCCGGTGAAGACCATGATCGAGGAAGTCGGCGGCGGCGTTTTGGGCGGCAAGAAGCTGAAGGCGTTCATACCGGGCGGCTCGTCGTGCCCGGTGCTGACGGCGTCGGAATGCGAGGGCCTGACCATGGATTACGATGCCATGGCGAAGGCCAAGACCATGCTGGGATCGGGCGGCGTCATCATCATGCACGAAGATACTTGCATGGTGAAAGCGGCGCTGCGCATCATGCGGTTTTATGCGCACGAAAGCTGCGGCTGGTGTATTCCCTGCCGCGAGGGCACCACGTGGATTCGCAAGCTGTTGCAGCGCTTTCACGATGGCATGGGGCAGAGGAGCGACATCGCGCTGATCGGCGATCTGGCGAAGAACATGTTGGGCAAGACGTTCTGCCCGTTGGGGGATGCGGCGGCGCTGCCGACTATATCGATCGTGGAGAAGTTCTATCACGAGTTTGAAGATCATCTGAATGGGAAACCTTGCCCTTATGAAAAGAGTGGGGCAGGCTCTCAGCCTGCGGCGGCCTCTCAGGCCGCCTCTTTGGAGGAACAACGGCACTGATGTGGCGGCCTGAGAGGCCGCTGCAGGCCGAGGGCCTGCCCCACAAGAACAATGGCTGAATTAGTCACACTTACGATCGACGGTCGCACCATCCAGGCTGCGCCTGGCACGCTGGTCATCGACGCCGCCAAACATTCCGGCATCGAAGTGCCGGCCTTCTGCTATTACGAAGGCCTGACGCTGCAAGCCGCCTGCCGCATGTGCCTGGTGGAAGTAGAGAAGGCGCCGAAGCTGATGACGGCATGCACTCTGCCGGTGGCCGAAGGCATGGTGGTGCGCACGGAAACGCCGCAGGTGGCGGAGGCGCGCAAATTCATGCTGGAGTTCCTGCTGTCGAACCATCCGCTGGATTGCCCGGTATGCGACAAGGGCGGCGAGTGCGAATTGCAGGACATGACCTTCCGCTACGGCGCGGGCGAGAGCCGCTATACGGAGATGAAGGTCCACGTGGACGAAAAACAGTTTTCGCCGGTGGTGTTCTTCGATAATCCGCGCTGCATTCTGTGCTATCGCTGCGTGCGCATTTGCAACGAGGGTATGGGGGTGGGCGCGCTGGGCGTAATCAACCGCGGCGTGTTTTCGGAAATCGCGCCCAACAAGGGCGACCACCTGGAGTGCGACGAATGCGGCATGTGCATCGACATCTGCCCGGTCGGCGCGCTGACCAGCGGCATCTATCGCTATCACACGCGGCCGTGGGAGATGGAGCACGTCGGCACCATTTGCACGCATTGTTCCAACGGCTGCAAGACCACGCTGGGCGTGCGCAACGACGAGATCATACGCGGCAACAATCGCGACCGCTCGGGGATCAACGGCGAGTTCCTGTGCATCAAGGGGCGCTACGCCTTCGATTTCTACAATCATCCGGAGCGCTTGCTGGCTCCCCTGGTGCGCGTGAACGGGAAGCTGGAAGAGGTCTCGTGGTCGAAGGCCATCGAGACGGTGGCGGCAAAGTTCAACGAAGTCCGCAGGCGCAACGGCAAGTTCGGCGTGGTCGGCTCCAACCACACCACCAACGAAGAGAATTACTATCTGCAGAAGTTCGCGCGCAAGGTGCTGGGGACGGGCAATATCGATCACCGTCGCACGGGCGATGTGCCGGCGCTGCTGGATGCGCTCAGCGGCAAGAGCGGCAAGTTGGCCGGCAAGCTCGCAATCGCGGCAAATCTGTACGAGAAGAAGGCGGTGCTCGTCATTGGCGCGGATCTTGCGCTAGAGCAGCCGTTCCTGTCGTTCCAGATTCGCGCCAATTACCGGCATCACCAGGCGCACGTTTATGTGGTGACGGCCGGGCCGGTGCGCGAGGATAAATATGCCGCAGCCAGCCTGCGGGTTGGCGCGGGCGGCGATCTGGATGCGGTGGAATCGCTGCGCGACCGCCTGAAAGCCGAGCCGGAGCTGGTGGTTGTTTTCGGCGACGCCATCAAAGGCGACGGCGTGCGGCGGCTGGTGGATTTTGGCGAATCGCTGGGCATTCCGGTCCAGTACGTTTGCCTGGTGGACGATTCGAATTCGCGCGGCGCGGTGGATATGGGCCTCGTTCCCGACGCCGCTGGCGGACTGGCGCTGCCGGAGATGCTGGCGGCGGAAGATTTGGACGTGTTGTGGGTGGTGGGGGCCGATCCGTTCGGACCGCTCCCTCACGGTCGCGGCTCGGTAACACATACGGTAACGCATACTGAGCCGCGACCGTCAGGGAGCGGTTCTTTCGTCGTGGTCCAGGACCTGTTTTTGACTGAGACGGCCCAAGCCGCAGATGTCGTCTTCCCGGCCGCGTCGGCCTACGAAAAGAACGGCACCGTCACCAACGTATGCGGCGAAGTGCAGCGGCTGCGCAAAGCTGTAGGCGCGATGGGCGCCAAACCCGACCTGGAGATCATGGGCCTGCTGGCCCGCGAAATGGGCGTGGCCGCCGAGCTGGGCCCATGGATTCCGGATACCGTTTTCGCGGAGATCCGCAAGAACGTGCGCGGATACGACGTCTCGTTGCCGGCGCTGGAAATGGGCGGCGCCGCGCAGACTGCGGCGGTGAACGGGCGTATGCCGCTGGATGGCCGCCCGGAACTCATTCGATCCGCCCACGAGAATTTATTCACCTCGGGCACGCTGGGGCGCTATTCTAAGGTACTGAACTCTGTGCTGGAGAGTCACGGCACTCGATAAATGAACTACTTCCTGCTGAGCCTGATCAAGGCTGCGGTGGTGGCGTTTGTTCTACTCACCACCCTGGCGTACCTGCAATGGGCGGAGCGCAAGGTCATTGCGCACATCCAGGTGCGCGTGGGGCCTTCGCGTGTCGGTCCGCACGGGCTGCTTCAGCCGGTGGCGGACATCGTCAAGCTCCTCACCAAGGAAGACCTGATTCCGCCCTACGTCAACAAGTTTCTGTACCTGGGGGCGCCGATGTTCGCCATCACCATGTCGCTGCTGTCGATTTCGGTGATTCCGTTCGGCGCGGGGATTCACATCTTCGGCGACAACACCTGGATGCAGTTGGCAGACCTGAATATCGGCGTTCTCTTCATCCTGGCGGTTTCGTCGGTGAGCGTGTATGGAATTGCGCTGGCGGGGTGGGCTTCCAACAATAAGTATTCTCTGATGGGCGGACTGCGCAGCTCGGCCCAGATGATCAGCTACGAATTGCCGTTAAGCATGGCGGTAGCCGCGCCGCTGCTGCTGGCGAACACGCTCAGCCTGCGCCAGATCGTGCAGCACCAGGAAGGATACTATCTGGGCTTCATCCCGCATTGGAGCATCTTCCAAATGCCCATGCCGCAGATCTTCAGCTTCGTTATCTTCCTGACTGCGGCTTTTGCGGAGACCAACCGCATACCCTTCGATCTGCCGGAAGCGGAGAACGAGCTGGTGGCGGGATATCACACCGAATACAGCGCCATGAAGTTTGCCTCGTTCTTCATGGCCGAATACTCGAACATGATCACGGTCTGTTGCATGACCACTACGATGTTCCTGGGAGGATGGCTGCCGTTGTGGCCGGCAGGGGCGGGATCGAATTACGTGCCTGCTATTGTGTTCTTGCTGGCCGGCGCGATTAGCTTATACCACGGGCTGAATCCGGTGCGCCGGCGCGACGGCTTCACGCTGCCGGTAGTGGCGGTGGTGTTCTTCCTGTTGGCCGCGGTGTTTCTGGTTCCCGTTCTGAAGGGGGCGCTCCTGCCGCTGTTCTGGTTCGCGGCCAAGACCGGCGCATTGCTGTTCCTGTTTATCTGGATTCGCGGCACGCTGCCGCGCTTCCGCTACGATCAACTGATGGCCTTCGCGTGGAAAGTCATGTTCCCGGTGGCCGTCGTTAACCTGCTGGTCACCGGCCTCCTGGTGGCCGCGTTTTCCTGAAATGGACGTCATCCTCTTCCTCATCTTCGCGGCGATTGCGGTGGTTTGCGGCTTCAACGTGGTGGTGCAGTCGCACCCGATTTCGAGCGCCATCTCGCTGATCGGAGTGATGGGATCGCTGGCCGTGCTGTACCTGCTGCTGAGCGCAGAGTTCCTGGCGGCCGCGCAGGTGATCGTGTACGCGGGCGCCATCATGGTGCTCTTCGTTTTCGTGATCATGCTGCTCAACGCCGGCGCCGAGATCCGGCGCGGCCGGGCGCTGCTGGCGCAGGTGCTGGGGATCCCGCTGCTGTTCACTTTCCTGGGGCTGATGGCGTATTTCGCGAAGAACATGTTTCCGGGAGCGTCCGATGTGCGCTTCGGCGCATTCAAGCACGGCACGGCGCTGGACGTCGGGCGCGCGCTCTTCACGCAGTATTTGCTGCCCTTCGAGGTAGTTTCGGTGCTGATCCTGATCGCCATTCTGGGCGCGGTGGTTCTGGCGCAGAAGGAGATGGAGTAACATGTCCGCCGGCGTGCCGCTTTCCTGGTACCTGATCCTGAGCGCGGTGTTGTTTAGCCTGGGTATCGCCGGATTCCTGCTGCGCCGCAACGTGATTACGGTTTTCATGTCGATCGAGCTGATGCTCAACGCCGTGAACCTGACCTTCATCACGTTTTCGTACGAATTGAAACAGGTGAATGGGCATATTTTCAGCTTCTTCGTGATGGTGGTGGCGGCGGCCGAAGCGGCCGTGGGGCTGGCGATCATTCTGACGGTGTTCAAGAATCGCTCGACGTTGAATATCGATGATGTGAGTTCGATGAAAAATTAGATGACAAGTCCGTGCAAATTGGAGGGCGGCCAATCTTGGCCGCAGCCGCCTTTTAGGCGGCCAAGCCGGCTGAAAGCCGGCTGCGGGCAAAATTGCCCGCCCTCCGGGATCTCATAATGCAACTCTGGCTCATTCCCGTCCTTCCTCTTGCCGGGTTCCTGTTGAACGGGATCTTCGGGCGGCGCTTTTCCAAATCCGTCATCAACGCGATCGCCATCGGCTCGGTATTGCTGTCGTTCGCGTGGGTGCTGAAGACGCTGGCCGGTTTAGGCGATCTGAGCGCCGCGCACACCGAGCAATACTACACCTGGATTCAGAGCGGCAGCCTGAACGTCAGCTTCGATTTCACCGTGGACCGCCTCACCGCCGTGATGCTGCTGGTGGTGACCGGCATCGGCTCCCTGATCCATATCTACTCGATCGGCTACATGGCGCACGAAGGAGGCTATTACCGCTTCTTCGCCTACATGAACCTGTTCATGTTTTTCATGCTCACGCTGGTGCTGGCCGCCAATTACCTGGTGATGTTCGTGGGCTGGGAAGGCGTGGGATTGTGCAGCTATTTGCTGATCGGCTTCTACTTCGATAAGAAGTTCGCCACCGACGCGGGCAACAAGGCGTTCATCGTGAACCGCATCGGCGATTTCGGTTTCTCGCTGGCGATGTTCTTGATCGTGGTGAATTTTGGATCGCTGGATTTCGGCGCCGTGTTCACCTCGGTGCAGGGAAAATCGGAAGCCACCCTTACCGCCATTGCGTTGCTGCTGCTGCTGGGCGCTTGCGGCAAGTCCGCGCAGATTCCGCTATATGTCTGGCTGCCGGACGCCATGGCCGGCCCGACGCCCGTCTCGGCGTTGATCCACGCGGCGACCATGGTGACGGCGGGCGTCTACATGGTGGCGCGCTCGGCGGCGATTTACACGCACGCGCCCGCGGCTATGGAGACCGTGGCCATCATCGGCCTGGCGACGGCATTTTTCGCGGCCACCATCGGCCTGGCACAGAACGATATCAAGAAGGTGTTCGCCTACTCCACGGTTTCGCAGCTTGGCTACATGTTTCTGGGCGCGGGCGTGGGCGCGTTTTCGGCGGGCATCTACCACCTGGTAACGCACGCGTTCTTCAAAGCGCTGCTGTTCCTGGGCGCGGGCAGCGTGATTCACGCGCTGGGGGGCGAGCAGGACTTGCGCAAGATGGGCGGGCTGCGCACGAAGATTCCCTGGACGTTCGCCACCATGGTGTGCGCCTCGGTGGCCATCGCCGGCGTGCCGCCGTTCGCGGGTTTCTTCAGCAAGGACGCCATTCTGGCGGCCGCCGACCGTCACGCGCCGTGGATGTATTGGGTGGGCGTGATCACGGCGGGCATGACCGCGTTCTACGTTTTCCGCGCGATCTTCCTGGCTTTCTACGGCGAGTATCGCGGCAAGGCGCATGCGCATGAATCGCCCTTGGTGATGATCGGCCCGCTGGCGGTGCTGGCCGCGCTGTCTCTGGGCGGCGGCTATTGGTTCAAGGTGCCGCAGTTTCTAGCGCCGCTGTTTCCGCTGGCCGAAGAGGGTCATGACATCGGCCCGGTAGTTGTCTCCGTGGCATTCGGCCTGGCCGGAATCGCGCTGGCGTGGCTATTTTATGTCGCCAAGCCCGGTTTGCCCGATCAGGTGGTTGCCACCTTCAGCGGTCTCTACAAGCTGATTTACAACAAGTATTTTGTGGACGAGATCTACGACGCGGCGGTGGTGACTCCGGTCGTCGTGGGGTCGCGCGAAGTGCTGTGGAAGGGCGTGGACGTGGCGGTGATCGACGGCGCGGTGAACGGTGTGGGCAGTGAGGCGCGCGGGATCGGCGGCGTGCTCAAGAGGCTGCAATCCGGCAATATTCGCAACTACGCTGCGTGGGTGTTGCTGGGAAGCGTGGTGCTGCTCTTTGTGATGGGCGTGATGGGAGGCCTGCGATGATGAAAACCCGTGCTCCCGTGGCGCACGCTTCAGCGTGCCGCTGTCGGCTTCAGCCGACAGTTGGCGAGCTTTGCTCGCCGGGACGGCGAACTGAAGTTCGCCGCTGCACGCTAAAGCGTGCGCCACGGGGCTTGGGAGGGCTGCCATGAACCTGCTCGACATCGTACTGGCCATCCCGCTGGTGGGCTTCTTCGTCCTGCTGTTCGTGCCGCGCGCCGCGGAAGGCGCCATCCGCGCGATCGCGCTGGGGTTTTCGCTTTTGGCATTCGCAGCCTCGCTGGGGCTGGCCTTTCAATACGAGACGATCCGCCCTGGCGAGCAGTTCGTGACCGACATCGTCTGGGTGGCGTCGCCCAACATTCACTATCACGTATCGCTCGATGGACTGAGCTTGTGGCTGGTGATCCTGACGACATTTCTGACGCCCATCTGCATCCTGATCTCCTGGCAATCGATTCAGAGCCGCATCAAAGAGTTCTTCGCCATGATGCTGCTGCTCGAGGTCGGCCTCGCCGGCGTATTCGCGGCGCAAGACCTGTTCCTGTTCTACGTGTTCTGGGAAGTCTCGCTCGTCCCGATGTATTTCCTGATCGGTATCTGGGGCCATGAGCGGCGCATCTACGCGGCGGTCAAGTTCTTCCTTTACACCTTCGCCGCTTCGGTCCTGATGCTGACGGCCATTATCTACGTCTACAACCACGCCCACACGTTCAACTATCCGGAAATTCTGGCGAAGCTTGCGAGCGGCACGCTGCATTTCAGCGATTTCGAGCAGAAGTTGCTCTTCCTGGCATTCTTCGTGGCCTTCGCGGTGAAGGTGCCGATCTTCCCGCTGCACACCTGGCTGCCGGACGCGCACGTGGAAGCGCCCACGGCCGGGTCGGTGATGCTGGCGTCCGTCATGCTGAAGATGGGCACGTACGGCCTCGCGCGATTCTGCCTGCCGATGTTTCCGGGCCCGGCGCGCGCTTACGCGCCGTGGATCGTGGTGCTGGCCATCATCGGCATTATTTACGGAGCGCTGGTCGCCATGGTGCAGCCCAACATGAAAAAGCTGGTGGCGTATTCTTCGGTGAGCCACCTGGGTTTCGTCGTGCTGGGTATCTTCTCGTTCACGCAGATCGGCATGGATGGCGCGGTGTATCAGATGCTGAATCACGGCATCTCGACCGGCGCACTGTTCGTGCTGGTCGGCTTTCTCTACGAGCGGCGGCATTCGCTGGCCATCGCGGACTACGGCGGCGTAGCCACACCTGCGCCGTGGCTTTCGACTGTCTTCATGATTACGATGCTGGCCAGTATCGGACTGCCCACGCTGAACAACTTCGTGGGCGAGTTCCTGGTGCTGCAAGGCTCCGCGCAGGCCAATTTCCGCTGGACGATCTTCGCCTCCATCGGTGTGATTCTGTCGGCGTGCTACATGCTGTGGCTCTACCAGCGCGTGTTCTATGGCGAGACACCCGATGAAGTGCGGCATCATGTCTTCGACCTGAAGCCGCGCGAGTGGGCCGCCATCGTGCCGCTGATCGCGATGATGGTTTGGATGGGCATGTACTCGCAATCGTTCCTGCCCGCCGTGCGGAAGACCACGGCGCGCATCCTGGAGCAGACGCAGGTGAACGTAGAGGTCCGCGTGCAGGCGCCCGCAGCCCCCACGGCCCCCACCTTCCGCGCCGCGACCGCTTACCGAGCCGCGACCGTCAGGGAGCGGTCCCATGCCCGTTAGCTTCGCGCCCGCCAACGTCGAGTACATCCGGTTCCTGCCGGAGATCGTCCTCATAGTGGCCGGCACGCTGCTGATGGTGCTGGACGTGATCCTGCGCAAGCAATCGCGGGAGATCTACGGGCACATCTCGATTCTGGCGCTCGCGGCCGCCATGGCGGCTGCGGTATTCGCCTACTCCTCGCCCGGCCCCGCCTTCTCCGATATGCTGATCGTGGATGGGTTCGCCACTTTCTTTCGCGTGCTGGTGATCGGCGTCGGCATCCTGACGGTGCTGTCGTCTTACCGCTTCCTCGAACGCGAGGGCGCGGAGACCGGCGAATATCACGCGCTGCTGCTGTTTTCGATCGCGGGCCAGTGCGTGATGGTTTCGGCCAACGAGCTGATCATGATCTTCATTGGCCTGGAGATCTCGTCCATTGCGAGCTACGTACTGGCCGGTTATCTGCGCGACGACAAACGCGCCAACGAAGCGGCGCTGAAGTATTTCCTGCTGGGGTCGTTCGCCACCGCCTTCTTCCTCTATGGTGTGGCGGTGGTCTATGGCATGACCGGATCGACTTACCTGACCGCCATCCACACGGTGCTCTCGGGCGGTCCCACGGCGCCCGCCCCCGTGTTCATCGGCGTCGCGGTGGCGCTGATGTTCGTGGGTTTGGGCTTCAAGGTTTCCGGCGCGCCTTTCCAGGTCTGGGCGCCGGACGTTTACCAGGGCGCGCCCACACCGGTCTCCGCGTTCCTGACGACCGGCCCGAAAGCCGCGGCGTTCGCCATATTCCTGCGCATCTTCATGACGGCCTTCGAGCCGATCGCGCGCGATTGGTATCCGCTGCTGTGGGGATCGGCGCTGCTGTCGATGATCATTGGCAACTTCGCCGCGCTCATGCAATCGAACATCAAACGGCTGTTGGGCTACAGTTCGGTCGCACACGCCGGATATGTGCTGGTGGCGCTGGCCGCGCGCTCGCAGGTGGGCACGGCCGCGGCGATGTTCTACCTGGCGGCGTATGCGTTCATGAACATCGGCGCGTTCGCGGTGGTCTCGCATCTTTCGGGCAAGGGCGAGCGCTTCCTGAGCGTGGACGATTTCGCGGGCCTGGGCGTCAGGCAGCCGGGCACGGCCGCGCTGCTTTCGATCTTTCTGTTATCGCTGATCGGCGTGCCGCTCACCGGCGGCTTCTTCGGCAAGTTGTACATCTTCAAAGCCGCGCTCGATTCACACCTGGTGTGGCTGACGGTGCTCGGATTGCTGACCAGCGCGGTGGCGGCGTATTACTATCTGCGCATCCTGGTGGTGATGTACATGCGCGAGCCGAATGAACATCCCGCGGAGTTGGAGCCGCTCTCACTCGGGCTGCGCGCGGCATTGGTCATCCCGGCGCTGGGCACGCTGTTTTTGGGCATCTTCCCCGCGTGGGTGCTGGACTTCGCGGGCAGGTCGGCGGCGTTAGTGAGATAGCCTGCAAAGTGGGGCAGGCCCTCAAACTTGTTGGCCCAAATGTAGTAACGGCGTCACGCTCTCGGCATATGTTGGCATCGGTCTGAACCTTCGCTTGGCAACTTGAGTATAGTCCGGGCCGAAAAACATTTCCCGTGGTTCCTGTTGAACCGTATGATAAATTAATCGCGAAACAGCGCGCGAAAACCCTCTTGCTCGAAGTGCCGGTCATTGGTGAGAGCTTCGGTCAGGCCCTCCTTGCGCATCGTCTGCATGGAAATGCAATCGACCAGGCTGTACCCCTTGTCAGGCCGCGCCTCGTAGAGAGCCATTCCGGATAGAAACGAGCTCCGGCTCTGCGGAAGGACACGGACACCGGGATCGTCAAGAATGCGGCGGGCGTTTACGACGGCTTTGCGGCGCATCTGCTCGGGCGCCGTCGCAAAAAGGTAAGATACTCAGCCAACACTTCATCCGTTGGTGACGATGGGGAATCTGCCCGCTCAGATGCAAGAGCCAAAGCGCGCCGGTGTGCGCTGTCATTGAAATCGACCAGGGCAATCCAATAGAACGTGCCGGCGAAAAGAGAGGTCATGCCTCTTTCTTAGGCCAACCGTAGACGTAATGGTCGTGCTGGCTGGCGCCGTCCTGGGGCATGCGCGCCATGATTTCAGGCGGCACATCCTGCATGTTTTCGACAATCACGTCAGCAATATGCCGGTGCGGCCGGCTGGGCGGGTGCTCCTGCTCGGCGGCCAGTTGCTTGAGCCAGGCCTCCAGCGTGAGGCCAGCCGCCTTGGCTTTCGCCTGCAGCGCCGCCGCCTGCTCGTCGGGAAGCTCGATTACCGTCATGGTCAATCCTCACTCTATCGTAGCAGGGTCAATTTTACGCCAGTTCGAGGGTTTTGTCAGCCGAAATCTTCTTCCGCATCAGAGGGGCGAACTGGTTCGGGCTGGGGGTCCGGCGGCTTCACGCCTTTGGGCAAGAGATACGCATAGCCGTTGAATCCGCCTATGGGTGTCCGGTCTCGGCCTGCGGCCGACGTCCACGTCGGCCTGTTCGCGCCCGGATACGGGTGATTTCGTCACGCGAAGAGCGGTCCGGGCGGCCTGAGAGGCCGCCGGGCCCAGAGGGCACCCCCACGGGCCTGCCCCACACACAAGCGAGTCTCGGGTTTCCTTTTATAATAGACCTGTGCATCCGAATTGGCCCCTGCGCTGGCCGGCCGAATGGAGCGACGCCGGCGCGCTGGACCTGCTAAAAGGCGCGCCGCTGGGTTGCCTGCTGCTCCCATCCACCGATGGTTACCAGAACGTCATCGAGCGCGCGCGGCAATTTGATATCGCAATTTGCGATATCAAACATCCGCCGTCCGGCGTGGAGATGGTGAAGGGCGAGTGGCCGGGCATCCGCATGACGCCGGGCGAGGGCGATGCCTCCAGTGGGCCGACCGGCGCTCCCTGGATCGATTCCAACGGCTGGCTGGTGCGCCTGGCGCGCGCGCAAAAGCCCGGCGGCGCTGTGTGGGTGGCAGCCGATCCGCCGAAAAGCAGCGAGATCGTGCCGCTCTCCCGGCACTTGGTGGCGCTAGCCGATGGCGCGGCGCACGGTGGGCGCTGGGTGATCACGCTCGACAAAGACCTGGCGGAGGGCTTGGCGGCGCGCAAACCCGGCTCCGTGAATGGGTGGAAGAAGCTGATGGGCGCCATCGCCTTCTTTCAGGCGCACGGCGAATGGAGCGCCTGGCCGGTGGATGCGGTGCTTTCGGTGGTTTCGAGTTTCTCGGGCGACGATGAGTTCTTCAGCCATGAGTTGCTGAACCTGATGGCGCGCACCAATATCTCGTACGGGATCGTAGAGACCGCTGGCTTCCGCCCGGAGGCGCTCGGTGGCCTGCGCGCGGTGCTCTATCCCGACACGCAGCCGCCCCCGGCGGGAGTGCGGCAACGGCTTCTGGATTTTGTGGAGCGCGGCGGGTTGCTGATCGCGGGGCCCCGCTGGGGCGCTGCTCCGGGTTATCCCGCAGACAGGTCTGGACAGGCCGGAGGCCTGTCCCACTATGAGATGCGGCGATTCGGCAAGGGCAGAATCGCCATGGCCCACAAGCAGCCGGACGATCCTTACGAGATGGCGCAGGATGCCCAGATTCTGCTGAGCCATCGCTACGACCTTGTGCGTTTCTTCAACGGCTTCCTGTTGGGCGGGTATTCTACCGTATCGCCCGATGGAAAACGGCGGCTGACGCACATCGTCAACTACGGCGGAAGCGCGGACAACGAGGATCCGGCCACGGCGCATATTGCCGGCCGGTTCCGTTCGGCGAAGCTGTGGTCTTTCGAAAGCGCGCAGGCCCAGCGGCTGGAAATGGTTGTCCAGAAGGAAGCCATCGAAGTGCCCCTGCCGGGATTGGCCGTGTATGGCGGGGTAGAATTGGAGGCGTATGCATAACACCTGCACGCGCAGACAATGGCTGGCGGCCGCGGCCGGCGCGGTTCTCACGCGGCCGTTCGCGGCAGCGGCATCGGCAGCCGGCGGGCCCACGCCGCGGGTGGCCATCGCCAAGTGCCCCACCTACGGGCCCGAGTTGCTGCCGGCGATGCAGCGCATGTTCGACCAGTTGGGCGGATTGGAGCGGCTGGTCAAGAGCAAGACGGTGGCGATCAAGGTGAACATGACCGGCGACACCAGCTACCGTCTCGGCCATCTGCCGGCGGAGGACACGCATTACACGCATCCGCGGGTGATCGCCGCCACGGTACACCTGATGGGACGGGCGGGCGCGCGGCGGGTGCGGGTGCTGGAATCGTGCTGGTCGTCCTCCGGGCCGTTCGAAGAGTTCATGCTGCAGGCCAATTGGGAGCCGCGCGACATCTTGAACGCCGCGCCGCGCGTGGAGTTTGAGAACACCAATTATCTGGGCCGCGGGAGTAAGTATGTGCGCCTGGCGACCCCCAAGGGGGGCCACATCTTCCGCGCGTTCGATCTGAACCATTCCTATCAGGACTGCGACTTCTTCGTGTCGCTGGCGAAGATGAAGGACCACCTGACGGCGGGCGTGACGCTGTCCATTAAGAATTGTTTCGGCATCCTGCCGGTGACGATTTATGGCGATGGCGCCGGCATCGACGAGCCCAGCGTGGAGCCGCGCGGCGGACGCGGAATCATGCACGATGGCCACCGCCAGCCTTCCAAATCGGCGCCTTCGGAAAACGATCCGAAGACGCCGCGGGAAGACACCTACCGGATACCGCGCATCATAGCGGACCTGGTGGCGGCGCGGCCCATCGATCTGGCGATCGTGGAAGGTGTGCGGTCGATGGCGGGAGGGGAAGGCCCGTGGGCGAAACCGTCGCGCGCCATTTGCCCCGGGGTGATCGTGGCGGGCACGAATTGCGTAGCCACCGACGCCGTGTGCATGGCGGTGATGGGCTACGATCCCATGGCCGTCCGCGGCGCGCCGCCTTTCGAGAAGTGCGATAGCACGCTGCAGCTCGCCGAAGAGTTGGGCGTGGGGCCGCGCGATTTGCGGCGCATCGAGCTGGTGGGGACGCCGGTGCGCGAGGCGTTGTTCCGGTACCGGGTGTAGGGTACCGTTTGAGAGTTGCGTCGACGGGCGTCCTTACTCACCTTTGAGGACGTCCAGACGGTCGGAGTCCCTGCTATGCTGCTCGATGGGAAACGTCGGGTGCCCTACGAACAGAACTCGCGTGTCGTCCCAAGCGAGCTGGTAGCGCTACCGGACGAAGAACTTGCCCAACGCGCAGGGCAAGCCGGGGACAACGATTGCTTTGCGGAACTCTTCGCGCGATACCGCAAGAAGGTCTTTTATGCTTGCCGAGGATTCTTCGCCGATGGTCAAGCGGCGGAAGACGCCACTCAAGAAACATTCCTCCGGGCGTACACGAACATCCGTGGTTTCCACCAAGGCGATTTCCCGGCTTGGCTTATGCGCATCGCGAAGAATGTCTGCATTGACGAATGGCGAAGAAGCCGCCGCGAGACTGGCATCGATGAGATAGGGCTAGCGGAAAGACCATCCCCGAACCCTCTCGATTCATCGTTCGAGGTGCGCCTGATGGCCGAGCGGGTCTGGCAAGAAATGAGGCTGCTGCCTCGCGAGCAGCGGCAGTGCTTAGAGATGAAGATTGAAGGTTTCTCCTACGAGGAAACCGCCGTACGGACCGGGCTAACAATCAGTGCGGTGAAGTCCCACCTTCAGAACGGCCGGCGAATGCTGTGGCGAAAGACGGAAGGGGCGCCAGGCCAATTCGTGAAGAGCTGACAGAACTGTCCGTGGGGATGCAGGATTTTTTGCCAGCAGGTGTGGAATTTCGGTCCCTCCATCCGTTATCACAGTGGGGCATAGTCTCTGTCGGGCGGGTTGAGCGCGGGACGTCCCATTTGAAATGACCGGCTGGAGTGAAGACAACTTTCTGGAGAAGATCACGCCGTCGCTGCGGCGAAGGTTCGATACAGCTCCCTGTCCGGAGGCTGCGGCATTCCTGTCGGCTTCCGATAGCGATACCAGTGAAGTTCTGAAAAAGGTCATGGCGGAGCACGCGTCGGGATGCCCGGACTGCAGCGATCTTCAGCAGCGCATTGAAGGGTTCGATGCCCCGATGGTCACCGGCTATGATGCCGAGTGGAATCAAACGGAAAAGCGGCTCGACAACTGGTTGGAGAGTTTTTTGGCGTCGGACGCGGCTGTTCTTCACGCAGGCGATCGCATCGGAGCCCCCCGTCTACGCGTTTGGTGGAAGGGTCTCACAAAGCCATTGGCTGTTCGGCGGTTGCGATGGGTGGTGATCCCAGCCGGTGCCCTCGCACTGGTGATCTGCTCCTTCCTGGTTGGACGAGTCTCCGTTCGTCGCTCTCCGCAAGTAAGTTCTGAGGTCGTGCCTTTGAAGCAGTTGCCGGCGAATGTGCCGCCCCCATCAGCCGTCATCGAGCAAAGAGCCTCGGGGACAAAACCAACCGGAAAATCGCAACTATCCCAGGCCCCGCGGATCCGGGCCAAGCCGAGTGAGGGCATTGCTATCGCGTCGCGCGCGCATGTCCGGACAGGCCCGCCGGCAGCATCCCCGGCGGCGCCGCAGGAAAGCGCCCGCGCGCCCGATACTGCGGCCCTTACGCCGGCGTCCCCCAGCGCTTCCGAAGTGGTGTCGGTTTCTTCACCAGCGGAGACGCCGGCTGCGCCTGTTTCTCCGGATGTGCGAGGCGAGCGTACCGCTGAGACCGCGCAGGCTTCTGCCGAGGCCCCCTCGGTCGGTCCAGCGGCGCCACGCGCGCTGGCTTCGAGGCGAGCAGCGCTACCCGGAATGACGTCGTTACACGGGTTTGCAAAGGTGACCGGGACAAGAGCGGAGCATTCACCCGCAATTCCCGCTCTGCCGGCGATTACGCTTGACGCTGGCACCCGCGTGTGGATTGCGTTGGAGTCCGTCCGTCCGCGGGGGGATGGAGCGTCCGAGTTCCGCGGCAGGGTGCTCCTGCCGGTCACGCAGTCTGGCGCGGTGCTGCTCAGCCGGAACGTTGAAGTCTCCGGAACCATGGCCGTGAGAAACGGCAAGAGGTCGGTTCAGATAACGGAATTCCTATCGACGGGAGCACGTTACAGGTTGAAGGGCGCGAGTGGCGAGGCCGATCTGCGCCTGCTCGGGGCTGGGGAAGCCGTGGAGTTTGACGCCGGGAGAGTGGTGGAGACCTGGATGGCGTCCGTATCGACGTATGAGAAGGTGCCTGGCGAATCCAGTCCGCCTGGAAAATGAAACTCTCGAGGGCGTGTGGAATTATCTCTGTGGTTTCGTTCTTGTTTATGAAATTGCGAACAACAGTTCCGAAGGAGGAAGCCGTGAATTTAATAAAAAGAGGTCAGAAGATATTTTGGGCGAGCGTCGTACTCGCCGTCGCTCTAAACGGGGCGCTCAGGGTCGCTCGGGCCGACAAGAAGACGCCTACCACCAGTAACGCTGCACCGGCAAAGGCCGCGCCAGCGCCTGCCAAGGCCGCGCCCGCACCGGCCGGCAAAGCCCAGCCTGCGGGGGGCGCGGCTAGGCCCGGAGGTGCAGGAGCGGCCGGCGGCGGGGGGAATGCTGGTCGGGGTGGGGGCTCATCGGGTGGCTTGGCGGGTGGTGGAAACAGTGGCCACGGTGGCTTGGCGGGTGGTGGTGGAAACAATGGCCACGGCGGCTTGGCGGGTGGGGGCGGAAGCGCCGGTGGCAATGGCGGGGGAAGCGGCGGCCGAGGTCGTGTGGGTCCTCCCGTTTACGGCGGCCGTCCGGGCGACCAAGCGAGGGTTCTGCCGGGAGGGCGAAATGAGTTCCGGAGCCCCAAGGGTCAGATTGTTAGGACCGACCCTAGCGGCAGGGTACGCGCGATTGAAGCTCCCCGCGGATTGGCCCCCGGCAGCAAGATGGTGGTCAATCGCGGACCCAGTGGCGGGAGGATAGTGGAAACCGGCCGCCCTGGCGCTCGCGTGGTTAGCTATGGGCCGCGTCGGGGCTTTGTGGAACGGCCGCTGCGGCAGGGGTACATTTCGCGCACGTACGTCGTGGGCGGGCGGTCCTACGCGCACGTGTATCGTGAATACCGGTACCGCAACGTCCTGTACTATCACTACGTACCTGCCTTTTACTATGGCCCGCGGTTTTACGCATGGGCCATCACCCCCTGGGGCCTACCAATGCCTTATATCTGGGGGGGCGGGATAGTGACGCCCTGGTTTGCCTTCTACGCTGGCTACTTCACTCCTTCTTCGACCTACGCTTCTGCGGATCTGTGGCTGACTGACTACCTACTCGCGGAGAACCTGGGGCTCGCCTACGAAAGCCAGCAAGCCGGCAACGACGGGCAAGCCCCGCCACCATCGGCCGGCGCGCAAGCGAGCGCCCCTACGCCCCCTACGCTTTCGTCAGAGATGAAGGCCCTGATCGCAGACGAAGTCAGGCAGCAGCTTGCGGCAGAGAGGGCCGCTGCGGCGCTGCCCACCTCGGCCAGTTCCCCGCAGCCTGCGCCCGGAAGCGAACAACTGCCGCAGGCGCTCAACCAGAGATTTTTCGTCGTTTCGTCAAATCTGGACATAACCACCACGGCAGGCCAGGCGTGCTCACTGACTCCCGGGGACATTATCCAGCGAAAAGGCAAAGACCTGACGCCGGATGGCGGCCTCCCGGTGGAGGTCGTTAGCAGCAAGCCGGGAGACTGCGCCGCCGATTCCGCGGCTACGGTCCAGCTGGCGGATCTGCAAGAAATGCACAACCAGTTCCGGGAGCAGCTCGACTCCGGACTCAAGATGCTGGCCGACAATCAGGCGAAGGGTCTGAACCCTCCGGCCGCTGGCGCCCGTCAGGTAGCCGAGGGGACTGCGGATCCCGCCCCGGATGCGGGAGCGCAGCTCGCGACGCAAGAAACGGACGCCGCCAAGCTTGAGGCCGAGGTTAGACAAAGCGGGGGCGGCGACTAGCCGAGCCGCGGCACAAGGGCGGGTAGGGAGATTCTCAAACATGAATAGAACTTGGCTATCAGTCGCACTCATCGGCGGGCTGCATTTCGGTGGAGCGCTGTCACCCGTTCCAGGTCAGGCGCCGAGCCCCAGTGTCGAGCAGCAGCTTCGGTCACAGTATCGCGTCGCGTCCGTCGGCAGCAACGGCGTGGTCGTCCGAGCCGGAACCGTCCTTGTCGTTGCCCAGGACGGAATCAAGGCGAACCCCCCGTCGGGCCCCATCTACTGGTACAACTCCCACAAGCCGGGCGGTCGCATCAAGTACTCGGTCGTGTTCGAGTCTTTGTCGCCCGGCGATCTGAGAAACCAGGTTCGGCCGCTTCAGGTCGGAGAAAAAGTCCTCGTCGCCCGGCTGGAGGTCAAGCCGAGGCTTTCCGAAGTGGAGCTCTACGTGCAAACCCTCGTTGACAGTCCTAACGATGCTCCTTATAGAGCGTGTGTCGTGTTCCAGTTCCCGAGGGGTTACGTGGATCCCGCCAACCTGAAGGCGATCCAGGACTCCATCACCGAGGTCTTTTCCCTCGATACCGCCAGCCCGCCCCCGCCGCCCCCAGGGCCTCCTCCGCCGCATCTGCCCGCCAGCTATGTGAGTGCCCAGACGCCGACGGACCAGCTCCAGTTGAATGCCGACAATACGTTTTCGCTTCAAGAGGCTGGGCAGATGTATCGCGGCACTTTTACAGCCAACGGCGCCACAGTAGAATTACATATCAGCGGCGGCCCCACAAGCACGGCCACAATCCAAGGCGACAACCTCACCGACAGCGGCGGACAGACTTGGGTTTTGCAGAAACAGCAGCCCCAAGCCCCTGGTTCGCCCGACGTTCTGCAGAATCAGGACATCCTCAAGATGGTCAAGAACGGTTTTGACGACGCTACCATACTCGCCAAGATTAGCAGCTCCAAATGCCACTTTGACACGTCGACGGATGCTCTCATCCAGTTGAAGCAAGGCGGCGCCAGCGCGGCGGTGCTTAAGGCAGTGGTCGCCGCCGGAAGGTAGGCATTATGGCTTGTGCGCGATCCGACGTTGCAATTAAGATTTGCATGGTTCTGCTCGGCGGTCTTTTCGCGACCGACTGCATGACGGCGCAAAGCGACACCACCATCCCCGGCGCGGAACAACAGAAAGCCGAGCGCGAATACGCCGAGATACTGGCACGCGTTCAGCAGGGGGACATGACCGTGGACTTTCGCGCCTTTCGGGTCGCGGGGGCGCTCAAATCCGGCCCCCACGCCAGTAAAGTGGAAACCGAGGAGCGCGCCGCCTTTCGCAACATCATGGCTGCTAGCGATTGGGCGGGCGCTCTGAATTCGGCGAAGCGGGCGCTTCAGCGGGACTACGCAAGTCCCATTGCGCAGTATGATGCGATGGCGGCCTACCAGGCGCTGGGAAAGACAGATGAGGCGGCGGCCCACGAGAAGATCCTGAATGCGCTGCTTGACTCGATCCGCCAATCCGGCGATGGCAAGAGCCCGGACACCGCCTACTTTGTCGTCACGGTTCAGGAGGAATACATTTTCCTGAATCGCGTGCTACACGTCCGGGCGACGTCCCAGGCCTGGGTGAGAAAAGACGGTCATTTCTACGACCGCCTGTCGGTGCCCGATTCAACTACAAACCAGGTCCAGTATCTCTGGTTCAACGCCGATTCCGATGCGCGCAACGATCCGGTAGCCATGGCAGCGACCAAGGATGGCATCCTGGCGGTGGCGACAGCAACGGGTGCCGGCGCCGCTTCCACGTCGCCGCCAGCGGCCTCCGGTGTTCCGCCTCAGCCCGGAGCAGCCACCCACCCCGAGGGATACGTCCGCATCTCCAATAAGCAAATTCGGGTACGCAACGGTTCGGACGTGGACTTCAAGGACGTCGCGGTTGGCGGCAAAAAGTACGGCGATATAAAGGCCGGTGCGACAACCGGTTATCAGGAGGTTTGGGAACTTGCATCAAGATACGCGGCTGTCTCTTTGTTCGCAGGTTCCCAACCGATGACGATCACGCCGAGCGGCGAACGAACATCCGGTGATGGGCTATCTCGCCTCACCTATGTGCTCACGTTTCGAGGGGGGCAACTGAATATCGGCGTGGAGAAAGAAGCCGCCCCGGCGCCGCCAGGCGCTCCCGGTGTTCCGCTTCAGCCCAGGTCGCCCTACGTCTTTCCCAGCCCGCCGGCATATACGCCGGACCCGAATGTCCGTGCTCCAGCCAACACAACCATCCTGGATAACTTCAACGGGTCGTCCGCAGGCCACGCTTTTGGCATCGAGTTCACCGAACTTTCCGGGGCGCAGCCATCGGGGCGCGTCGCATCGTTCAGCCGGAAGTCGGACAGTCGGATCGAATACTTGCAGGGTATTCCGAGCGAAGGTACGTTGGAATTGTGGATCAATGTGACGAGCGGGTATGCCTATGACAACTTCCACCTCCAGGACAACCAGGATCAGGCCCTCATATTCTCGACCGATTCGCATGGAGGCGATGTCACATGGCCGGGAGCCGCGAAGCTCTTCGTATCCGCAAACGGCGACGTATCCTTATTTATAGCGGCGAGCAGATACAACCAACCACCCGCGCCATCAACCGAGGCCAAAGGGACGCCCTTCCGATTCAATTCCTGGCATGCCATCGGTGTGAGCTATGGCAGCCAGGGCGAACTTATCATGGTTGATGGCAGAGTGGTGGCAAGCGCATCCACGCAGACACAAACGCTGGGAGCTGCCGGAAGCCACCAGGCGCCGCTGGATATTCCCACGATCGGAGAGACTGTTTCCCACTACTGGGCACCCCATCGGTACGACGGAGGCTTCAACGGCACAGTCGCTATGTTCCGAGCATCGAGTGCTCAAGATGACTGGTATCTCGCACGCGGCGTTACGTTTGCCTTTCGCCAACCTACCTTGAGTTCCACCGCGACGCCGCAAACCAGTGAAGAAATCCCTGGGCAACCCGGTGTCTATCACATCGGCGGTGGCGTGACGGCTCCCGTCCCGCTTTACAGGCCCGAGCCTGAGTATCCAGAGAAAGCGCGCAGGGCAAAATACCAAGGGACCGTAATCCTCTATGTGGAGGTGGACACCACCGGCCGCCCGCGTAATATCAAAGTGACGCGAAAGCTTGGGCACGGGCTCGATGAAAAGGCCACTGAGGCCGTGGAAAAGTGGAGGTTCCGCCCTGGCTATAAGGACGGCAAGCCGGTGACCGTGGCCGCTACCGCCGAGGTTAACTTCCGCCTCCTGAAGGACCAGTAGAGACCAACTGGCTCTGGAAGTTCGCTCAGTATACTTCCTTCATTTGACTTCCCGGCTGTCTCCCATCCTGCTAGAATAATCGCAAGGAGTCCGCGCATGTCGCTGAGATACTCTTTCGCAACGCTCCTGATTGCGGCTGGCGTCGTCCTGGCGCAAGAGCCGCCGGCCAACACCGCCGCGCCTGCCGAGTACGTGGTCGCTCCCGGCACCCGCATCCCCCTGGGCCTGATCAACTCGATCAGCACCAAGAACGCGGCGGAGGGCGACCGCGTGTACCTGGAGACGGTGTTTCCGATCATGGCCAACGGCCGCATCGTAATCCCGCCGGGGAGTTGGGTGTCCGGCACGGTGACCGAGGTCAAGCGTCCGGGGCGCGTGAAGGGCCGCGGGGAGTTGTACCTGCGCTTCGATTGCCTGACGCTGCCAAATGGGGTAACCCGCGATTTCCGCGCGCGCGTAGGCGGGATCGACGGGCGCGGCGGCGAGGAGTTCGACAAGACCGAGGGCAAGATCCAGAGCGAGGGCAACAAGGCCGGTGACGCGCGCACGGTCGCCGAAGCCGCGGGGGCGGGCGCATCGGTCGGCCTGATCGCCGGCTCCGCAAGTCAGCACTATGCCATGGGCGGAGGCATCGGGGCCGCGGTCGGCGCCACTGCCGGGCTGATGATCGTTCTGCTAACGCGCGGTCCGGATGCGGTGCTGGCTAAAGGCAGCACCATTGAGATGATCACGGACCGGCCCTTGCAGTTCCAGAAAAGCGAAATCGATTTCGGGACGACCCAGTCCGGCCACTTCTCGGATGGGCCGGGGCCCCTGTCCAAGAAAGACTCCCGCTGGGCGCGGTGGCCCTTCTAGCCGGGAGACCGCACGGAACTCCAGCACTCCGCCCGAGCACAACATATTCCGCAGTGTACCGACGGCTCGAAACATCGGGCTATTTGCCGATGTTGGCGCGCTTGACGCGCCTGCTACGCGGGCGGCGCTTTGCGCGGACGCGCGCCGCCCTCTTCGCTTCGGCATTCAGAAGGGCTCCGCTACACGCTGGCGTGATGCCGAATTGGTTTGTTGGAGCGAGTATATCAAAGGCGGGCGGGTTGTCCAACCTTTTTTACGGTTTTTTCGCTGAATATTTGAAGGTTAATTACCTGTGCGCTTGGCGCGAAGAAGATTCGCTACGCTATCCGAGCCGCCCAGGATGACACACGCAAGCGTTCCGTTTGGGACACTTCCGCCCAGCGAGGGCCCATCGCCGCGGGCCACACGGCGGTCTCGCGGTGGACCAGTATCGTCTCTGCGCGCGGGACGGCGGCTCATGAGATGGCCAGGCGTGCAAACCTCCGTTTCTCGATCGCCTGGCGGACGCCCAACCATCTGCCTGCCGGGCGACACCGAGCCGCTCATCGCCGCGGGACGCCAGCGGGAGATCCGGGCCGCGAGCAATGTTGCTATACATGACGCGGCCCGTGTCGTAGACGCGCCATCGCTTGAACCGGGCGCCTGTTCGCTCCCCGGATTCCAGCTACGGGAACGCGGGTAGTGGGTCAGTTTGCTTGAGCTGACTGGCACACAATGGGAGCAGAGGAAAAGGCCCTCGCGGAAGACCTCGAGACGCGCTAACCATGTGCCCGGTTAGCGTGGTTAGCGATCTCGCCGGTTGTCACCCGCTTGTGGGGCAGCCAATCTTGGCTGCGAGCCGGCTTTTGAGCCGGCTCGGACGCGCTGGAAAGCGCGTCCGCAGGCAGGATTGCCTGCCCCACAAGCCATCCTCCAGTCCCCATGGACAAACGGACCCACTACAGGAACGCGCCGCGACCGCCGATTGTAAAACCGGGGACTTTGCATGGGGCTGGAATTGAACCTGGAGATCTACCGCGCGGTCCTGGAAAGCGTGCCGATTGGGGTCTACCTGACAGACCGGAAGCGCCAAATCCTGTTCTGGAATACGACCTCCGAGAGGATCACGGGTTATCTCGGCCAGGAAGTCATCGGGCGCTTCTGCCATGACAATCTCCTGATGCATTGCGACGAAAACCAGGTGGCTCTGTGCGGCTGTGCCTGTCCTTTGGCGCGGGCCATGCAGGATGGCCGGCCGCAGGAAGCTAACGTTTTTCTGCGCCACAAGGCGGGACAACGGGTTCCGGTGCGGGTGAAAGCCGTTCCGCTCAGAGACGAGTTTGGCGTCGTCATCGGCGCTGCGGAATTCTTCGAAGTGCGGTCGTTCCGGGCCACCGAGATGCGTTGCCCCTACCTGCGGGGAAACGTTTCCCTGGATCACGTCACGGAGATCCCGGATCGCCAGGCGATGCAGGCTGCCCTCAGCGCCGCCCTGGAGGAGTTCGACGTTTTCCAGGTGGCTTTCGGCGTCCTTGCGATCGCCATCGACAACCTGGACCATCTGCGGCGCGTTTACGGTTGCCAGGCTGTAAGTGCAGTATTGTACGCGACCGCCCAGACGCTTTTAGCCGGCACGCGGTCGGACGACCTGGTTGGCCGTTGGAAGGAGAACCGGTTCGCGGAGCTGGTGGTATGCCCGGCCAATGAAGGGCTGCGGAGTTGTGCTGAAAGGCTGAAGCGTCTGGTCTCGCTCGCCTCCGTTCCCTGGTGGGGAGACCGGCTGTCGTTCACGGTATCCGTGGGCGCAACGATGGTGCGTCGCGGCGACACGGTCGATGCGTTATTAGGGCGTGCCGAGGAAGCTCTCGAAGCCGCCCAGGCGTTACTGGGAGACTCGATCCTGTTGGTCTGAGGGTATACCCATGTTCTCTATTATTGGAATTGTAGTCGTCTTCGGAGCGATCGTCGCTGGGTACCTGATGGAGAAGGGGAACCTGCTTGTCCTGCTGCAGCCCGCCGAACTGGTGATCATCGCGGGCGCGGCGGCCGGCACCGTGTTGATCGCCAACCCGCCTTACCTCCTGAAGCAGATTCTGGGGGGCTTCGCGGGAGCTTTCAAGGGGTCCCGGTTTACGCGCCAGCTTTATCTGGACTCCCTTAAGATGCTGTTCGACCTGTTCAACCGTTCGCGCCGGGAAGGTTTGACAGCCATCGAAGAGGATCTCGAAGCCCCGGAAAAGAGCAAGACATTCAGCGCCTATCCGTCCGTAATCAAGGATCGTCATGTGCGCGACTTCATCTGCGACACTCTGCGTACGGCTGCCAGCGGCGCAGTCGATCCGTTCGATATCGACCAGATGATGGAGTTGGATATGGAGGTCCACCATCAGGATGCCGCGCGGCCGGTGTCGGCCTTAACGACCGTCGCGGATGCGCTGCCGGGCCTTGGTATCGTAGCGGCGGTGCTCGGCGTGGTCGTCACCATGGGGGCCCTCGGCGGTCCGCCGGAAGAGATCGGCCACAAGGTAGCGGCGGCCCTGGTGGGCACATTCCTGGGCATCCTGTTGTGTTACGGCTTTGTGGGACCGATCGCGTCCAACATGTCCAAAACCGCGGATGAGGAGGACGCTTATTACCATGTTCTGCGCGTGGCCATAGCGTCTTTTGTCAAAGGCTTGGCGCCTATACTGGCAGTGGAGATTGGCCGGCGCGCCACTCCGGGGCAGGTCCGGCCGGGGTTTCAGGAATTGGAGAAGTTGTGCCGCAAGAAGGGTCCGGAGATCGCGGCCGCGGCTTAGAGGCGCGCTTCTATGGCTCACCCTCGTCCCATCGTAATCGTCAAGAAGAAGGCGGCTCACGGCGGCCACCATGGGGGCGCCTGGAAGGTGGCTTACGCCGACTTCGTCACCGCCATGATGGCGCTGTTCATCGTGCTGTGGCTGCTCAACAGCAGCAAGCAAATCCGGGAGGCGGTGGGCGGGTACTTCAAGGACCCTACCGGCACTTCAAAGAAGGTGGGCAGCGGAAAGACCGGCGCGGGCGACAACTTCGCCCTGACCAAAGAAAACATGGACAAGCTCAAGGATGAGCTGCAGAAGGCGGTCCGCAAGGTGACCGATTTCGAGAAGCTGAAGAAACAGATCGAAATGACGGTGACCAGCGAAGGCCTGCGCATCGAGCTGATGGAAGCCGAGAAAGGTACGTTCTTCGCCAGCGGCGTCGCCGAGCCCAGCGAAGATGGCCGCCAGATCCTGGTGATGCTGGCGCATGAGCTGGGCAAATTGCCGAACACCATCTCCATCGAAGGCCACACCGACGCCAAACCTTTTGCCGGGAAAGGCAACTACAGCAACTGGGAACTTGCGGCGGATCGCGCCAACGCCGCCCGCCGCATGGTGCAAGAAAATGGGGTCGGCCCACGGCAGGTAACCCAGGTGCGGGGCTATGCCGACCAGCGCCTGCGCAAACCGAACGCTCCCGAGGACGCTTCGAATCGCCGCATCTCGGTGGTCGTTCAGTATCTGGACAAACCGGAACCGGAAGAGAAGCCGGCAACGGCAAGTCCCGCTCCGCCGGCTCAGGCTAAGAAGAACTGACGACAGGAAAGCACATCCCCCCTGGGGGGCAGACCCGTGGTCTGCGCATCCGCCACGGCCGGCCGAGGGCCGGCTAGGCCGGTCGAGGGCCGGCTGCAAGCGCGGACTGAAATCTGCGCCTGGGCGAGCTTCGCTCGCCGAAGAGCGGGGCTAAAGCCCCGCGCGGGCTGAAGCCCGCCCTCCCTTGCTGTGCTCATCGAATGTAGAAACTCCAGAGCGCGGACTGAAGTCCGCGCCAGCAAGCTGAAGCTTGCGCCACGTCTAAACTAGGCCGCGAGCACCCAGAGCGTACAGCACCACCGGAATCCCGCGCGGCTCCGCGATCCGCTCAAAGCGCATCCCCAGCTTCCGCATAATGCCGATCGAAGCCGTGTTGGCCGGTTGCGCGATGGCCACGATCCGCTCCAAGCCCGCGCGCTCGAAGCCGTCGCGCAAAGCCACCCGCGCCGCTTCCGTGGCCAAGCCACGGCCCCACCAGGCGCGCGCCAGCCACCAGCCGATTTCGATCTCCCCTAGTTCCGGCAAGGGCTGCAGCCCGCAGAACCCGATCAACCCGCCGCCTTCATCGTGCGGCACTGTGCAGCGGCGCGTCAGCTTCCAGAGGCAGAATCCGCGCTCGTCGAACAGCGCGATCTGGCGCTCCACGAACCGCCGCGAGCGCTCCTCGGGCCAAGGCGTGCCATCTCCGATGTAGCGCATCACATCCGGGTCGGCGGCGATGGCGCGGAATTCCAGCCAGTCCTCCGCTTCCCAGTGGCTGAGGTTCAGTCTTTCGGTTTCGATCCGGATACGGCCTCCGCCAGGGGCAAATATACGCGGAACACGCTGCCCTTGCCCGGCTGGCTCTCCACCGCGATCCTGCCGCCGTGCTGGTCCACAATCTTGGAACAGATGGCCAACCCCAGCCCCACGCCGTCGGGCTTCGTCGTGAAAAAGGGATTGAAGATGCTGTCGATCAGCTTGGGATCGATGCCCTCGCCCCGGTCGATTACCGAAATCTCGGCGTTGCCGTCCACCGGGCGCGTCTTCACGGTCACCGCGCCGCCGGGAGCGGTGGCCTGCGCGGCGTTGGCCAGCAGATTGTAGAAGACCCGCTCCATTAACTCCGCGTCCAGCGGGAACGGCGGGATGTCCGGCGAGTAGTTCTTGTAGACGGTCACCGCGCGCGCGGCGGCTTCCCGCTCAACCATGGCGACCGAGCGGTCCAACACTTGCGCCAGATCCGCCGGCGCCGGCCGCAATTCGAGCGGCCGCACGAAATCCAGGAAGCGCGTGACCAGCGAATTGGTGCGGTCCACCTCCTCGGCAATGAAGCCGGCCACCTCGCGCGCTACTTCGTTTTCCGAAGCGACGCTGCCGGTGAGCATCTCGGCGGAGGCGCGAATGGTGCCCAGTGGATTCCGCAACTCGTGCGCCAAGCCCGCCGCAAGCTGGCCCAGCGCGGCCAGCCGGTCGGACCGGCGCACGGCTTCCTCGGCCTGCTGCAGGTTGCGATTGGCTTCGGCAAGCTGGTCCGCCACGGCTTTGGTTTTCGCGTATTGGCGGCGCAGCGCTTCGGCCAGGGTGTTGGTCGCGTTGCCGGCCACCGCCAGAAGGATGACGCGCAGAGCGATATCGCGCTTCTCCTGCAGCTCGATGACATACCGGTGCGAATCGATGAACGCCAGAAATGACAGGTATGCGCCGCCCGAAAGCACGATGAAGATCTGCGTGCCGAGCACCCCCAGCGACGTGCCGGCCGAGATCACCGGCAGCAGCAGAAGCCAGTAATAGCCGCTGCTCACCCCGAACGTGAACCCGATCAATACATAGCAGAACAGCAGCTTCAGGATGATCCAAACCACCTTGCCGCGCGTGGTGCCCACGAATTCGAGCTTCGGCTCCAGAATCTGCAAAGCGCACAGCGCCACCAGAGGAGCGATCTCATAAACGTCCCGGTGCGGAGTGAGCACCGCCATGCCCGAGAAGAGCAGCAGCCACACGATATCCTGCGGGCGAATCCATTGCGCGGCGCGCCGCCACCATTCGATCTTAGCCACGATGCGGTCCCAGACCGGATTATGCCACAATAAAAACGTAGTCTCATGCCCAACCACACCACGCTGGAACAGGATGAAACCCCAAGCATGCCCGAACACGGCGAAAACTTCGCGGACATCCTTTCCCAATACGAACATTCCCACACCCATAAACCCGCAGCCGGCGGCCAGGGTCTCACAGGCACGGTGGTAGCCGTTTCGCCGGAGCAGGTCTTCATCGACATCGGCCAAAAGATCGAAGGCGTCATGCCGGTAGCCGATTTCAAAGATCCGTCCGGCAAGGTGAGCGTGCGGGTGGGCGACCAGTTCCCGGTGTCCATCAAGGGGCGCAACGAGGAAGGCTATTACGATCTCTCCAAAGTGCGCGTGGAGCGGCCCAAGGACTGGACGTCGCTGGAAGCCGCATTCAACGAGAAGCGCGCCATTGCGGGGGTGGTCTCGGGCGTGGTGAAGGGCGGCCTGAGCGTGGACGTGGGCGTGCGCGCGTTCATGCCGGCTTCGCGGTCGGGCGCTAAAGACGTGCCCGAGATGGAAAAGCTGGTGGGCCAGGAGATCACCTGCCGCATCATCAAGCTGGACGTGGCCGACGAAGACGTGGTGGTGGACCGGCGCGCGGTGCTGGAAGAGGAGGAAGCGCTCGCCCGCCAGAAGCTGTTCACGGATCTACAGGAAGGCGCGGTGATGCACGGCACCGTCCGCAGCCTCACCGAATACGGCGCGTTTGTCGACATCGGCGGCGTGGATGGACTGCTGCACGTGGCCGACATTTCGTGGGGCCACATCAATAAGCCGGCCGACGTGCTCTCGGTGGGCCAGGAACTGGATGTCAAGATCCTGAAAGTGGACCCCGCCAAACGGCGCATTGGGCTGGGGCTGAAGCAGCTTCAGCCGCATCCCTGGGAACAGGTTGGCGAGAAGTACAAGACCGGCGACCGGGTGCGCGGCACGGTCACGCGCGTGACGGATTTCGGCGCGTTCGTGGAGCTGGAGCCGGGCGTGGAAGGACTCATCCACCTCTCGGAGATGTCCTGGTCCAAGAAAGCGCGCAAGCCCAGCGATGTGGTGAAGCCGGGCGACTCGGTGGAGGCCGTGGTACTGCATGTCAACCCCGGCGAGCGGCGCATCTCGCTGGGATTGAAGCAGGCGTTGGGCGATCCCTGGGCCGATGCGCAGCGGAAATATCCGGTGGGCGGCGTGATCGAAGGGCCGGTGGTCAGCCTCACGAAATTCGGCGCGTTCGTGCAGGTTGCCGAAGGCGTGGAGGGCATGATCCACGTGGGCGACATCACCGCGGAGAAGCGCATCAACCATCCGCAGGACGTGCTGCGGGCGGGCCAGACGGTGCGCGCGCAGATTCTGGAAGTGGACACCGATCGCCGCCGCCTCCGGCTGGGCATGAAGCAGCTTCAGCCCACCAGCATCGACGAGTACATCGCGGAGCACAAGGAAGGCGACGTGGTGACGGGCCGCATCGCGGACGTTTCCGGCGGGCGCGCCAAGGTGGAACTGGGCGAAGGCATCCAGGTGCCCTGCAAGGTGGCGGGCGCGGAGGCGGGCCAGGCGGAGGAGCGGGCGGCCCAGTCCCAGACCGACGTCGGTTCCCTTTCTTCGATGTTGTCCGCGAAGTGGAAGGGCGGCGCGGGGTCCGGCCCGCGCGCCGGCAAACGCGAGCCCGCGCGAGCGGGGCAGATCCGCAGCTTCCGCATCGTCAAGCTGGATGCGGGGGGGAAGAAGATCGAGATCGAGCTCGCCATCTAGGCGGCCCTGTGGCGCACGCTTTAGCGGGGGTGCCCTCTGGGCCCGGCGGACTTCAGTCCGCCGTGGGACGAGCTTTGCTCGCCGAAGAGCGGGGCTCAAGCCCCGCGCGGGCTCAAGCCCGCCCTCCATTGCTGTGCTCACCGAATGTAGAAACTCGAGCCGGCGGACTTCAGTCCGCCGTCTTCCCGCACCAGCACAAAGGCTGCGGGTGGCACCCGCTTCAGCCTGCGGGAAACACGCAGACCCCGAAGGCGGGTTTTGGGCTGAAGTGCCTGCTCTCCCCGGCTGTTATTCGCAAGCGAATCCATTGACGAACTGATGGCCAACGTTCGCGAAGCAATCACCGGTGTGCTGGAAGCGATGAAGGGGCGCGGTGCGTGCCCGCGGGCAAATCTTCAGATCCTGGACGTGGCCGTGTGAAGCCGATTGGCGGGCCGGAGATGGGTGGCCACCAAATCTATTCGAAACCGGGTGAGCGCAAGATCCTCGCGATTCCGGTTCATGGAGATCGTGAGGCGCTTTGCGATGGGCGTGTCTCTATCGCAGACCCTTCTACAGGAAAAACAAAAACATGGAACCGCAGATGGACGCAGATGCACGCGGATAAAACCTGTTTTTATCTGTGTGCATCTGTGTGCATCTGTGGCTGATTTCTTTTTGGCTTACGGCTCCAGGAAGATCTCCGCGCAGACCGCGTCCCAGTCGGCGTCCGGGTAGCCTGCGGCGATATCGTCCATGGGCACACCGCCATCCGCCATGGTGGGAGCTTGATTGGCGGGGGCTAGCGCGGAATGCAGGCGCTCCATCTCGCGCGCGATCCAGGGGCGGATCTCCGCGCCGCGCAGGAGATTGCGCGCATCCAACCGGCCGCCCTCCGGCCTCACTTTCAGATACCAGCCGTTCTGCGCGCCACCGGTGGCGACCACCTCGCCATCGAGCGGCGAAAGGATGCGCACGACCGCGCCGCGCTTGCGCACGTGCCAGGCGGCGCCGTTGGTTTCTATGTGGGCGCCGACGGCGGGCAGTGCGATGGCTTCCGGCTCCGCGACCAGGCGCGCGCCCAGCGGGTCGAGTCCGACGGTGACCGTGCCATCGGGCTCGGGATGCGCCCAGGCGTGGCCGCGATGGTAGAAGCGGTCGAGCGGGAAGTTGAGACCGAAGATATCTGCTTCGCCGGCGCCGGGCGGATGTTTGGCGAGCAGGGCGGCGTGCGTCTGGCACGTGCGGCATTCGAAGGCTTGGTCGCAGATGAGGTGTTGGAGTTCACCGGTGAACTCGTGGCGGCAGACGCGTTCGCGCGCGGGCAGATCCGGGAAGGTTTCCTGCCAGCAGATGGCTTCGGCGCGGCGGGCGCGGAAATCTTGTGCGGAGCGGAAGAGGGACACGGCTACGGTCGCGGAGACCACCGCTAGGACCGCGTAGAAGAGGCCTAGAAAAATAATGTGGCTTAACATGACAAATCCTTTTCCTGCGGGAACAGTGTCAGGTAGCGGAATGAGAAGGAGTAGATGAGAACGCCGTAGGCCACCACCGCCAGGAAAGTGGCGGTCTCCTGCCAACTCGGCAGGTACGACATGAACGGATCGAAGGGCAGCGTGGGCAGCGCCAGCGTCTGAATGGTCATCACGAAGCGGTTCAGCGCGATTCCCAGGCAGACCAACGTGGCCGCCGAGAGCAGCCAGGCGGGGCTTTCGCGCAGGCGGCGGCGCAGCAGGATCAGCGCGGGCAACAATCCGAACACCACGATTTCGGCGAACAGTATCCATGCGCCAAACGGTTTCCAGGCGTAAAACTGGTGGGCCGCAAAGCCCATCGCCGGCGACGTACTGTCGATCCAGATGAGCGTGTCGATGGACTTCAGCAGAATATAGGGGAGCAGCAGAATGCCGGAGATGCGCCCCAACAGCGGCAGCACTTCGGGCCGGACCAACGGCTTGCCGGAGATCTTCGAGACCAGCCAGGTGGTGAGCAGAATGAAGGCCGGTCCGGCTGCCGCGGCTGAGAGGATGAACAGGAAGAACGTGGACGGCCAGATGGCGAACCCTTCCCGAAAAGCGAAGGGGCGGCCGCGCAGCACGCCATACAATCCGCCGAGGGAGCCTTGGTGGAAGAACGAGAGGAACGTGCCCACGCCAGCCAGCACGGGCATCAGCTTATGCAGCTCGAACTCGAAGACCAGGAACGATGGGATCTGGCTCAGCTTGCGATTCTTCAAGACGATGGGCACGTATTCGATGCATAAAACGATGAGGTAGCAAGTGATGCAGAAAGTCACTTCGGTCAGCATGGAGTGGACGTTGGGATGCCAGAAGGTGAACCAGAAGCGCAGCGGCTGTCCCACGTCCACCAGGAGGGCCGCTACGGCGCCGCTGTAGCAGATGAAGCCGATGACCACCGCGCTGTTGATGACGGCCTTGAACTCGCTCTTCTTCAGAATGTAAAGCAGGAAGCCGGTGAAGAATGCGCCCGCGCCGAGCGCGATGACGGTGAGATCGAGGAAGATCCAGAGGCCGAAGGCGAAACGGTTATCCATGTTGGTCTGGTTGAGTCCTTTGACGAGGCAGAGGCCTGCGCTATAGAGGCCGAAGGCCAGCAAGGCGGACCAGGGCAGAACCCAGAGCAGGAATTGGTGGGGCGAACAACGGCGGACGCCCCGAGGCATCAGTTGGGTGTCGTCAGGCATGGGCGGGCTCCTTTTGACCGCTCCCTGACGGGCCGCCTGAAAGGCGTCCCCTGAGGGGCCCCCGGGCAAAATTGCCCGCCCCACAAGGATTGGTTGCCCCACTGCGGACCCAGGGCCGCGTGGTGCGGTAGTAGATCTTGGGCGCGGTGCCTAGCCGTTCGAGGATGCGGAACGATTGGCCGTCGCGCGCCAGGCGGGCGACTTCGCTGGCGGGGTCGTCGAGGTCGCCGAACACGATGGCGGCGGCCGGGCAAGCCTCCACGCAGGCAGGCACATATTCGCCGGGATGCAGCTCGCGGCGTCCTTCAGCGGCGGCGCGGGCGCGGGCGGCGTGCAGACGGCCGTGACAGAAGTTGCACTTCTCGACTACGCCTCGCATCCGGGTCGCCACATCCGGATTGAGCGTCTTCTCCATGCCGGGCGGCCACTGCGGGTCCCACCAGTTGAAGTAGCGGGCATGATACGGGCAGGCTGCCATGCAGTAGCGGCAGCCGAGGCAGCGCTGCGGCATTTGGTCCACGATGCCGGTGGCGGGATCGACTTCGACAGCCTCCTGCGGGCAGACTGCGGCGCAGGGCGTGTCCTTTCCACACTGCTGGCACAGGATGGGGATGAAGGCGGCGCGGTTCTCGGGAAAAGGCGCGCCGTTGGAGATCTGGTAGACGCGCATCCAGGTGATGCCCGTGCGCGGCGTGGCTTCGGGCCGCGCGGGGGGGACGTTGTTCTCGACCGCGCAGGCGATCATGCACGCGCCGCATCCCGTGCAGCGGTCCAGATCGATCGCCATGCCGTAACGGGCCGGTTTGGGTGTTGTCGAGGTCGTGGGTCATGCCCTCCTTATGCTGGCCGGGGACAGGCCCTGCCCTGCCATTTCGATTACGCCGGGCATCACAGCGGGATCGAAGATGACCTGCACCGGAAATGCTCCGGTTGGACTTTTGACCACGGCGCGGCAACCGTCCGTGAGGGCGTGGTCGCGGCCGGTTTCCGGGTGCACGGTGGCTGCGTTCGCGGAGCGGCGCAGGCCGGATTCCCGATAGAGCTTGCTCATCAGCGGAGAGCCGTGTTGTGGCGGGGTGTCGGCGGGGATCAGGATTAGGGGGTATTGGGGTGTGGGAAGAGCGGGTCCAGGGGGACCCGCGCAGACCAGGGGGTCTGCCCCACGGGGGCTGAGCAGGGGATCGTCGAGCCACACTGCGCCGCCCAGCATCGCTTTCCAGAGGTCGCCGGCGGAGGCGATATCGCGGACGCGCTTGGATTTTCCGTCCGCATAAGTGAAGAGGGCGCCACGGCGATCCTTCTCGATAGCTGCGACGCGCTGTTTCAGGATCTCGGGATAGGTAGCGGAATCGTGCGCCAGGCGGAGAACGAATTCGGCGGGCTGGGTGAGTTTGGGCGGAGCGGTGAGCAACGCGGGCGACAAGCTGAAGCTCGCTACAGTCGAGCCGGCTGGCGTGGGCGCCTCATCGAGCGACTCCAGGTACATGGGCGCCGGGATCACGTAATCGGCGTGCTGCGCGCAACCATCGAGCCAGGGAGTGAGCGCCACCACTACGGGGTTTTGCGGGACGAGTTTGCGCCGCAGAAGATCCCACGGGAGCGGGTTGGCACCGGCGGCTTCTTCGATCAGCAGGACGCGGATGGAACCATCGGGCACGGCTGCGATATCGGTGGCCAGCGTAAAGTCGCGGCGGGGGAGAAATCCGCCGGGCCGTCCGACGCTGGCGAGAACGGCATTGAGCTTCGCGACGGCCGCACCGCCGCCAATCGCGATGGCCGGCTTGTTCCGGAGCAATATGCGTGCGACCTCAGTGGCGCTCGCATCGGCATCTTCGCCTTTCAGGGCGCGGGCCACGGCTGCGGGGAAGGTTTCTTGGCCGCCGGGCAGGACCGGCACCCACAAGTCGGCCAGCGATGCGGTGCGAGAGTAGGCCGGCTCGACTTGAATCAACTGGAGGTGGCTGCGATTGGCGAGCACGCGGCCAGGGCTGAGCCAGCCATCCAGAACCGGCGCGCCGAAGCTCAGGATGGCGCGCGTGTTTTCGAGATCGATGCCGAAGGGGCCATAAGGCTGCGAGTCACTCGGCGCGCAGTGGACCGCCTTGGGCAGCCCCGCGAGAAAACGGCGATAGACGAGCGAGGCGGCGCGGCCGGGCCGGGGATCGAGGATGGCCACCGAGTCGCGCGGTCCGCACGCGGCAATGGCCGCAGAGACAGCCGCCAGGGCGCGCTCGATTGCGACCGGTTTGCCATTGGCCAAAGGCTCGGCCGCGCGGTCACGGCAGAACGCGAGATGATGACCCACCAGGCCGGTCGGGCACAGGACGCCGCGGCTGGCCGGATGACCGGGCACGCCCGCGAGGCTGACCGGCCGGTCGCCGACGCAGCGGGCGCGCACGCCACATCCGGCCGGGCAGAGCATGCAGGTGGTGTAGCGGGTGCGGATTTCGCCGTGCGACGGCTGCGGAACTCCCGGCCAGTTTTCCGACAAGACCGCCGTATCGCGCAGCAGGCTCCAGGGCACTGGCGTGAGCAGCAATCCGGCGGCAGATCCGCCCGTGAATGTTAGAAGATCGCGTCGCGTGAATCCCATGGCTTTCCTCACTTGCCGCTCACTTGTGGCAGGCCAGGCAACTGTTGGCCGCGCCGCGCTGGCGATGGCAGTCCTCGCAGGCCTCCATATTCTGAAAATGCGGCGAACCGCTGTAGCCGCTGATGCGCTCCACGCGGACGGGGCCGAGCGTATCGCTCTCGCCCTGCGCGCCGTGGCATTGCCGGCAATCCAGATGCGCCAGCTTTAAGTGGTAAGCGTGCGAGAAGTAGACATTTTCGGGCTGGCGCGCATACGCCTGCCAGGGGATCTCGCGGTTGGGTGTCACATAGGCATCGATGAAGCGCTTCTCCTGGGCGGATGTGCCCATGGGCTGCGCGTGGCAGCCGGAGCATTTGTCCAGAGCAGGGATGCCCGCGAAGGTGCCGTCCTCGCGCAGGGAGTGGCAGTCCTCGCACTTGGCGCCGGCCTTATCGGCATGGATCTTGTGACTGAATTCGACGGGCTGCGGCACGCGCTCGAACCGCAGTACCGGAAAGGCGCACCAGCCCGCCGCCAGGGCCGCCAGCAGTCCCGCCAGAAAGAGGATTTGTCCGCGATGATTATGAAATGCAGTCATAGCGTTTAGAGCAGAGCGGGGCTGAAGCCCCGCGCCGGCTAAAGCCCGCCCTCCTTGAAGAATTCGTGGAACAGGCGCAACGTTTCCTCGCGGTTGAGCTGCTGGAGCACGTCCGGGCTGAAAACGCCGCCATCGTTCATCAGGGTTGCGCCGTGCCGGGAAATCCAGCATTCGGCGAGAAAAGCCGACATGCGGCCGATTTCGCGCTCGATCCAAGGCACAATGGCATCGCCGTGAATCAGGCCGGAGGTCACCGGCGGCTGGCCGGGCAACTGCACGCCTTGAAACAGCCAGCCCATGCCGTAGGGATCGAGGGTGAGCTTGGCCGGATTCGCGCGCAGATACAAGTTGGATGCGGTCAGCAGGATCGGGTTGGGAAAGACAACTTCCAGGTCCACGCCGCGCACCGTAAGCACCGCGCTGGGGCGGTGGACGCCGGTCTGCTTCAGGAAAGTGATGCGCTCGACGGTACCGAGGACGCGGGTGAGGAACGCGTCCAGGCCCAGGTGACACGATCCGCTGTTGGCTGCATCGAGCCACATGTGGTTGGCGGAATAGTCGAGCCAGGTGGGGACGCGGATGCCGCCCACCGAACAATCGCGCTTTCCGCCGGCCTGGGCTGGTGGATTGGCCGCGCCCAGGTAAACGTCGCAATAGCGGTAGGAGTCGCTGCCGCAACGGCTCAACAGCGGCTCGCTGTATGGAATGAATCGCGAGATGGCGGAGGCGGCGCAATACTGCGCGCGCGATTCGCGCAGATACGGGCATTGCCGGTCTTGGGAGTCTTCCGCAAAGCGCCCATACAGGGCGCACTGCTTATAACGCGGCGACGAGCAGGTTTCTTGCGCGACATTGCCAGCGATACGGATCATTTTCCGGAACGCGGATTTGTCGCAGTACTTGACGCGCGCTTCCTTGAGAAATGGGCAGTTCATGGCTTATGTTTCTCGCCGCCATCGGCCATGGTGATGCCGAGAACGGGGGAATCGAACGCGCGATCGTCATTGAACAGGCGCATGTCGCGGTCGAGTTCCGCGTTGATGCGGCGGCGCATGCGCGCGCGCGATATGAACTCGTGCGCGATGCCGCCCAGCATGACGGCCACGCACAGGGCGACCACGATGCCGAGAACGATGTTGGCGATGATGAGCCAGGTACTGTCCGGATCGCTCGAATTCAAGAGGGACACGATTAAGCCTCCATTGATGTGAGTGCATGTAGGGGGCCTAGGTCGTATGCGATTGAAAACACGGGGGAGTCAGGCGGCGGGCGGGCGCGGCGTGCCGGATTCTCAGACGTAAGAGTCGGGAGATCCGACAGGCGCGCGACTTTAGCTCGCCGGGGCCGCGGCGACAGACGACACTCGTGAAAACGTGTCGAAAGTGTCGATTTTTGTCGATTTCTGTCGCCTATTCGGACTGGGATTTGGCGCGATCGAAGGCGGCTTCGTAGAGGAGACGCTTGTAGTCCAGCTCCATGACCGCCACCTGTTTGCGAAACTCTTCCTCGTTGGGCGAGCCGGGATACTCGGGGAGATTCCAGCTCGGATGGGGGAATTGCGGGCGTTCCAGGATGGCGAGGGCCACACGCATGCGCACGGCGGAGGGTGTTTGGGCATCGGTCAGGAGAGAGCGCAGGGTAGCGAGGGCGGTGCCGCTCAAGTCCTTGAGCTCATCGCGCAGGGTGAGAATGTAGTCGGCCCGGGCTTGGCGGACGGCTTCCTCGAATTCCTTGTGGGTGTTGAGCCAGTTATAGATGGTGGTGCGGTGCAGGTTCGCGGCGGCGGCCGCCGCAGTAATGGTAGCGCCCCGAGCCAAGGCGAGGACGACTTGCGCCTGGATGGGAGTGAGCGCCGATGGCGTCGAAGAGTTGGAAACGGGTGATGACATACTCTGCGACGACGATAGCACGGCGGAGAGAGCGGCTATGGCCTGAGTTAGTGAGTTGTGTTTTGTTTTCAGCGGCATGCAGGCAAGGCGAAACGTGTGACCGAAAACCGGCCAACCCAGGCTTATCCGAAATCTCAGCGTAAGCGATTGAAAACAAGCCGGTTGGCCGGTTTTCGGATCACATATCGGCCCAATGTTTTGGGAGCGTTGAAGCCTTGTCGAATCAATGAGTTGCCTGGCATAGCATAGCGACTGAAACATTGGCCGGATATGTGACGCGCCCTGGCCTGCGGCCAGATCGGGGTACGAAAAAAGGCGCGCGCGCGCGCTGGCGGCCTGAGAGGCCGCCGGTCGCGGTAGGGATGCCGGTTACCCGGCACCCCCCGCACAGATCCGTGCGAGCGCTCCTAACGCACACGGTTCTTACCTCGGATGTTGCCACGCAAAGCGAAC
>Ga0181536_10000538_pt1 | contig 46032 bp, 37 predicted proteins | sample PEATcosm2014_Bin_41_FD_121105 | JGI IMG/M metagenome (GOLD analysis project Ga0181536, IMG submission 121105) | Peatland microbial communities from MTU Mesocosm Facility, Houghton, MI, USA - PEATcosm2014_Bin17_60_metaG | ecosystem: Environmental > Terrestrial > Soil > Wetlands > Peat | place...
GGCGAGTTGATCAATGGCATTTGGCATGGGCTAGTTGTATCCCTATAGATACAACAATGCAAGCAAAAAACACCGGCCAAACGGTCTTTTTGAATTCAGGTTACTTTCCGGTCACACACCCTTGCGGCGGTTGGTGGGAGATTTCCCTAGTCTTAATTCTACAAAAGGCAAAAGCCAATGAAAATATACGCTTCTTTTCTATTCACCTTCACCTTGTTCGCTGTCACTGCTGGTCTCTTCGCCCAAGGCACGGCCTTCACCTATCAAGGCCAGTTGATGGAGGCGGGCGCTCCGGCCAATGGCCTTTACGACTTCAAATTCGCCTTGTCCAACGCGCCCAGCGGGGGCAGCCAGGTGGGCGCCACCACCAACCAGACCGCCCTCGGCGTGACCAACGGCCTGTTCACCACCACACTCAACTTTGGCGACGTCTTCACCGGCAACCCCACCTGGCTGGGCATCAGTGTGCGCAGCAACGGTCTGGGCGATTACACGGCTTTGACCCCGCCGCAGGAACTGACCCCCATCCCGTACGCCATCTTCGCCAATACGGCCAGCAATGCGCTCCAGGCGGCACAATTCAGCGGCATCATTCCGCTGGCGCAACTGCCGGCCGCGGTGGTGACCAACAATGATTCCGCCACTGTCACTTTGAGCGGCACTTTCACCGGCAACGGCGCTGGGTTGGCCGGCGTCAACGCCGCGGCCCTCGGCGGCGTCAGCAGCGCGGCCTTCTGGAAGACCAACGGCAATGCGGGCGCCAATCCGACTAACGGCGCGTTCCTGGGCACCACGGACAATAATCCGCTGGAAATCCATGTTGACGGGACGCGGGGATTGCGGATAGAGCCGGATAGCCGAGGTGACGATGTCCCCACTTTGATTGGCGGTTACGTAGGCAACGCGATGTTCCAGCCCGGTTCCGGAGGCGACTTTATTGGCGGAGGGGGATTTGCCTCAATTCCGAATCTGATCTACTCCAATTCCAGCGGCGTATTCATCGGTGCGGGGTCGGGCAATCAGGTGGGGCCGAATGTCAACGATGCCGTGCTGGGCGGCGGTCACGGCAATGCAATCCAGGCGCCGGACTCCGTGGTCGGTGGCGGCGTCAGCAATTTGGTGGGGGCCAACGCGCAGTTTGCCTTTGTCGGCGGCGGCCTGTTCAATTCCAACACCGCTTACGGGGGAACGGTCGGTGGCGGCGCCTACAACAACTCCAGCGGCAACACCTTTGGCTACTCGACTGTGTCCGGCGGCCAGAGCAACTTCACTGGCAGTTTTGCCACGGTGGGCGGTGGTTTCGGAAACCTCGCCAGCGGCTTTGGCTCGTTCATCGGCGGCGGCGGGTTTGCCACGGACGCCCCGACCATCGTTGGCCAGACTAGCTATTTTGGGAACATGGCCAGCGGACAGGCCTCTGCGATTGCCGGCGGTATTCTCAATGTGGCCAGCGGTCCCGGCTCGTTCATCGGCGGCGGCGGGTTTGATGCCAGCAATAATGGAGATGATTTTGTCGTTGGGAATCAAGCCGCCGGCGGAGGCGATGTCATCTGCGGCGGTGCTGACAACAGCACCGAGGGCCTCGATTCTACAGTCAGCGGCGGCTACTTCAACGCAGCCAACGGCGATTATTCCATGGTGCCGGGCGGCAATCTTAACGGCGCCCTTGGATTTTGTTCGTTTGCGGCTGGCTATGGAGCGACGGCCAACGACGACGGCTCTTTTGTCTGGAGTGATAGCACCGAAACCACTACGCATGACACTGGACCGAATCAGTTTGTGATCCGTGCCACCGGAGGATTTTTCTTCTACACCACTACCGGTGACAAAGGAGCGCAGTTGAACTCGGGCGACACTTCCTGGACCTCGCTCTCGGACCGCAATTCCAAGAAGGACATAGAGCTGGAGGATTGCCAGGCGGTGTTGAACAAGCTGGCCCAGGTGCCGATTTCCCGCTGGCATTACAATTGGGAGGCAGAGACCAACACACCGCACATCGGCCCGATGGCCCAGGACTTCAAACACGCCTTTTATCCAGGCCGCGATGACAAGGGCATCACCACCCTGGAATTCGACGGCGTGGAACTGGCCGCCATCCAGGGCTTGAACCAGAAAGTGGAGGATCAATTAAAGGAAAAGGACGCGGAAATTCAGGACTTGAAACAAAGCGTGGCGGACTTAAAAAAGATCGTGCAAGCGCTCGCGGAAAAGAATTGAGGCAATTATGAAAAAATGGTTTCTCCTGTCTGGTTTGCTCGTCCCGGCCTTATGCCACGCGCAAAGTTATTCGATCGCCTGGTCCAAAATCGCCGGGGGCGGCGGCACCAGCTCCAACGGCCAGTTCTCCCTCACCGGCGCCATCGGCCAGCCGGATGCCGGCGCCGCAATGACCGGCGGCAATTATTCCCTCACCGGCGGCATCTGGAGTATCATCACTGTGGTGGGGCCTTATCTGGCGATCAGCCATGCCGGCAACAGTGTCACGGTCTCCTGGCCGACCACGGCGGGCTACACCTTGCAACAAAACAACAATCTTGCCGCGGCATCCGGTTGGGCCGCCAGCGCCTACTCCGTTTCCACCAACAACGGCACCAACAGCATCACCATCACCCCGCCCGCGGGTAATTTATTCTTCCGCCTGGCCAATCCCTGATCACGCCGGGGACAAATTCACAGACACCCGTGCCCTGGCGCTCCGCGGCAGGCATATTCTGTGTACTTCGCTATGCAGTTCACTCTTGTCGAGTGGTTTTTGTGCTAGTGTTGTGGTTGGCGACTTCGGTCGGTGGCGTGCAACGCGTAAGCCATTATGCGCAGATTATTCAGTTGGTGGAAAGGCGCCCGCGTCGGCCTTTTCGCCTTCAACACAGATCCCTCCGCCACGGACGCAAGAGTGGCTGAATTTGATTGGTTCCGCTACCGGCCCGTGACGGGCGCAAAATTAACCCCGCTTTACAACCGCCTTTTGCTCCGCTACCCTCCTCCGCGTTCATCATGAATAACCGGCAAAAAGAGGCGGCGATTTAAACCCATAGCATGAGCAATTTGCATGATGTGCGTGAAAACGAGGTCGCCTTCTGCGCGGAGGTCAAATCGTGGATGGACGCTTTATTCGCCTCCCGTCCAGGCGGGCCGTTTTCACAGGCCAAGATTGAGCAATATGGAACAGGGAATTACCGACGTTCCGACCTGCGCGTCTTTTGCAAAGGCAGCCAGACGCCAGTGCTTGCGGGAGAAGTCAAACTCCCTGGAACTCCGGAAGGCCGCAGTCCTTACGATCCGGCGTTGATGCAGGATGCTTTTGACAAGGCGGACAACATTCAAGCCCCGTATTTCTTTACTTGGAACGTCAACACCTTCGTCCTGTTTGATCGCAGCAAGTGGAATGTTCCGATGTTGCAGCGGCGATTGAAAGATTGGGATTTGGGTCTTAATCTTTCTTCCCCCGGCGAATGCAAGCGGCCAGACGTTCAGGCCTCGATTCGCGATAAATTCCTCCCCGCGCTCTTCGAAAAGCTCGCTGAGATCGTCGCAGGCAAGGTCGTGGAATGGGGCGCGCCGCCTGACGAAATTTTCATTCACTCTCTGGAAACTCATTTGGAGTGGCCGGTGTTTGGGACCCGTGACTACCTCATCGCCACGTCGGCCAAGGACAGGGTGTTTTCCGCGCAATTACAGTCCTGGATGGCGGGGGAGATGAATTGGACGTTTGACGCAAGCGATGCGAATAACTGGAGTCAAACCCTGGAGCGCGCGGCCCGAACGCTTTGCTACATATTCTGTAATCGCGCGATTTTTTACGAGGCCATCCGCGCGAAGTATCCTGATGAGCTTAACCCGTTAAAAATGCCCCGGCGCGGACGCAACGACCAGCGCGGCATCTACGACTACTTCCGCGGCCAATTCCAACGCGCCGTGGTCGCCACGGGCGATTACGAGCCGGTCTTTTATCCTCAAGTGGACGATTGGGCCGGCGCGCTGATTTTTTCCTCGGACACCGCCTGTAGCGGTTGGACGGGACTGTTCACCAATCTGGCCCAATACAACTTTCGGGAAATTCCCTACGACATCATCGGCGGGATTTTTCAGAAACTGATTTCACCGGAAGAACGGCAGAAGTTCGGACAGTTTTACACCAACGAAGACATCATAGACATCATCAACGCCTTTTGCATCCGGCGCGCCGGAGACACCGTGATGGATCCCGCGTGCGGTTCGGGCAGCTTTCTCGTCCGCGCCTACCACCGCAAGGCCTGGCTTTCCGAGCAAAAAAGCGGCGGGCGGCGAAATCAGGATTCTCAACTGAGCCACCAAGCCTTGTTGCGCGAAATTTACGGATGCGACATCGCGTTGTTCGCCGCGCATTTGGCAACCTTGAATCTCGCGTCGCGCCATATTGAGGACGAAGAGAATTATCCTTGCATCGCCCGCGCCAATTTTTTTGAAATACCGGGCCGGCGCGACAACTTTTCTCTTGTGCCTGGATTGCAAAACGCCCAGGGCAAAAAAGACATGATCGCCGTGCCATTGCCGGAATTGGACGCGGTGGTTGGCAATCCGCCCTATGTGCGGCAGGAGGGCATCCCAAAGGAAAGCCAACTAAAGCGCCAGAAAGGGGAACCCGATGACGCGTATGAAGCGCGGCGCAAAACCACCAAGGATTATTTTCAAGAACTCTGCAAAGACCTCTGGCCCGGCCTGAAGCTTTCCGGCCGCAGCGATCTTCATTGCTACTTTTGGCCGGTCGCCGCGAGCCTGCTTAAAGAAGGCGGTTATTTCGGGTTCCTCACCTCTTCGAGCTGGCTGGATGTGGATTACGGTTTTGCGCTTCAAGGCTGGATTTTGAAGGGTTTCAAATTGATCGCGGTGATTGAAAGCCTCGACGAGCCTTGGTTCAAGGATGCCCGCGTCAAAACCTGCATCACCATTCTGCAACGCTGCGATGATTTAAAAAGCCGCATGGAAAATGTGGTCAGATTTGTCCGCCTGCTTAAGCCGGTTAAAGAGATTCTGGGCGACCGCCCTCACGGCGACGAAGCTGCCCGGCAGAACGCCGCCGAGGCATTGCGCAGAATCATTCTCCATACCGACGCGCCATTTTCCAACGCCCAGATGCGCATTATTCCTGTCACACAACAAGTTCTGTGGGATGAAGGGGTGCGCGCCGGCAGTTTGCTCAATGCGGGGGAGTGGGGGGAATCGGAAACCGGGGAGCAAGAGGAGGAAAACAATGGCTCAACCCTCAGGGAGGCGGCGGCGATGTACAGAATAGGCTCCGATTACGTGGCAGGCAAATGGGGACGGTTTCTGCGCGCGCCGGAAATTTACTTCAAGTTGATCAAAAATTATCGCAGCCGCCTTGTCCGGCTTGGTGAAGTCGCCGAGGTCAAGCGCGGAATCACGAGCGGTTGCGATGCCTTTTTCATGCCGCACGACGTGACGAAGGAAGTTTTGGACGAGGTTAAAGACGGGTTGCTCTGGAACAACGTGGGCCTGATGACCTCATGCAAGCGGAGTGAAATCGAAAGCGGCAAGGTCCGGATTGTTCGCGCTGGGGACAACACCGTGCACCCCATTGAAAGCAAGCACCTCAAACCGGAAGTCCATAGCCTGATGCAGGTGGAACGCCCGGTAATTCGCACGAGTGAGACAGACCGGGTTGTTCTTTGGGTTGGTGAACCATTAAGTGCGTTAGGAAATTCTTATGTCGCCAAATATATCCGATGGGGCGCAAAGCAGACTTTTCCCTCTAAAAAATCCAAAGCCGTTCCGGTTCCCCTCCGCACTTCCTGTGCTTCACGGCCCTTGTGGTACGATTTGACGACGGACACCAATGGGGTGGCCCTCTGGCCTATGACTCAGAAGTATCGGCACATCTGTCCAGCGAATCCTGATGGAATTGTTTGTAACCACAGGCTCTTTTACATCACTCCCAGAAACCTCTCGAACGCGGCGGCGGGCATTCTTCCCGCGATCTTGAATTCAACCTTGGTGGCTTTAATGAAGCATTTCTACGGCCGATATGCTGGGGCGGAGGGCACGCTGGATACTGAGGTAATTGACTGCCTTCTCTTGGATGTGCCAGACCCGAGGCGCGTCACGGCGGATTTGTATGCTCGCATCAGCGACGCATTCGAGAGCATTTGCCGCCGATCCGTTACTCATCTTGTCGCGGACAGATTGCTCCAATGCCACTCACAAGAGGCGATGCGAGAAATCCTAGCCGGGCCAGTCGAACTCCCGACGGAGCTCTCTCAGGATGATCGGCTCCAACTCGATGATTGTGTGTTTGAACTCATCGGTGTCCCAAGCAAAAAGCAGCGCAAATTACTGCGTGATGAACTCTACCTTGTGACAACCGAATATTATCGCTACTTGCGCACGCAGGATATTCAGGCGATGGAGAACCGCGCCGCCAACAACGGCCGCCGATTCGACGCGCAGGATTTGGCCGGAAGTATTTGGCACTCCCTTTCTCAAAGCGAACAAGGACCCGCCGTGACCCGGTGGATTAAATCGGCTTACCCGCAAACGGAAGCGGTCAAAATCCCCGAGGGCAGGCCCGAGGCTCTCGGTCCCGGCGATATGTTCGATCCCAACGGCGTCGTGTTCAAAGGCAACAAAGAGACACATCACCTCACTTGTTCCAACCCCGAACAAGCCGCTTTGGTCGCGGCGCTGGCTCAGGTTGGGATTCGAGGCGGCGTCGAAGTTCCAGAATCGGCTGCGGATTGCGGACGGTGCCTGGAGGCGCTGCGGATGCGGATCAAGCGCGCCGAGGAACACTTCACCGAACTTGCCGCATCACGCACGGGGGCCGAAGCGCTTGAAGAGAAAACTGCGAGCCTGCTTATCCAGTGGTATATCCAAGGAAGAAATCCATGAATCTCCGCGGCAGATGGAAGGGAGGGACGCGGCTTGGGATCCACTTGGCCCGGTTTCTGGACGCGGAGGCCCGTTTTTGTGTCCTTCGCATAGTTCGCGGACGATCAATGCGGAATTAAACGACTTTTTCCCCTCCTTTGGCAGCTTTCCCGGCGTTTCCGCAAAACTATTTTTGTAATCGCCCGCCTCAAAAACCCGCTTTTCAACCGCAAAAACTTCCCCACCAGCCTCTTCCATCAAAAACCTCAAAATGCAAATCGTTACCACCGTGGGAATGACATTTTCCCAAATCTGTGATTCAATCGCCCGTTGTGAGTGCCAATGTGCAAAAGTACGAGCGGCTTGGAGACGCGCGATCTGGCAGCAGGCGACGTCGCGAGGATGGACCTGTCCCTCCAATCCGCGCATCCATGCTCAAGGTCAATCAAGCCAATCAAGGTAAATCAAGGTAAAAAACAGGTTTGACCGCAAAACACCACTCCTTAGTAATGTGCTCATGATTTGGCTTATACCACTGCCCATAAAGCGCCGGACGACATGGAAGGCCTGATTTCAGATGAAAACTCATGGCTGGGGCTGCTGAAACGCTATTTCGGCTTCACCTCCTTTCGCCCGCTCCAACGCGAGATCATTCGCGAGGCCCTCGCCGGCCACGACGTCTTCGTGCTTCTGCCCACCGGCGGCGGCAAATCGCTCTGCTTTCAGTTGCCCGCCCTCCTCCAACCCGGCCTCACGGTGGTCGTTTCGCCCTTGATTGCTCTGATGAAAGACCAGGTGGATGCCCTCCAGGCCGGCGGCGTGGCCGCCACCTTTCTCAATTCCTCCCTCGCCGCCGGCGAGTCGCGCCCGCGGTTGCTCGGGCTGCGTCAGGGCCAATACCGCCTCCTCTACGTCGCGCCCGAACGGCTCATGCTGCCCGCGTTCTTGGAGGATCTGCAACGGTGGAACGTCAATTTGATCGCCGTGGACGAAGCCCATTGCATCAGCGAATGGGGCCACGATTTCCGCCCCGAATACCGCCAGCTCTCCCAATTGCGCCCGCTCTTTCCCACCGTGCCCTTGATGGCCCTGACCGCCACCGCCACCGCCCGGGTGCGCCAGGACATCCTCCAGCAATTGCGCCTGGCCCAGCCGCGCTGTTTCGTCGCCAGTTTCAACCGCCCCAATCTCACCTATCGCGTCGTTGTCAAGTCCAGGCCCGCCGCCCAGGTGCTGGCTTTTCTGCGCTCCCGCCCGCGCGACAGCGGCATCATTTATTGCCAGAGCCGCAAAGGCGCCGAAAGCCTCGCCAGCCAGCTCAATCAAAACGGCATTCCGGCGCGCCCGTATCACGCGGGGCTGGCCTCGCGCGCGCGCACGGAGCATCAGGAACTCTTTCTGCGCGACGAAGTGCGGGTCATCTGCGCCACCATTGCCTTCGGGATGGGCATCAACAAACCCAATGTCCGATTCGTCATCCATTACGATCTGCCCAAGAACATCGAAGGCTACTACCAGGAAACCGGGCGCGCCGGACGCGACGGCCTGCCCGCCGAATGCCTCCTGCTTTTCAGCGCCGGCGACGCCGTCAAACAGCAGACCTTCATCCGGGAAAAGCCGCCCGCCGAACAGCGCGTCGCCCGCGAACAATTGCAGCAGATTGTCCATTACGCCGACACGGCCGCCTGCCGCCGCGCCGAACTCCTGCGCTATTTTGGCGAGGCCTTTCCCGCCGACAACTGCGCCGGGTGCGACAATTGCCTGGAGCCGCGCGCCACCTTCGACGGCACCCAGGCCGCGCTCAAATTCCTCTCCTGCGTTTATCGCATCGCCCAGAAGAGCGGTTTTGGCGTCGGTCTGAACCATGTCGTCGAAGTGCTCACCGGGGCGGACACCGAAAAGATCCGGCGCTGGCGCCACCAGACCCTTTCCACCTACGGCATCGGCCCGGAGCACAGCCGGGCCGAATGGCTGGCCATCGGGCGCGAATTGATCCGCCTGGGCTGCCTGCGTCAGGCCGCCGAGCAATTCAGCGTCCTGGAATTGACCGGCGCCGGCCGCGCCGCCATGCGGGAGCGGCGTAAAATAGTATTGACAATGCCCAGGACCGCCCCCGCCGCCCCGCAGAAGCGCTCCCGCGCCGGCGAGATCGCTTGCGACGAGGCCCTCTTCGAGCAACTCCGCCGCTTGCGCAAGCGCCTGGCCGATGAAAAGAACCTTCCCGCCTACATTGTCTTCTCCGATGTCGCCTTGCGGCAGATGGCGCGCTTCTACCCCGCCAGCGACGAAGATTTCACGCGCATCAGCGGCGTCGGCGACAAGAAGCTCCAGGAATACGGCGTGGCGTTCCTGGGCGAAATCGCCGCCTGGCTCCAAACCTCGCCCCGCCAGATGTTCGCCGACGATTCCTTCGCCGTCCCGGCCTCCCGCGACCGGGCCTGACTTGGCCCGCGCCCCACCGCCCCACCGGACGGGGGCGGCAAACAGGGCGCGAGCCATAGACCGGGACGGATCGGGCGTCAAAAGTTCAAGGGCGGCAAATTTTGGTCAGCGGGCGGCAAGTTTTGGTAAGCAAAAGGCAGAAAAAGGTGTGGACACAGAGGCCGTTGTGTTATATGTTTATGCAAGATTACCAATTGAATTGCTGTGCAAAAACGGGGAGGAAAGCTGGACGCACCCGGAGTTGGTTGCCGGGGTTGCGCGGCTTTGGCCAATTGGCGCAGAAAGCGAAAACATGAAAACATTACTGACAAATTTCTCTGGCGGCCACGCCGGCCTCAAGGCTAAGAAGCAGGCCTTTACGTTAATCGAGCTGCTGGTGGTCATTGCCATCATCGCCATCCTGGCCGCGCTCCTGCTGCCCGCCCTGCAGGCGGCCAAAGTCAGAGCGATGAAGACCCGTTGTCTTGGCAACCTCAAACAACTGGAACTGGCTTACAACATGTACGCCGATGACTATAGAGACCTGCTCGCTTCCAACGGAAAAGGAGAAGGATCCGCCCAGGACTGGGTTGACGGGCAGATGAACAACGCGACGGACTGCACGAATTATATGGATTTGGAAAATTCGCTGTTGTGGCCTTACAGCAAAAGTTTGGGCATTTACAAATGCCCGGCGGACATCGGTGTCAATCCCCAACTCGCCGCGCAGGGAATCAACGAGTACCCGGTCCGAAGTTATTCAGTCAATACCTATATGGGTGGATATGATGTCGGTGCCGACCACCAGGATAACTGGCCCAGCAACACGGTTTACGCCGTCCAAGACAAACTTTCCATGGTCCTCTCCCCGGGGCCTTCGAAAAGAATGGTCTTTGCCGATGAAAGTCAGGACTCAATTGACGATCTCAATTTTTCGGTTGTTCCCAGCGCGTTAGGCACCACTTACGCGCCAGTGGATTGTTGGTGGAACTGGCCGACGGCCAGGCATGGCAACGGCGCCGGATTCTCTTATGCCGATGGCCACGCCGCGGACATCGCATGGATGGGCAGGCAGTTGCTAAATTGGGAAACAGACAAAGTGACCGGGAACCAGGATGCCACCACCTTGAGTGGCAACGACCTTGGCGATTTGCGGGTCGTTCAGAACGGGCAGGCCCTTCCTATTGGTCAGAATTGATCCTCAGATGTAATCTGCGTGCATTGGGCGTGGTTTAAGGACATGCTTGTCCTCCATGGCTGGCCCTGATCCTCTCCAACAGATGGACCGCACTTATGTGCGCTGGAAAAATCGCGCCTTTTCCTACTTCGGCGGCTGCGATTATTTTCGTTTGGCCAGCCACCCGGCGGTGGCCGCCGCGCTCCGCGCCGGCTTGCGAAAGTACGGCTTGAACGTCGCGGCGTCGCGGCTGACGACGGGGAACCACGCCGTTTATGAGGAATTGGAGGCGGCGCTGGCGGATTTCTTTGGCGCCCCTTCGGCAGTGCTGGCGCCCGGCGGCTACGCGGCCAATGCCATCGCCGCGCAGGCCTTGCGCGGAAGGTTCTCGCGGGTGTTCATTGATGAGCAGGCGCACAGCAGCCTGCGGGACGCCAGCCGGCAGTTCCACTGCCGGGTCCAGCCTTTCAAACACCGCGACGCCGGCGACCTGGCCCGCCTCCTGGCCCGCGCGCGGGCCGATGACAATCCAATAGTGTTGACAGACGGCGTCTTCGCCCGGAACGGCGCCGTTGCCCCGCTGGAGCGGTACGCGGAGATCCTGCCCCCGCGCGCCCTGATTCTGGTGGATGACGCCCACGGCGCGGGCGTTTTGGGCGCGAAGGGCCGCGGGACGCCGGAGTTTGCGGGCGTTTCGCGGCGGCGCCTCATCCAGACCATCACCTTGAGCAAGGCCTTTGGGGTTTTTGGCGGAGCGATTTTGGGCGGGGCCGCGCTGCGGAAGGCGATTTTCCAGTCCAGCTCGATGTTTGCCGGCAGCACCCCGTTGCCGCCGCCCCTGGCGGCCGCAGCGCTGCGGGCGGTGGAAATGGTGCGGAGCGATCCCCGTTTGCGCCTGCGCCTGGAGAAAAACATCCGCTACGCCAAATCCGTCTTGCGCGGGCACGGTTTTGCCGTGCAGGCGGCGCCCACGCCAATCCTCACTTTTGTCCCTTCCACGCCGGCGCAGGCGGGGGCGCTGCGACGCCGCCTGATTTCGAGGAGGGTTTTTCCATCGTTCATCCGCTACCCCGGCGGGCCGGAGGGAGGCTGGTTCCGGTTTGCCCTGTCCAGCGAGCACCGCCGGGCGCAGTTGGAGGATTTGTTGGGGGCGTTGACGGCGGATTAACCCTTGCCGAGCGACAGGAGAAGCGACATAATGCCCTCCAGAGTGCCAGAGCGAAGTTGGCGCCGGGCGCCCTGAGGATCGGGCGAAGGGGAGGGAAAGCCAGATTCTCAGCGCGCGTAGCTCAATTGGATAGAGTGACGGCCTCCGAAGCCGCAGGTTGTGGGTTCAACTCCCGCCGCGCGCACCAAGTTTTATAGTGAACGAAAAAACAACAGAGCCAGAGAACATCGCGCGCGCCCCGGCCAAAACCGGCCCGCTAAAATATGTTCTCATGTTGGAAGACGAGACCGAGTTGACTCAGGAGCTGGCGCCCTTCTTCGAGCAGAACGGTTTCAAATTGGTCTCGGTGACCAACGGCGTGGACGGCTTGAAGCAAATCATCGCCCGGGAATTCTCCGTGATCATCTGCGACATGATGATGCCCAGCCTGCCGGGCGACATGTTCTACCGCGCCGTCGAACGCACCAAGCCGCACTTGTGCAAGCGCTTCATTTTCATCACCGGCTTCAAGGGCAACCAGGAGATTGAGGAATTCATCCGCAGGGTCAGCGGCATCATGCTCTGGAAGCCCTTTGAGACGTTTGAACTGATGGATGCCATCAAAATGGTCCTGGAAAAAACCGGCGGCTGACCCGCGCGCCCACCGCCCGGGTTTTTCCGGCGCGCCCTTCCCCCCAAAAAAATATGGCCGAAGACAAATCGAATGTGCAAAAACTGGAAGCCCCGGCGCTGACGCCCCTCAAACTCAAGTCCAAACTCGCGCCGACCCCCGCCGGCCCGCCCCGCTATGCCGTCCGTGTTAGTAATGCGGCCGGGGGAGAAGTCCTGCTGGGAGATCCCCGCGCGACGCGCGCGCTGGTCGCGCTGATGGACGTTCATGCCGTCAACGGCGGCGCCGCCTGTCATTGGGGCGGCCCGGCGGCCTTTGCGGAGATCATGTCTTCCATTCACGGCATCATGTATGCCGTCAAGGGCCGGCCCTGGCACGCGGCTTACAATTTCGTCAACGACGCCGGCCACACGGAGAATGGAATCTATGCCTTGCACGCCAACTATGGATTTGACGGAACGACCTTCGAGGACTTGAAAGGTTTTCGCGGCATCCAGAGCAAACTCACCGGCCACGGCGAATCCCATTTCAACCCGCAGGGGGTCTATCTGAGCAACGGCCCGCTCAGCTCAGCCTTGCCCCAAGCCCAGGGCCTAGCCATTGCCGATCGCCTGTTCAAAAACGACCGCGTGACCATTTGCACCGTCTCCGACGCCGCCTCCATGGAGGGCGAAGCCAAGGAGGCCTTTGCGGCGATCCCCGGTTTGGCCGCCAAGGAGCGCGTCAACCCGTTCCTGCTCGTGCTGTCGGACAACGACACCAAACTCTCCGGCCGCATCACCAAGGACTCATTCAGCATGCAGCCCACCTTCGCGGCGATGAGCGTCCTGGGCTGGAATGTGATCCAGGTGCCCAATGGCAACGAACTGGGTTCGGTTTATCTGGCCGTCGAGCGCGGCCTGGAACTGGCGCGGGCCAATCCGCTGGCGCCCGTCTGCCTGTGGGTCAAAACCATCAAGGGCTTCGGTGTCAAGTCCACGATGGAGAACGCCACGGGCGGGCACGCCTTCCCGCTGCCCAACGGCGAGAAAATCATCGAGTTTGTCAAAGAGATTTATTTCGGCGGGGAAGTTCCCGCCGAACTGGCCGCCTGGGCCCAGGTGCTGCGCGAGGATTGGGAGAAAAAAGAGGCCGCCAAAAAGGCCAGGGCCGCCGCCGCCGCCGCGCCCGCTGCCCCTGCCATCAAGACGGAAAAAATCCAGGCCGGCCTGGCCAAGGGCGCCGTCCGCGCCGCCCAGGAGGGATTCCCGGTCTATTCCGTCTGCGCCGATCTGGCGGGATCCACCGGCATGAGTTTCTTCCAGAAGAGCTTTCCAGACCGTTGCCTGGACGTAGGCGTGGCGGAGTCCAACATGATCAGCACCGGCGCCGGGTTGTCCAAGGCGGGGCTGATTCCCATCGTGGACACTTTCGGCCAGTTCGGCGTGACCAAGGGCAACCTGCCCTTGACGATGTCCGCCCTGTCGCAGGCCCCGGTGATCGCTCTTTTCTCGCACGTCGGTTTCCAGGACGCGGCGGACGGCGCGTCGCATCAGGCCACCACGTATTTGGCGGCCACCTCGGCCATCCCGCACACGGTGGTTATCGCGTGTTCGTGCTCGGACGAGGCGGATGCCTTGATGGGCCAGGCCATCCAGCGCGTCGCCCGCGACCGGGAAGCCGGCCGGGACGGCGAATCGGTGATCTTCTTTGTCGGACGCGAAAACTATCCCGTGCGCCTGGCCGACCACGCCGTGTACCACTGGGGCAAAGCCCAGACGCTGTCAGAGGGCGGAGACGTGGTGATCATCGCCTGCGGTCCTTTGCTGGGCAAGGCCATCGAAGCCGGGCGCAAGCTCCAGGAGCAACATATTCACGCCTCGGTCATCAGCAACCCCTTCGTCAACCGTGTGGATGTGGAGACCATCGGCGCGGCGGTGCGGAAGTGTTCGGGGCGGGTCGTTACCATCGAGGACCATCAGTTGATTTGCGGGATGGGGGCGCAGGTGGCTCACGCCCTGGCTTTGGCAGGCATCAGCCATCGCATGAAATCGCTGGCCATCCGCGGGGAGTTCGGGCAATCGGCCTACCTGGCCGAAGACCTCTACAAAAAGCATGGGCTGACCAGCGCCAAAATTATCGAGGCGGCGCAGGAACTGATGGGTTAAGGGATATGGCGGGCCAATTTCACTCCTTGCAAGGGCAACTGCTGTTGGACGGCGGAAAACTGCACGGCTCCTTTTTCCACCGTTCCGTGGTGCTGGTTTGCCAGCACGACGCCCAGGGGGCGTTTGGACTGATCCTCAACCGGCCGGGCGGCAGCAAGGTGGGCGACGCCATCGTGGCCAACGTCGCGCCCGCCGTCAAGGAGCAGATGCTCTTCATCGGCGGCCCGGTGCAACCGGCCACCCTGAGTTTTCTGCATTCGGATGTTTTTGTTCCCCACGCCAACATCATGCCCAATTTGAATCTCGGCCATTCCATCGAGGCGCTCATGGATTTGAGCGAATCCTATTCCTCCACCATCAAGCTCCGCCTCTTTGCCGGGTACGCGGGCTGGTCGGAGGGCCAGTTGGAGCAGGAAATGGCCCGCCGCGACTGGCTGGTGCATCCGGCTTCTGTGGAGTTGATTTTCCAGCCCAATCCCGAAGAGCTTTGGAGGAATATCCTCCGCCACAAGAATGCCAAACTGCGCTGGCTGGCCGACGCGCCCGACGACTTGTCGTGGAATTGAACCCGCCCCGTCAAGCCAGGGCGGCTTGCTGGAAGGCGAGCAATTGTTTGATGCCGGTTTTTCCCAGCGCCAGCATGGCCGCCAGTTGTTCTTCGGTGTAACTGGATTCCTCGCCGGTGCCTTGCAGTTCGATGAATTCCCCCTGCCCGTTCATCACCACGTTCAGATCCACCGACGCGGCCACATCTTCGTCGCAGGCCAGGTCCAGCAACGCCTGGGAGCGGACGATCCCCACGCTCACCGCGGCGACGGGCTTGAGAAGGGGATCGGCGGGCAGGTCGCCCGCAGAAATGAGTTTGCGCACGGCCAGGCAAAGGGCGACATAAATGCCCGTGATCGCCGCCGTGCGGGTGCCGCCGTCGGCTTGGAGAACGTCGCAATCCAGCCAGAGGGTGCGCGGGCCGATTTTTTCCAGGTCAATGGCCGCGCGCATTGAGCGGCCGATCAGACGCTGGATTTCCTGCGAGCGTCCGTCAATCTTGCCTTTGGCGATGTCGCGCTGTTTGCGGGTCAGAGTGGAATAAGGGAGCATGGAATACTCGGCGCTGATCCAGCCTCCCGTAACGCCTTGTTCCTTCATCCAGCGCGGCACGGATTGCTCCACGGTGACGCCGCAGATCACGCGCGTGTTTCCCCATTCGATCAGCGTCGAGCCGGCGGCGCAAGGCGCGATGCCGTTTTGAAACCGAACCGGGCGCAGTTGATCGGCAAGGCGTCCGTCCGATCGGGTCAGCGTGGAGGATGAAGCAACAATCATGGCTAAAAGGGTAGCGGGCCTTGGATGCGGGGGCAATGGCATTTGGTGGCTTTTGCCTCTTAATCCGAATCCTGATCCTGATCCTAACCTGAATCCGCTTGCCCGATTAAGATTAAGGTGAGGATTAAGAACCCCGCCCCCTCACGCGCGGGGATGCGCCTGGTCGTATGCGCGTTTGAGACGTTCGGTCGTCAGGTGCGTATAAACCTGCGTGGTCGCCAGATGCGCGTGGCCGAGCAACTCCTGCACGCTGCGCAAATCGGCCCCGGCGTCCAGCAGGTGCGTGGCGAAGCTGTGGCGCAACTTGTGCGGCGTGAGTTTTGGATCCAGCCGGGCCGCGCGCAAATACTTCTTGAGCCGCAACTGCACCGTGCGCGGCGTCAGCGGCGAAATCTTGCGCCGACGCGCCAGGAACACCGGCATCCCGCCGGCGGGCGCGTAAGCCCCGATCTTCCAGTAGGCGCGAACCGCCTCCAGCGCCGGCGCGCCGATGGAAACCAGCCGTTCCTTCTTGCCCTTGCCCCGCACGCGCACCAGTTGGCCGGGCCAGTCCACGTCCTCCGCGCGAAGCTGGCACAATTCGCTCACCCGCAGGCCGCACGAGTAGATCACCTCCAAGATGGCGGCGTCGCGAAAGTAGAGGGTCGCGTCCGCCTGGTTGTTGGCCTTCGCCTCTCGCTGGAACTCCCGGGCGGGCGTCTCCAAAAGTTCCGCCAGTTGCGGCACGGTCAGGAAGCGTGGCAGCCGCTTTTCCGCGCGGGGAAGGACGATCTTGCGAATGGGCGATACCGCCGCGACCCCGTTGCGAACGAGGAATTTGTAAAACGAGCGCAGCGCGGAAAACCGCAGTTGCACCGCGGCGCGGCTCAACGGGCCGCGGCCCAGGAACCGCAGATAATCCCGAAAATCATCCCGGCGCAGCTCGCTCCAATCCGGCGCCGCCTGGAGCTGGTTCTTGCGCCACCGGAAAAACTCCAGCAACGCCTGCCGGTAATTCCTTTCCGTATATATCGAAGCCCCTCTTTCAGCCGACAAATGCCGCAGAAATCTTAATATCCACGGGTCCATTTCCGGCTCCTCCCGCCCGCCGGTTTGAACGCCGGCTTTCAGAAATACTCCGCGCTTTGGCCGCACAAACTGACGATGGCCGCAATTCATCTGCTTGGCAAACCCGGATTTTCGCCACGATGTCATCGGCGCGCTTATCACTTTCTTGGGTGCTGTTGTGTCGCGGATTGGATTTGAGCGATTGAAACGATTGCGAATTGGTCATTGAAAGTTTGTCATCTGTCATGTAAACACCTTCGGTATGACGCCCCAGCAACTCTCAGAGCCATTGTGGCCGTTTGCGGCCCGCATCTTGGGAAAGTCCATTGCGACGGCCAAAGCCGGCAGAAGACAGTTGCCCGGCGAGGGTCTGGAGACGACTTTTGCGATAACCGATGACAAATTCTCAATGACCAATTCTCAATTGAAAGGTCCGGAATCTTAAAGCGCTTCTTCGTCGACAGGAGTCACCCAAAAAAGTGAAATGCACCCCATGACCCATGGCATCCGCATCAAGGACCTGCCCCAAAATGAACGGCCCCGCGAACGGCTGGCCGAGTTGGGCGCGGCGGCGTTGCGCGACGCCGAGTTGATCGCCATCCTCTTGCGCACGGGCACAAAAGGCCGGTCCGCGGTCCAGATCGCCGACGAACTGGTCAATAAGTTCGGCAAGCTCCGCGCCCTGGCCGACGCCTCCCTGGATGATTTGTGCCAGGTTCATGGCATCGGGCGGGACAAAGCCCTGGCGCTCCAAAGCGCCTTCACCCTGGCCGCCCGCATGGCCCGGGAACTTCAGGGCGAGACGCCTCTGCTGGACACTCCCGAACTGGTGGCGGATTATCTGCGCGATGTCAACCAGACCTACAAAGTGGAACAACTTCAGGTCGTCCTCTTGAACGCGCGCCGAAAGCTCATCAAGGTGGAGCTTATTTCCCAGGGATTGGTGGATAGCTTGCTGGTTCATCCGCGCGAAGTTTTCGCGGCGGCCATCGCCGCCAAGGCCTGTTCGGTGGTCCTGGTTCACAATCATCCCAGCGGCGATCCGACTCCCTCGGAAGCGGATTTGCGGGTGACGCGGGACCTGATCCGCGCCGGGCAACTGCTCAAGATCGAGGTGGCCGACCATATCATCCTGGGCCATCGCACTGAGGCGAACAGCAAAGGCTACGTTTCCCTGCGCGAACGCGGCTTGTTTTTTGCCTCGGAGCCACTCTAAACCGCCGCCTCTTGTTGTTGACATATCTATCAACAATCTGTTGCCATCTTTGCCTTACCGCTGCATCAACCCCTCCACCTCATCGGCCTCGATGGGGATATGCTGCATCAAGTCCACATTGCCGCCCTTCTGGACCAGGAGGTTGTTTTCCAGGCGGATGCCGAATCCTTCTTCGCGGATGTAGATGGCCGGCTCGACCGTGAGGACCCAGCCAACCTGCATCGGCTCGGCGGCAAGGGCAAGATCATGGACGTCCAGGCCCAACGGATGGCCGACCCCGTGCATGAAATACTTGCGGAAGGCTGGCTCGTCGGGATTCTGCTTTCTGATGGCCGCCGCGGTCAGCAAGCCCAGACCGCCCAACTCCTCCTCGATCAGCGCCTCGGCCTCCTTCTGCCAATCCCGAGGCAACTTGCCCGGAGTGGCGGCGCGGCTGACGGCCCGCAGGACGCGCAAAACGGCCTCATAGACCTGCTTCTGCCGCCGGGTAAACCGTCCGCTCACCGGAAGGGTGCGGGTCATGTCGGCGTTGTAATTGGCGTAGCTGGCGCCCACGTCCAGCAACAGCAATTCGCCCTTGCGGCAGGGCTGGTCGTTTTGCGCATAGTGGAGCGCGCAGGCGTTGCGGCCGCAGGCAATGATGGGGGGGTAGGCGAACTGGCCGCCACGCCGGATAAACTCGTGGGCGAATTCCGCCTCCACTTCCATCTCGTTGACTCCCGGTTGGACAAATCGGCAGACCCACCGGAAACCCGCCTCGGTGATGGCGCACGCCTTGCGCAGCAGGGCGATTTCCAGCCCGCACTTCACGGCGCGCAGGCGGTGCATCTGCGGCGCCAGCCGGTGGTATTCGTGCAGCGGGTAGCGTTGCTGGACTTCCCTCACAAACCGGGCGTCACGGCTTTCCACCACCCCGCTGGCGCGCGGGTGCTCGTTGGAATTGAGCCAGACGCCGGAGCATTGGCACATCAGGCGGTGAAAAAAGGAGCGGAAATCGCAGAGCCATTCGACCCGGGCGACCCCGGATATTGCGCGGGCCTCCTCCTTGGCCAGCTTGTGGCCCTCCCAGGTTTCCAACAGGGGATTGGGCTGGCGCAGGAACAGAATCTCGCGTTCTTTGGGCTCGTCGGCGCCCGGGTATAGGAGGAGGACCGTTTCCTCCTGTTCAATTCCAGTCAAATAAAACAAATCGGAATTCTGGCGGAACGGCAGCGTCGCGTCGCCGTTGACGGGAAGCAAGTCGTTGGCGTTGACGGCGGCCAGCGATCCGGGCGGCAGGAGTTTCTTCAGATTGGCCCGGTTGAGCCGGAACAATTCCTGGTTGATCCACGCATATTTCATCGCAATTCCATTTCACCCTTCCCGCCGCTCTGGCGTCAGCCGGGGTAGAGTCATTCTACTTGATAGGCGTCACTTTCACGAGCACGACGCCATGGCGCGGCACCGAGGCGTGCAATTCGCCCTCGAACTGCCCGATGTCCGCCTGCCGCCATAGATCGCGCACCGTTTGCCGGCCGGTGACGCCGAGGTCGGCCCATTTGGCGGTGACGGTCGCTTCCGCCTCGCCTCGGTTGAAAAGCCCGGCGGCGCGGGAGCCATCCTCCAGGTCCCTGGCCCAAACTTCCAAAACCCCGTCCTGGGAGACGCGTCCGGCCTGATGCCCGAGCGGATCCTGGTCCACGGCCAGAACCTCATCGTTGCTGAGCAGGCTCAATGTGAAATCGTCAAACTCCGTCATGTCGCAACCGATCAACAATGGGGCGGCCAGCAAACACCAGAGGCTGACGTGCGTGTATTGCTCGTTGGGCGTAAGGCCGGTCGGGTGGAGTCGCTGCCCCCAGCCCACTATGCCGACGATCATCATGTCAGGATCATTGAAGTGCCCCGGCCCGGCGTATTTCTCATGCCCGGCCTGGGAGAAGCCAATGCTGCTCAGGCTGGCCCAGTTGTCTTTGATGTCGTCGGTGGTCCGCCAACTGTTTCCGCCCGTCTCCGCGCCCCATTCCCACACGGCCCCATTACCGTACTGGCAGAAGCTGAAGAGGATGTCACGCGGCACCTTGTCCAGCGAGGCTCGCATCACTTGATACGGTTTCTTCATCGTGGGCAGGTCTTTGAGATAACTGTTGCGGCTCCGCGCGGTGCCATCGGAATTGGTGGGCGGCAGCACCGACGGGTAGCTGCACCAGTCATATTTGAGGTAATCAAACCCCCAATCGGCGTAGGTCTGGGCGTCCTGGTCCTCATGCTGCCAACTGGCCAGACAGCCCCCGCAGGTCGTCGGCCCCGGACTGGAATATATTCCCATCTTCAAACCCAGGCCGTGGACATAATCGCACAGGCCTTTCATGTCCGGAAAGCGCGGATTGGGCACGATCCGGCCGTCGGCATCCCGTCCGATTCCCTGCAAGGTCGCATCATTGGTATAGCGGCGGCCCCGGTTGACTTCCCAAAAATCGTCTATGTTGATGTAGGTCCAGCCGTGGTTGATCAGGCCGGTAGCCACCATGGCGTCGGCCGCGGCTTTGACGCGTTCTTGCGTCACGGCCCCGGCAAAGCAATTCCAACTGTTCCAGCCCATCGCGGGCGTGAGGCCGATCTGGGCGCCGCAGACAATTTTGAACTCCCGCCTCGCGGCGCCAAGGGGATTTTTTGCCCCAAGCTCAACGAGCCAGGCGCCTTCCTTGGCAAGCGTGCCGGTGATATGTCCTGTCTGGGGATCCAGCGCAAGGCCCGCCGGCAATCCTTGGGCGGTGAATGTCATCGGGCGTTCGCCCGTGGCCGCGATGGTGAAGAGGAACGGGTGCCCGGGACGAACGCCGAATACCTTCGCGCCGTTGATGCGGGGGGTGGGCGGTGGTTTGGGGGTCAGGATCAGGGCGGGTTCGGAGTTGGTGGAAGCTTGCGTGGCGGGTTGCGCCGAAACAACCGGGCCGGTAACCAGGGCCGCCGCGCAAAAAACCGCGCCGATTTTGAGCCAACAAGTCATTTTTGCTCTCATGCGAATTAAAGATTTTTGGAGTCCGTGTTGTGTTGAATCTGCCCCCAAAATGTCCGGCGTGTCAATCGGACAAACAGGGCGGTCGTCTCCTGATTTGGGGAGCGCACGCGCCCTCGCGTGCCGGGTTCAGCGCCCTCGCTGAACCCATCCCCGCATGTCAGCGACGAGGGCGGCGCTGACGACACGCGAGGGCGCGTCTGCTCCCTAAAAGATATTCCTGGCCTTCGCTTTTTCTCAAATTAGGACACTACCAACAGGGCGGTCGTGAGATGCGCCAGGTTTTACATGAAATCTCCGAGAAACTTTTGGGTGTGTTTTGTTCGTGTTAATGCTAATCTTGATCCGGATCTCAGGGCCTGGAGCGGGAGTAGGATTAAAATTGCGAGCGCAATCCAAAAGAAGTGAAATCCGCCCTGCTTGATGAGCCAGACGCAATGAGCAGCATGAGCCGGACACTTTCAATCCAGAGCAACGACCAAAGTGATTTTGTCACGCGCATTCCCCTGCCGCCGCCGCGGCTAGACGCCCTTTCCCGCGACATCATGGGTTTGAAACGCAAGCTCAACGCCGTGGTGCTGGCCCATAATTACCAGGTGCCCGAAATCCAGGACGTGGCCGATTACGTGGGCGATTCCCTTGGCCTTTCCCAGCAGGCCGCCAAAACCAGCGCGCAAGTCATCGTCTTCTGCGGCGTCCATTTCATGGCCGAAACGGCGAAAATCCTCAATCCTGAAAAAATCGTCATCCTGCCCGACCAGGACGCCGGCTGCTCCCTGGAAGAGAGTTGTCCGGCCGAAAAACTCAAAGCATGGCAGGCCGCCAACCCCGGTTATTACACCGTCACATATATTAATTGCAGCGCGGAAGTCAAGGCCCTGAGCGACGTGATCTGCACCAGCGGCAACGCCGTCAAAATCGTCAATGCCTCCCCTCCCGACCGGAATCTCCTGTTCGTGCCGGACGAGAATCTGGGAGCGTGGGTCATGGAGCAGACGGGCCGGAAAATGACGCTCTGGCAGGGCAGTTGTTACGCGCACGTGGAATTCACCCACGCCGGGGTGATGCGCGCCCGGCGCGAATTCCCCGACGCCCCGCTGGTCGCCCATCCCGAATGCACCCGCGCGGTGCGCCTGCTGGCGGACGAAGTATGCTCGACCGAAAAGATGGTTGACTACTGCAAAAACACCGCGGCCCCCGCCTTCCTCATCGCCACCGAGGCGGGCATGATTCACCGCCTCCGCCGGGAATGTCCCGGCAAGCGGTTCATTCCCGTGCCCATCGGCAACTGCCGGTGCAACGAGTGCAAATTCATGAAAATGAACACCCTGGAAAAACTTCACGATTGCATGTCCCGCCTCAGTCCGCGGGTCGAATTGAGCCGGGACATCATCCAGCGCGCCCGGCGCCCCATCGAGCGGATGCTGCAAATCTCCTTTCAACCGCTGGCCAACGCGGGTTAGCAGCCGAGGCGGCGAAGTGGGCCGCAAATCTCGCCCCTCCCTCACCCTCTCCTCAGCTGGATGTCAAAAAATGGCTGGTCAAACCAGTGACGGTTCTGTTACGATGAAGGCGTGTTCTGGAAAGAGAAGAAAAACCATCATCATCACCACCACCATGACCTGTACTATTTGCTGCCGGGCATGGGCCGGGGTGCGCGGCGCCGATTTCGGCGGAACATCACCGTTGGCTTCTTGGTCGGCCTGCTGGTTTCCAGTCTGATGGCCTGGCTGTTCTGGCTCTGGTATAAATAACCGGTGAGCAGCCCAGCATGTCCATCCTCGCCGTTTCCGATCTCCCCGCCTTGCGGGGAGAGGGGATTGGAATCCGGTGGCACTTGGGCGTCTTACAGTCCAGACTGGTGCATGCCGGGTAAGGGCACGGCGAACTTGTCGGCGTGGTCGTCGACATAGACGGCGTTGCGGCCGGTCTGAGGCGGGCGGGGATGGAAATCGTCGAAGTCAACCAACATCGGAATCAGGGCGAATTCAGACGTTGCCGTCCAATTAACACTATTGCCGTGGCTGGTGCCGAAGCCTCCCTGGCCGCGGCTCAGGGTTTTGTCCAGCAGCGCGTTATCCAGGGCTGAGTTCCAGATATAGCTCGAGCCTTCAGTTTCGAAAAAACCCGCGTTGTCGGCCGGACATCGGAATACGAGGAGGCTGTTAGTGACGCCGACGGCCTTGCCCAAGTACGGCCCAAGCACATCGCAGATTCGCGGGTGGAAGCGGTCCGTCCTGGCCGGCATAGTGGGAATAGGCTCGGCGCTCGGCAGGGTGTCCTTATTGTCTCCGGCGTAAAGGCGGACGGCAAGACCCAACTCTCGAAGCTGGCTGATACACGCAATGTTCAGCGCTTTTGTCTTAGCCCGGCTCAGAGCGGGCAAGAGCAGCGCCGTCACCATGCCTAATATGGCGATGACCACAAGCAGTTCAATCAGGGTGAAGGCGGCGGGATTGCGATTGCATGCCGGGTCCGTGGATCGGTGAGAAAGATGAAAGGAGACGGATTTCATGTCTTCAATGATTCTGCTTAAGATTGCCCAGCGTTTGGGCATGGAGGGCGCGTTGTTCAGGCGTCAAGGTGAGGTGGTCGGTTTCTTGTTGCTGCATTTGCTCGGCGAGTTGGCGCAACCGTTCTGCGGCGTTGGTCGAGCGACCGGGGAAGGGAGACGGAGGGACGGGTTCGCCCTGATGCACGAGGGAGACGCCGATGGGAGCCACCGGCGATCGGCGCAGAGTGTAGATGGTCGCCCACGAGGCGCGGGCCTTTTTTGCCAGCAAATCCGCCTCGTCGGGCGTAGCCGCTACGGGGATGGGGTCGTCAATCCGTGGCAGTAATTGAATCTCGGCCAGCGTCCGCTCCGGCACCAGGACGCCCTCATTAGTTCCGTCACGGAGAGCCTGGTTTACGACCTCGCGCGGATCGCCTCGTTTCAGCCTTGCCTCGCTGAGAGCCTTCATAGCGGCCGCAATGGTCTGCATTTTGTCGGGGCCATTCGACATGGAGTTCGCATCGAACAATGCTTGCGTGTCGGCCGGATTGTCCGCGACAAAGGTCTGGTAGGGGACTGCCACGGTGACTCGGGCAAGACCCCGACCTGGAGCCACCCGCCCGCTGCCGCTGGATGTTGCCATCCCTCCGCGTCCCATCCCGGCGGGTCTGGCAGATTTTACGTTGATCTGGAAGAAGCCAAACCAACCGCGGCTCAAAGTGGTCCAGCCGGCGTCGCGCAGGCTCGTTTCACTCTGCAAAGCGGTTTCCAGGTTGTGCAGCGCGGTTTTGGAGTCGAAGACGGCATAATCCACCGTCCAGTAGGCACCGATCTGGAGGATGAGTTGATTGAGCACTTGCGGCAGTGGCATATTCTGGACGGAGAGCGTGACTAGGGTGTCGAGGCGCCGCTCCCAGGCGATGGGCTGGCCGGATTGGCGCTCGATTTTTTGCATGACTTCGCCTAGAGGGGCGTTGACCACATGCAGAGTCACGAGGCCATGCCCGGCGCGATGAATCTCATATTTCTGCCAGACGGTGGTAACAGCCAGAAGCGCGAGCGCGCCGGTGATGGCGGCGGTTTTGATTTTTGTCCATGCCATAAGTTTCAGGGTTCCTTTCAGGCTGGTCAGAACTGGGCCGCCGGCCGCCGCGCCTTTGACGACGGTGGCTTTGGTGATGGTGGCCGCCAGCGCGGCAGGTGCGGCGGCAGTGACGGAATGGGCGGCGAGGAGGTCGGCCAGTTTGCCTGTGCCCACCGCGACCTTCTTTTGAACGAGCAGCGAGCGCAGTTTTTCGACCGCGCGCGAGACCCTCATGCGGGCGGAATCTTCGTTCAGATCCAATGCCACCCCAATTTGCCGGAAACTTTTATTTTCAAAGAAGCGTAAAATAATGGCGTTGCGGTCCTTGGCGCCGAGAGCGCCGATGGCGTCGTCCAGCACGGGAGCGATGGATTGCCAATCGGTTTGGTTTGCTTCGGGATCGGTGTTGGGTGCCATGGCGGTCTCCTGTTCGTGCTGGCGGCGGCGGGCTTGGGATTTGACAGCGTCGGCCGTGGCGAAGCAAGTGGTGCGGTAGAGCCAGGTGGAGAGGATGGTTTCGCGACGCAACGAGGCGGCTTTTCTGGCGAGAATAATGAAGACGACCTGGGAGATGTCTTCGGCCACCTGGGGATCACGGACACGGCGGAGAGCGGCGCAATAGACGAGGTTGAGATAACGCGAAACCAAGGCCGCGAAAGCCTCCTCTGAGCCTTCCTTGAGGTAGGCTCTCAGGAGGGTCATGTCATCCATGTCCGTCATTATCAATTAAATGGACGGCGGAAGCAAAACCGAACAAAGAATTTCAAAGGGGAGTTTGAACCGCCAATGGGGGATGAATGGGACAGACGCAGTCAGGAACGAATTGAAGGAGTTTTTAACCACCGAATAGGCGGAATAACCGGAAAGGGAATGGCACAGACAAAATCATCCGGGACGACGGATGCGTCAACCTAAGAATGCAAGACGCCCAAGCGCCAGCGGATGCTAATCCCCTCGCCCCGCAAGGCGGGGAGAGTAGACCTGTTGGGTATTGCGGCGACGTTGGTCCGGGCCTGGGAGAAAAGCGCCACAGAACCTGACTTGTGTTCTAAATTGCTCGTACTCAAATAGTTGCAATTACATCCTCTTGGCGGATTTTGCCCCTTCCCGCAAAAATCTCCCCTCTCCAAAACCTCCGATTTCTCCGATTTCTCCGATTTTTGGTTCCATCCAGCACCTTCCCTTTCCATCCCAGACCGGCCACCAATCAACCGCCTCATTTAAGTTTAATCCCGCCAGGGGCGGTCAACTCTGGCGCGACCAAAAGTACACTCCCAGCAGGATGTCAATCCCGGCCAGACTCATCCAGAGGGCGGATTGGGAAACGAAATAGCTAATGCCCATCAAGGCAATCCCGCTGAACAACGGGGGCGCCGAACGCTGCTTCTTGCCATAGACGAATAAACCAAGGCCAAGCCCGCCCCATACCACCGAGGCCAGCAGCACGCCTGCGTCAAGGTGAAATGATGACGGCAACTCCATCGAATAGTCCCGGGATGGCGGAGGGGAGGCGATAAACAAATTGGTTCATAGTGACGCGTTGACGATGGTTTGCGCCTCTTCCAAAATGCGGCGCAGGTGTTCGGCCCCGCGAAAACTCTCGGCGTAAATCTTGCAGATGTTTTCGGTGCCGGAGGGACGGGCGGCAAACCAGCCGCTGGCCGCCTCTACTTTCAAGCCGCCAATCGCGGCCCCGTTGCCAGGCGCCTGGGTGAGGATGGTCAGGATTTTTTCCCCCGCCAGCTCCGTGCCCCGGATTTGCCGGGGCGAGAGCTTGGCCAGTTTTGCCTTTTGCTCCGGGGTCGCCGGGGCGTCCACCCGGTCATATACCGGCTCGCCGAATTCGCGGGTCAACTCGGCGTAAATGGCGCCCGGATCGCGGCCCAGCCGCGCGGTCATTTCCGCCGCCAGCAACGCGGGGATGAACCCATCCTTGTCCGTGGTCCACACGCTCCCATCGAGCCGGACAAACGACGCCCCCGCGCTCTCCTCGCCGGCAAATCCAAGCGAGCCGTCCAGCAAGCCCTCCACAAACCATTTGAAGCCGACCGGCACTTCGTAAAGCCTGCGGCCCGCTTTGGCCGTCACCCGATCAATCATCGAGCTGCTGACCACCGTCTTGCCAACGGCCGCCGCCGCGGGCCATTTGGGACGGGATTGGAAGAGATAAAAAATGCAAGCGGCAAGGAAATGGTTGGGCGGCAGCAATCCCGCCCCCCTCGTGACGATCCCGTGCCGGTCGCTGTCCGTGTCGCAGGCAAAAGCGACATCGAAGCGGTCCTTGAGGGTGATGAGCCGCTGCATGGCGAAAGGGGACGAAGGATCCATGCGAATCTGCCCGTCCCAGTCCACCGTCATGAACTGGAAGGTCGGATCTACCGCCTCATTGACGACGGTGAGGTTGAGGCCGTGGCGCTCGGCGATTGGCCCCCAATAGTGAACCCCGGCGCCGCCAAGCGGATCGGCGCCCAGGCTGATCCTGGCCCCGCGGATGACCTCCATGTTGATGACATTTCCAAGATCGCTGACGTAGGCGTTCAGGTAATCGTGTGCATGGGTGGTCGAGGCGGCCAGGGCTTTGTCAAGCGGAATTCTTTTCACCCCTTGCCCTTTGGCTTCGAGTATCTCGTTCGCCTTTGCCTCGATCCAGCCGGTCACCTGCCCCTCCGCCGGCCCGCCGCTGGGCGGGTTATATTTAAAGCCCCCATCCTGGGGCGGATTGTGCGAGGGAGTGATGATGATGCCATCGGCCAGCCCGGCCTTGCGCCCCCGGTTGTAGGTGAGAATGGCGTGGGAAACCACCGGCGTGGGCGTGTATTCATCCCCCGCGGCGATCATCGCCTGCACCCCGTTGGCCGCCAGGACTTCCAGGGCGGTGGCGTGGGCGGGTAGGGAAAGGGCGTGCGTATCCATGCCGAGATACAGCGGCCCATTGATTTGCTGTTCCATTCGATAGAGGCAAATGGCCTGGGTGATGGCCAGGATGTGCTCTTCGTTGAAGGAGTTGGTGAAGGCCGAGCCGCGATGTCCCGATGTGCCGAAGGCCACGCGCTGGGCGGGGATGGAAGGGTCAGGCGCGCCGGTGTAGTAGGCCGAGATCAACTTGGGCACGTTGAGCAGCATCGAGGGGATCGGTGGCTTTCCGGCAAGTGGGCTTGTCTTCATATTTGCGGGTGGTCAATTCCGCGGCCCATTTGTCAGAGGATCAGCGATTGCCCCATCCAACCGGGCCGGCGCCTAGCAGCATACCGGGGCCGCCTCTGGCGCGCCAACTAAATTCCCGGCTGTGGCAAAAAAAACAGGGTTCCGGTTGGCCAACCGGGCTGGGCATGGAGGAAAAAAATCCGGGGCGGCCGGAGGATGGGTTTCCCCGGCGCTCCGCCGCCCCGGCGAACAGAGTTGGATTACGGGAGAATATGCGTCGAGCCGACGATTTGACAGATCGGTTTGCTGCCTAGGGGCTGGATGCTATAGCTGGTGTCGAATCCCTGCGACGGATCAGCCGGACAATAGGGCAATTCGCCGACGCTCGTGCGGCCCAGATACGGCTGCAAGTCGGAGTCAACGGGTTGGGAGCTGTTCGCCCCGTTATGCTCCAACGCCCACTGCTGTTTGGAGGAATCAATCAATCGCAGATTGTTGATGCAGGCATTCTGCTGCGAGGTGGTGCGGGCACGGACGAAGTTTGGGATGGCGATGGCGGCCAGCAGGCCGATAATCGCCACGACGATCATGATTTCGACGAGGGTGAATCCTCCCTTTTTCTTAGTTTTCAAGTTCATACTACGGCTGTCCTTTATATGGAGACGGCGCGAACAAAGCCATGGGCGGGTTAATATTTGTGCCTGTTCACTTTATTGCCCAAAGCCAACCGGTCTTTTGACACCTATACACCATAGCAGGCACTATGCCAGTCCCTCTTGACGGGCGGAAAATCCACCAGGCCGCGGCTTTTCATGGCAATCCGACGGGTCTTTGGTGGGCAGAAAGTTCCTGGGGGCAGGACGAATGTGCCTCAGAATCAAAAGCCTGTGTTCACGAATTAGACAGACTTCCCTTTTCCCGCGGAATGCACGAGCCTGCCCTGCCCATGGCCGGTCGCGCCGAACATTATGGCCGCATATCACTTTCTTGGGTGCTGTTGTGTCGCGGAGTGGATTTCAGCGATTGAAACCATTGAGAATTGGTCATTTGTCATGTAAACACCTTTCCGGCCAAGCAGGTCGCTGTCCTGGCGGAGGAGTGCGACCAGCTTTGCCGCATCTTGGGAAAGTCCATTGCGACGGCCAAAGCCGGCAGAAGACAGTTGCCCGGCGACGGTCTGGAGACGACTCTTGCGATAACCGATGACAAATTTTCAATGACCAATTCTCAATTGAAAGGTCCGAAATCTTAAAGCGGTTCTTCGCCGACAGGAGTCACCCAAAAAAATGAAATGCACCCGAACATTATCTGTCGCCGAACATTATCTTGCCAGCGATGGGCGTCGGAGCTATAATGCAGGGCGTGAACGTGGGTGCAATTCGAACTTTGGGCGGTCGCGGCCAGGCTGCTTTTACCCTCATCGAATTGCTTGTGGTCATCGCCATCATCGCCATCCTGGCGGCGTTGTTGCTGCCGGCCTTGTCGGCCTCCAAGCAGTACGCCAATAAAACAAAATGTATTTCCAATCTTAAGCAAATTGGCCTGGGCATGGCGCTGTACGCCGATGACGCCAAGGGATTCATGCCCGAGTCCGGCGGCCTGATCGTGTGGGATGCGATTGACCCGGCCACCCAAAAGAACAGTTGGATGCAGCAAATCGTTTTTTACACCAAGAGCACCAATATTTACCACTGCCCCTCGGAGCTGGACAGTCAATTCAACTATTTCAACGGGGTCCGGGCCGCCTATGTGGTCGTGAGCAATTTCGCGTCCGTGGACACCAGGCAGATTGGGTACCCGTCAGCCCAGGTATTATCCGGCGACACCGGCTGGGAGCCAGAAACAGAGGATGACGCGGACAAGGATGATTACTCGCAGAATTGTGTGGGCGGCCCCACCAATGGAACGCCGGCGGAGATTTGGCAAATTCACAGCGGAGGACAGAACATCCTGTTTACCGACAGCCACGTGAAATGGTACAATGGTTACAATCCAAGGGAGATGACCTTCCGCTACAACTCAATGCAAGGGTGGAGTGAAGTGGAATCCGCCAGCCCTTGATTTTGCCCGACACCGGGCACCTTGAGGCCGGCATGGCGGCCGCGCCAGAACCACCTCGCGCTACAATCTTTTATGGCAATTTGCCCGGAACGCAAAGAGGCCGCAGGCCGGCCGGCTCCAAGCCCGCCGCCGGGAAGATGGGAGATTATGGGCATGGCCGGGCTGGGGTTGCTGGGGGTTTATTTCCTGCATCTGTCCTGGCGGAAGTGGCCCGACCCCATTGTGGATGCTGGGACCCAATGGTATGCCTTCTGGCGCGTATCCCAAGGCGCGGCCCCTTACCATGACTTTCTCTGGAATTATGGGCCGCTCTCGGTGGCTCTGAACGGACTTCTCTTCAAGTGTTTTGGACCGGGAATGATGGTGCTGGTGACGGCCAACTTGATCGTTTATGGATTGATCGTCTCGCTCGCCTACGCCGCCTTTCGCATGGCCTGGGGGTGGCCGGCCGCGTTTGCGGCCTCGGCGGTTTTTCTCTCCGTGTTCTCTTTCTCTATTTTCAACGGGGTGGGAAATTACAATTTCGCCACCCCGTACTCCCATGAGGCCACCCACGGCCTGCTGTTGATGCTGGTGACGGTGTTCGTGGCGGCGCGCTGGTCCCGCCGGGCCTCGCGGCCGGCGGCGTTTTTCCTGGGACTGTGCGGGGGTCTGGCGGCGGTGTTGAAACCGGAATTCATGCTGGCGGCGGCCGTTTTGGGAATCGCCGGCCTGCTGTGCCGCCACTGGCAGGGGCGAGGTGTGGGCCTGGAGGAATTTGCGCTGATTCTGGCCGGGGTGGCTCTGCCCACCATCGGCTTCACCGCCTGGTTTGCGCGGGCGGAATCGTGGCCCGCCGCCTTCATGGACGCCAGCCAGGCCTGGTGGCTCGTCATTGTCAAACATAGGACACCGGAAATGATGCTCACCCAGCCCGCTTTCATGGGCTGGGACAATCCCTGGGCCAACATCCGGTTGGAGACCCGGGCCGCTCTTTGCGCGCTGGTCCTCCTCGGCGCGATTTGGGCGGCGGGATGGTTCGTCAACCGTCCCTGGCCCTGGCCCTGGCGGCTGGCCGCCGCGCTGGCGGCGGGAGCGCTGGCCTGTTCGGCCCGTTTGGATGGAGGATGGTTTCATGTGGGCCGGTGTTTCCCGGGGTTGATGCTCCTGGGGTTGGGCATCGTCGCGGCCGGCCTGCGGCGCGAGTGGCGGCAAACCGGACTTCTGCCGGAGCGTTCTTGCATGGCGCTGCTCCTGGTGTTGCTGGCGGGGGCGATGCTGGCGCGGATGTTCCTGCGTTCGCGCGTGGATCATTTCGGGTTTTTCCAGGCGGCCCTGGCGGGCATGGTGGCGGCGGCGCTGATCGTGTCGAAAATCCCTTCCTGGACCGGCCCGGGGGCCTGGGGGCGGCGGGTCGCGCTGTTGTCAACCATCGCGATGCTGGGCCTGGCCTGCGCCTCCCTGGCGGCCCAATCCGCCCGCCACCGGGCCGACCAGATCCAGCCGGTGGCTTCCGGAGCCGACCTCTTTTATGCCGACGCGCCGGACATTGACGAAACCGGCCGTTTGGTTGATTGGTCGGTCCGGCGCCTGCGCTCCATTCCGCCCGGGGCCAATCTGCTCGTCCTGCCGGAGGGGTTGATGATCAACTACCTCTCGCGCCACAAAAGCCCGCCGATGCCCGATTTGCAGCTCAACCCCGAGTCGGAGGAGCAGTACCTCGCACAGTTGGGCCGCGCGCCGCCGGATTACGTGATCTGGCTCACCCGGGACATGCGCGAAGCGGGCATCACCAAATACGGCGCCCCCGGAAATCCCGGAGAAAAGATTCTCAGATGGCTGGAGGAAAACTACGTCGAAGAAGGTTCCGAGCACGGCCATTCCAAGAACGCCACCCTGCTGCGCCGCAACCCGGCGGGTTAGGAGCCTCCCCGAAGCTGTGGAACTTAACGGGTCCCTAACGCCCGCTAACGGCAATTCTAACGGGTCAAACCTCAAAAATCCCCCATGTTTGCAAGGGTGCTAACGGGTTAACGGCTCCAGACCCCCAAAGGGCTCCCTCCCGCCCCAATCCGGCGTCCCGCCACCGCCGCATCGTAAAGCCCAATCCACCTTAGAGCCACCGGACGATCCGTTTGACAACATCCCGGTTGCATTGCAGCCAGAAAATCAGCGACTGCACCAAGCCGTGCCGCACCAGCAGCGGCACGGCGATCAACAGCACCAGGGCGTTGCCCAGGAAAATGACCGCGGCGGAAAGAATATAGCCCTGGCTGGTGATGTCCGTCTGGCGCGTTTTCAAAATGTGCCACGTGAGGGTGATATGAAACGCGTAGGCCGCCCCCAGCAGCACATGAAACCACGGCACGTAGGCCGGCCGCCAGGCCCCGAAGAGATCGCACACCAGAAACGCCAGCACCAGCAGCGCCGCATAAAGCGGGAAGAAATACGGCGCCAGCACAATCAGGAAATTGCTCTTGGTGGCCACCACATGGCCGCCTTGCGAGCCGGCTTTGAATTGCTTGACGTTCCCGCCGAAAATCCATGTCCAAAGGGCGTGCGTCAATTCGTGGCCGAAGACATAAACCCACATCGGCTTGGGCAGCAGCAGAAAGATGACGATCCATCCCGCCGCGCCGGCGAGCATGGGCAGCCAGACCCGGTCGGCCCCGCCGGCCTGGGTGAGGACCCGCCAGAGGGCCAGGGCGGTTCCCACACAAACAGGCAGGAGCAATATCCCGATGAACATCTTGACCCATTTAGGCATGCGCCAGCATTGGAAATTCCCCGTCCCGAAGCGAGAAATATTTGCGGACTTTGGCTTGGAACTGCCGGCTTGAACTTCTAAAGTGGGGCATGACTTCGGAAGAAGCTTTGCGGATTTTCCGCCAAACGGGCGCGTTGCTGGAAGGGCACTTTGTTCTGCGCAGCGGCCTGCACAGCCGCCAGTTTTTCCAATGCGCCTTGGCGCTCCAGCAGATGCCCGTGGTGGAAGTATTGGGAGCGGCCCTGGCCGCCAGCGTGCGGCCCCTCGGCGCGGCCACGGTCGTTTCACCGGCGATGGGCGGGCTGGTCATTGGCCAGGAGGTGGCGCGGCAGTTGGGCCTTCGCTTCATCTTTGTGGAGAAGGAGGACGGCAAACTGGCCTTGCGCCGCGGATTCATGATCGCTCCCGGAGAAAAAATCCTCGTCGTCGAAGATGTCGTCACCAAAGGGGGCCGGGTGCGGGAAACCCTGGACATCGTGCGCGCCCATCGCGGCCAGACGTTGGGGGTGGCGATGATTGTGGACCGTTCCAACGGCGAGGTGACCTTTGGCGTGCCCGCTTTCAGCCTGATCTCGCTCAAGGTCGAAGCCTTCGAGCCGGACAAACTGCCGCCCGACCTGGCCAACACTCCGGCGGTAAAACCGGGGAGCAAGTGACCGCATGGCCTATTCCTCCTTTTCTGAGTTTTTGCGGGCGCTGGAAAAGGCCGGCGAACTCAAACGCATCCGCCAGCCCGTCGCCACCGAATTGGAAATCACCGAACTGGCCGATCGCGAGATGAAATCCCCCGGCGGCGGCAAGGCGCTGCTCATCGAACAACCCACCCTCGAGGCCCGGCCTTCCCCGTTTCCGCTCGCCATCAACGCCTTCGGCTCGCATAAACGCATGGCCATGAGCCTCGGGGCGGAATCCATCGAAACGATGGCCGGGGAGTTGGGTTCGCTCATCAAAGCCAAGCCGCCCGCCAGCTTTGGCGAAGCGATCAAATTGCTCGGCACCGCCCTGGACCTGCGCCACGCGAAACCAAAGATCGTCGGCCAAGGCGCGTGCCAGGAGGTGGTCCATCGCTTCGAGGATGAGGCCCAGCCCGCGGGCGCGCCCGGCGGCTGCCCCACGTTGCTCGATCTTCCCATTCTCAAATGCTGGCCGTTGGACGCCGGACGCTTCATCACTCTGCCCTGCGTGGTCACGCGCGACCCCGACGCCGGGGAACGCAACGTGGGCATGTACCGCATGCAGGTTTATGATGGCCGGACCACCGGGATGCACTGGCAATTGCACAAAGTCGCCGCGCGGCACGGCAAACGATATTTTGAAGAGGGAAAGCGGATGCCGGTCTCCGTTTTTCTCGGCGGCGATCCGGTGTTCACCTTTGCCGCGACCGCGCCCCTGCCAGATGGATTGGACGAATTTGTGCTCGCCGGCTATCTGCGCAAGAAATCCGTCGAACTGGTGAAATGTCTGACCAACGAATTGGAAGTTCCCGCCGACGCGGATATTGTGATGGAAGGGTGGGTGGATCCCGCCGAACCGCTCCGCACCGAGGGGCCTTTTGGCGATCACACCGGCTATTATTCGCTGGCGGATTCCTATCCGGCCTTTCACATCACCGCCCTCACCCACCGCAAAAACGCCCTCTATCCGGCGACCATCGTCGGGATGCCGCCGATGGAGGACTTTTACATTGGCAGCGCCAGCGTGAAACTCTTCCTGCCCGTCTTCAAAATGACTTTTCCCGAACTGGTGGATTTGGCGCTGCCCGCGGAAGGGGTGTTTCACAATCTGGTTTTTGTGAGCATCAAGAAAACCTACCCCATGCAGGCCTACAAAATCATGCACGGCCTCTGGGGCATGGGACAAATGATGTTCACCAAATACATCGTCGTCGTGGACGAGGATGTCAATGTCCACAACACGAGCGAAGTCTTGTTCCGTCTTTGCGCCACAACCGACCCGCAGCGGGACACCCTTTTGACCCGAGGCCCGTCCGACGCGCTGGATCACGCCACGAGCGAATTTGCCATCGGCTCCAAGATGGGCCTGGACGCCACCAGGAAACTGCCCGGCGAAGGCTTCAAACGCGCCTGGCCCCCGCTCATCAAAATGAGCGAGGAAATCCGCCGGAAAATGGACCGCCTATTTGGCCCGGCGGCGTGAGCGCAACCGGATCGGAGATCTGTTGGAAGCCTGGATTCTTTGTGAGAGTCACTTCACCGATACCAACTTGATGGTCATGGCTTGTTTCATTTGGTTGGTTATGCTTTGCATCGGGCCGGCCGCGCCCGCTTTTCCATTCGGGTTCATGGGTACGTTCATCACCATGTTCATGTCCTGGTCCATGCTGGTATCAATGGTGATCCCCAGTTCCGGGTCGAACCAGGAGACGCCCGAAGAGGTGCCTTCGAGGTTGGAGAAAGTAATCCCGGCCGGATTTGAATTGGTCTCGGGTTTGATTTTGAGGGTTCCCTGAAATTCCAGGCGGGCGCAGTTGCGTTCCCCGTGCTTTTCCCAGCTTTGAAAAGTGAAATCATAATCCAGCAGCATAGTGCCAACCACGGCCATCGGAAATTCGAACTGAACCGGCCAGGTGTCGCCCGGTTTCACCGGCTTGGACGGCATGAAGCGGTAGTGGCTCATCATCTGCTTCAAATACCCCTCGCTAAACATGCCCTTGAGCGCCCCGAGTTGATCCTCCTGGGAGCCGGACGACAGCCGGCTGGCCAATTCCTCCGCGCCTTCCATTCGCCCGACCTCGTTGCTGGCGTTGAGGAAAAACCGGATTTTGGAGCCGACGATTTTTCCGAACATGTCGGCCACCGGATTGGCCTTGTCCGCCGGTGATTTTTTGGCCGAATCATAATCCAACAGCGTCTTGGCTCCCAGCACCATCCGCATCCGGGCGGTGAGGAACTCCATCTCCACTTCATGCCCGCCGTCGGCTTCTGCCTTCAAAACCGTCAGCCCGTATTCCTGCCCCATGGTCATCTCCTGCTTCATGGGAGCGGGCTGGCCGGGGATGAAGATATCGGTGTTCACCTTCATGTCCATGTCCTGCACAATTCTTTCGCCCTGGGGCCATTTCAATTTGAGTTCCACCGGCCCGCTGGGCGTGGCGAAGGTGGAGGGTCGGGCCAACTTGCCGGATTTGTTGCAGCCCACCCAGAGCAGACTCAGTGCCAGCGCGGTGGTGATGAAGATGAGGTTCTTATTCATGATGGTTGTCGTTCCACCACTGTGGCGGATTGGTTTCAAGTTTTTATTGGTCATAAGTATATGTCCGCCCATCGGCAAAACCGGACAAAAAATCGGCGTGCCGGGCGGCCACGCGGTGGATTGAAGCACAGAACGGGTTCCTGGCATATCAAAATCTTGCTCCTTTGTTTTCATAGAGCTTCTGGTTAACGGATATTCATATCACTCTATAAGTTGCTGAAAAGGGCCGGGAGGTGACAAAAAATCGGTTCGGCGTGCTTGGTTCCGGCGCCCGCGGCGGCGGCAATTCCGCATTCCCCATGCTCCATTCCACAATGGCTTCCCGCCCGTCCGCAGGTCTCGCTATTGACTTAACCGCTCCTTTGAGTCAAGTTCGCCCGACATTGTTCATGGGAAAAGCATTAATTATCGCCGAGAAGCCCTCGGTCGCCGCGGACATCGCAAAAGCCCTTGGCGGCTTCGCCAAGAAGGACGATCTGTTGGAGAGCGACAAATATGTCCTCTCCTCGGCCGTGGGCCATTTGCTTGAGCTTTGCCTGCCCGAAGGGGTGGAAGTCAAGCGCGGCAAATGGACCTTCGCCCACCTGCCCGTCATTCCGCCCCATTTCGATTTGCGCCCCCTCGAAAAATCCGCCCCGCGTCTCAACCTCCTGGTGCGCGCCATCAGGCGCAAGGACGTGGACCGATTGATCAATGCGTGCGACGCCGGCCGCGAAGGCGAGTTGATCTTCCGCTACATCGTCCAGTATGCCAAAGCCAGGCAGCCCATCCAGCGCCTCTGGCTCCAGTCCATGACCCCCGCCGCCATTCGGGAAGGCTTCGCCGTCCTGCGCGACGACGCCTCCATGCGCCCCCTGGCCGACGCCGCCGTCTGCCGTTCCGAATCCGACTGGCTGGTCGGCATCAACGGCACCCGCGCCATGACCGCCTTTAATTCCAAGTCCGGCGGCTTTCATTTGACCACCGTCGGGCGCGTCCAGACGCCCACCCTGGCCATCGTGGTCGAACGCGAGGAAAAGATCAAAAACTTTGTCCCGCGCGACTTTTGCGAACTGCACGCCACCTTCGCCGCCCAGGCCGGCCATTACGCCGGCCGCTGGTTCGACGAGAGTTTTTCCCGCGAAGGAAAGGACAACGACCCCGACCTGAAGCCGGAACGCATCTGGGACCGCAAAAAGGCCGAAGCCATCCGGCAGAAATGCCTGGGGAAACCCGGCGTCGTCACCGAGGAAAGCAAGCCGGCCACCCAGCTTTCCCCCTTGCTCTACGACCTGACCAGCCTCCAACGCGAGGCCAACAGCCGGATCGGCTTTTCCGCCAAGAATACGTTGGGCCTGGCCCAGGGGCTTTACGAACGCCACAAAGTCCTCACCTATCCGCGCACCGACGCGCGCGCCCTGCCCGAGGATTACATCCCCACGGTCAAGAAGACTTTGCAAATGCTCGAGGGCACCGCCTATGCCCGTTTCGCCGGCGAAATCCTCCAAAAACAATGGGTGCGCCCCGACAAGCGGATATTTAACAACGCCAAAATCTCCGACCACTTTGCCATCATCCCCACCTCCCTGGCGCCCAGGAATCTCAACGAGGCCGAACAGAAACTTTACGACATGGTCACCAAGCGCTTCCTGGCCGTCTTTTACCCCGCCGCCGAGTTCCTCCTCTCCACCCGCATCACCCGCGTCCTGGAGGAGGCCTTCAAAACCGAGGGCAAAGTCATGATCCGGGCCGGTTGGATGAGCGTCTATGGCAAGGAAATCCAGACCGAGGACCAAAGCCCCCGCCTGGTCCCCGTCCAGCCCAAGGAAACCGTTCAGACCGAAGAAATCGAACTCCTGGCCACCCAGACCAGGCCGCCCGCCCGCTACACCGAAGCCACCCTGCTGTCCGCCATGGAAGGCGCCGGCAAGCTGGTCGAAGACGAAGAACTGCGGGAAGCCATGAGCCAGAAGGGCCTGGGCACGCCCGCCACCCGCGCCGCCATCATCGAGGGCCTCCTCTACGAGAAATACCTCCTGCGCAACCTGCGCGAACTCCTGCCCACCCCCAAGGCCTTTTCCCTCATCACTCTTTTGCGCGGCCTAGGCATTCCCGAATTGTCCTCTCCGGAATTGACGGGCGACTGGGAGTTTCAGCTCCGGCAAATGGAGCACGGCCAGTTGGGCCGCCCCGAGTTCATGCGCCAAATCGAGGAGATGACCCGCAACATTGTCGCCAAGACCAAGGGCCATGAAAGCGACACCGTGCCGGGCGATTTCGGCGAGCTCAAATCCCCCTGCCCAAAATGCGGCGGGGTCATCAAGGAAAACTATAAAAAATTCCAGTGCCAGAAATGCGATTTCGCCCTCTGGAGAATCGTCGCCGGCCGGCAGATGGAAATCTCCGAGGTGGACGAACTGATCACCAAACGCGTCCTGGGCCCCTTGCAGGGTTTCCGCAGCAAGACGGGCCGCCCTTTTGCCGCCATCATCAAACTGTCCCCCGATTTCAAACCCGAATTCGACTTCGGCCAGCAGGAGTCCCAAAACGCCGCCGCCGCCGCCGCCCGCGACTTCACCGGCCGGGAGCCGGTCGGCAAATGCCCCGCCTGCGGCTCCCCGGTTTTCGAGGATGGCATGAACTACATTTGCGAAAAAGCCGCCCGCCGCCAGGGCTGCTCCTTTCGCACCGGCAAAGTCATCCTGCAGCGTCCCATCGAGCGCGAACAGGTCCAAAAACTACTGGCCAGAGGCCGCACCGATCTCCTCGATAAATTCATCTCCAAAAAAGGCCGTCCCTTCAAGGCCTTCCTGGTCGTCGGCGAAGGCGGGAAAGTCGGCTTTGAATTCGAACCGCGCCCGGACAAACCCTCCGGCCTTGCCAAACCCAGGGAGCCGGCTCCGAAATTGGATCTCACCGGCGCGGAGGCGGTCGCCACCTGCCCCGTCTGTGGCGGCCGGGTCCTCCAAACCGAAAGCCAATACATCTGCGAAAAATCACAGGCCGAAAAAAAGCCCTGCAAATTCAAAATTGCCCGCACGATTGCCCGCCGGCCCTTGGAGCGCGAGCAACTGCAAAAGCTCCTTGCCACCGGGCGCACCGATCTGCTCACCAAATTCATCTCCAAGCGCGGCCTTCCCTTTTCCGCCTGTCTGGTCATGGGAGACGACCACAAAATCACCTTCGAGTTCCCTCCCCGCGGGAACTAGAAGATGGGTTCTAGCCCGCCGTCTCCGGATTTTCATCCTCCACGCCCTTGAAATCCCATCCCAATTGCCCGCATAACCACTGGCTGAAGCCCTGTGCTTTCTCCTCGCTCCAGCCCCAGGCGCACAACCGCTCGCGTTGCGGTCCCCTCGCTGCGTCCACCCGGTGGAGGGTGGGCAGATAGCTGTAATAACTCCCGCTGGCCAGCCGGCTCACCCTTCTTTGCAACGAAACCCCGGCAATTTCCTGCCGCGGAAAAGTCTGCGGCTCCCGCCGCCCGCAGGTCTGCGGAAGCGTCACGGCGCGGGAATTGTCCTCGATCCACAAGTCGCGCCGCCCGGAGGCGTTTTGCATTCCCTTCCAACATAGCGCCAACCCCGCCGCCGCCAGCACCGCCAGCCAAACGATAACCATCGGCTTGAGCTCCGGGGCGAAACCATTGAGCACCACCACGGGGAATGTGGCCACAAACGCCGCCGCCCCCAGCGCATAAAAACCCGCCGCCCACGCCGCGATCCCTTCCACTCTCACCCGGACCCGGCCTTTTTCCCGCCGGATTCTCACTCCGCCCGCCTCCGGCACGCGCCGCATTTCCCGCAGGCGCGCCAGCACCCATCCCCACAGCACAATGAGAACGACAGTGATCGGGGTTGAGTACAAGATGAGCAACAGATCCGTCCCATTAACTCCGGTGGAAAGGACCGAGTCGGCCGGGTTGTTCGGATTGTAATAGACCGCCTCCTCCGACCACTTGGGAAATCGGAGCACAATATTCTCCGCATCCAAGGACGACTGCTGGTCGTCATAACGGTAGCCGGACCCCCGGTAAACCTTGCCCTTGACCGTGTAAGAATACTCGATGGTGATGCCCGCGTTGATTAAGAGCAGATGCGTGACTTTGCTCACCCGGATCCGGCACGTCGTGGCGACAAAATTTCGGGACAAGAATTGCCGGGCGGTCGCCCCATAGACAAACACGTCGCCCAAGCCGATGACCACCGTCCAAAAGGACAGCAGCGCCAGCAGGACATAGACCGCGGACTTCGACATGCCCCAACTATGCGCCAGATTCGCCCCGGAACAAAACCCAAAAAACTCCCTGCTTGTGAGCCGCCTGCGCTTTGGTTAGGATTGACCCACCTTATGAAAAACAGCATTTCAAACAAACCTTCCCTTCGCCCCCATTCCGCCGTGGTGCTCGACGGCCCTGATCGCGCCCCCAGCCGGTCCATGCTTTACGCCGTTGGATTCAAGAAGGAGGACTTCCGCAAGCCCCTCATCGGCATCGCCTCCACCTGGAGCATGGTCACCCCTTGCAACGCCCACATTGACCAATTGGCGCGGGAGGCGGAAATGGGCGCCAACCGCGCCGGCGGCAAGGCGATAATATTCAATACGATCACTGTCTCCGACGGCATCTCCATGGGCTCCGAAGGGATGAAATACTCGCTGGTTTCACGCGAGGTCATCGCCGATTCCATCGAAACAGTGGTCGCTTGTGAAGGGCTCGACGGCTTGGTGGCCATCGGCGGTTGTGACAAGAACATGCCCGGCTCCCTGATGGCCATGGCGCGCCTGAACCGTCCGGCGGTCTTTGTCTATGGCGGCACGATTTTGCCCGGCTGCATTAGCGGCGATTCGCGCAAGCTGGACATCGTCTCGGTCTTCGAAGCCGTGGGGGCGCACGCCAATCAAAAAATCGGCGACGCGGAACTGGATCAGATCGAGTCCTGCGCCATCCCGGGTCCAGGCTCGTGCGGGGGCATGTACACGGCCAACACGATGGCCAGCGCCATCGAGGCCCTGGGCATGAGCCTGCCCAACAGCTCCGCCCAAAATGCCATTTCCAAGGCGAAGAAAGAGGATTGCCAGCGCGCCGGCGCCGCCGTCTTGGCCCTGCTCCAGCAGGGCATCCGGCCCCGCGACATCCTCACGCGCCGCGCCTTTGAAAATGCCATCACCGTGGTCATCGCCCTGGGCGGCTCCACCAACGCGGTGCTTCACCTCCTGGCCATGGCCAACGCCGCCGGGGTCAAGCTCGCTCTGGATGATTTCACCAAAATCGGCAAGAACGTCCCCGTGCTCGCCGATTTGAAGCCCAGCGGAAAATTTCTCATGTCGGAACTCGTCGCCCTCGGCGGCATCCAGCCTATGATGAAGACGCTTCTGGACGCGGGCCTGCTCCATGGGGACTGCCTTACGGTCACAGGCAAAACCATGGCCCAAAATCTCGCCTCCGTGCAGCCTTACCCGGCGTATCAGAAGATCATCCGGCCCCTCCACGATCCGATCAAAAAAGACAGTCATCTGGTCGTCCTCTACGGCAATCTTGCCCCGGAAGGCGCGGTCGCCAAAATCACCGGCAAGGAGGGGATGCGTTTTGAAGGGGTTGCCCGAGTCTTCAATTCCGAAGAGCAGGCGCTGAAGAAAATCCTGGATGGCACGATCAAGGCTGGCGACGTGGTGGTGATTCGTTTTGAAGGGCCGCGGGGCGGTCCAGGCATGAGGGAAATGCTGGCCCCCACCAGCGCGATCATGGGCAAGGGGTTGGGGCAACAAGTCGCGCTGATCACCGATGGCCGTTTTTCCGGCGGCACGCACGGTTTTGTGGTGGGCCACATCACCCCGGAGGCCTATGGCGGCGGCCCGCTGGCGCTGGTGAAAAACGGCGACCGCATTGTCATTGACGCAGAGCGGCGCCAAATCAACCTCGCCATCCCGGCGCGGGAGATGGCGGCGCGCCGCCGCGCCTGGCGCCCGGTCAAGCCGCGTTACACCCGGGGTGTGCTGGCCAAGTACGCCAGCGCCGTCACCTCCGCCTCGCTGGGCGCCGTCACCGACCAGAACCTTAAATTGTAAAATGTGAAACCCGCTTAGTCGCCCACTTCCTGGGAATAATCGGCGGGGGTCAGGAGGGTGTCGAGTTCGGCGGGGTGGGCGAGTTTGACCTGGAAAAACCAGCCGGCGCCGTAGGGATCGCTGTTGACCAGTTCGGGATGCTGCGCCAGTTGCGTGTTGATGGCCGTGATTTCTCCGCTCACGGGGGAATAAATGTCGCTGGCGGTTTTGACCGATTCCACCACCGCGCAGGATTCGCCGGCTTTGATCTGGCGGCCCACCACCGGCAGTTCCACAAAAACCACATCGGTCAATTCGTGCTGGGCATGGTCGCTGATCCCAATGGTGGCCACGCCGCCGGCGGCGCGGACCCATTCATGAGTTTTGGCGTGCCTGACATCGCCGGGAATCTTTTTGCTCATAATTTGTGGCCGGGAGATTACGCCAATGGGGAGGGTTGGACAACTAGGTTCTGCGGTAAATGGGCTTGGGAACGATGGTGGCGCGAGTGTGCTTGCCCCTGATTTCAATTTCAATCAGGCTGCTGGCCGCGGACATTTCCGAAGGCACATAACCCATCCCGATGCCGATGCCAAGGGAGGGACTTTGGGTGCCGCTGGTGACCTGGCCGATGAGCCGCCGGGCCGGGCCGGGACTCCAAATGGGATAATTGGGGCGAGGCGGAGCGGACTTCTCGGCTGTTTTGAAGGCGACCAGCTTTTTGGCCGTGCCCTGCGCTTTTTGTTCGGCCAGAACGGTCCGCCCCACAAAATCGCCTTTGCCCAAAGCGACGAAAACTCCCAAACCGGCCTCGATCGGGGTGGTGGTTTCATTGAGTTCGTGGCCGTAAAGCGGGTAACAGACTTCGGTGCGCAAGGTGTCGCGCGCGCCCAGTCCCGCCGGTTTCAAACCGCACGGCGCGCCGACCTCCAGAACCTTGTTCCAAAGGGCCTGGACGATTTCGGCGGGCGCGACCATCTCAAAACCGTCCTCGCCCGTGTAGCCGGTGCGGGAGACGAAAATCGGGCGGCCCAGGAATTCGCGGCGGGCGATATCGTTTTTCTTGAGGGTGGCGGCCAGGCTGGGATTTTCGCGCGGCGAAAAGCAGGCGTCAATAAATTGCGCGACCTTGGGACCCTGCACGGCCAGCGCGCTGAAATCGTCGGAGAGGTTTTTCAAATCCACCGCCGCGCGGTTTGGAAAGGCGGCCAGTTGCCGGCCCAGCCAGGCGGCGTCGGCGCCGATGCGGGAGGCATTGACGATGAGCAGGAATTCCTCGGCCTGGACTTGATAGACGTAAAGGTCGTCAATGGCGCCTCCGCGTTCGTTGCACATCAAAGTGTATTGCCCCTGCCGGACTTGGAGCTTGCGGATATCATTGGTCAACACATGGTTGAGGAATTCCGGGGCGCCGCCGCCGCGCGCGGCGATTTGGCCCATGTGGGAAATATCAAAGAGACCGGCGGCGGTGCGGACAGCGCGGTGTTCCTCCATGATGCCGGTGTATTGGACGGGCATTTCCCACCCCCCGAAATCAACCAGGCGGGCGCCCAGTTTCTTGTGGGCCGCGTAAAGTGGCGTTCGCTTCAGCATGGGTTCTCAATCTCTGCGTTGGGCGTCATCCGGTGAACATTCATATTTGACCACATAAATGGGCCATCCGCAATTCTCAATTTTCCTACCCCCACTTTTCGACCTTCATTTGTTCTTTGGGAACTTTCATCTCCTCGGTCACCAGATGCTCGGTGGCTTCGACCAGGGCGTTGGGGCCGCAGGCGTAAAAGACGGTGTTGGCCAAATCGCCAATGTGCTCGCGGATCCAGGAGGCCTCGATGCGGCCGCGCCGGCCGGTCCAGGGATCGTCGGCCGCAAGGCGGGTGCAGGTGACATGGAATTTGAAATGCGGGTTTTGTTCTTCGAGTTTGCGAAATTCCGTGTTGAAGATGATGTCGTCGGCGGTGCGCACGCTGTAAAGGATCGTGATTTTGGTGGCTAGGCCGCGGCGCGAGGCCTCGCGCACAAATCCGCGGAAGGGCGTGACCCCGGAACCGCCGGCAATGCAGATCAGGTGTTTGTCCGGCTCCAAGACCGGGAGAAACCGTCCGGTCGGGGGAATGACCCAGAGTTTGTCGCCGGCTTTGACCCAATCCACGATGCGGGTTCCCATTTTGCCGTCGCGCTTGACGGTGACTTCGTAGAAACCGCGGTCCAGGGCGCAGGAGGAAAGGGAATAGGCTCTTTTGTAGGCTGGGGCGTCGGCGAAATAGACGGTGATGAATTGGCCGGTCTTAAACTCCGGGTCGTAGCCGGCGGGCCACTGCAGGCGCAGTGTTTTGGTGTCGGGCAACTCTAGGTGGGCGGCTTCCACCAGCATTTCGGCAATTTGTTTGGCCATATCAGATCTTTGCAGACACAGACTGAAAGCGGAAAATGGAAAACTAGCAAACTTCTTTTTCTTCGAGCCGCTTGAGCAGTTCCTGGGTCAGAACTTCATAGGCGGCGGATCCGGGATTGTAGGGATCGTAATGGATGATGGGTTTGCCGAAACTGGGCGCTTCGGCCAGGCGCGTGCTGCGGGGGATGACGGTGTCAAAAACCGTCCGCCCAAAATGGTCGCGGACTTCGCTGACAATCTGGGCGGAGAGGCGGGTGCGGCTGTCGAACATGGTCATGACCACGCCCAGGAGGTTCAGACGCGGGTTGACGCCGTTCTCGCGCACCTGGGTGAGGACGCGGTGGCTGACGGAAATGCCTTCCAGGGCGTAGTACTCGCATTGGAGCGGGATGATCAAATGGTCGGAGGCGGCAAAGGCGTTGAGGGTGAGGATGCCCAGGGAAGGGGGACAGTCAATGAGGATGTGATCAAAGCGGCCGGAGCGGGTGATCGGTTGCAGGAGGCCGGCCAGGCGCCGGAGATGGTTTTCGGCGCGCGCGATTTCAATTTCCGCCCCGCACAGGTCCACCTCGCTGGGAACGACACTCAAGCGGTCGAAGGCGGTGGGTTGGATTTTTTCCAGGAGGCTGCCTTCGCCCAGGAGGGGCCGATAGGCGCTGGCGCCCTCGGTTTTTTCCAGACCGAGGCCGCTGGTGGCGTTGGCTTGGGGGTCCAAATCGAGGAGCAGAACGCGGCGTCCCACCGAGGCCAGGCAGGCGGCCAGGTTGATGACTGTGGTGGTCTTGCCTACGCCACCTTTTTGGTTGGCCACGGAAATGATGTTGGTTGGCACGGGGCGATTAAAGCAGGTTGCCCGGCGGGAGTCGAGAGCGGTAAAAAAACGGAGAAATCGGAGAAATCGGAGGTTTGCAGGGGGGAGCAGGTTCTCAATTTCGAGTTGGCCTGGAAATTGCTGTATGTGAGGTGATTTTATGAATAAGCAACAGGACACGCCGCCGAAGAAGCGCATATTACTCGTTGAGGATGAACGAGTTGTGCGCGAAATGGTGAAGCTTTTGCTGCGCCACGACGGATATGCCGTGGTGGAGGCCAACAACGGGGCGGAAGCTCTTGGGCTGTTCGGGCGGGGCAGCTTTGATCTGGTGATGACGGACTTTGAGATGCCGTTTATCAAGGGCAATGAGCTTGCGGCCAGAATCCGAAAGTTGTCGCCCATGCAGCCGATCCTGATGATGACCGGATACCGGCATGAGCCGGGACCCAACAACCCGGTGGACGCGGTGCTGGACAAGCCGTTCGATTTTGCAAGGTTGCGAGAAGCGGTGCAACAGGTGCTTTCGGACGCGGAAACAAATGCGGGGACGTTTGAGGATGTTCCCGGCCAGTTGAACTGACCGAGTCCTTTGGATTTGGGCGCGGGATCGGATTTTTCTTCAATGCGAATGCGGGCGGCCCGTGCCGCACATACCGCAGGAACTTGGATTGCCGGAGCAGGAGTCCGCCCCGGAAGATTCCCCGCCGGCGGCGGAGGCAAAGACGGAGATTTTTTTGGCCAGTTTGGTGGAACCGCATTTGGGGCAGGCGGTGCCTTCCCAGCGGCTGGAACGCACCAGCAATTCGCTGTCCTTCCCGCACTTTTGACAATGGAACTCGTAAATCGGCATGGCAAGAATATAGGCCGGTTGCGGTTTTTTTTCAACGGCTCAATTTGGCCGCGACGGCCGCCACGAGGGGTTCGGCGCGGCGCGGCGCGGGTGGCGGCATGGCTTTTACCACGGACAGCTCTGAGGAATAGTTTTTCTTCGCACTTCCGGCCCTGAGGGGGAACAGGCCGATCCGCAGCCAAAACAGCCTTTTCCCCGGGTCGCCCGGCGGCCCTCCAAAAAATATTTCTTCGCAA
>Ga0181536_10000540_pt1 | contig 45927 bp, 34 predicted proteins | sample PEATcosm2014_Bin_41_FD_121105 | JGI IMG/M metagenome (GOLD analysis project Ga0181536, IMG submission 121105) | Peatland microbial communities from MTU Mesocosm Facility, Houghton, MI, USA - PEATcosm2014_Bin17_60_metaG | ecosystem: Environmental > Terrestrial > Soil > Wetlands > Peat | place...
CCACATCGACGAGCGCGAGCTGGCCGATGTGATTTACGAATTCGGTGAGGAAAGGAGGTCGCGGAGAATCGCCAGAGCCATTGTCCGGTCGCGGCCGATACGCACGACGAAGCAACTTGTCGAGGTGGTATCAGCCGCGGCCCGGTCAATGAATCGGAAACATGAGCGGATTCATCCGGCGACCCGAACCTTTCAGGCTCTCCGAATATTCGTAAACCGTGAACTGGACGATCTGAAAGCACTTCTTGCAGCGGCGCCCGGCGTGCTGAAGCCGGGCGGAAGGCTGGTGGTGATCAGCTTTCACTCGCTCGAAGACAGGATCGTCAAGGATGCGCTTCGCGAGGGTGCGAAGCAGGGCTGGTACCGGCTGCTGACGAAAAAGCCGGTGACGGCTGGCGACGAAGAGATTGAGCGCAATCCGCGGTCGCGCAGTGCGAAGATGCGCGCCGCCGAAAAAGTTTGAGTTGGTCGAATTTAGTTAGACCAGTTTAAGTTTGCCCGGAGAAACTGCTGGGCTCCCGGTGCGGTGATTGTAAGGCGTGCCGGGTAAAGATTTTGGAAGGAACTTTGCTAGGAACTCTGTGGTGGAGTTTTCCCGGAGCGGCCAATAAGAAGTAAACAAGGCCGGGTCCGGAGAAGAAAAACTGGAAATATTCGCAATGAAATTTACCGGCACCCTTATTGAAGATCTGATGGCCACGGTCGAGCGCGCGGAACATCGTGTGGAAAATCGGGCGCAGTCGGACGGAGCATTGATTCTCGGAGCAACGATCGGCGAACCCTTGATTGTCGAAACCTCGCAGGTCGAAGCATGGTTCGCCTCCGTCCAGGAAATCTCCGACTACGATCCAAAAATCCTTGGAGTCGCATAAATCATGAGCGCCGTGGCAATGCAAAGCGCAGTTCCTTCGAGCCGGCGTAGATCTTGCTGGCTGGGGACCCCGGAGATTTATTTCCGCAAGACCATCGATAACTCGCGCCTGGTAAAGGTCGAAGATCCGCGCCGCGAACGCGAGATGAAACAGTTTGGATTGGCGCTGTGCTGCCTGTTTCTACTAGTGATGGGATACGCGGTGCAGCATTTCCGAGCGATTGAATACGGGTACAAGATCGAGGGGTTGCGGTCGCAGCGCGAGGACCTGGCGAATATGAGCCGGGCCTTGCGCCTGGAAGAGGCGTCGCTGCGCGATCCGGAGCGAATTGATGTGATGGCGCGCAAGCTCGGCTTGCAATCGCCGCAGCCTGGGCAGGTCCAGCGCATGGACGCCAGCAGCGATGCCGCTGCACCGGTGATGGCCAGCGTGACTCCGATGGCATTCGTTCCCGCCCGGTAGTTGGATCACAGCGCAAGCACGCGGGCGGGGGCGCCCGCGCCACATTTTTCGCGGCGGCTCTCCGGGGCCGCCGTAGGTTTCTGAGGACTGAAAGTGGTTGCGAGTACCCCATCGAATGGCGCACGATTCAGGCTCTACGTCTTGTCTGGATTGCTGTGCCTCTGGCTGCTGGCGATCTGCCTGCGGCTGATCTACCTTCAGATTTTTTGCTACGGCGATTTCGAGCGTCGCGCCCAGCACCAGCAGCAGCGCAGCTTTGATCTTTCGCCTAAGCGCGGGGTCATCTACGATCGAGCTGGGCGAGAGCTGGCGATGTCGATTCAGGTGGACTCGGCTTTCGTGGTGCCGTCGGAAACTCCCGATCTTGCCAACACCGTCAGCCTGATTTCGCGCATCACTCAAGACGACCCGCGCGTCGTGCTCGCCGACTGCAGCGCGCACAAGACCTTCTGCTGGGTGGCGCGCAAGGCCGATGCCGAGGTGATTGAACGCATCCGCGCGCTGAATCTGCAAGGCGTCCACTTCCAGAAAGAACCCAAGCGTTTTTACCCAAAGCGTGAACTGGCGGCGCAAATTCTGGGCTACGTTGGCACCGACGATCAGGGCCTAAGCGGACTGGAGCGGCAGTTCAACCAGCAACTGCGGGGCAAGCCGGGCAAACTCATGATTTCAGTCGACGCGCGCAAGCGCTGGTTTGCGAGCGTTGAAAAGGAGCCCGAGTCCGGCAACAGCCTCGTACTTACTGTCGATCAGAACATCCAGTACATTGCAGAACGCGAACTCGAGCGCGGGATGGAAGAGACGCACGCCATCGCGGGCACGGCGATCGTGGAGAATCCGCACACGGGCGAGATTCTGGCGCTCACCAACCGGCCCACATTCAATCCCAACATTCGGAAAGAAATTCGCAACGAGGCCCTGAAAGACCGCGCGGTGAGCGACATTTACGAGCCGGGCTCGACTTTCAAGATGGTGACGATCTCGGCAGGCCTGGAAGAGAAAGTTACACGCCCCGACGAAATGTTTGATTGCCAAATGGGGTCGATCGTCATCAATGGCATGCGCATCCGCGACAGCAGGCCGCACGGCATGCTCTCGGTGGCTGACATTATCGCGGAGTCGAGCGACGTCGGCGCCATCAAAGTCGCGCTTCGACTGGGCGACGAGCGGCTCTACAAATACATTCGCGCTTTCGGATTCGGGCAGCAAACCGGGATCGAGCTTCCCGGTGAAACGCGCGGACTGACGAAGCCGGTGGAGCGCTGGTCGAAGGTATCCATTGGCGCGATCTCGATGGGCCAGGAGATTGGTATTTCGGCGCTGCAGCTCGGGTCCCTGATCTCGACGATTGCCAACGACGGCGTGCACGTGCCGCCGCGCATTGTTGCTGGGACAATCCCGGCCGGCACGATGGCGCCGCAGAATACTTCGCAGACCATCGCCTTCCAGCCCGCCGAGGGAACGCGGGTGATTTCGTCGCTGACCGCGGCCCAGATGCGGCAGATGTTGCAGGGAGTGGTGCTGCACGGCACTGGGCGCAAAGCCCTGCTCGAGGGGTATAGTTCAGCGGGCAAGACTGGCACGGCTCAGAAGGTGGATCCAGCGACCGGCGCTTACTCGAAGACCAAGTATGTGGCGTCTTTTGCCGGGTTCGCTCCGATCAACGCTCCGCAGATCGCTGTGGTGGTGATCCTCGACTCGGCGGTTGGACTGCATCAGGGAGGTCAGGTCTCGGCGCCGGTTTTCCAGCGGATCACGCAACAGGTGCTCGAGTATCTGCACGTGCTGCACGACGTTCAGCTTCCGCCCAGCCGCCAGGTTTTGCTGGCTCGGCGTGATGTTCCTGACGCGAGTCTGGAAGAAAGCTCACCCGATCATCTCGGCGCCAGCCTGGATATGGCCGAAGCCAGCGAAATGTCCGGCGCTCCTGCCGCGGCCAAGCCAGGAACAATCGCGGCGCAGGTCGTTCCCGTGGCGCTTACGGCAAGAGAGACTGGGAGACAGGGGGATCATCCAGCGCCGACTGCCTCAACGACTGCGAGTTCGCCGGGCGCAAGCTTGCCGGTCACCCAATCGGAGAATTCGCCGCCGCAGAAATTGCCGGCCAGCGGAACGGTGGTTCTCGACGTAGAAGAGGGAGGGATCGAGGTGCCGTCCTTTCTCGGCAAGAACCTGCGCGTTGCCATGGAAGCGGCGCAAGATGCCGGGCTCGACCTGGACGCTATCGGCAGCGGTGTTGCCCGTGAACAAGCGCCTCAGCCCGGGGCGCACGTGGCGGTGGGATCGCGCATTACCGTCCGTTTCGGGAGATAGGCCCGTTATCCCCTGTGAACCTCTGCGTTCCCGTGAGAAGAAAAAGCTTGAACCGCAGGGACCACAGAGGAACACAAGGGAGCGCTATTTATAATCACTTCGATGACCTTCCAACAACTCCTGCTGGGCGCCGAGGTCCTTTCTCAGAGCGGAAACGCGGCGGTTGCGGGCGTGGAATACGATTCCCGGCGAGTGCGTCCCGGAACTGTTTTTGTCGCCATGAAGGGCGAGACCAGCGACGGCAATCGGTTCATCGATCAAGCCATCGCCGCGGGAGCAGTTGCGATCGTCACTGACTCGGCGACCGAAGTGCCGCGCCCCGCGGTCGCGTGGGCGCAAGTCGTGCACGGACGCCGCGCGCTTGCTCGATTGAGCGCGAATTTCTACAAACGTCCTGCCGAGCGAATTGCGAGTACTGGAATTACCGGTACGAACGGGAAAAGCACGACTGCCTTCCTCGTCGAATCCATATTGCAAGCGGCCGGACGCAAGACGGTGCTGGTTGGAACCATTGAATATCACGTTGCCGGGAAGATTCTTCCAGCTCCACACACTACGCCGGAAGCACTGGAGTTGAACCGGCTTTTATCGGAAGGCCTCGGCCAGGGAGTTTCCGAGGCAGTCATGGAAGTGTCATCGCACGCGCTTGAACAACAGCGTGTTTTCGGAATTCCGTTTGATGTCGCCGTATTCACGAATCTCACGCGCGACCATCTCGATTACCACGGCACGATGGAAAACTACCTCCAGGCCAAGCTGGTGCTGTTCGAAGGCTGCGGGACGGAACCGCCGCGCGCCGCTGTTCTTAACCTTGACGATGAATACGGCCGCCAGCTCTGGAAGCTTTGCCAGAAAAAGAGCGCGCTGGTGCTCTCCTATGGCCTGACGTCCGGCGATTTTCATGCCGAGTCTGTCGAAATCACGCCGCGGGGGACCCGCTTTCAAATGGTGACGCCCTCGGGGGAAATGGCCATGTGGTCTCCGCTGATCGGCAATGTGAATGTATACAACGTGCTTGCGGCTTCGGCCGCCGGGTATGCGCGCAATTGTTCCGCCGAAGCGATCGCAAAGGGAATCTTCGACCTGGTGAGCGTACCCGGGCGCTTTGAGCGAGTCGATTGCGGCCAGCCCTTCACGGTGGTCGTGGATTACGCGCACACGGACGACGCGCTCCGCAACCTCACGGCGCTGGCTCGCGATTTTGTCGGTCGCGCCGGCCTCAAAGGGAAGGTGATCACGCTTTTCGGCTGTGGTGGCGATCGCGATCGCAGCAAGCGTCCGCTCATGGGCGAGGCGGCGGGCAGGGGCAGCGACTTCGTCGTTCTTACTTCCGACAATCCGCGTTCCGAAGAGCCGCTGGTCATCATGAATGATGCGTTAGTCGGGTTACAAAGGTCCGGCGTAAAGTATTCCATGGAGCTTGATCGGCGCAAGGCCATCGCTTACGCTCTGCAACAGGCAGGCCCCGGCGACATCGTGCTGCTCGCGGGCAAGGGGCACGAAAAAGTGCAGATCACAAAAGGGGGAACGATTCCGTTCGACGATGCGGACGTTGCGCGCGAGAACCTGAAGGCCATGGGCTACGACTGCACAAATGCCGCAAAAGCAGGCACTGCGGGGAAGACCGTATGAAACTTCTTCTCTCCCGCATCGCCGAATTTATGGCTGCGACTGGCCAATATGACGGTCGCGCGACTGCTCAGGGGTATTCCATCGACTCGCGCACCGTGCAACCCGGCGAACTCTTCTTTGCTGTCAAGGGCGAACGCCTCGACGGTCACGACTTCGTCGAGCAAGCGCTGAGCCGAGGCGCGATTGCCGCGGTTGTCGCAAAAGAGCAACTGGCACGCTATTCCAACCCCGCTGGGCTGCTTGCTGTTGACGACACTCTTGTCGCGCTCCAGACGCTGGCGACGGCGGTCCGGAAAATCTGGGGCAAGACGGCCATCGGCATCACAGGCTCGATGGGCAAGACCACTACCAAAGAAGCGATGGCCCATCTGCTGGCGACTAAATACCGCGTGCATCGCACCAAGGGAAATTTCAATAATCATTTTGGTCTGCCCCTTGGGCTGCTGACGCTGGAGCCGGAATACGATGTCGCGGTGGTTGAGATGGGCATGTCCCACGCTGGCGAAATCTCCGCACTGGCTCGCATCGCTCTGCCGAACCAGGGCGTGGTCACCAACGTCGCCCCAGTGCATCTGGAGAGCTTCGACTCCATCGCCGAAATCGCGCGCGCGAAATATGAGCTGATCGAAGCGCTTCCCCACGGCGCGCAGGGCGCGCACGGCGGCACTGCGGTGTTGAATGCCGACGATGAGTATGTGTGCCAGTTCGGCCGCGACTTCAAGGGCAAGGTCGTCATGTTCGGATTGAAGGCTGTGGCCTGCGTTCCGGCGGATGTGCGGGCGGAAAATATCGAGGTGCTTGGAGCCGAGGGAACGCGCTTCGATCTTGTCAGCCGGGAAATGCGCCAGCCGGTGCAGAGTCCCTTGCTCGGCAAACACAACGTCTACAACGTGCTGGCTGCGGCTGCCATTGCGCTTGAGCATGGCATTACGCCGTCGGAGATCGCGGGAGCGCTGCCGTCTCTGCAGCCCGCCGACAAGCGCGGACAGGTCGTCCAACTGGGTAACATCACGGTGCTCTACGATTGCTACAATTCAAGTCCGAAGGCGCTTATGGCTGCGGTGGATACTCTGGCAGCCATGCCCGCCCGGCGCCGGATTGTTGTCGCCGGGGAAATGCTGGAACTTGGTGTCACCGGCGAACAACTGCATCGCGAGTGCGGGCGCTATATGTCGGGAAGTGGAGTCGATTTTCTGCTGGGCGTGCGGGGCTTGGCGAAGCCGATGGTGGAAGCGGCTCGCGAAGCGGGGTTGAAAGCGGAATTCGTCGCGACCCCAGAAGAAGCCGGCGAGTGGCTTGTGCGCGAGACTCGCGAAAGCGATGTCGTATTGCTGAAAGCGTCGCGCGGCGTCAAGCTGGAGAAAGCGCTGGAGACGTGGCAACGAAAAAGCGGCGTTCCCAACGACCTTCCCGGTGCGCGTTGGAAATCCGATTGACTGTCGGAAGAAAAGCTTGAACCACAGGGGACACAGGGGTCCACAGAGGACCGCCGGGTCGTTAATCAGAGGTTCCCTAGGCGCAGGGAGATAAATTGAGAGCTGACAGCTGAGAGCTGACAGCTGCTGTCGGAGGCGGATTGCTCTACTGGCTGCTCTACCTGAAGCTCTACCATTATTTTCCGCCATTCCGTATTTTCCGTTACCTGACGTTTCGTACCGCCTTCGCCAGCCTCACCGCTCTTTTTACGGGACTGATCGTTGGGCCCATCGTGATTCGGCGGCTGCGCGATTTCCAGATCGGGCAGTACATCCGCGAAGAAGGTCCGCAGGCTCATCAGAAAAAAGCGGGCACTCCGACGATGGGTGGTTTGCTGATTGCCATCGCCATTCTGGTGCCGACATTGCTCTGGGCGGACCTGGGCAATCCGTTTGTCTGGATCGCCGTGTTTGCCACGGTGGCTTTCGGTGCGATCGGTTTTACCGACGACTACCTTAAAGTGGTTCATCGGCGCAATCTTGGCCTTACCGCACGCGCCAAGATGGGCTATCAGATCGCGGCCAGCATCGTAATTGCGATCGCGCTAATTGCATTGCAGCACCGCGGAGAATACTCTACCAGGCTGCTGGTCCCATTCTTCAAGCAGTTCCACCCGGACTTGGTGATCCAGCGATATGCGGTTCATCCCCACCTTTGGCCGCTAGCCTTTCTGCCATTCGTGGCCTTTGTTGTGCTTGTGATTGTCGGATCGAGCAACGCCGTGAATCTTACCGACGGCCTCGACGGACTCGCCATCGGCTGTACGGTGATCGCGGCCGGCGCGCTGGCGGTTCTTACCTACCTCAGCGGCCACGCCACTTTTGCAACTTACCTCGAATTGCAGCGCATGCCGCAGATTGGTGAGCTCACTATTTTTTGCGGAGCGATGGTCGGTTCCGCTATCGGGTTTCTGTGGTACAACGCACATCCGGCGGAAGTGTTCATGGGCGATGTTGGATCGCTGGCACTGGGCGGCGCAATAGGCACTGTCGCCGTTATGATCAAACAGGAGCTCTTGCTGCCGTTCATTGGAGGGATCTTCGTTATCGAGGCGCTGTCGGTGATCCTGCAGGTTGGTTCCTACAAGCTGCGCAAGAAACGCATTTTCAAGATGGCGCCGATTCATCATCACTTCGAACTTCTGGGCTGGTCGGAGTCGAAGGTGATTGTGCGCTTCTGGATTGCATCGCTGGTCTTCGCGCTGTTTGCGCTGACTACATTGAAACTGAGGTAGAGAATTTACCACGGAGGCACGGAGAAAACCAAATCTTGTTTGTTCTTTCTCCGTGACTCTGCGCCTCCGTGGTGAAATGAACTTTATGGATCTGCAAAACAAACGCGTGCTGGTCGTCGGTCTCGGCAAATCCGGCGTGGCCTCGGCGCTGTTTCTGAAGTCGCGCGGCGCCCGCGTTACGGTTTCGGATTCGAAGCCGGAAGCCGAGCTTCGCGATGAAATCCTGCTGCTGCTGGAGCATGGCATTACGGTCGAAACTGGGGGCCATGGCGACCGCACCTTTCGTGGGCAAGACCTGATCGTTGTCAGTCCGGGCGTGGCGGTCGACGCGCCACAACTGGCGCAGGCGCGCAATCTGGGAGAGCCCGTCATTGGTGAAATCGAACTTGCGGCGCAATTTCTCGCTGGCCCGATCGTTGCCATTACGGGCGCCAATGGCAAGACCACCACGACTTCATTGGCCGGCGAAATTATTGCCGCCGGAAACCTCCCTACGCTGGTGGGCGGTAATATCGGCACGCCGGCCATCAGTTTCGTGGATAAGGCCGGGCCTGCGACGTGGATTGTGCTTGAAGTATCGAGCTTTCAGCTGGAAACGATCGTTGAATTTAGGCCTCGGATCGCGGTGATTCTAAATATCACGCCGGACCATCTCGATCGCCACAAGAGTTTTGACAATTACGTGAACGCCAAGGCGCGTGTCTTTGAGAACCAAGGTGCGGATGATTTCACCGTGCTCAACGCCGACGATCCCACCGCCGCCGGATTGTCGGACCGCACTCGCGCGCAGTTGTTCTGGTTCAGCCGTAAGAAAGAGATTGAAAAAGGAGCTTCTGTCCGCGGCACGCATATCCATTTCCGGGACGGCCAGAGCGAACGCGAGATCATGCCGCTGGCGGAAATGCCGCTGAAAGGCGCGCACAATCTGGAGAATGTGCTGGCTGGAGTTTCCATCGGCATGCTTGTCGGATGCGGGCCGGAACAGATCCGGCAGGCTGTCCGGAATTTCAAAGCTGTCGAGCACCGATTAGAGTTTGTGGCGAAGATCGCAGGTGTGGATTATTACAATGACTCCAAGGCTACGAACGTGGACGCCACGATCAAGGCGCTGGAAGCGTTTCCGGCGGACATTCCTCCACACCTGCACCTGATTCTCGGCGGCAAGGACAAGGGCAGTGATTACACCGTGCTCAACGACTTGCTGCGGCAGCGCGTGAAGCGCGTGTATACCATCGGGGCCGCAGCGGCCAAGATCGAATCGCAGATTCAGGATGCTACCGAAGCCGAACATGCGGAGACTTTGGAAAACGCTGTGCGACGGGCCAGCGAATCGGCTGTGCCGGGCGACGTTGTTGTGCTGGCTCCGGCGTGCGCCAGCTTTGATCAGTTCCAGAGCTACGAGCACCGCGGGCGAGTGTTCAAAGAGATTGTGCATTCGCTGGCGATGGCGCGATCCACGTAGTGCTTGTGACCGTCCGGCAGTCAGGTGGCCGGGCGGGGACGCCCGGCTCTCCACCGGCAAATGACGTTTGGCAAACCACGTTGGAACCAACTCAGTTATCACCTCACTAAAATCAATGGCTGAAATTCCTCCATGTCTCCGCGTCTGCGTGGTGAAATAGATTCCTTATGGCCAAACGGGTCAGCGTCGATCGCTGGATGTTTACTGTGACCACAATCCTGGTCTTTGTCGGGCTGGTCATGATCTTCAGCGCCTCGGCCGTGATGGCCAAGGAGCGGTTTGGCTCGGCTTACGAATTCCTGTTGAAGCAACTGGTTTGGGCCGTCGCGGGACTTGCCGTGATGGTGCTGGCCATGAAGGTGGATTACAAACGCTTGCAACATCCGGCGATCGTTTTCTCGTTGCTGGGCTTCACCGCGCTGCTCCTGATCTCGGTTTTTTTTCTTGACCGTTCCCACGGCACGCACCGCTGGTTTCATCTGGGTCCGGTTTCGCTGCAACCTTCGGAATTGGCCAAGCCCGCGCTCATTTTGTTTCTCGCATGGTTTCTTGAAAACAAGGCTTTTGATAACAAGACCCAGGCCATGGACGACTGGCGCAATACGCTGATTCCCGCTATCGCGCCCACCGCGATTTTTCTTGGGCTGATTGTTTTTCAGCCTGACCTGGGAACCGCCATCGCATGTGCGGGTATTACGGCTTGCGTACTGTTCGTTGCCGGCATCCGTCTGCGTTATTTTGGATATGCCTTCGCGGCGGCGCTCGTGCCGCTTTATTTGTTGATCTTTCACGTTTCGTACCGGAAAGACCGCATCCTGGCTTTTTTGAATCCTTACGCCGACCCGAAGGGTTTTGGCTTCCACATTATTCAATCGCTGATTGCCGTCGGGACCGGCGGCGTCACCGGACTCGGTTTTATGGAAGGCAAGCAGAAATTGTTTTATCTTCCCGAACCGCACACGGATTTTATTTTTGCCGTCACGGCGGAGGAGTTGGGATTGGTCGGCGCACTTGCGGTCATCATTCTGTTTGCGATATTCCTTTGGCGCGGAACGCGCGCTGGGCTGCGAACGCAGGATAACTTCGGACGCTTCCTGGCGGTCGGGATTACCAGCATGATTGTGTTGCAGGCTTTCATCAACATCAGCGTCGTGCTGGGGCTGATGCCTACCAAAGGGATTCCGCTGCCGTTCGTTTCTTATGGGGGATCGTCGCTGTTTGTGACGCTGATGTGCGTCGGCGTGTTGTTGAATATCACGAAACAGGCAGAATAGAGCGGTTTCCTCGATCTCCGGGAAAATCCCAAGCTTCACACGGCGGTGGAATCCCACCCTAACGTCGAAGAGCACGACGTTAGGATGGGCCACCCGCGCTCTGAACTACTGCAACGCCAATTCGATCTGTTCAAGATGGTGCTCGTTGTGGGAAGCGACCTTGTCGAATTCGGCCTGCAGCGTTCGAACCCCCGTTTCGCTGTGGACGAACTCACGGGGGCCATCTTTGTCATAGTGCAGACGAGCCTGATATATGATCCCAGCCCGGACTGCATCGTATATTCGCCGCGACAGATCGAGCGGCAGCCGTGAATAGTCGAGGCCCTTTGCCCACGCATCCTGATCAAAAGCCCAGAGCACTTGTCTGGGTTCGCTGAGGACGCGGCGGATACGGTCGTTTAGAACTGTCTCAGAATCGGCGAGGTGATGCAGGATGAACCTGACGGACCACTTGCCTGGTCCGTAAGTTCGGTCGAGTTGCTCGTCGCTCAAGTCAAAGTACCTCAGCGTTTGGTTCCTCGCCGCTTCGAGCCGCGTGACGATATCCATGTTCGATCCTCTCTGAGAATGATCTAAGCTCCGGCATCTTTCTCCATCGCCAGCAGTTGCTCTTTCCGCTCGATGCCCCAACGGTAGCCGCCTAGGTTGCCATCTTCGCGAACTACGCGGTGGCAGGGGATTGCTATTGCTACCGGGTTCGTGGCGCAGGCTCGGGCTACGGCTCGGGTGGCTTTCGGCATACCGATCTTCTTGGCCACGGCGCTGTAGGAGCGGGTTTCTCCGCGTGGGATTCTTTGCAGAGCTTCCCAGACTCTCCGCTGAAACGCGGTTGCCCTTATGTCTAGCGGAAGGGAGGGATTCGACTCGCGTCCCTCCATTAAGCGGGTTAGACTCACTCGCCATTCGGACATGGCGGCATCATCGCGGCGGCGAACTGCGAAGGGAAACTCGCGCATCAGGCCTTGCTGGAGCTGCTCGTCATTGTCGGCAAATCTGTCGGCGAACTGAATGGCGCAGATGCCTTTGTCGGTGGCGGCGATCAGCATGCGTCCTAGAGGCGAGCTCGCGATGGTGTAACGGACTACGGCGGCCACTGCGCCGCGACGGTACTTCTCCGGGGTCATGCCTAGTTGCGTGGCGGTGCGTTCGTAGAGACGGCTGCTGGAGCCATATCCGGCGGCGTAGAGCGCGGTGGTCACGGAGTGGCCAGCTTGCAGATTTTGTTTTACCTGGCGCAGGCGGATAGCGTCGATGTAGGCCTTGGGCGACACGCCGAGGACCGACTTGAACGTTCGCTGCAGGTGGAACGAGCTGCGGCGGAATTCTTTGGCGAGCAGGCTGAGAGTAATACGATCTTCGATGTGCTGCTCGATGTAGCGGCACATGGCGCGGACCAGCGCGGATTGCGGGTTTCCGTCCACCGCCTTGGGACGGCAGCGCAGGCAGGCGCGATAGCCGGCCTGTTCGGCTTGGAGAGCGTGATCGAAAAAGCTGACGTTCTTGCGGCGCGGGCGCTTGGCGGGACACGACGGACGGCAGAAGATTCCGGTGCTGGACACGCCGAAAACGAACGCGCCGTCGAGAGAGCTGTCGCGATCAAGCACGGCTTGCCAGCGGCGGGCGTTTGTTTGAACAGCGATTTGAACAGCAACATCGGCTGCCGTTGGCACCGCGGTTGGTGGTGGAGTTCGCTTCATCGCTTCTTCTTCTGAAAGTATCGCATTGGTGGCCATGCGGGTAACATAGGGCAGTCGCGTACGCGCGGACTATCCGAATGTTGCGGTCAAACGAATTTCCTACCCTCCGCGAACGTGGTAGACCGCGGAAATAATAACGTGACCACAATCACTGTCAGAAAGCTGGCGGCTCATGTAGTATCACGGACTGCCTCCCGATGTGCCTCTATCTTTTGCGGTTGAAAAAATCTTTACCATAGAGGACACACAGAGGTACACGGGGGAGAATCAAAGAGGACCTTCTATGAATGGTAATTTGAAACGCAATCGCAAGACTATGTGGCTAGTTGTGCTGGTGGCGCTGGTGGCGTCGGCCAGCGCACAGATTCTCACGAGCGATCAAGTGAAGAAAATCGCTCCGAACTCGTTTTTCTTCTCTGGACAGAGCGGGGCCGTGCAGCTGCGGAATGCGGCGGGCTTGAAGAACTCCGGCGGCAAGGTTGTGCTGGCGGGGCTGGTGGATACGTCGGGATATTCCACGGCAATCACGGAGAAATTCCAGGGTTTCCTGATCACCGAAACCAAATTGAGTTTTGACGGGGCAACGCTGGATCCGGGAGAGTATGGATTCGGCTTCAAGGACGGCAAGTTTGCGGTGATGAACGTGGCGGGCGCGGACGTGGTCTCGATCGCCAGCCAGAACGACGATAAGGTCCAGCATCCGGTTCCCTTGAAATTTGATAAAGACGGTGGCGGGTACCGGTTGTATGCGGGGCGGAAGTATGTGGTCGTGAAAGCGGATTAAGGGCAGGTTTCAGGGTTTCAAGGTTTCAGAGTAGAGCGGACCTCTCGCCGGTCTGGCCGGGCGGGGGCGCCCGGCCCTGCGCTGGTGTTGTGGGAGATGACCGTCCTCACGATGGACAAGGCCAGTTTCCCTCAATAAAATCTGGGGTTGCATTCACCGGCGGGCAAACTCCGATGAAACTTTTGACTTTCGAAAACAGCGCGCGGCAATCCCGCATCGGCGCGCTGCTGGGCGACCGCCGGGTTGTGGATCTGCATACGGCGTGCGCGCTCTACCTGCGCGACGTGGAAGGCGAAGCCATTTTTTACCGCATGGCAGATGCACTGGTCCCGCCCGACATGCGAGCGTTGTTCCGGGGCGGAGACACGAGCCTGGACGCTGCGCGCAAGGCTATCGACTACGTGGCCCATCTGGGCGCGGGCGACGTCGACGTTCGTGGCGCCGACGGTGTCACCGGTCCCTGTGGTGAGACGGTGATGTACTCGCTCAGCGACATACAACTGAAAGCACCGATCATTCCGAAGAAGTTTTTTCACACGGCGGGTAACTTTCGCGAGCACCACGAAGAGGCTACGAAATCCGGGTTTTCGCATCCGGTGATGCCTTGGATCGTTTTTTTTCAGAATACCGACGCGATTATCGGGCCGGACGAGCCGGTTATTTATCCCGAACACCTGACTCAGGAACTGGATTACGAACTGGAACTGGCGGTTGTGCTGAAGAAGGCCGGCAAGCACTTTACGGCGGAAGAGGCGTCCAGCTACATCGGCGGGTATGTCATTTTCAACGACATTACGGCCCGCGACATTCAGCGCCGCGAGATGAAATCGGGTGTGTTCAGCTTCTGCAAGGGGATCGACACGTTTTGTCCACTGGGACCGTGGATCGTGACCGCCGACGAGATTCCGGACGCGCATAACCTGGCGATGGAACTGCGCGTGAATGGCGAGGTGCGGCAGCGCTCGCATTCGAGCAAAATGTCGGTCAAGATTCCGGAGATACTTTCGCATTACTCGCCGATGGGATACAGCGCGGGCGATGTGGTTTCGACGGGAACCGTGTCGGGCGTGGCGACGTTTTCGGAAGATCCAAAGGCATGGTACCTGAAGCCGGGCGATGTGATGGAATGCGAGATCGAGAAGATCGGCGTGTTGCGGAATCCGGTGATCTCGTGGGAAAAGGCGTATGGCCGGAAACCGGCGGCGCTGGCTACGCAGGAACCGGTGAAGAATTTGTAATTGGGAAATCGGTAATTCGGTAATTTGAAACCGGCCGGCGTGGTTAGGCCGCAATGCCAAAAGGCTTGACTGGCACGGGTTTCCGGCGCTTATTGCCTGGCAACCCAGGTTGACAACGCTGGGTTGGTTACTCATAAAGTGCAGAGGCTTGCACCCGCGGGCCCACCGTAATCCCGCACCCGCTTGGTAACTCCATTCGCAACAAACACTTACGTTCTCCCTTCCAGATGGTTTTCCGGGTGCACTGTTCCTTCAGGAAGCCCGGAGCGTATGGGGCGAGCTTGGGGACAATTTTGACCGTCATTTACAGCACTGCATGCGAAGCTCCTAAAACGGCGACACGGCCGGCAACCATGCTGCCGCTGCTGGTGATCCTGTTCGTCGTTTCCTACGTCATTCTGACCATGCTGGTTTTCGAGCAGGGCCAGACCATCGAATCGCAGCGCAGTTTAATCCGCGAGATGCTGAAGGACAGCACGCAGTTGGCCGCGTTAAAGAACAAACTTGCCCATGACGGCAGCAAGCAGGCCCACGAAAAAGCCTCGGCGCCAGCGGAGCACAAGAACGCGGATTCCAATCCGGCGGCAGGGGCAAAAGGATCGGACAAGGAAACAAAACGACCCGGTAAATCGGCCAACTCCACGAAGGAAGTTCCGGGGAAACCGGCCGCTGACCTGGAGGATGCACGGCGCTTGACCCGAATGATCTAGCGGCGCTGGTTCTGGTAATACGGATCATTAGCACGAATCATCATTAGCGCCCGGATTTTGAAGAGAAAGAAGAAAAAAGAAAACGGTTCTGTGAAATGCGGCCCTATGTGGAGGGCCGTGAGGCGAGCGAGACCCTATCATGAAGATCCTGGCCCTAGCGCTAGTCTTGTCTCTTCCCGTTCCCAGGGTGGCACCGCCAGCTCAACTCTCACCCGTTGCCAGCCAGCAACCGGCAAAGCGCAAGGGAGGGCAATGGTACTTCGCCGCCACCGGACACGCCGTATATTGCTACGGGCCGGTAGTGATCATGCCCCAGGCGCAGGGAGGGTTGCAAAGAGTTGCGACTTTCTGCCGCGGCGATCAAACCATGGTACCGCTGAAAGACTAGACAGACTATCTTCCGTTCACCCTCACTTTCACCTTCACCTTCGCCTGTCGCGCACGCTTGGTAGCTGCTGACACGTCTCAGATCCGCCTTTTATTTCGTGGTCACGAACATATCGTTTTTCTGGTACGGACACACTTGTGTTGCATTGCCCTTGGGCCGTGGAGGAAAATTGTTCTCATGGCGGACAAGAAAACCGAGCACAGCAACTGCCGTTTCACGGTTCAGCAGAGTGATGGGAAACCGTTCCTGGCGGTCGAACTTTATCACGACACCATTCCAATGCTAAAGGATGTGTCGTTTGGCTTTAATCTGCTAACAGGAACGCGGGTTGAGGATGCCAAGAAGATTGCCGAGATGCTCAATGAGCGCGTACTTGACATGTTCGTGACGACGAAGGCGTCTCCGGCATAGCGGAATCACCTCAAGAAGTCGCAGAGAACATAGACGCCGCTGCCGAGAATCAAGAGAACCACGAAAATTGCAAATACGACAGACGCCGGCGGACGAGCGGGGTTAGGATAGTTTGACTGCACAGTCTCTTGCATTTGAACGCTCCGCTACAAGAAATGGCCGCCCAGACCGAGAGGAAGACCAGGCGGCGTGGTTGTCGGGTGGCGATCACTTTAGCGTAGCCGTGTTAAAGTGCGGTTACGCCGGCGTTAAAAGGCTTTGTGGAAGGTCAGACGCAGTAGAATCAACTAGATGGGCCCGTAGCTCAAGCGGATAGAGCATCGGATTTCTAATCCGAGGGTTGCAGGTTCGATTCCTGCCGGGCCTACCAGATTTTCCCACAGGACTCCCACTTTCGTGCCATTCCCACCAGGGCGAAGAAAACGTAGAGTAGGTGGTGAGCAGACTTCGGGGGAGGGCTGTTCAAACGGGCGTCCGATGACTCTAACTGAGTCCGGGCGCTTTCGTTTTTTGTGGTGGATTTGACCCTGAGTGCAGACGGTTCGTTGCCCGCGAGTTACGCCTTCGGCGCGTTCTTCATTCTTTTTTGTTCTTTCTTTCTATTCTTCTTTTTTATTCTTTGGTCTTTCTTGATTTTGGCCGCATCATCTCCCACTCTTTTTCCGTCAGTTCCCGTCCCAGGGCGGTGAATTCGCCCGCGCCTTGCAGCCACTCCCCGCCATCCATGGTCACGACTTCTCCATTTACATATCCGGCGCCATCGCTGATCAAGAACGTGGCCAGGTTGGCAAACTCTTCGGTCGTCCCAAAGCGTCCTAGAGGATTTCTTTTCTTCGCCGCCACCGCCAGTTCCGGACGCGGTAACAAACGCGAAAACGCGCCCTCGGTCGGGATGGGCCCGGGCGCGATGGCGTTCATGCGAATACCGCGATCGCCCCACTCGACGGCCAGGCTTCGCGTCAGTGCTTGTACGCCTGCTTTGGCCACCGCCGATGGCACGACGTAGGCCGAGCCCGTCGTCGTGTAGGTGGTGGTGATATTGAGCACCACGCCTCCGCGGGCGGCTGCCAACCAGCGCCGCCCACAAGCCATGGTCGTGTGCAGCGTGCCCATGAGGACAATGCCTATCACCGACTGGAATGCCCCTAATGAAAGCTCTTCCGTGCGCGCGAGAAAGTTTCCGGCCGCGTTGTTCATGAGCACATCGAGCGGGCCGTCGGCCCAGATGATTCCGATCAGCTCTTCAACGGCTGCGACGTCGCGCACGTCGCAGGGACGGGAGTGAATCTTGCCACCGGTGCGCTCGCGTAACTCCTGCTCGGTTGCGGCTATAATTTCATGGCGCCGCCCGCAGATGTAAACTTCGGCGCCTAGTTCCAGAAACCGTTGGGCGGCGGCTTTGCCCAAACCGGTGCCGCCGCCGGTGATGAGAATGCGCTTGCCTTGAAGCAGATCTTTCTGGAACATGACGGATTTCCTCCGCTGAGTGAACTGACGATTGTAAACGGATAAATTGCTGGGCAGTGAAAAGGAAAGGGGTCCGACTGGCCTCAGCGGCTGAAGCCGCTTCTCATTCGGCGGCATTTACGGCACGACTGAAGTCGTGCCCTTCCCAAGAACCTTTGTGAATGAGTTTTTCCCGGTGCCCGTGAATTGGCCGATTCTCGCCACCGCCCAGCGCGCGTGCTCCGCGACTACCGTGTCTGAATCCTCGCAGAGTTTTCTTAGCGTCGGCATGAATTTCCTGTTACCGCTGTTTCCCATGGCAATTACGGCGTTCCTCCGCAGGCCGGATAGTTTTGCGCGCCGGACTGGAGATCCGCGAAACACTGCCCTGAATTCTTCCGGCTGCATTTCGGCCAGCCAGTCGAGCGCAGGAGCGACCAGACCTTCCCGCGGCTCGAACTCCGCCGCAGAGGTTGCTGGCGCCTTGCGGTTCCACGGGCAGACATCCTGACAGATGTCGCATCCGAAGACGTGCCTTCCCTGGCCTGCGCGTAGTTCGTCCGGAATCTCGCCTCGCTTTTCAATCGTCAGATAGGAGATGCAGAGCCGCGCGTCTAATTCGCCGGGCGCAACGATGGCCTGGGTTGGACAAGCGGCGATGCAGCGGGTGCAGGTCCCGCAACGATCGGGCGCTGGCAGGTCGGCTGAGAGCTTATTTTCCGCGAGGGCATCGTTCGTCAGATCGAGCGAGGTCAGGATTACGCCCAGAAACAACCACGATCCAAGTCGCTGGTTGATGATGCACGTGTTCTTGCCGATCCATCCGACGCCAGCGTATTTGGCGTACACGCGTTCGATGAGCGGGCCGGTGTCGACATAGGAGCGGAGGCGCGGGTCGCTCGTTGCCAGCGGCCAGTTGCCAGTGGAGTCGAGTAGTCTGGGCAATTCACCTTCTATCTTTCGCAGGCGGCGCAGGACAGCTTCGTGGTAATCCTCGCGGGACCAGGCGTAGCGGGAAATCCAGCCTCGGCTGGCGCCTTCGGTCTGCGTCTCCGCTTGCGTCGAGTACGGGTGCGCAGTGTTGTAGTTGATGGCGCACACGATCACGCTACGCGCCCAGGGAGCGACTCGGGCCAGCGATGCGCGCTTGAGTTCCCCAGCCTCATCGCGCGCTTCCATGTACTTCATTTCGCCATGTTTTCGTTCGGCGATCCAATCAGGAAATACATGTAACTCGGGGAAGTCGCGGACGGGCGCGATGCCGCAGAGATCGAATCCGGCGTTGCGCGCGCACTGCTTGATGCGGGTTGAGAGGTCGGAGAACAAGTGGGCAGCGGTTCCTCTTTGCGAGTCGGAAAATCCCAAGCGGGACGCGAGTGTGGAATCCCACCCCTTCGGCTTCGCTCAGGGCAGGCTCTTGCGCACAAAACGCGCAAGAATGGGGCACCCGCGCGGTGCGGTCCCGACGCCGCTGGGACATATCTTACCCTTGACGGGTTGACCTAAGCTTGTCCAGCGGCCTAACATAACCGCCGACGGCACTTGAGGCCTCCGGAATGATCGGCCAGACAGTCTCCCACTATCACATCGTGGGAAAGCTCGGTGGTGGCGGCATGGGCGTGGTGTATGAGGCGGAAGACACACGCTTGGCCCGTCATGTCGCTCTCAAGTTCATTCCGGTGGAGATGGTACACGACCGCAAGTCACTCGACCGCTTCGTGCGCGAAGCGCGCGCGGCTTCCCAGTTGAACCATCCCGGCATCTGCACGATCCACGATATCGACGACAACGGCGGACATCCCTTCATCGTGATGGAGAAGTTGGAAGGGATCAGCCTGAAGGAGCGGATGCGGGGCAAGCCGATGGAGATCGACGAGATTCTCGATATCGGCATCCAGGTGGCGGATGCCTTGGCGGCTTCGCACGCCAAGGGAATCATTCATCGCGACATCAAGCCCGCCAATATTTTTGTAGGCCAGAGCGGTCAGACAAAGATACTAGATTTCGGATTGGCGAAGTCGGCGCGCCAAGCGGGATCGACCGAGGCAGCGCTAGAAGACTCGCTGACTGCGATCGGCGTGATACCGGGAACGGCGGTTTACATGTCGCCGGAACAGGCGCGCGGCGAAGAACTGGATCAGCGAAGCGATCTATTCTCGCTCGGAGTCGTGATTTACGAAATGGCGACGGGCAAGAAGCCATTTGCCACCGGCAACGTGATCACCACGCTGGACGCGGTCCTGAACCAGAAGCCAGTCTCTCCTCTAAGTCTGAATCAATCGCTGCCCCCGGACCTGGAAGGCATTATTGGCCGGGCCATGGAGAAGGACCGGGGACACCGCTACCCGAACGCGCTAGCGATGAAGGGCGATCTCCAGTCGTTGAGGAAGGAAACGGAATCGGGGTTGACCAAAACCGGGGCGCGGCGGCCGGTCTTGCCGTATCGCATCGCCACAAGCACGTTTCAGGCTACAAGCAAATTCTCAACGTATCTTCTGCTGGGAGTGAGCGCGCTGCTGCTCACGGTTCTGGTCGCGGTCGGAGCGTGGTGGTTCAAACAGCGTGAGATGGCGGGTGCCGGGGCGCCGAAAAACACGATTGCGGTGTTGCCGTTGCAGAACAGGAATGGCGACATCAGCGTGGAGTTTCTGCGCTTCGCGCTGGCCGATGAAATCGCCAACACGCTCACGTACAACCGGACGCTTGACGTTCGTCCATCCTCGATCACGCAAAAGTTTGTGGGCAACGACGTCGACCCGCAGCAGGCGGGCCGCGAATTGCACGTCGCCAACATTCTTACCGGACACTTCCTGAAGCAAGGCGACCGCCTGATGATTACGCTGGAGGCGATTCAGGTGGAGGGGAACAAGCTTCTGTGGCAGACCAACGTGACCGCGCCCGCTCAGGACCTGATCGCATTGGATGCGCAGATGGCTGCCAAAATACGCCAAGAGTTGCTGCCGGCGCTCGGCGTAGCGGGCGGTTTGCTCGATACGGGCACGCGCCCGAAAAACGCGGAGGCCTACGATCTCTACCTGCATAGCCTGGCGCTGCCGCATGATGCCGGGCCGAACAAGGATGCAATCGCGGTTCTGGAGCATGTGGTTGAAGTGGACCCGACGTATGCGCCGGCATGGGAACAGCTGGGAGTGCGTTGCTATTATGACGCGGACTACTCCGATGGTGGCGAGCCCATGTTCCAGCGGTCCAACAAGGCCTGCGAACGTGCTGTAGAACTGGATCCGAATCGGATCATTGCCGCTAGACAGCTGATCGCGAACCGCGTGGAGCGGGGCGAACTCGGCAAGGCATATCAGGCGGCGCAGGCGTTGGTCAAGCGTCGACCGGAGAGTGCCGAGGCGCATTTCGCGATGGCCTATGTCTATCGTTATGCCGGGATGCTGGGGCAATCGACGAACGAATGCAACACGGCGCTGGCGCTCGATCCTGGCAACTATGTTTTTCGCTCCTGCGCCTGGGCGTTCATGGAACTGGGGAAGACAGAGCGGGCACGGGAGTTTGTCCGTCTGGACGCCGGCTCGGAATGGGCCGCGTATGTGACGCCGTCCCTCCTGTTGCGCGAGGGGAAGGTTGCGGAAGCGCGCGAGGCGGTGGAGCGCATGCCGAGCTCGCCGCGCTATCACCGCGACCTGCTGGAGGCCTGCCTGCAGTTGCGGCCCGCCGCGGATCTGGACCGGATGGCGCAGGAAGCGGAAACGAGCGTGCCCACCGATCTCGACGTGGAGACGTGGTATTACCAGGGAACAATCTTCGCGTACTGCGGCAAGAAACAAGCGGCTCTCCATCTGCTGCAGAGCGCGGTGGAGCAGAACTATTGCGCCCACGAGAATCTGCTTTCCGATCCACTGCTGGTAAAGCTCCGCACAGATACAGCCTTTGACAAAGTGTTGACCGCAGCCGGCGCTTGCCAGGAGGCCGTGCGGGCGTCAGCCAACACGCAGGGCCGATGAAACACATTTACTATTCGAAGCATAATGTGCGAAGCAGCCGCGCGCAAACTGGTACAATTTCTGTTTGCCGAAATGCTTTCCCCATCCGCTAATTTTCCGGCAAGAATCTCCCGAGAGGATCTCTAATGATTTCTATTCGACGTTTTTTCGCGTGCATCGTCCTCGGTTGTGTCCTCGGCACTGTCCCTGGTGGCGTCTGCCTCGCGGCGGCGCAGGAAGCGCAAGAAGGCCGTCTGCTGCGCTTTCCCGACATTTATAAGGACAAAATTGCATTCATGTACGGCGGCGATCTCTGGCTGGCGTCAAGCTCGGGAGGCACGGCTCGGCGCATCACTTCGCATCCTGGGCGCGAACTGTTTCCAAAGTTTTCGCCGGATGGAAAGTGGCTGGCATTCACGGGCCAGTACGATGGCAACTTCAACGTCTATGTGATGCCGTCCGAGGGCGGTCAACCGAAGCAGTTGACCTTCTACCAGGGATCGGCGCAGCCGCTCAGCGACCGCATGGGCGTGCTCAACCAGGTGATCGGCTGGACGCCGGATGGTAAGAGCATCGTCTTCCTTTCGCGGCGCGACGCTTCGAACGGCTGGATCAAACGTCCCTACACGGTAAGCATCGATGGCGGCCTGCCCCAGCCCATGCCCATGGATGAGGGCGGTCTGCTTTCGTTCTCGGCGGACGGCACCAAGGCCGCCTACAACCGGATCTTCCGCAATTTCCGGACGTGGAAACGCTATACCGGCGGCTTGGCGCAGGACATCACCATCTATGACATCAAGAATAATGTCGTTGATGCGGTCATTCCGCACACGGATTACACCGACACGTTTCCGATGTGGCGCGGGAACACGATTTATTTCACGTCCGATCGCGGGCCCGAACACCGGCTCAATCTCTACAGCTACGACGTGGGCAGCAAGCAGGTCGAACAACTTACCAAGTTCGACGGCTTCGACGTGATGTGGCCGAGCCTTGGTCCGGACGCGATTATTTTTGAGAATGGGGGCTACCTATACACGTTCGATCTACAAACACGGCAGGCGAAGAAACTGACCATCTATGTGAGCGGGGAGCGCGACCAGGCGATGAAGCACTGGGTCAATGCGAGCCGGCAGATCACCGACTTCGATATCGGGCCCGACGGCAAGCGAGCCGTGCTAGCGGCGCGCGGGGAAGTATTTACCGTTCCGGCAAAGGACGGAAGCATCCGCAATCTGACACAATCTCCCGGGGTTCGCGAACAGCATGTGGCGTGGTCGCCGAACGGGCAATGGATCGCCTATGTTTCCGACCGCAGCGGTGAGGATGAGATCTACATTGCTGCGCAAGACGGACTGGGCGCCGAAGAGCAGATCACCAGCGGACACAAGGGTTTCATGTTTCAGCCCGCATGGTCCCCGGACAGCTCGAAGATTGCATGGGCCGACAAGGACTTGAAACTTTGGTATGTCGACATCAAGGAGAAAAAGCCGGTCGAGGTGGACCGCGGCAAGTACTTTGAAATTCAGAATTACAGTTGGTCCCCGGATAGTAAATGGCTGGCTTACGACAAGAATCTAGAGTCCGGATATTCGGTGGTGTATCTGTACGGATTAGCCGACCGCAAGATCACCGCCGTGACTTCGACTCTTAGCAATAGTTATGCGGCAGTGTTCGATCCCGAGAAGCGTTACTTATATTTTCTTTCCGACCGCGACTACAACGAAGTGCTGGGCAACGTCGATTTTGAGTTCGCGAATCCGAAAACGACGCGCGTGTATGTGATTACGCTGACGGCGGACGAGCCTTCACCCTTTCCGGCCTTGAGCGACGAGGTGAAGGTGAAGAGCGAAGAGCCAGCGGCGGCAGCGGCGCCCGAGCCGAATAAGAAGAATCAAAAGCAACAACCAAGCAAGAAGGAGGAGAAGTCCGCGACGGAGGAGAAGAGCGCGGAGACCGAGACCAAGGAGCCTCCGAAAGTCTTTAAGATCGACCTCGAGGGCATCCAGGACCGGATCGTAGCGCTGGCCGTTCCACCGGCGGTGATTCACGCCCTCGATGCCTCCAAGGACGCGATCTACTACTCGACTGCGCCCATTCAGGGGTTATCGGGACCTATCCCCGGAGAAAGCAGGGCGATCCACGCCTACGACTTGAAAGAACGAAAAGACAAGGTGCTGTTGGAGGGCGCCGATCATTTTGCACTTTCCCATGACGGCTCGAAACTGTTGTACCGCGCCGAGGAGAACGGGCCGGTGGGGATTATCGATACCAAACCTCCGGACGCTCCCCACAAGGTGGGAGATGGTGCGCTGAAACTGGACGGCATGCGAGTTGAGGCCGATCCTCCGCAGGAGTGGAAGCAAATTTTCAACGAAGTCTGGCGGCAGGAGCGCGATTATTTTTTTGAGGCCTCGATGAATGGAGTGGATTGGCAGAAGACCAAGGATCAATATGCGCAATTGCTCCCGTATGTCGCCGATCGCTATTCGCTGACTTACATCATGGGCGAGATGATTGGGGAATTATCGAATTCGCACACTTATGTGGGGGGCGGCGATTTCCCGGACCTCCACCCGGTGAACGTCGGATTGCTGGGAGCGGACTATGAGGCCGATGCGGCCACCGGCATCTACCGGATCAAGAAAATCTTCTCCGGCGAGAATTGGGACGCGCATACCCGCTCTCCTTTGACCGAGCCGGGCGTGAATATCAAAGAAGGCGATTACCTGATCGCGATCAATGGGCACGCGTTGCACGCTCCGCAGACGCCGGACGAATTGCTGGTGAACACGGCGAACGAAGTGGTCACGCTCACCGTCAACTCCAAGCCGGTGGCGGACGGCGCCCGCAAGGTGGTGGTGAAACCGATTGGCGACGAGTACGGGTTGCGCCAGTTGAACATGATCGAAACTAACCGCAAGAAAGTGGACGCAGCCAGCGGCGGCCGCATCGGCTATGTCTACATACCGGATATGGGCGACGCAGGGCTCAACGCGTTCGTCAAGCAGTACTTCCCGCAGATCCGCAAGGAAGGCATCATCATCGATGTCCGCTACAACGGCGGCGGCTTCGTGGACGAGCTCATTTTTGAGCGTTTGCGGCGCGTACTGTCCGCCATGGGTTCGGCACGCAATTGGGAATCGGGCACGCGTCCGAGCAATACGTTCAACGGATACATGGCCTGCATCACCAATCACTATGCCGCGTCCGATGGAGACATCTTCAGTTACTTCTTCAAGTATTACAAGCTGGGACCACTCATCGGCGAGCGGACCTGGGGTGGAGTGCGCGGCATTCGCGGCAATATCCCGCTGATGGACGGCGGGTATATCACGCGGCCGGAATTTTCGCTGTATGGGCTCGACAGCAAGTGGCTGATTGAGAACCGCGGGGTGCAACCCGATGTGGTGGTGGACAATCCACCGGATTTGGTCTTGAAGGGACAAGATCCGCAACTGGAAAAAGCGGTCGAGATGCTGATGGACGAGATCAAAGCCAATCCCAAGAAACTGCCGGCGCGGCCTCCGGATTTGCCGACGTATCCGGACGGGCCGGGACTTTAGGGACATTGGCTCGTGTAGGGGCGGGCGCTATCGCCCGTCATCTCGCAGGCTGTGGAGAAGGTGTCTTCCGCCCCGCAGTCATTGAGATACGACGAGACACAGCCGGTTAGCGATTGGCTCGCCAGCGACCGCCGTGACTTTCCGCTTGCCAACCGGACGGTCGGTCGGATACTATCAGGTCACCTCTTTGGTGCAACTGTGACGAATTTACGGAGCCTCCGACGACCTAGACTTAGAATTCCAGGAGTACGAGTATGTCCATCGGTCGCGGTGGGGGGGGAAGGGTGAGCTGAGAGAACTAGAAATCGTAAGTGCTCCCGAATCCCACCCGCCAGAGGTGCTGGTCAGGTGGGTTTTGTTTTTTCGGGGAACTGGCAGGGAGGTCGCATGACGGATCAGAAAAACACGCCAATCACGGCCAAGGCCAAAACCGAGGCTAAGACCGGCTTTAAGACCATGACCGGGGCCAGCATTCTTTGGGAATGTCTGGAACGGGAAGGCGTGAAGCATGTCTTTGGCTATCCTGGGGGCGCCATTTTGCCGGCCTATGACGCGCTGAAGCACAGCAAGATCCATCACATTCTGGTGCGCCACGAACAAGGGGCAACTCACATGGCCGACGGCTACGCGCGCGCCAGTGGACTGACGGGAGTTGCGATCGCAACTTCGGGGCCGGGTGCGACCAACATGGTCACGGGAATCGCCACCGCCATGCTCGATTCCATACCGATTGTCTGTATTACCGGACAGGTGGGCAGCAAGCTGATCGGATCGGACGCGTTTCAGGAAACCGACATTACGGGCGTGACGCTTCCGATCACCAAGCACAACTATTTGGTGACGCACGCTAGTGAAGTGGCGCGCACGATTCGGGAAGCTTTCTATGTGGCGCGGTCGGGGCGTCCAGGGCCGGTGCTGGTCGATATCACCAAAGATGCGCAGCAGAGCACGTGCGAGTTCGACTGGGAAGCGGCCAAGCCGCAATTGCCGGGTTACCGTCCCGACCTTTCGCCCGCTCCGGCGGAGTATGAACAGGCGCTGGAGTTGATCCACAATTCGAAGCGGCCGGTGATTCTTGCGGGACACGGCATCATTGTTTCAGGGGCGATGCGCGAGGTGCGTGATTTTGCCGAGCGCGCCGGGATTCCGGTGGCGCTCACGCTGCTTGGACTGGGCGCGTTCCCTGCCTCGCACCCGCTCAATCTGGGCATGATGGGCATGCATGGAGAAGCGTGGGTCAATCATACGATTCAAGAAGCGGATCTGCTGCTGGCTTTCGGGATGCGCTTTGACGATCGCGTTACCGGCAATCTGAAAAATTACGCGCCTAACGCTAAGAAGATCCACATCGAGATCGATCCGGCGGAGATCAACAAAAACGTCAAGGTCGATGTGCCGCTGGTCGGCGATTTGCGGGAAGTTTTGCTGGAATTGTTGCCGCACGTTGAATCCATCGATCGCAGTGACTGGCTGGATTCGATCGACAAGCTGAAGGGCGATTCCGCGGTGCGCGATATCCAGAATCTGCCCGACAGCGGCCATCTTTATGCGGCGCACGTGATCAACGATCTGTGGCGGCAGACGCGCGATGGCAACACCATTGTGGTGACCGACGTGGGGCAGCACCAGATGTGGGAGGCGCAGTATTACAAGCATGAGCATCCGCGGTCGCTGATTACTTCCGGCGGACTGGGCACGATGGGATTCGCGCTGCCGGCCGCCATCGGCGCCAAGGTCGCTTGCCCGGAGGCGGAGGTATGGGTGGTGGTGGGCGATGGCGGATTCCAGATGACGATGTGCGAACTGGCGACGGTGGTGCAGGAAAATCTGAAGATCCATATCGCGATTATCAATAACGGATTTCTGGGCATGGTGCGGCAGTGGCAGGAATTTTTCTACGACCGCAACTATGCGGCTACGCCTTTGCTGAATCCGGATTTCGAGAAGTTGGCCGAGGCTTACGGCATTCGGAGTATGACGATTTCGGAGCGGTCGCAGGTTGTGCCCGCGGTGGAAGCGGCGCGTCGGCACGATGGGCCGGTGCTGATCAATTTCAAGGTGGAGCAGGAAGATACGGTGTATCCGATGGTTGCGGCGGGGGCGGCGTTGCACGATATGATCCGACGGCCGAGCCCGATTGTGGAGACGGCGGAGGACGAGTAAAGGCGGTGACCCTCAGCGGCTAAAGCCGCATTCAAACGTGCGATAACCGCAGCGCTGAAGCGCTGCGCCGCCCGAAATCGAGTTGCGCCACTAAAAATCGAGCGCCGCCTGAAATCGAGGGCGAGATCGAGACGATTAAAAATATGCTGAATACATTCATGGTGTATGTCGAGAATAAACCGGGGGTGCTTACGCGCGTGGCTTCGCTGTTTCGGCGGCGCGCCTTCAATATCGATTCGCTGACGGTGGGGCGGACGGAAAAACCTGAGGTGTCGCGCATGACCATCACCGTCGACGCCGACCACGACCAGGCGCGGCGCATCGAGGCCAATTTATACAAACTCGTAAACGTGTTATTGGTCGAGAACATCACCAATCAACCGGCCATTGTCCGGGACCTGGCCATGATCCGGGTGGCGGCCACGCACGGGGCGCGTTCTCATGTGCTGGAGCTGGCGAGCGTGTTTCGGGCGCGGGTGGTCGATGTTTCCACTGAATCGTTGACTATTGAAATTACGGGCGGGGAAGATAAGATCGACGGACTGCTGGAAGTGCTGCGTCCATACGGGATATTGGAGATGGTGCGCACTGGCATCGTTGCCATGCGGCGGGGGAGCAAGTCGGTCGACGCGGCTTCCGCGACGGAGAGCACGGCAACGGGCGCGGCGAGTGACGATGTTTCATACTCGGTGTAGGGCAGCGTCGCGGTTCCACCCCGGCGGCTTAAGCCGATTCTGAAAAACAATCCAGTCATCGCAGACGGTGAATCCCGGCAGCGGTGAATCCACGCACATCACGCCAAGACCAGGCGTGCTGGCGACCCCGGCGCTGCGCCACCCAAGATCAGGCGCGATCGCTACACCCACCTTGAGGTTCGGACAAGAGTTCGGACAGGAGTCCGGGCAAAATTCCGGCCAAGAATTCCCACAAAAATCCGGGTGCAGGACCGGCAGTCCGTCCATTGGAGGATGCCGAAGGTGCGGGTGCACGTCGATTTGGGCACAATGCATGCATGCTCCCACTCAGGCATGGAGCCGCATCGTGAGAACTTTCTAATTAGCTGACTCTCCGTGCGATGGAAGAGATTTGTGAGGGGACGCGAAATCAAAGGCAGGCGGTACTCCTGCGCTCAAGTGAGAGGGGTGCGACGCCGATGGAGAGGGTATTCGCTATGAATGACGCCGACGACATTGTCAAAGAGTTTCTGGTCGAGAGCTACGAGAACCTCGACCGTCTAGACCGGGACTTGATTACGTTGGAGAAGAATCCCGACGATCGCGACGTCCTGGCCAGCGTTTTCCGCACGATTCACACCATCAAAGGCACCTCGGGGTTCCTGGCATTCGACAAACTGGGAGCCGTGGCGCATGTCGGCGAAAGCCTGCTGGGGCGGTTGCGTGATGGCGAGCTCCGATTAAATCCGGAGATCACGACCGCTCTGTTGGCGACGGTGGATGCCGTCCGCCAGATGCTGGCGAGCATAGAGGCGAGCGGCGTGGAGGGCGAACGTGACGACAGCGGGCTGATTACGCGGTTGACCCGCCTGCAGCAGGCTGCGGAAGCGCCGGGAAAGAGCGGGGTGAAGAGCGGAGGGAAGAGCGCAGGGAAGAGCGGAAAGCCGTCCGAACTGAAGGTGGCTGCGGCCGCGGCGGGTGCGTCGGGGCAAGCGACTGACAGTCCCCTGACGGGCAATCCAGTGACCGGCAGTCCAACGATCAGCAGTCCAATAGTCGCTACTGCGGAGCTCGGCAGACCAATACTCGGCACCCCAACATTCGCCGGCTCAACGAACGACAGTGTGATGCCCAGCAGTTTGGTGATCCGAGAGGCGGAAACCGGTACGGCCGAGGAAGCGAAACCGGATGAGCCGGCTTCGCCACCTGAGATGGTGGTGGAGCAGGCAGCGGCACCGTCGGCCGACGGGGCGGATGCACAGCGGGTGCAGCAGGCCGCGCCCGGGCAGAGTGCCGCCGACCGAACCATCCGGCTCGATGTGGCTTTGCTCGACCAGTTGATGAATCTGGTCGGAGAGCTGGTACTGGCGCGCAACCAGATTTTGCAGTTTGCCAACCGTACCGAAGAGAGCGGCCTGCTGGTGACCAGCCAGAGGCTCAACCTGATCACGACCGAGCTACAGGAAGGGGTGATGAAGACCCGCATGCAGCCGATCGGCAACATCTGGAGCAAGCTGCCGCGGACGGTGCGCGATCTCGCCCTGGCTTGCGGCAAGCGGGTGCGGGTGGAAATGGAGGGCAAGGAGACCGAACTCGACAAGACGCTGATCGAAGCCATTAAGGATCCGCTGACCCACATTGTGAGGAATTCCGTCGATCACGGCATCGAACGCCCCGAGGTGCGGCAAGCCGCTGGGAAAGATCCGGAGGGGCGGCTGTTCCTGCGCGCGTTTCATGAAGGCGGACAGGTCAACATCGAAATCTCGGACGACGGGGCCGGTCTGAATCAGGAGCGGATTCGCGACAAGGCGGTACAGAAGGGCCTGGTGTCCGCCGAACAGGCAGGCCGCATGAGCGATCGCGAGATGGTGAACTTAGTTTTGCAGCCGGGCTTCTCGACGGCGGAGAAAGTGACCAACGTCTCCGGCCGGGGGGTGGGCATGGACGTGGTCAAGACCCACATCGAAAAGATTGGCGGCACCGTCGACCTGCAATCCAAGCCCGGCCAGGGCGTGCTGGTCCGCATGAAGATTCCGCTCACCCTGGCCATCATTCCCGCTCTGATTGTAACCAGCGCGGGTGAGCGCTATGCCGTCCCTCAAGTCAACCTGCTGGAACTGGTCGGCCTGGATGGGGAACAGGCACGGAAGGGGATTGAGTCCATCCACGGCTCGCCGGTGTACCGGTTGCGCGGGCGGCTGCTGCCTCTGGTCCACCTGGAGAACGTGTTGCAGCCGACGGCGGCCACCGTGTCCCGGCCGGGGCGGGTGAACATTGTGGTGCTGGAAGCCGATGGCCGGCACTTCGGACTGGTGGTGGACGAAATCAACGACACCGAAGAAATCGTCGTCAAGCCGCTCAGCAAGCACTTGAAAAGCATCAGCGTCTATGCCGGGGCCACCATCATGGGAGACGGCAAAGTGGCTTTGATTCTGGACGTGCTCGGTCTGGCGCAGTGCTCGAAGATTCTGGCCGAGGGACGGGAGCGGCTGCAGGACGGGGACGTCGAAGCCACGGCAGAAGGCGCGAACGGGAAACAAAAACTGGTGCTGTTCACGGGCACAGCCGGGGCGCGAATGGCGGTACCGCTGAGCCTGCTGGCACGTCTCGAAAACATTCCGGGAGCCCAAGTGGAGCGCTCCGGCAGCCAATGGGTGACCCAGTACCGGGGGCAGATTCTTCCCCTGATCCGGGTCAGTCACGCACTCGAGGAGCGGCGGCATCTGCCCCCGGGCGACGATCTGCTGACGTTACCGACCACTGCCATGCTGCAGGTGCTGGTGCTCGAAAACGAAAATCAGTCGTTCGGGCTGGTGGTGAACGAGATTCTCGACATCGTCGAAAGCACGCTTGAACCGCAATCCCCTGCGACCCGCGCCGGAGTGCTGCATTCCTCGGTGATTGCCGAGCGGGTGACCGAGTTGCTCGATGTTCCGGCGCTGTTGCGCGGCGGCGAAGCGTACGAGCCCGTCCCGGCCCAGGTGGCCAAGAGCTGAATTTATGACAAACGCCCGTCAATTCTGCACCTTTTACCTGGATCATTTGCTGTTTGGAGTGGAGTCGCAAAAAATTCAGGAAGTGGTCACTTACCGCGAGTTGCGCCCGGTTCCTCTGGCGCCGCCGGTGGTGAGCGGCCTGATGAACCTGCGCGGACAGGTGGTGGTGGCTCTCGAACTGCGCCGCCAATTGGAGCTGTCCGAGCGTCCCTCCGATATGACCCCGATCTGCCTGGTGGTGCGTTCGGCCTCGGGTACGGTGTGTCTGCTGGCCGACGAAGTGGGCAACGTGGTGGACGTTGAAGAAGAGACTTTCGAGCCCTCGCCGGAGACGCTGTCGCCGCGGTTGCGATCGGTGATCCTCGGCGTGCACAAGCTCGAGCACCAGTTGATGCACGTGCTCGATACCGACCAGGCCTGCGAGATTCGGGCGCAGGGCCAGGAGCAGGCGAGCGGGGCCTGAGCCGGGAGGTTTGAGTTGCGAGGTTTGGGTTGCGAGGCTTGAGTTGAGAGGTTGCCGATAAGTTTGATTTTCACAAATTCGGAGGAAAAGACTATGAAACTTACACTTGGGAAAAAACTGGGCCTGGGCTTTGGAGCGATCCTCGCCTTGATGGTCTTCAGCTCTGCCATGAGCTACCTGAAGTCGTCCGACATCAGTCAAAGCCAGAACCTCGCGCTCGATGTCCGGGTCCCAACGCTCGAAGAGGCTAAGAATTTGCAGCGCGATCTGAATCAGGCCCAGAGCAAGGGTCGTCAAGTCGTTCTCGCCGGAGCACAAACGGACAGGAGGGAGGCAGCGAAGAAGTTGTTCGGTGACAATTGGGGCAGCATCGATAAGGACATCGCCGCGCTGGACGAATTGGCGCTCAAATGGACGGGGCAGGCGGACCGTGACCATCTGGACGAGATTAAGAAGCAACTTCCATTGCTGCGCGCGGCGCAGGAGGCTGCGATGCCGCTTGCGGCAGGTGGCGAGCGCGACGCTGTCGTTAAGGCGGGTAACGAATTCGCCGACCAGGCGACACCGGCCGCTGAGGCCATCAAGGTATCGCTGGGAAGCATGGCGGATTCGTTCACCAAGCTAGTGGACCAGAACAAGGAAGACCTGAAGGCGGACAACCGCTCGCTCAACCTGACCATGGCAGTGACCACGCTGGTGGCCTTGGGCATCGGAATTGGCGTGGCAATTTTTCTGAGCCGCCGCATCTCCGCCACCACCCAATCCATCCTGGGCCAGACGCAGGCCATCGCCAGCGGGGACTTGACTCGCGCGGAACTGAAAATTCAGGGCAACGATGAACTCGGCGATCTGACTCGGGCGATCAACGAAATGCAGTCCAGCCTGTCGAAGGTGATCCAGTCCATACGGGGCACAGCGGAACAGGTGGCAGCGGCGAGCGAGGAACTTTCGAGCACCAGCCAGCAGATCACGGCCAATTCCGAAGAAACGACGGCACAGGCGAAGGTGGTTTCCGAAGCCGGCGGCCAGGTTAACACCAACCTGCAGACGCTGGCCTCGGGCGCCGAGGAAATGACCTCCACCATTGGCGAGATTGCCAAGAACGCGACCGAAGCGGCGCGGGTTGCGGGCGAGGCGGTCGAAGCCGCCGAATCGGCGAATCAGACGGTGTCGAAGCTGGGCGATTCGAGCGTGGAAATCGCCAAGGTGATCGAGGTGATCACGTCGATTGCACAGCAGACGAATCTGCTGGCGCTGAACGCGACCATCGAAGCGGCGCGCGCGGGCGAGGCGGGGAAAGGGTTCGCGGTGGTGGCGAATGAAGTGAAGGAGCTGGCCAAGCAGACGGCGAAAGCGACGGAAGAGATCAAGCAGAAGATCACGGTGATCCGGGAAAACACGGGCGGGGCGGTGGAGGCGATTGGAGGGATCAAGGCAGTGATCGACAAGGTCAGCCACATATCGACGGTGATTGCGACGGCGGTCGAGGAACAGAGTGCGACGACGAGTGAGATGGCGCGGAATGTGACGGAAGCGGCGCAGGGAGCGAGCACGATTTCAAGCAACATCAAGGGAGTTGCGGATGCGGCGCAGAACACCTCAACGAACGTGGGCGAAGCGCAGACGGCAACCGAGCATCTGAGCCGGATGGCGAACCAGCTGCGGGACTTGGTGGGCCGCTTCAAAGTCAACTTGGAAAGCGGGCAGCAAGCGGACGAAGCTCCCTTAATGAAGGCAGCGAGGCACGCTGCCGGTGCGCGCTGACCAGGCCCGGGCCGTGCGTGACGATGTGCCAGGCCGAAGGGACCGCCGGAATTGCCTTTTTCCGGCGCCAACCAAACGCCGGTCGCGACCAACATTCCGATGTGTATCCCCCGATGCACATCTCTTGGGTAAACCGATTCCCCTCAGTCCGACGGCCATCGAGCGGGCCCGCCTTGGCTCGCGGATCGAGCCTTCATTGTTCCTGACGAAAGCGATACGACAGAGGAGGAATGTTCGATGAAACGAATCCTTGCTGGAGCCATTGCACTGGTCATAGGCGCTGCCACTTGGGGAGCGGCCCAGAGCCTGGAAGACCTGAACATCCAGATTCACGGCTACGCCACTCAGGGCCTTCTCTACTCCACACAAAACAACGTGTTCACCGCCGCTACCAGCGACGGCAGCCCGTCGTGGAGCGACGTGGTGGTAAACGTCACCGCCGAACCCCTGCCAAAGCTGCGCGTTGCCTTTCAGGCCCGCTACTTCCTGCTCGGCACTCAGGGCAATGCCCTCACCTTGGACTGGGCATCGGCCGACTATAAGGTCAACGATCGCTTCGGCGTACGTTTTGGCAAAGTCAAGACTCCCAGTACTATGTTCAACGAGATTCAGGACGTCGATCCTGGCTATCTCTGGTCGCTGCTGCCGCAGTCCGTCTACCCCATTCTCAGCCGAAATACCGTGCTTACGAATTATGGCGGCGTGGTTTATGGGACGGTTGCTCCCATCAAAGAGCTGGGAAAGTTCGAGTATCGCGCCTGGGGCGGAGAGAGCATCATTGCTTCCACGGATGGCTTCTTTATTCCGATCATCGACGCGGGCACCGATTACCCTAATGGCCTCTCAGGGCCCACCTACGGTGGCGCTCTCCACTGGCTCACTCCGGTTCATGGGTTGATGTTCGGAGCCTCAATAACTCACGACGATCAGACCGGACCGGTCACCATTCCAGTCCAAGGCTTCAGCGGAAATACTCTACCAAATCCATTCGTAATCCCCGATTTCTACGGCAAATATGAACATAAGCGGTTCATGTTCGCCAGCGAATACGAACGTGTCGTCGTGACTCACGAAGCGGTATTTACCGTCGGCCCTCCCGGCGTGCATTCATCCTATCTCGATCACCGGAATAGCTACGCCATGGCCAGTTATAAAGTGACGGATAAGCTAACGGTCGGAATGTATTACAGCAACTACATAGACCGCAAGGCAGCTATCGGTCCGGGGAATTATCAAAAGGACTGGGTAGTCTCCGGGCGCTACGATTTCAACCAGTATCTCTACGCCAAAGCCGAGCAGCACTTCGTCGACGGCGAAGGGATCGTTTACGACACGCGGGACAATCGCAGCGGCCTCAAGCCCCAGACCCGTCTCACCGCGCTCAAGGTCGGGGTCAGCTTTTAGGCGCGCCCAAGGAGAACATAGTCATGAAAAAGAAACTTTTTGTTTTCCTCGTTGCCTTGGTGGCGTTTGCATCGTTGCTCAGTGCACGTCCTTATGCGCAGGTCGCAGTTATCGCCAACCCCAGCGTCAAGGCAACCGCCATTTCCAAGGGTGAGCTGAGCGATGTGTTTACTGGAGCGTCATCCAGTCTTAGCGACGGCTCGCACGTGGTTCCTGTACTGCTGAAGCAGGGTGCTGCGCATGAAACGTTCTTGAGCGATTTCATTGGCAAGTCGGACGCGGCTTTTCGCACGACGTGGCGCAGCTTGGTTTTTACTGGCGAAGGTTCGATGCCGAAGACCTTTAACTCGGAAGCGGCGATGGTCGACTACGTGGCGGCCACACCGGGAGCGATTGGCTATGTGGGTAAAGGAACAGAACACGATAAGGTCAAAACGCTGGCGGTCAAATAGAGGAGCCCTTGAAGCCAGCAGGACTTTAGGACAGAAGACATGAAGGCGTTCCGCATATTAATCGTGGATGATTCGGCGGTCATTCGAAAGGTGCTCAGCAATCTGCTGGCATCGGACCCGGAGATCGTGGTCGCTGGGACGGCGGGAAATGGCATTCAGGCGCTGGCCCGAATTCCCGAGACCAAGCCGGATCTGATCACGCTCGACATTGAAATGCCGGGAATGGACGGGCTGGAAACCCTGGTCGAGATCCGCAAGCTCTATCCAAAGTTGCCGGTGATTATGTTCAGCACTCTTACCGAGCGGGGTGCGACTGCAACCCTGGATGCGCTGGCGCGGGGCGCCAGCGATTATGTCACCAAACCGTCCCATAGCGGGGGTTCGGATGCCTCGCGCGAGCGGGTGCAGGAAGAGCTGATTCGGAAGATCAAGTCCTTGTGCGCGGTGCGAGTGCCGCAGCCGCGGCCGGGCCCAATGCTCACGCTGGCATCAACCCGGCCGCCGGGGCGAATCGACGTGGTGGCCATCGGCACGTCGACTGGTGGACCGAACGCACTGACTGCGCTGATCCCGGAATTCCCCGCGGATTTTTCGGTGCCCATCGTGATCGTGCAGCACATGCCACCACTGTTTACGCGCCTGCTTGCCGATCGTCTCAATGCCCTCGCTCGCCTCCAGGTACAGGAGGGCAGGGAAGGGCAGAGATTGGAGCGAGGCCAGGTCTGGATTGCGCCCGGCGACCAGCACATGACGGTGGCTCGCAAGGGGTCGGAGTTCGTGCTGGGTCTCAACCATGACCCGCAGGAGAATTCCTGCCGTCCGGCGGTGGATGTGCTGTTCCGCTCGGTGGCGCAAAGCTACGGCGCGAATGTGCTGGCGGTGGTGCTGACCGGCATGGGGGCGGATGGCACTCGCGGGTCGGCGGTCATACGGGAGGCGGGCGGGGAGGTAATTGTCCAGGACGAAGCGTCCTCGGTGGTTTGGGGCATGCCCGGAAATGTTGTGGCCGCCCGCCTGACCGATCGCATATATCCCCTGAACGGCATGGGGCCGGAAATTGTGCGCAGGGTATCGGTGCGGAGGGCCATCGGCAGCTCTGCCTGCCCGTGAGGACTCGAGAAATCTACTAAACCGTCTTACTAAGTTATTCCTGGCTCAGTCATGCCTGGAACTTTAGCTGGCGAAAGATGAAACGATGCCCATAGAAATCGCGAATGCGAAGCCTGCGGTAAGTCTGGAGTCAAACCCGGACGATCCGGCGTACCTGAAAATCCGCGATCTGATTTACGGGATCTCGGGAATCTATCATTCCGCGGAAAAGCTTTATTTGCTGATCTCGCGTTGCGCGCGCCGGATGAGCGTGCTCGGTGCGGCCAGCGCGGCGGAATATTTGGAACACCTTACTACGCGGGGAAACCGCGCAACGGAGTTGCGCCTGCTGCTCAACGAAATCACCATCGGCGAAACCTACATGTTCCGCCACCCCGCCCAGTTGGATGCGATGCGCAATGTGATTCTTCCCCAAATCCTGCAGCTCAAGGATGCCATCGGTCTCAAACGTCTGCGCTTCTGGTGCGCCGGCTGCTCGACCGGAGAGGAGCCGCACACGCTGGCCATGTTTCTACTCGAAGAAAGAGAGAAGCTGCTGGCCGGTTGGACCTGGGACATTCTGGCCAGCGACTTGAACGATAACTCGCTCCAAATCGCACGCGACGGAATATACGGGGAGTATGCCCTGCGCAACACAAGCGCCCCATTGCGCAGGAAATACTTCAAAGATGTTGGGGACAAGAAACTTCAAGCCAACGATCTGCTCAAGGCGCAGATGCGCTTTGATCGCATCAACCTCAGTGACGACAGCAAGATGGTATTTCAGAAAGGTCTCGACGTCATTTTCTGCTGCAATGTGCTCATCTACTTCGACCTGGCCTCGAAGCGCCGTGTCGTGCATCATTTCCATGCCAACCTCTTGCCAGGTGGCTACCTTTTCCTGGGACATGCCGAATCTTTGTTCCAGGTGGATGATTCGTTTCGGCTGATCCATTTCCCGGGGACCACGGCGTACTTGAAACCGACAGCCGCACAAGGTGGAGGCAAGAAATGAACGCCCAACTGCACTCACAGCTGCAAACACAAATCAGGAAGCTGGACTCGATTTCGACCGCTCCCGCAATCCTGAAGCCGCTTCTCGATATGTTGCACTTGCCCTCCGATGACATCAGAGTCGAAAAAGTGGTGGAGCTGGTTTCTTACGATGGGGCGATCGCCGCGCAATGTCTCCGCCTGGCAAATTCTCCTCTCTTCGGAAGGGGCAAGACTGAAACCGTACGCTCCGCGGTCATGGCTCTCGGCTTGGAGAGAGTACGCTCGATGCTGCTCGGGTTGTGCATCAATCGGGTCATCCCGCAGGATAAGTGGGTGATCGAACCGGATGCGTTTTGGCGGCACTCGCTCGGCTGCGCATTGGTTACGCAGAGAATGGCGCAGAAAATCGAGTACCCGGAGCCCGAAACAGCGTACCTGGCTGGACTGCTGCACGACCTTGGATTTCTGGTGAACTCTGTCCTTTATACCCAGGAGTTTCGAGAATGTCTCCGACGCGCCTCTGAGGAGCACGCACCCCTCCATGTCATCGAAGAGCAGGTTCTCGGCTTTAGTCATTGCGAGACCGGGCAAATGCTGTGCGAGCATTGGGGCCTGTCAAAGAGCTTAGCGAACGCTGCCGGCTGTCATCACGATGTAAACCTTCTCCCGACAGCTGGACCGCTGGCCTGCCTGGTCCACCTGAGTGATCTCCTGTGCCGGATGCGCTATCTGGGCTACGGCTATGAAGAGATTATGGGGGTTGATCTCGGTGGAGATGCGGCGTGGCAGGCCCTGATTGGCACCTATCCTGCGCTCGAAAAAATGGACCTCGTCCGCTTCACGCTAGACATCGACGGAGCTATGGACCAGATCGTGGCCACGGTCGATTCGGTTTTTGGCGCCAAAAGGATTGCCGCTCCTGCCACAACCTGACTAGAGAGAGTTCCTTGGTGCGGTGAAGGGTTGAAGTGGCAATAAAAAACGTCCTGAGCGTTGAGCCCAGGACGCTTCGGCAGCCCTCCCCCAGAACTGCCAAACCACGTGCCCATCCTAGGTCTGGTTGGGCCCGCTGTAAATGTCACTTCCGTAATACAAAGCTTGCAAATAAGTACTGCGGGGTAATGGGCGGAGGTAACGTTACTTCGCAAATTTAATAGATGCTATGTCTGCCGCACAGCAGGAGCGCAACCTATGAGATTTCCGTGGGCTTGGCGCTTGGCGGTGATTTAGCGGAGTCTAACTGAGCTGAGCTTTTTCATCACTTTCAGCCGGGCCATGCATCACAGACTTCCAACACGCCCTACGCGACAATGGCTGAACTGATTAGGGCAGTGAGCAGCGTTCTTTGACAACTGTAGGTCCTTACTTCGAAATACTTTCCGTATAGGTCCTTCCGGCTCAAATTGTGGAGTGTCTTAACCGCAAAACTCCACGATTCCAAACAACCGGGGTGGTACCCCGTACTAACTTGGTTAACACGCTCCGAATGACGGGCAAGAACAGAGCACTGCTTGCGAAATTCGCTGAGTTCACTTTCGAAGAACTCTCCGACCAACTTCTACAATACCGTCCGACCAGCCTTCCTGCTCCACGTATTTGAAGCTACACAAAGGTTCAACGAGCAGCTGATACCTTTGTTTGACCGAGCAAAGCCATACATGCACAGGAGTAACTAACCGTTTTACCTAAGGTCATGCTGCAATCAACCATGTGGAGAACAATTCGTTCTCCCAGATTTCAGGCCAGATTTACTTAACATAGGCGGCCGTTAAAACGACATGTAATGGCAGTCTGATGGGAAGTAGTCTGGCAGAGAATCCCCCACTCTTGAGTGGATCAAATGGAACAAGGAGAAAACTCGATGAAATTACTTCTACTCGCAATTTCGGTTTTTCTGTTGCTCGGAGCCGCTTGGGGCCAGACGCTAAGCGAGGGCAGTGTGGTCGCGCTGCAGGTAGAACCGAACCCGCTGAACGGTACGTTTGTTTATGATTTTGAGATTTGTTGTGGAATTCCGCAGGGTCAGGGCGGGTTTCTCGGGAACGGTTATTCCTATGTCGAGAATACCTTCTCCCTTTTCTACAAGTATCCGGGACAGGTCAACGGCTTTTCGTTGTCTGCCAACATCGACACATGGGACACTCCTCAGGTAGTCAGCAAAAACTGCAACGTGCAGAGCGGCACTTTGAATAACGCAACGATCACGCAGGGTACGAAAGTGATAGGCACCGGAATGGTGGCAGAGTATTCCCAATTATTCTGCCAGCGGGACGGAGTTTACTGGGTGGGGCCGGGCGGTTTGAGCGTCCACGCACAATAACAAACGAGTAGAACGGGAATCTAGTCTGAATCAGGGAAAGCCGGGTCTGGCCGCCCGGTAACCCTTTTCCATGAGGGCTCGCGGCTCATGGTAGCGTGCCCAGACCGCGTGGCACTGTCTTTACTCTGGTCTTTAGTCTTGAGTCTATTCTTTACCTTTATTCTTTACCTTCAGTCTTCACCTGCATGGCTCTGGGTTACTTCTTCTCCCAGGTTTGTCCGCCGTCCGCGCTGCTCCAGGTTTCGTTGTTATTGGTGAAAACTACGATCTCCGCCGGCCCGCGCACGTTGTCGCGAATATCGATACGAGTTACGTCAGAGCTAAGTGCCAGGGTTGTGACGGAAGGTTGCACATGCACCCAAGTTAGGCCGTTGTCGCTAGAGTGGAAGAGCGCGCCCGCCTGCCCGCCGGTCCATATATCGGCGTCGTGACTTGCGTAGCACAGCAACGGACGATCGGCGCGCAAGGCATTTTGCCAGCTTTGGCCACTGTCCAGCGACCGCTGCAGGATACCCGCCGTGATCGCCCACGTGACATTGTGAGCCAAAGTCTGGTTCGAGGAGGGTGCCAGTTTCATGGAGGACATCACATTCCTGCCCTGCACCCTGGTTGCGGCAACAGGTGCCTCGGTTTTCTGCGGCCCAACTACTTCCGCTTGCAACGCCGGCTTTGCCTTTTCAATCGCTGGCGCGTCGCTCCGCGGCATCGGGCTGCTTAAGCTGGAGGATTCGGTTTCTATTGCGACGGAAGCTCCAGAAGCCTCTACGGTTTCACTCACGCCTCGACTGATTGACGCATTGCTATCGAACGCTCGCGCGCTCGCTGATGGAGTTGCCGGCAGCATGTCTGCCTGGGCTGAACCGTTCTTGTTTTCGGCAAGGAGCATTCCGGACTGCCCTTGAAGCGGCGGCGCAGAGTGTCCAGTCCTGAGTTTCTTGGACATCGGCAATCCCGGCTTCAGTCGTGCTTCGTCAGTCTTAGCGGTCTTAGCCAAGACTGTTGGTTGTTCCATCGGCGACGGTGCGATTGGCGACGATGCGTTCTGTGGGCCGGCAGCCAGCTGCGCAGCAGGCGCGCCCTGCCGGTTTGAGGAAGGCAACATCGACTGATTCAGCTTTCCTGGATGCAACAGAAGTACCGAGGCAGCCACCGCAATTCCCGCTGCCAGCGCGGCCCAGCGCAAACTTGGCCAGGCGAATTTGGGGGAGCTCAGCCAGCTCCACTGAGACTTCACCAGAATCGCGGTCGCTCGAACCGTTTCAGTGCCGGCCGCCGTGGGAACGGCCACCACACCCGCGTCGGGAAGCGCCAGGGCGACCATCTCGCGACAGTCTCCGCAGAGCGCCAAGTGCTGGAGCAGGTTGTCGCGCTCGGTTGCCGAAAGCGCCTGCTCGGCAAAGGCCGCGAGCAGATCCGCATCCGGATGCGCTGGCTCGGACTGGGTTCGGCCCGGCAGAGCTTGCTCCGGTCGAGCAGCCCGCAGGCGGTCATACACGATTTTGGGTACTTCAGTCATCACTAGTTTCCGCAGGTCATGCTTCCGTCAGTCTGGCTCAGTCAATCTGGCTCCGTCAATCTGGCTCCGTCAATCAGTGTTTCCGTCTCCAGCGTCTTGTGCCGGGACCTTTCTACTATCAGGGAACGTATTCGCCCCGGAATCTTGCATCAGACGCGAGCGCAAGTTCAACCGAATGTCACGCACGTCGGTTTCCAGCGCTTCGGCGGCCTGGGCGTGGCTCATGCCCTGCATTCGCAACCCCGCCAGAATACGCTTCCGGAGCCCCGCTGAGAGGCGATCAAGGCGCCGGCTGACGCTCGATTCGTGCAGTCCCAGCGTGCGGGCAATGTCGGCCAGCGTCCGCCCATCAAGATAGTAGGACGCCAGCGTGAACCGGTCCTCCGACGAAAGTTCCGCCAGGGCCTCATCGGTTACCGCTTCCAGCCGCTGGTCTGAGGCGCACGCCGGTTCCGGAACCGCCGCCGCAAACTGTACACCTTCTTCTGTCTGCTCTTCCAGACTGACCGTGCGTTTCTGCTTGCGATAGCGGTTAATGAACTCCTGCGCCATGACCGTGCGCAACCAGCCTTCGAGCGAACCGCGGCCGGTGTAGGACACGAGCTTCGAACTGCGTATTCCGTTGCGTGCGTTCATACCATACAAATCCGCGAATAGTGAATCGGCCAACTCCGCGGCGTGTGCGGCGTCGCGCGTAATGTGCAGCGCCATGCTGTGCAGCTTGTGCCGGTAGCGGTCGATAAAGTCCTGCCACGCGCGATCGTTTCCCGCAGCACATGCACGCGCAAGCGCCAGTTCTTCCAGGCGCAGCCCAGCGCAGAAGTCGGTTTTCTTCTCTGCCGAAGTGACAGGCGAAGCGTGGGCCGAATTGTCGGGAAGATATTTGCGGAGAATTTCATCGAGGATGGCCGCGAACTGCTCCGCGCTCATTCCATAGGCCGCAGCCCCGCTGCGCACGTAAAGAGCCGCCGCAACGTCTGCTCCCCCGCCGGATTGGACGGACTTTGGCATGTCTTACTTGGAAGTGTCCCAGATGATGCTAGCAATTTTTTAGACGCAAGGCGGAAGAAATCGTACGTTCTTCGATCAGCGAGCAGAAAAGACACTCCTTGGAAGACTCGCGAATTGAGTTCCCCGGCACGCTCTACCTTCGGTGTGCCGGGGCGTGCCGGGGTGGCGGCGCACGCAGAGGATCTCGCGCGCGGGTGGATTAGTGTCTTCACTGCGAGGAGGCCAATTATGCGGCTGGTCATCGTGGTTACCGGGATCGTTTTGTTAGTTGTGGCGGCGGTTGGGGTTCCATGCCTGCTGCAGGCTGGCGAAACGGCGCCGACGCCTGGTTACTCTCTCCTTAGCCCGATTCGCAGCGGGAACCTCACGGTTTATCCCGTTGTCGCCAGTAAGTCGTATGACACGGTGGAGTTTCTCACCCTCGATGAAGGCCTGCGCAGCGGCGACGTGGTTGTGACGGAAGCTGGCCAGGCGCGTGGCCTCATCCGTCATCGCCCCGGCGAGCCGTCAGTCATTCATCCCATGCGCGACGCGGAGGTTAACCGGCTAGTCCTGGTCAATAACTCAAAACGACCCTTGTTACTCCTCGCCGGGGAGATAGTCACTGGCGGCAAGCAGGACCGTGTCATCGGAAAAGACCGGATCGTGCCCGCTGAGAGCGATCCGGTCGACCTGAGTGTATTCTGCGTCGAGCCTGGACGATGGGTGGCTGCGAACGGCAAGCCCGATTTCAGCAGCGGGCGGAACAGTCTCAATACTCTCGCCTCTCTCGGCGTGCGCGGAAGTGCGATGGCTGCCAAGAATCAGCAGCAGGTCTGGGACAACGTACACAAATCCAAGCAAGCGATGGAGGCGGTTGTTGCCGCACCGGCTGCTGCGGAGGTGGATTCGACCACCTCTTATGCTCGAGTGATGGATAACAAAGAAGTGCAGCAGAAGGTCGATGCCGTAGCCGAGCCCGTGCAACGCAACTACGAGAGCGTCATTCGCCAACTGCGCGACAAGAACGCGGTGGGCGTCGTTGTCGCCGTGAACGGAGAGATTGTTTGGGCCGATATTTTTGCGAGCACTCAGTTGCTGCAAAAGTACTGGCCGAAACTTGTGCGCTCCTATGCTACCGAGGCGGTGGTGACGCGCGCCAAGGGTGGCGAAGCGAACATTAAAGACGCGGAGAAATTTCTTGACGATTTGCAGGGCCGCCACGAAACGGCCGAGACCGAGCCCGGCATCTATCGTCAGACCGAAATCACGGGTGATGGCTTTAAGGTGTTCGAGTTAAGGTCGCTGCTGCCGAAGACGGGTTTCGCAGTGCATGTGGCCAAGATGGCCGACTGAACGCGCCTCGGCTGATGGCAGCCTTAAAGATGGAAAACGAGGAAAGGCCGGGTGTTCCATCAAAGCTGCGCTGCGTACGCGCAAGAGGCCTTCAATGGACATTCGTTGCACAGCGGCCGAGAACGTTTGCAGAGCTCCTGGCCGTGTTTGCGCAGCAACTGGTGGGCAGCGACGAGCGACTTGCAGTCCTGAGAAAGTTGACCGGATATTGCATTCTTGACTCCACGGTAACTGGCTGAGTAACTCTTCTGTTCTTCTGCGAAGCCCAGCCGCAACAGAACCCGCAGTCCATTCGACTCCAGCCCGAGTACCGGATACTTTCCTGCGAACATTAGAATCTTTTCCGCCCCCGGCTCCCCGATCGTGGGAAATCGTTGCAGCGTTTTCTTCGCCTTCGGCAGCGAATCATCAAGCACGTCCAGCTTGCCTTTCAGCAGGATCTGTACAATTTCGGCACTCTGTCGCAGCCTTTGTGCGCGCAGCTCAGGGGCCATCCCGCCCATCCGTGTGACGGCCAGCAATTTCTCGGGTTTCGCCTTGAGGATATCTTCGGGTCTAAGGCCTACCATTTTGCGGAGTGCCGAAAATGCCGCCGCCCGCTTCTCGTCATCCGCAAGATAGGCGACATTCTCCCAGAGTACTTGTTCAAAAGGATCCGTAACTGGCGGCGGCGCTGGGGCACCATAGAATTTGCTCAGCCGACCAACGACTTGAGTCAGTGTAAGTGCCGCCATGATTCCTCGCGTCAATCCGCCGAGTTCGAATGCGCCAAGCCCTTGAGCGCGACGTCGTTTGCATCGTGTGCCAGGTTGAGCGCGGGCAATTCGTCACGCGTGAACCAGCGAACATCCGCGGCATCGCTTCCCGCTTTGAGATCGCCGCCAACCGGATGACACAGGAAATCAATGAGCACATAGTGATAACGTACTCGTCCCTCATCATCTCGGATCACACGTTCATACACGCCCAGCATCTCACCCGCCTCGATCGCCAATCCTGTTTCTTCGCGAGCTTCGCGCGCCACCGCTTCGCGCAGACATTCACCGCATTCGAGGACGCCGCCGGGCAACGACCACTCGCCCAGGAGCGGCGGTGTTCCACGGCGAATCAGCAGGACGCGTTTTTCCCGGATGATCACCGCGCCTACGCCCACCAGCGGGGATTCTGGGTATTCACGTTTCATGCGACGATTTTCATAGGACAGAAACCGGAACAGTATACGGCCTTGCGCCAACGTTCTGTCGAGTAGGCACACGAAGAACGCCAACTTAGGTGCCGCGAATTGTCAGCCGGAATTACAATAACCACCATGTCGCTCGACGAATACAAACGGAAGCGGCGCTTTGAGGAAACGCCCGAGCCTCCGCCCAAACTCGAAAAACAATCGCGGCATCGATTTGTCATCCAGCGCCACGCCGCGACGCGGCTGCATTACGATTTCCGGCTGGAGATGGAAGGTGTGCTCAAGTCGTGGGCCGTCCCTAAAGGCCCGTCGCTGGACCCCGCCGATAAGCGTCTGGCGATGCAGGTTGAGGATCATCCTGTGTCGTATTTCGATTTTGAGGGCACTATCCCAAAAGGCAACTACGGTGGCGGTACGGTGATGGTTTGGGACGAAGGCACATGGGAGCCGTTGTCGCCGATGCCGGTGAACGGTCAGTACATGCCGGGGACCGAAAAGGAAGCCGCGGCCATGCTGGCGAAAGGCGACCTGAAGTTTCGTCTACAAGGGAAGCGGCTCAAGGGCGATTTCGCGCTGGTGCACATCAAGGGCCGCAGCGGGAGCAAGGGAAACGAGTGGCTCCTGATTAAGAAGAAAGACGATCACGTGGTTGCGGGATTCGACATCGATAAAGATGCGTACGACACCTCGGTCCTCACTGGTCGCACCATGGCGCAGATCGCGGGTGATGAGGGCTCCGCGGAATGGAAAAGTAGTCGTCCGGCATCACGCGGGAAAGTGAAGGCCGCGTGGCTGGCGGATGCCATTGCCCGTGCCGATTCTAAGCGAAAAGCTTTAACCGTAGAGGACGCTGAGGGCGCGGAGAAAAAAAAAAGTAAAAGCCCAAGACAGGCTGCGCCAAATTTAGCTCACCCGAAGGCCTTGTCCAGCGACATCGCGGTCAGCGATGCTGCGCCCAAATCTAAAGGCAAAAAGCGCTCTGGGAACTCTGCGTCCTCTGCGGTTAAAGCTCTCCCCGGCGCGGAGCAGAGGCCCATGCCAACGGTCATCCATCCGATGCTGGCCACGATTACCGCCAAGGCTTTCGATAATCCTGACTGGCTGTTTGAAATTAAATGGGACGGTTACCGCGCCGTAGCTTTCATCGAAGACGGGCGCGTGCGTCTTGCGTCGCGCAGCCAGAATGACCTTACCGCACAGTTTCCCGAACTTGGCAGCCTGCCACAATTCGTAAAAGCTGAGCGCGCCATTCTTGACGGGGAGATCGTCGCGCTTGATGACGAGGGCCGGCCTTCGTTCAGCCTGATGCAGCAGCGCACTGGGTTCCAGCCGGGAAAGCGGCGTCTGGCGCGGCGCGAAGGTGTGCCTGTCATCTACTATGCGTTTGATCTTCTCTACCTCGATGGCTTCGATTTGCGGCGGGTTGCGCTGGAGCAGCGCAAGCAGTTACTGCAAGAGCGGATTGTTGCTGGTGCGGCTGGCGAGAGGGGTGTGATTCATTTTTCCGATCACTATTTCGAAAAGGGTCTCGATCTTTTTGCGGCGGCCAAGCAGCGCGGACTGGAAGGGATCGTCGCCAAGAAGCGTGGCAGCGCTTACCAGGAAAAACGGTCTTCCGATTGGCTCAAGATTAAGATTACGCAGCG
>Ga0181536_10000541_pt1 | contig 45925 bp, 44 predicted proteins | sample PEATcosm2014_Bin_41_FD_121105 | JGI IMG/M metagenome (GOLD analysis project Ga0181536, IMG submission 121105) | Peatland microbial communities from MTU Mesocosm Facility, Houghton, MI, USA - PEATcosm2014_Bin17_60_metaG | ecosystem: Environmental > Terrestrial > Soil > Wetlands > Peat | place...
CTCTACCTTGCCGTTGGCCAAGCACTCGACAACCTGGTCCGGGAAATCGGTCTCGAAGTGGCGGCCTGAGGTTCCATGAAGGTAACGAGAACATAATTCTCGTTTCAAGGCCTCTTTCATGCTTGCGCCACGAAACCCGCGTTATGCTGGCGGAGTGAAGCCGGCGGATCTTAGATGGGGCGAAATCGAAGCCTCGCTGTGGCAGTGCGGGTACGCCAAGCTGCCGCCCTTGCTGACGGCTGCCGCATGCGCGGCGCTTATCGCGTTATACCCGCGGCGCGAACCGTTTCGCAGCCGCATCGAGATGGCCCGCTATCATTTCGGCGTGGGCGAGCATCAATACTTCGATTACCCTCTGCCGGAGATCGTGCGGGAGTTGCGCGAGCGCTCCTATCCGCCGCTGGCCGCCATCGTCAATCGCTGGGGGGACGCGCTGGGCGACGAAATCCGGTTCCCGGCCGGGCTGGCGCAGTTCACCGCGCAGTGCCAGGCCGCCGGACAACGTAAGGCCACGCCCTCCTGCTGCACTACCAAGCGGGCGGCTACAACTGCCTGCATTAGGACCTTTATGGCGACCTGGCGTTCCCGCTGCAGCCCGTCTGCTTCCTGAGCGAGCCCGGCGCCGACTACACCGGCGGCGATTTCCCGCTCGTCGAACAACGGCCGCGGGCGCAATCCATCGGCTACGCCATCCATGCCCGGCGCGGCGAGGCGGTGGTCTTCACCGCCCGCTACCGGCCAGTGAGAGGCGCGCGTGGATTCTATCGCGCCAATATCAAGCATGGCGTGGGCCCGCTCGAATCGGGCGAGCGCTAGATCTGCGCGCGCCTCTACCGCCTGGCAGCATCGAGCCCGTACCTCCTGACCGGCTTCCTCAAGTGTGCGTCCTGCGGTGCAAATCTGGTTATCGTGACAGGTCGAGGCAAGGGGGCATCCCAGCTATGGGTGCCCGCAGAACTTCTATCCTGGGGCATGCGCCAATCAACTCAAGGAACGTGCCGACTGGCTCGAAGATCGCCTGTTCTCGGAACTTCAACGGGCCATCATTCAGCCCGATGCCGTCGATTACGCCCTCCAGGAATTTGAACGCCAGCTTGCCGCATCGCTGTCTGAGTTGTCGAACCAGACGAGCCACATGCGCCAGCGATCTGAGCAGATTCAACAGGAACTCCGGAACCTGGTTGGCACCGTGGCTTCCTGCGGGCACTCGCCGGCGCTGATCGAGGCTATCAACGAGCGGGAGCAAGAGTTGCAAGCAATCGCCCGCCGCCCGCTCACCAGCGAACCGGATTCCGTTTCGAGTCAGGTCACCAGGGTGCGCCACTTCGTAACGGAACGGCTGGGCGACATTCGCCAACTGCTGTACGCAGACGTTGGCCGGGCCGAGGCGGAATTGGCGAAGCACGTCTCCGGGGATTCAGATGCAGCCGCAGCGGTCAGGCAGAAAAAGGCCACTACATCGCGGCGGGCGAATGGAATTTGCTGGGGGGATTCCCGGAAGCTCCTGTGTTGTGCCCAACCGAAATGCGCGTTCGGATGGTTGCGGGGGATTGCAACGCTCCGAACGTACTCAGGTTGCCGTTCAGGGTGGTGTTGGCGGCAATCGCCTGATAGATCACGCCTTGCTTCGGTCTGAGTTGAAGTCGCCGCACGCCGTCGTCACTGTGACCGCATAAGCATCGTCATGACCACCGCCAGCCACGGAACATCCGCAGAAAGCCCGCAGCGCCCTTCAGTTCCGTCTGAATGCTCACAGGAGACCCACAGCACTCCGGCAACGGTCGGACCGTGTCACGCTGCCGTTGGCGCAACTTGGCTGCTACCAACTTTCGGCTTGCTTTGAGAATACAGGGTTCAGGGAGTCTACTATGAAGAGATAGCCGTTAATGGGGCGTGCAGCAACGAGATCGAAGATGGCAACGTTCCTTCCTTGGCCCAACTTGCTTCCGTACACAATTCCGTCAAATCCTCCAAATCGGAACGCTTCAGCAAGCACCTGCGTAGCGGCATAATCAGCAACATCATCGGCACGGGCCACGGGTTCCGAAAACGCACGGTTGATGTCGCCCCAGACCTGTTCTTCCCGCCTGCCGGGAAGCGGTTCCCCTCCAAAAAATAGGTACTGCGCCGAATCTGCCGAACAGTCCACCACGGTCAAGTCTCGCAGCACTTCAAACGAAGCCACCGACACGTACGATCCTATCCACGGGCGAACTTCAGCCATTGCTGTGTCGTGGTCCGTAGAAAGGTAGAGGCAGGGAATTCCTTTGGCGTTCACTCGCCCCTCGGTCGCCCGATCAGGTCTAGGGACCATCCGTTCACGATCCGCCGGGATCGCTACTTCGACAGAATCAACCTCCACGCCCTTTTCATCTCGGATCGGTTGAGTACACCAGCCATTAGTAAGCTGTGATCTATAAAGCACACTTCCTTTATTGATGGCCTCTTTTCGCCTCTCGCTTGTCTCCAACACTGCTTCGAGAAAACTTTTACTCTTGGCGTCCAGAATGTGCCTAGCCTTGCACTTCACGAAACGAGCGAAGATTCGGTAGTCCTTCCACGATTCAAATTCAGCCATATTCAAGCAGCCTTATCCGAAGCGAAGCCCAAACAGTCACGGTGAGCACTTAGCCGCCGATTGGTCGTCGACTTCACACTGAATCGGCTTAGAATCGTATTTCAGTATGACCCGATATTGACCGGCTCCGAGTTTTGTCACCGACTCAGGGTTGTAAGCCCCCATTAGAGAATCCTTATAGTCAGAATGAAGGCTGAAAAAGTGGTGCTTTGCAGTAATGAAGGCGTCAAACATTTCATCTACTGCGGTACCCGCCGGAAATGAGATCAGTTCACCTGCGCATCTCTGACCCGCTTTACGCACGATGCACTTGGCGGCAGGCCCATAGGTCACGGACCTGTAGACCACTGGCAGTTCCACTTCATACCACTCAGGCATCACCTTGATGAAGTAATCCTTGCTACCGATGTTCGTTCCAGGATGCAGACGCAGAATCGCTTCCCTAGCAGCCTGTAATATCGACTGCTTGTCTGCGTCACTAATAATCTTCTGTGGCACTGGTTCCCCTGGTTTTCGCTCCCGCATGTCAAGAATAAACTCTCCTTGGCCCCAGACATTCATCGTCTTAGCGTCTTGCGGAGACTTCTGGGCATGCTGTGGGTAATCCTGTCCAGTTTGTAGAACTGAATTTGGGACCCAGGCAGCCTTTCCGTGATAATCGCCTGATAGGATTCTTATTCTACGGTAAAAGGAAAAATCAAACAGGTCTTTCGGAAAGAAGTCTCTTGAATCGGAATCCGAAGCCGCTGTCGAATCCAAAACGAGACAGGTCGTTCCTTTCGGCAGTGACAGTGCTTTCTCTCTGGCAATCATGTCTTGCACGCCGGTTTCGTCTTTGATCTTTAGCGCCTTTTCGAGTTCTGCTTTGTCCTGAAGTTCCGTGACTCCAAACACTTCGTCCTTTGCAACTATGCAGTGTGTACCCGCTGAAACTTGTTGCCATCGAACAACTGCCTTTACAGCACTTACAGCAAACACTATCAGCCCGAACAATACTGCCAACGGAATAATCCACTCGATGGCCTTCCATCCGTTTTCCAGAACAGTGGCAATCCGGTTCAGGTCTGTCGAAATCTTCTCGAAGACTTGCCTGAACTCCCTTTCAGTTTCATTCATTAGACCTCCAATGGATGCCGGTTCTGCTCTTCACGGCCCTCAGTGCCAGCGACGTGCCTGGACCGCTCCGAGTCAAGTACGTCGTCCGTTTTCCAGCGAGTCCAAACGACAGAACAACGAGAACAAGACCTGAACACGCCAAATTCGCTTCCAATGCGGATTGTACACCCCGGCGCAACCGAAGCCAAGCGCTTCGTAACACACCACTTGAACGGCGAAGGAGCGGGGGCACGTCTGGCTCAGCCATTTCGCTCTATTCAATGATGAAGGATTTAAGGCCGCTTGACAGATGTACGCAAACAGTGTACGATAATAGTATGCGCTGCGCCCTTTACTGCCGTGTTTCAACGACCGATCAACACTGCGATTTGCAGTTGCGGGAGCTTCGGCAGTACATCGCTGCTCGTGATTGGAAGAACTGCGGCGAGTACATCGACACCGGTTTCTCGGGTGCCAAGTCCAGTCGCCCTGCTCTTGATCGTCTGATGGCTGACGCCGCCAAACGGAAGTTCGACTGCGTAGCGGTGTGGAAACTCGACCGGTTTGGCAGATCGGTGCTGAACCTGAGTCAGCAGTTGGCGACACTGACGAGCTACGGCGTGCGGTTCGTCGCTACGACTCAGGGGTTGGATACGGACCAATCGAATCCGACTGCTGCGCTTCTGCTGCACATCTTGTCTGCGGTTGCCGAATTCGAGCGCTCGATGATCCGTGAGAGAACTTTGTCGGGCATAAGAGCGGCCCAAGCTGCCGGGAAAGTTGTCGGACGGCCCAAAAGAGTTTTTCGCCGGGATGAAGTTGTGCGCCTCCGTGATGAAAAAGGGTTGTCGTGGCGGGCCATCGGCAAGAAGCTCGAAATTCCGGCGATGACGGCCTTGGACAGCTACCGGAGCGGCTGTACGGAAACTGTTTCCACTGGCACGCCGGAATCCAGCGGCAAACGCAAGCGCAAAACGGTGGCCGCATAGCTGTACGAAGAGCACGGTTTTTCGGACAGTTCCGATGGCGATCAAAACCAAACCAACGACGCCCCAACACGCACGCCACCGACACCATTTTCTCGACCGATAAAAACGGATTGGGCATCGGGTACTCGATTTGCGGAATATAATCGTTCAATCTCGTGGCCAAGAGAGATCCTGCTTGAAAGTCGATGGCGTTGGATCGGAGTCTGTTTCTAGGACAGGATCACCGCCTGTTCCGTTGATGCGGTCCCCCCAGGCTTCCAGCCGTGGTTCCGATCACGACGGCCAACCCGCCAGATGTCCCACACGAGCGCACAGGAAGCCCACCCTTCGCTCGAAGCCTGTCCGGTAGACCTCTGGGACCTTCGGTGACGGCGGCACGCACAGCGCCGCAAATATCGCCGATCCCTCCGACTGGCGAAATCGCCACTTCAGGGAACCGGGCTGAAAAATCGCCTCGGCGCTAAATACCTTCGGCGAAGAACATATGCCGAAGACACAACCGACAATCACCCGACTCCAGGCCGTTCCCGTGACGATGGAAGCCCTGATGCAGCGCCCGATGGCCGAAATCCAAAATTACGAATCGGAAGTCCTGCCCCTATTACGTTTGTGGGGCGAGTATGAACATGGCTTCCTCCAGGCGCTCAAACAAGTGCCCGGAACTTTCTACGGCGTGGCAAATTTCAATTTGAAAGGCGTGGAACCGGATTGGTGCCACCAGCGGCTCAACCTGTTCGACATGAAGATCGCTCGTCTTCTCCTCGGGAAGAACTGGTGTAGGAAGCCAGCATTAGACCGGCCCAAATGGATTGCGGTGCCGGAACAGGCGACGTACCTGCACTACAACATGCTGTGGGATGTACCGGTCCAGCACCAGGAGCGTTTCTTCCTTGACGCACCTGTCATTTGGCGTCAGGTCGTGCCTTCCGGCCAGTTTGACCTTCAGGTGATCGGTGAGGAAGCCGGGGAAGCTGCCGCCGTTCGCCGGTACAGCGGAAAAACCTTTCACCCACGCTGGACAATCGACAACACGATCACAAGTGGAGGGCTTCGGCGTTAACAGTAGCGCAGGATTTTGAAATAGCGGTTCCGGGCGGTACTGAGTAGCAATCGCTTGTAAGGAGACCCCGGAGCCAATTTGGAAAGGACCAACGGCGACTACAGAGCCGCCGTATTAGTATCACTTTGCCTAAATCTCAGGAGACTAGAAACATGAACTTCATCGAATGGACCAAACAACACGAACCCGAAGGGCCGACGCTTGCGGCGGCAGATCCAAGAACCATCAAGACCAGAAGAGACCGTGACCGACTCATCAGAATAGAAACGATGCTTCAAGACCTCATCCACATGAACCAAATCAGCGACAGGAGAAACCAACCATGCCAATGAAGACCGACCTTGACCACTTCCTACAGTTACGGCTCCCGAAAGAAACCGTTGCCGACATTGATGACGTGATCGCCACGGCCTCTCAACTTGGCGGATTCAACAGGTGCCGGTTCATCCGCTATGCCGTGCGGTACGCTCTGGACTCGATTTGCCGAGACCGGACAGGAGACGGGCCAAAAACGAAGCACCATATCGAGTTTGAGTACGAATCTCATTTCGAAACCGATCCCGAGGTAGCCAACCTGCATCTGTGGTTGACACACAAAGTCTTCGCAAGGATGGATGCTGCAATGAAGTTCCTGTCACTCTACACGAGACAAGACTTTGCAGCCCTCGCAATCCTGAACCTCTTAAGTGACGTTGAACACGATACCGGCGTGGCCGTGCTTGCCAATGTAGAAAACGAGGGCCGATCCTGAATACAACACGGGACCAGTCCCTCAAGTGCCTCTAACCTTGCCGCCTTACTCGCCTTCCCCTCTGCCTTCCCCTCTGCCTTCAATCTGCACCCGGATACATTCCTGAGTTCCCTGAATTACATCCTGGTTGATCTCCGCTTGGCCGTCGTCCGATTCGAGGTCGTCAACCTTCTTCCGTAACTGTTTCTCGATGTGCGTGTTCATGTCCTTTCTGACCGACCTAGACTCCTCTCTGGTAAGCCGCATGTCGCTCGATTCGCAGCATTCATTGTGCCGTTCAAGGCAAGTTTCAACAACATCCATCAATTCCTGCTTATGGCACTCCACGGCTTCTTCCTGTTCGGCGGTAAATGGGTCGGGCGGCTTGGGCAAGAAGCCGAACAGCGGTTTCTTGTTTCGCTCATCGTTTTCTCGGTAGCGTCGTCGGGCGCTTTCAGGATAGTCTGGCTCAGCGGCTTTGCGTTCCAGCCGATAAATCTCTTTCGCTGCTTCAACGGCGGCGCTATGTTTCTTGGCTGGCTTGTCCTCAATATCTTCTTCCCTAACACAAATACGGGCAACACGGAGAACGCTGGTCATGCTCCGTCCCTCTACTCGGCAAGCGTCGGGCAGAGTTACCCGCAGCACCTTCGCCTGAAGCCGCAAGCGCTCGGATGAATCTTTTGGTTTGCTCATTTGATTTCTCCAAGTGGAGCGCAGATGGCACCTTGCCAACACGCTCCACACAAGTTATGTATGTTCGACAAGAGAACATATGCCGACAAAAGGGAGCGGCAAGCTCGGCCCGTTGCAGAGGAACTGATGCCTGCGTGGTTTGCCTGTAATCGTCGTACCAGACCGTCGCCGACCTCCAGTGCTCCGAAGGATATCGGCGGTTGCCATCTCAAACCGATGATATCCGACCGGACAGCACTTCAGGAATATCACAGCGTGTGTCGGCATCGCCCTGAAAACCGGTGGTGCGTGTGCGTCGTCGGAGGGATGCGAGACCGCTGTGTGCGAAGGATTCGAAACTTGACTTCGACAGTGAAATCTGGCTTAACCATCCTTTACTTTAGCGTTTTACAAACCGGGCGGGCGTATTGTTCGGGAAGGGACTCCTAGCCCAAACAAAATTGGCGTATGCGCCATTTTCCGGCGCACAACGGCCCGGATACTTCAAATAGTAACCAGTAGTTCTGTGTGGTTTCTCACTGACAAAGCCGAGACAATCGGAGTATAATACCTTACATCCGGAGGGAACAACACATGGGTGACACTGGGTCCATGCCGCCTCAATCCCGTAATAGGGTCATGGCGGGTAGCACTCTGACCGAAAACACTGATTTGGAGTATGACCTCATATCGCTGTGCTATACGGTCGGCGAAGCATTTATCGACGGTCGGTGCTCAGCTAGACCGGATAGCGAACACTCATACCTTGCGGTCACGCCACAAGTCGTGGATTCCTATATCCCTGGTCAAGTCCTCAACGTGGCCGTTGGCAATGAGTTACTTCCTGAACCACCACAGGTCGATGACGGCTTGCAACTGGGCGAATATCGAGTAACACCCGAGTATCGGGTGTGGTTCCTCAAGTTGATTGACTTCGCCCTATCTGACTTTCGAGAAACGGCTGAACGCAACATGCAGCGGTTTCGAGAATGGTCGGACGACGTAGCACGAGAACTTGGACTGAAGGACGCTCCGAGAACTTCGGTGATTCAACTGGTTCAGAAATGTCCCGCAGCGATTAAGGTCGATGAGTATTTGCGACTGGCGAGAGAACAGCATGTGGTGTTTTATGGCACCGAGATCGTTAAGAAGGCTTCCCGAATTAGACGGACACTTGACAACGGCACAATCACAGATAAGGATCTGTCTGTGATGTATCATGGTGGGTATGTCGGGCCAGTCATTCGTGAGGCGTTCGCTGTGGCGCTCGGCGAACTCGTGCCGTGCAGCGCTGAAGATCTGCTTCCACGGAACTGGGTGACGGGCAGGCGTAGACGAGTAACTGAACGAAAATGAAGGAAAGTGCATGAAAGTATAGCTCTGGCACCATTGGGTTGCAAGTCAATCTTGCAGAGAGGCAAGCCCAATGGAACAATCGAATCAGACCGCAACGGCCACCGCAGTAACCAAGGACCGAGCCTATTTCTCGACCCAGATCCGGCTTCGCTGGAACAAGGCGAGAGAGAGCATTCTGGAGGTCGGAGGGTTATTAATCGAGGCTCGACGATCACTAGCCCGAGATGAGTACCAGAAGTTTATCAAGGTTGATCTTCCGTTCAACTACTCGACGCTTCAGAAGCTCAAAGTCCTTGCGGAGAGCGACCGGATCAACGATCCGAAGAACAAAGATCTTCTACCTCACTCTTGGAATACGCTCTACGAGATCGTTCATCTGAGTGACGAGGCGTTCGAGGCTGGTATCGACCGAGGCATCATCCATCCAGACGCAACGTGGAAGGAGATCAAGGCGCTCCGAGACGAGTTCGATCCTGAGCTACAAGCGAAGAGAAGAACCAAAGCAGCGGCGAAACTGTACGGCGGCACGGTGATCCCGCTGCGAACGCATCCGACCCGCCCGCAGACGAAATCGCAGTCGGCATCCACCCCGGCAACCCCAATGCCCGACGCCGCTCTGGTTGCTCCTGAATGCGAGTCGGGGAATTCGAGCGAAGCAGGCACGGCAGAGGCAATCGGCAGTGCCGTTACATCGGCAGCGCCATTGCCCAAGCCAACATCTGAAGCACCGAGTTCTGCCAGCATACCGGTGCTGAACCGAATTGTCGCCTACCTTACCGATAAAGTCACGGACGATCAGCGCAAAGCAGTCTTGGCGGATCTGCGGGCACTGAAGGCCAAGTACTCGTTCATTGATTCCGTCCAGATCACGGTTGTGGACCGTGCGTAATGGCCGTCGCTGCCCGCCAGCCAAACGGACGAAACGGGAGTACGCCCGCCGATCAAGCGGGCCTACCCGTTCGTCAAATTCACCCGGCGTTGAAGGCGTGGTTGGATAACGTCCTCATCCCAATTTTGGTAAGGGAGTACCTGTCAACTGAAGGTGCAACGAGCGATGATGGCTTGGGTGTTATGTTGGATGTTTCGGAGCCGATTCAATGAGTTTGCGTTGCGGTGCCTATGCCCGTTATTCCAGCGACCGTCAGAGTCCCGCATCGATTCAGGACCAACTGCGAAAGTGCCGGGAATTTGCGGAGCGCCAAGGTTGGGAGTTTCTGGAGACGAACGTTTACGTAGACGAAGAACTGTCGGGTGCTGGTGCGGACAGGCCCGGTTACAACAGGTTGCTTGAAGCGACCTCTCGTCAACCGCTGCCATTCGAAGTATTGCTCTTGGACGATACCAGTCGTCTTTCCAGGAATCTCGGCAACACGATGAATCTCGTTGACCGGCTGAAGTTCATCGGAATTCGGGTGGTAGCGGTTTCCCAAGGCATCGACAGTGAGGACGAACAGGCCGATGTAATTCTTACCGTTCACAGTCTAGTCGATTCACTCTACATAAAAGAACTCGCAAAGAAGACGCATCGTGGGCTGGAAGGCCGTGCGCTCCAAGGATTCCATACAGGTGGTCGCTGTTTCGGGTATGACAACGTGCGGGAAGGTTCATCTGTGCGGTTACAGATCAACGATATGGAAGCTGCCATCGTGCGCCGAATTTTCGAGATGGCAGCGGAAGGTGCGTCACTGAGAACAATCGCCAAGACCCTCAACAAAGATCATATTCATTCGCCCCGTCCACGTGCCGGAAAACATTATGCAACGTGGTGCCCGACTGCTGTCAGGGAGATGCTACGGCGTGATTTGTACGCTGGCCGGATAGTTTGGAACCGTTCACGGTTCGTGAAGCAACCGGGCACCAATAAGCGGTTGCGCCGTGAACGCCCGGAAAATGAATGGCGCATTGCCGAGCGGCCAGACCTCCGCATTATTGACGGCGGGCTTTGGACGAGGGTTCAAGCTCGTCTGGAATTCGTAGCAATGACATTCGGCAAAGGAAAGTTTCCTGGCCTGTTGCATCGGTCATCTTCCAGTCCCTACCTGCTGACTGGCTTCTTGAAATGCGGAACGTGCGGGGCGAATCTCGTGGTCGTCACCGGGCGTGGAAAACAAGGACATCCACGATACGGTTGCCCGCAGAACTTCCATCGAGGCGCTTGTCCGAACAAGTTGAAGGAACGTGCTGATTGGATCGAAGACCGGCTGTTGTCGCAGTTGCAAGAGGCGATATTGCAGCCCGAAGCGCTGGACTACGCTCTGTATGAATTCGAACGCCAACTGGCCGCATCGCTCTTAGACCTCACGAACCATGTCGCCCGTATGCGCCAGCGTTCCGGGGAAATCCAACAGGAGCTTGATAACCTCATCGCCACCGCTGCCGCTTGCGGGCATTCACCGGCACTCGTCAAGGCGATCAACGACCGAGAGCAGGAACTCAAAAACATTTCCCGACAACTTCTGAGCACTGAGCCGGAATCGGTTTCCTCGCATGTCGCCCGGATTCGCCAGTTCGTTAGCGACCGATTTGGGAACATCCGTAAAATCCTGAACACCGATGTACTCCGGGCCAAAGGTGAATTGGCGAAGCATATTTCCGAGATTCGGATGGTCCCGCAAGCCGGTGAGAAAAAAGGCCATTACACCGCAGAAGGCGAATGGAACCTGTTGGGTGGCTACGGTGATGGGGAAAAGTGCGTTCGGATGGTTGCGGGGGGTGGATTTGAACCACCGACCTTTGGGTTATGAGCCCAACGAGCTACCAGACTGCTCCACCCCGCATTCATATCCTACCTCAATGCGCCCATCAGGTCAAATTCAGGTGACAATCGGCGCTCGACGCCTGCGCCGGCTTCGCCCGCCGCCAGCCGTGCCGTCCCGCCCGCTCCGGAGCCACTCGCCGGCCATAGTACAATGGTCGTAACGGAGCTACCCAACCCCATGAAGCATCGCATGGCCGTGATCGACCTGTTGATTGCGGCGCTCGCCTTTCCCCTGTGCGCGGCAGACCTCGCGTCCGAACGTCCGCGGATCGGCAAGGTGGATATCTTCAAAACTTCGGATCTCCGCCCAGGCATGCAGGGCACCGCCTGGACCGTATTTACCGGGACCACCCCCGAGCCGGTTCCCGTCGAGATCCTCGGGCTGTGGAAGAATGCCTGGGGCCCCCGGCAAGACGTTATCCTGGCCAAGCTGGGCGGCCAGGCCGTGCGCACCAATGTCGCTGGCGGGATGAGCGGCAGCCCCGTCTACATCGATGGCAAGCTGGTGGGCGCGGTGGCCCTGCGGCTCAGCGTCTTTTCGCCGGACGCGATCTGCGGCATCACGCCGGCCGAGCTGATGCTGGAGATCGAGGATTTCGACCAGTCGCGGCCCGCCGATGCGCGCACGCCCGATAAAGCGGCGGCGCGCAGCCAGGTCGCCGTGCCGGGCGATCTGCTGGCGCAGGCCGTAGCCGCGGGCGCGTTGCCCAATCTGCCGCGGCAGTCGCCCATGATGGTTCCCATTGAAACGCCGCTGATGTTCTCCGGTTTCCACGAGAATGTGCTGCGCGATTTCGGCCCCCTGTTCGAACAGCTTGGCATTACCGCGGTGCAGGGCGGCGGCGCGTCCAGCGCCACCTACACAGCCAAGCCCGCGGCCGGTTGGCAGACTTCGCTGCGTCCCGGCGATCCGGTCGCCGGCGTGTTGGTCTCGGGCGACATGAGCATCACGGGCCTCGGCACCGTGACTTACAACGACGGGCAGCGCGTGCTGGCCTTCGGGCATCCATTCTTCAACCTCGGCCCGGTGGATATGCCGATGAGCGAGGGCGAGGTCGTCATGACGCTGGCCTCGCAGTTTCAGCCCAACAAATTCGCCAATGCAACCGAGATCGTAGGTGCGCTGCATCAGGATCGCCACAGCGGCATCATGGGCGTGCTCGGTGAGGAATCGGCCATGATTCCGGTGACCGTCGAGGTGCGCTCGTTCGGCGAGAACAATGCGGTGCGCAGCCGGAAGGATTCTCGCTTCAACGTCTTCGTGCAGCAGAAGTGGACGCCTTACCTGATGATGCTCACGCTGTTCAACTCGCTTTCGGAGTTGAACGAGTTCAAGGACGAGGCCACCTACCGCCTGACCGCCGACGTGGAGCTCTCTGGCGGCCCGAACCTGTCGCTTTCCACCATGCAGGCGTCCGGCGAGATGCCCATGCCCGCGCCCATGGTGCTGGCCGGATGGTGGGGCGACAAGTTCAACCGCTTGTATATGAACGCCGTCAATTCGCCCAGCGTCAAGCGCGTCTCTGTAACCGTCGACCTGCTGCCCGAGCGCCGTGTGGCCAGCATCGAAAACGCCTGGCTGGCGACTCCCGAGGCGCGCCCCGGCGACGATGTGGCGGTCAAGGTCTTCTTGCGGCCTTACCGCGGCGAAAGCCTCGAGCGCGATTTCACGCTCAAGATACCGGCCGGGCTGGCCAAGGGCGAACACAAAATCGTGCTGAGCGACGCGGACACCATCAACCGCATGCAAACCGTGGCCGGCCTGATGAACCATTACATCGACCTGCCGCAGACTGTCTCGCTCATCAACCAGGAGCGCAGTAACAATAAACTCTATGTTTCGCTCTTGGAAGCCAGTCCCACCGCGTATTACGACGATAAGACCCTGCCCAGCCTGCCTGCCTCGGTGTTGAACGTCATGCAGTCCGGGCGCGGTTCCAACCGCTCGCTGATTACATCGCCCGATAGCGCCTCCGAGCAGATGTCCCTGCCGTTCGACTATGTCATTACCGGCAGCTACACACTGAATATTACGGTGAAATGAAGTAGAAGTCAGGAGTCAGGAGACAGGAGTCAGGAGACAGGAGTCAGAATTCCCTCGGTCAACACTATGCTTAAATCCTACGTTTCCCCGGCGACCCGTCGGACTTCCCCAAAGTCTCGATGTGCGCGTGCTATTCTGACTCCTGTCTTCTGTCTCCTGACTCCTGTCTCCTGTCTCCTGTCTTCTCAGACTCGAACCTGGACCGAAAGCGACTACCTCGATTTCGAGAAAGGCAACCTCAAGAACCTGTCGCTGCGCAGCGACGGGCTGGTGACTCTGGCGCCGCAATTCCAGGAAGTCTACGACACTTCATCGGCGTACCTGTGGGCGCTGGCGCGGGACTCCAAGGGCAACCTGTATGCCGGCGGCGGTCCCGGCGCCAAACTTTACCGCCTTTCGGCCTCCGGCGAGAAGAAGACGCTGGCGGAGTTGGATGGCCTCCAGATTCCCGCGATCGCGATCGACGCGCGCGACCGCGTGTACGTGGCTACGGCGCCCGACGGCAAGATCTACCGGGTCGCGCCCGATGGCAAGCGCGAAGTCTTCTACGATCCGAAAGCGAAGTACATCTGGGCCCTGGCGTTCGACAAAGCGGGTGATCTGTTGGTGGCCACGGGCGATCCGGGCGCCGTCCATCGCGTCACCCCGGACGGTCACGGCAGCGTCTTGTACCAGACCGACGAAACGCACGTGCGGTCGATGGCCGTGGATGCCGCCGGCAACGTCATCCTGGGCACCGATCCCGGCGGGCTGGTCGTGCGGGTGTCTCCCTCGGGCCAAGGCTTCGTACTGTACCAGATGAGCAAGAGCGAAGTCACTGCCGTGGCGGTGGCCACCGATGGTTCGATTTATGCGGCAGCAGTGGGCAGCAAGCAGGGGCCGTCGTCCGCACCGCCGCCCGCACCGCCGCCGTCTCCAGCGGTGCCCGCTGCTCCTGGCGCGCCGTTGCAACTCCATGCTGCCGCGCCCCCGCCGGCTTCCATGGCGCCCTCTGCGAGCGGCGTGTCGGTGACCGGGTCGGACGTCTACCGCATCGATCCCGGCGGCAATCCGCAAAAAATCTGGAGCCACGCCCAGGATATTATCTATGCCATCGCATTCGACGCGCAAGGGCGCGCTCTGCTCGGCTCCGGCAACAAGGGTTGCATCTACCGCATCGAGTCCGATGTGCTGCGCACGGCGCTGCTTACCGCGCCCTCCACCCAGATCACCGCTTTCCAGACCGGCGCCGATGGCGCGCTCTACGCGGCCACGGGCAACGTAGGCAAGATCTACCGCGTGGGTCCGGGCCTTTCGCACGAAGGCTCCATCGAAAGCGATGTTTTCGATGCTGGCTTCTTTTCGCAGTGGGGCCGGCTCAGCTTCGAGGCGCATCTGAACGGCGGCAGCGTCGCCATCGCCGCGCGCAGCGGAAACCTCGATCGGCCCCAGAAGAACTGGAGCCCGTGGTCGGCGGCGATCGCTGAGACTAAGGGCGATCGCATCGCCGCACCCGCGGCCCGGTTCATCCAATGGAAAGCGACTCTCACCGCGGGCGGCGCGCAATCGCCCGAGTTGGAATCCGTGGATGTGGCCTATCTGCAGCGCAACGTGCCGCCGCGCATCGACGCCATCGAGAGCACGCCCCCCAATTACAAGTTTCCGGCGCCGGCGATACTGATGGCTCCTTCGCAAACGCTGACGCTCCCGCCGATTGGCAAGCCGGCCGCCAGTTCCGGATCGTCTCTATCGCTCGATTCCGGCGCGTCCTCGATGCAGTACGCCAAGGGCTTCACGGGCGCGCGCTGGGCCGCCTCTGACGATAATGGCGACAGCCTGATCTTCACGGTGGAGATCCGCGGCGTGCATGAGACCAACTGGAAACTCCTCAAGGACAAGCTGAGGGAAAGGTATTGGAGCTGGGATTCGACTGCGTTCCCTGATGGAGAGTATCGCCTGCGCGTGACGGCCTCTGACTTGCCCGGCAATCCGCCCGCCGACGCCCTGTCCACTTCGATGGTCGGCGATCCGTTTCTGATCGACAATACGCCGCCGCGCATCGCCGGTCTGTCGGCCAGCGCCTCCGGCGGCAAGCTGCACGCCACCTGGAGCGCCGCCGATGCGCGGAGCAACATCAAGAAGGCCGAATACTCGCTGGATGGCGGCGATTGGACGCTGGTCGCTCCGGTCACCGGGCTTTCCGATTCGCACGAGCTGGCCTACGATCTGACGCTCGACCACATCGCGCCTGGCGAGCACACCCTGGCCGTGCGCGTCGAAGACGATTACGACAACCAGTCGGTCGAAAAGGCGGTTGTCAGATAATACCCCCCCTCCGTACCAAGCCAGAACCCAGCAGCCAGCACCTAGCACCGGCGCGCAAAGCGCGCCTTGGGCGAGCTTCGCTCGCCGAAGAGCGGGGCTGAAGCCCCGCGCGGGCTCAAGCCCGCCCTCCATTGTTGTGCGCACCGAATGTAGAAACTCGAGCGGCGCGCAAAGCGCGCCTACTCTTGCCGCAGCGTCTCCGCCGGATTCAGCCGCGTCACCCGCAGCGCCGGCAGAAAACTCGCGCCCGCGGCCACGCCGATCAACCCCAATCCTGCCGCGACATATGTAACCGGATCGCCCGGCCGTACACCCCACACCAGGTGCCGCAGCAGTTGCGATGCGAACGCGGCCAGCACGGAACCCACCATAACCCCCGCCAGCGCCAACGCCACGCCCGGCAGCGCCACCGCGCGCATCGCCTGCGGCACGGTCGCGCCCAGCGCCAGCCGGATGCCCAGCTCGCGCGTCCGTTCGGCCACCGAGTTGGCGATCAGTCCGTAAATCCCCACCGCGGCCAGCAGCAGCGCCAGCCCTGCCAGCGCCCCCAATAGCGCCGCCTGAAAACGCTCCTGCGCCAGCGCGCGATAACGGACATCGTCCATGCTATGGAAGCCCGCGAACGGAAGCTGCGGGTCCACGGATTCAAGCGCGCGCTGCATCCCGGCGATCGTTCCCTGCGCCGGCCCCGAAGAGCGTACGATCCAACTCGGCGAGAACCACGTGTGCACCAGTGGTATGAACTTGTCCTCCACCTGGGTGGACGGGACATAGATATCGGGCATGGGGGCCAGTGGCGTGCCGTCTCCCCAGCCGCTCTTCTGCTGGACATCGCCGACCACCCCCACGATCTCGCGCCGGTCGCCGTTGCCCAAATCCAGATGCCGGCCGAGTGGCTGGTCGTCGCCCAGGTACATCTTCACGAAGGCTTCGCTGACCACCACGACCGGCGCGGTAGTGCTGCGGTCGGCACTGGTGAAGACGCGGCCGCGCAGCAATGGGATTCGCAGTACGCGGAAGTACTCTGGCGTGACGTAGAAAAAGTTGGTGATCTGATATTCGGTAGCGGCATCCACGTGCCGGCCATCCAGACGCCGGATCTCCGTATTCAGCGCGCGTTCGTACGGCAGGCTGAGCGTCACCGCCGCGCATTCCACGCCCGGCAGTTCGCGGATGCGCGCGAGGCTTTTGTCGAAAAGCTGGTTCACGCGCTGGTTGGTCGCATACCGCGCGTCCTGCAGCGAGAGTTGGGCCGCGATTACGTTTTCCGCGTCGAAACCCGGGTCGAGGCCTTGTAGATGCGCGAACGTGCGGATCAACAGTCCGGCGCCCACCAGCAGCACCACGCCCAGCGCCACTTCACTCGCCACCAGCACGCGGCGCGGCCACGGATTGCATCCGCCGGCGACGCCGCGGCCAGCCTCGCCAAGCGCGGCGCGGATCTCGATCCGGCTGGCCGCCAGCGCGGGATACAAGCCGAACAGGATGCCGGCCGCGATCGATGCGCAACCCGTCGCGGCCAGCACCCTCCAGTCCAGTTCCACGGTCTGCCAGACGTTCAAGCTGTCCTGCGCCAGAAACTTGAGGGCTTTAACTCCTAGCCATCCTAGGAAAGCGCCGGCCGCGCCTCCGCAGAGCCCCAGCAACAGGCTCTCGGCCAACATTTGCCGGATCAGCGCCGCGCGCCCGCTGCCCAACGCCATGCGCGTAGCCAGCTCACGCGAGCGCCCGGCGGCCCGCGCCAGCAGCAGTCCGGCGATATTCACGCAGCCGATCAGCAATACCAGTCCCACAGCCGCCCAAAGAATCAGCAGCGGTTGACGCACGTCCTCGGTCAAGCCGTTCTGGAAGGAGATCAAGTGCAGGCGCACCGAAGCTTCCCGGTTCTCATGCAGGACGGGCGCGCCCACGGCCTCGATCTGCGCGTCGGCCTGCGCCCACGTCGCGCCGGGGCGCAAGCGGCCCGCGATGGCGTAGTTATAGCCGCCGCCCTCGCCCGTGGAGGTGGGCCGCAGCGGCGTCCACAGGTCGGCCGGAGTGCTGCTCTGGAAACTGGCGGGCAGCACGCCGACGATGGTGTACGGCTCGCCGCGCAAGGTAACCGTTTGCCCGGCCACCGCCGGGTTCCCCAGAAAGACGCGCTTCCAAAGCGCGTAGCTCAACACCGTCACCGCCGGGCCGCCTGGGCGGTCTTCATCCGCCGAGAACTCGCGTCCAATCAGCGGCGCGATGCCCAGCACGCGAAAGAAGCCCGCCGATACGCGCTGTTGCTTGACGTATTCGACTTTGCCGCCCGCCGCGAAGTTGACGCCCATCGACCCGTCGCTAAATACCGCGCAGTCGACATAAGTGGCGCCGTCTCGCACGGCCTCCCAGATGCTTCCGGTCTGCGGCGTGTCGTCGCCGCTGGCGCCCTTATCCTTCCAGTGCCTGGCGACTGCCGCTAGCCGCTCCGGCTGCGGATAGGGCAGCGGCCGCAGCAACACCGCGTCCACCACGCTGAAGATGGCCGTATTGGCGCCGATGCACAGAGCCAGTGTGGCGACTGCAGTGACGGTGAACGTGGGGCTTTTGCGCAGCACGCGCGTGGCGTAGCGCAGGTCGCGCGCGATTTCGTCCGGCCACCGCAGGCCCACCGCCTCGCGGCACTCTTCGGCCGCCGCGGCCGTGCTGCCGAATTCCATCCGCGCCCGCCGCCGCGCCTCGCCTGGTTCCACCCCGGCGGCCATCAGATCCGCGGCGTAACGCTCCATGTGGCTATCCATCTCGGAAGCCATTTCGCCCGCCAGGCGCGACTGCCCGGTCAGCGCCCGCCACCACGAACGCGCCTGCGCCAGCATGTTACACCTCCTCCGGTTCCGCGGCCAGCACGTCCCCGATGGCCACCGCCAGCCGCTTCCACTCCTGCCGCTCGGACTTCAATTGTCTGCGTCCCGCGCCGGTCAGCCGGTAGTACTTGGCCTTGCGCTTGTTTTCGCTTTCGCCCCACTCCGCGGCAATCCAGCCGCGATACTCCAGCCGGTACAGCGCCGGATAGAGCGACCCCTGCGGGATCTGCAGCGCGTCCTTCGAGACTTGCTGGATGCGCAGCAGGATCCCGTAGCCGTGCAGCGGGCCGAGCGAGACGGCTTTCAGGATCAGCATGTCGAGGGTGCCTTGCAGGATGTCGACCTGTTTGCCCATATTGGCTCCTCCTCTAGCCATTCTAGGAGTGCTCTCCTAGAATGTCAAGAGGAGAGCGGAATGTGGGGCAGGCTCCCAGCCCTTGGAGGGCGGCCAATCTTGCCCGCAGCCGCCTTTTTAGGCGGCCAGAGCCGGCTGAAAGCCGGCTGCGGGCAAGATTGCCCGCCCTCCGTCGCACACCCGGCCTCCGTCGTCTTCCCAGCGCGCGAGGGCCAACTGCTCAGGTTCGCGCACAGCGGAGCGGTCATAGTAGGGGCACCAGGCGATGGAGCGGCAGCCGGTGCAGTCGCGCAACGATTGCGAGTATTCGGCGAAGAGCAGACAGCGGCCTTCGCGCGCAAAGGTGGCGTTGTGGCGAATCATGAAGAAGGCAGGAGTCGGGAGTCGGGAGTCACAGATCAGAAGGCGGCGCGCCGACGGCAGTCTGGCCGACGGGATCGGCGGGAGCGGGGCCGGGGATGTCCGCGGACATAACGTAGGGCTGATTCGGCGCGTCTTTGGAAGGCGGCGACGGAGCCGTAGGGCGCCCCGGTTCAGGCGCGGGGGCCGAAGGGGCTTCTTTGGCGGGGGGCGCAGCGGTTTGGCGGCGGATTTTCTGCAGCTTCTCGAGTTCGCGGAGGGCGCGGAAGAAGGCACGCTCGAAGCGTTCCTGGAATTTGGCCAGCGGTTCGAGCATGGCCTCCTGCTTCTCGTCCGGGTATACGTCCCGGATGATGGTCTCGCGGCGTTCCGCACGCACCAGTTTCCACTGGGCGACCGCCATCTTTTCGAGCAAAGCCATTTCGGTGGGGGTTTGAGGCTGCCATTCAGCTTCGAGTTCGTCGCAGAGCTGGTGAAAGCGCCCTTCATTTTCGGTGCTCAGGACGACGGCGCGAGCGCGCATGCCGTGGCGCAGGGAGTTCATCGAGACATTGGCCTTACCCTCGGGTGTTCTTGGGCCTGAAGATTTCTGAGCGTTGAGGCGATTGGCCTCGATTTGTCTTTCGGTTGCCATAGCGATTTTGAACGAGCAAAGCCAATTTGGTATGGCGCGCGGGTTCTATCCTCCTGACCGAATCATATGGCGGGGGCGGGAGCGCACCGGCGGGCAATTCCGGCAAGTTGTTGGTTTGGCGGGGAAAATTATTTGGCTTAGCGTGTCATCGGAAAACCGACGGTGTTATTTCACGCGAAGATGCCAAGGCGCCGCCAAGACCGATTGGGCTGGGCGCGCCTGGCAAGCTGCCAACTTCCGTTATGGCTGGCTTTATCTGCGTTCATCTGCGTTCATCCGCGGCCCACATCGGTTTTGCTCTCGCGTTGGGCCGGTGAGAAAAGCATGTCCGGCCGCAGATGAACGCAGATGAAACCGTGGGTGCAACGATCCGCCGGCTCAAGCCGCGTTGCGGGACCTTCACTTTTACGTCGCGCACCCACCGTCCCGTTCGCGCTCGGCTGGCGCAAAGGACCGCGCTGCCCGTGCGGCGCCATGACGCACGCGGGGGCAATGTACTCGAAGAGTGATGTCAGCGGGCGGCCAGTTCGGTCAACTTGTCCTGGGTAGCCAGATTGATGGTGTTGCCGAAAGTGCGGCAAGGAGGTGGGCGAGCCGAGAGAATGGGATCTCGTCAGAATCATCGCCATTCCAGTCATCAGGAAGAGAACGATAGTCTGGAGGCGGCCAAACAGGTTCCGAATTCTTCTTCGTGGCGCGTGGTTTCTTGCCCGGATCGACGAACCAATCCGAAGCGGGGAGCGACGTCAATCCGTGTCCGGCGACCGCCACGATAGCCCGTAGCAACCGTCAGTGCGACGGGGGCCAAGCAACCCGACCCTCGCTGTGATGCGATTGCCAGAGGTGCAGGTGCGCACGCCCTGTTAGGAAGCGGAAAGAGATCGAGAGGCTCATACCTCGTCGCCACTCTCCTCGGCCCCGGCGGTCTTCTTTTGAACCTTCTTCCAGGCGTCGTTCCACTTCTTCAGAGCCTTCTTTACGACATCGTGGGCGGGATTATCAATCTCTTCGCCCTCGTCACTTTCCTTTCTCTCGGGGTTGTTCGCCAGCAAAACCTGCTGATCCTCTTCCGGCCATTCACCCGTAATTACCAGCGCACTAAACGAATTCCTTTTCTTCCCCCTGCCCGTCGTGACTTGCCTGACTTCCGCACGACCATCGAAACCATTCAGCTCGAAGTCTTGAGCAGTCAAATTTCCGGACAACTCTTCCTGTCCAACAACATCTACGGCGTATGTGGCGACCGCAACCCGGTATGGCTGAAATGATGTAGATGGCCCATAGCGTTCTTTGTGGCCTAGTTTCAAGAATGGTTTTTCAAACCATCGCCAAGATATTCTCGCAATAACGATCGTCAGTACCAGGGCGCTGAATGCCGCAATCGGCCCGCTATCCGGATGACTTTTCATTAGTGCTAAAACTAGACCGAAAACTAGCAGGTGGATCAAGTACACGCAGTAGGCGATGGAGCCCAGACCCATCAACCATTTTGCTTGTAGAACTCCCGCCAGCCTCTTGTCGACCAAGGATGCCGCGAGGACGCAGGCATATAACAGTCCGAAACAATCGTATCCTAGAAGCATTGTTAGCGGATCGGTCGAGGACCCCCGGATCAAGAATAAGGCGCACGCAACTGTGAGCAGCTCGATCGCGGTCCACAAGTGCCGACTGTGCGCGCACACGAATTCCCACGCTCCCGGCTGGCGCAGAAAATAGGCGAGCGCGACGCCAAACAAAAGGGTGTCCATCCGGCAAGGAAGAAGGACCTGAATAGCCGTTGTAACCCCAGGCTTAGCCAGGAATATAGTCAAGCGAATTAGCGGAGCTAAAACTATTCCTCCGGTCACAATCCAAATCAGACGGCGCGGCCTCACAAAATAGATAATTACGGGAAGCGTCAGGTAGAACTGCTCCTCGACCGCCAGGGACCAAGTGGGATTCATAACCGCCCCCATGTCGTTATGGATCGCCATCCAAAAGTTCTGGCAAAAGATCGCGCAAGCTTTCCAGGGGATCGCAGGCTGACAAAAACCGCTAAGTGGAGATCGCGTGAAATGGACGGCGAGAAAAGCCACAGCGAGGAAGGCATAATACAAGGGGAAGATCCTGCACACGCGGCGCCGATAAAATACTCTGAAATAGTTAGGGGACTCGCGCGCGTCGAGTAAAATCCCGCCAATGAGGAATCCGGAAAGTACGAAAAAGAGGTCGACTCCGGTCCAACCGAGACTCACGGGACGAATCAGCATGTCCATGAGTCGAGGAGCACCGGCGACGACGGCAGCGTTGACGTAATGGAAGACGATGACCATGGCGATTGCGACGCCGCGCAAGCCGTCGAGCTGAGGAATTCGTTCAGACGTGCCTCCATTATATCCGAGGTTCCAGGGGGATCTTGGCGCGTACCATAATCCCATTCATTTTTCGCTGAGCCGGGCGTTGTAAACAAGGCCATAAGTGAAGGTCCCTTGGTGTACTAAAAAAAAGCTGTTTTTGGTACAATAAGGACATGAAGGGCCGCATTGCGTTGTACGCTCGTGTGAGCACGAAGGACAATGGTCAGGAGTACGAGAACCAGCTCCAGGAGCTGCGTCAATTCGTGGCCCAGACGCCTCTGAGTTCTGGGGTCCCATCCACTTGGTGCATCAAGGCCTAGTAAAACTCCTTCGAGAAGGCCTACCCGGGCAAACAATGCGGTCGCCAGAAGTCGCGGAAAGGTCAAGAGCTGAAGGCGCAATCTGGGAGAATGCGGAGGGTGATATCTTCACTCTCTCCGAGACCCTGGACATCCACGAAATCAGATCGCTTTGGATCAGGCTGGACAACCTTGGGAGAGTGTATGAAGAAATCTGTCGGGAGTGGTTTCTGCCAACCTATCTTGGTGCCGCTTCGTCGTACTGACCCGCTCGAAATGTTGCTAGGGAGACTTGGCCGTGCATGAACACTTGAGTTGACCGGCCTTACCGAGATTCCACGTGGCCTTACGCAGCCTTCCCAACCGGTGGCCACTGACGCCGGAAATCGTGGCTGAGGCGTTGGACAATGAAGCAAACTGCAGACCTTGCGCGAGCGTTTCAAGGGAGATTCCTCCGGGCGACGGTAATAAGTCTCGGACAGCGTCTCGTCAACTATCGTGCCGCCCCTCCGCCCGCGGCGGCCGGCATCAGGCTGCGCGATGGCGCATTATGGCCACCCAACCCGCGCATCCGGAAGTTATCGCCCGGCACGACTATGCCACGGACGTGCGGGCACAACCGTGAAGTGGCCGCTCGCCGACGTTCCCGGATAACGGCACACTCGAAAATGGCATGCCCTCCGCCGACCCGACGCCAAATCACGGACGCGGGCCCCTTCCGCGTGACGCGCATCCCTATCCGCCCGTGGCGGTCGCGGCGACGGACAACGGGCGGCGGGAGCCGGGCGGGTGGCGGCATCGAGGCCGGCCCACTTGAAACGCATCTGCCCTTTCTGTCACTATTCACTATAATGATGCGGGGGGACTATGCCATTCAATGACAACCGGATCGAGCACTTCATCGTCCTGATGCTGGAAAACCGTTCTTTCGATCACATGCTCGGCTTTTCCGGCATTCCGGGCATCGACGGACTTACCGGCGCGGAAACCAATCCCGACACCACCGGCGCGCCGGTTACGGTTTCGAACGATGCGAAATACATCGGCGACTATGAGCCCGATCCGGGTCACGAGCTGTTCGATGTAAACGTCCAGATCTTCTCCAATCAGCAAGCCACTCCGGGCGCCGCGCCGCCCATGCAGGGCTTTATCCAAAGCTATTTCCAGGTGTGCGGCGATCCCAATCGCGCCAAGGACGTGATGAAGTGTTTTTCGCCGCAAACGCTGCCCAACCTCACTTACCTGGCGAAGAATTATGCGGTCTGCGATCGCTGGTTTTCGTCCGTGCCGGGGCCCACCTTGCCGAACCGGTCTTTCGCGCATGCGGCCACCTCGTTGGGCTCCGCTGTGGGACCGCCTTTCCTCGGCAACCTGCATACGATTTATCCGGTACTGAACCAGCAACAGGTCTCCGCCAAGATCTATTACCAGGACGCCACCATGGCGCTCACCTTCAAGGAACTGCTGGGCAACCAGACGGAATACTTTGGCCTGTACGACGATTTTTTGAACGAGTGCAAGGATCCCCAGGCTCTGCCGAATTACTGCTTCATCGAGCCGCGCTACAACGCCGACGACACCGGCGGCGCGCATGAGCCGTCCGACCAGCATCCCGACCATGACGTGCGCGACGGAGAGACACTCATTCAGGAGGTTTATGCGGCTCTGAGGGAAAACCCGGATGTCTGGCAGAAAACGTTGTTGCTGATCGTCTACGACGAGCACGGCGGGCTCTACGATCACGTCGCGCCGCCCGCCTGCCAGAATCCCGACGGCAACAATTCTGCCGATCCGCCGTTCGATTTCACGCGCCTCGGAGTGCGCGTGCCGGCCGTGATGGTTTCACCGTACATAAAGGCCGGCACCGTGATCGGAAGCGCCGATAATACGTTCTATGACCACACGTCCATCATCGCTACGGCGCGCAAACTATTCCTGCCGGATTGGCAGAGCACCTTCCTCACCAATCGGGACAAGAACGCCGCGACGTTCGACCAAGTCCTGAACTTGCCTACGCCGAGTAACGTCCCGGGGGTGGCGCGGGCTGTCGCGCTTGAGGCGCATACTGCCATGCGGACCGCGCGCGCCGCCGCTGTGCCGCCCGGCCAGCCGCCGCCCTCCAGCAAGGACAAGCCCCTGTCCAACCTCCAAAAGGATATGGTGACGAATTTTTACCATGCGGAGCAGGAGTACCTTCCGCCCGAGCGGCGCACCGGGAAATTGCCGGCTGACATTCAAACCGAAAAGCAGGCAGCCGCCTATTTGCAGGATGTCGCACAGCGGCTCAGGGGCGTCCAATGAAACGCATCGTTCTGTTTGCGCTGGCGGCCTCGCTGGCGCCTGGGGCACTCGCCGACGATCAGTTAACCAAGGAAGTTCACACCATCGAGAATTACTGCAAACCTGCCTTGCAGGACAAACTCCTCGACCGGACCCAGGACGGCCAGTGCGTTCAACCTATCGTCAATGGTGACCCGCTCCACTTCAACGCCCAGATGTTCGCGCCGGGCAACGGCCTGGGATTGGGGTTGGGATACAAGCGCTTGTTTACATTCGGACAGGGCTGGCAGAACAACTTTGATCTGGGCGGGATGGGATCGGTCCAGGGCGCCTGGGAAGGTTCTTTCGTGGCGCAGTTCAATAAAGAGCGGCCGGCGCCTTCAATAACCGATACCACCTCGCCCCAGCACAGGATCGTGGAGAAGTTCCAGATCCAGCCCTATGTCACCGCCCAGCAATTGACGAAGCTCGATTACTATGGCGAAGGCCTGCAATCCAGCCGCAGCGCGGTCGCTCTGTACACCGAGCGCGACATCCGCGTGGGCGTTGGCGTGTCTGTCCCCCTGGCCTGGTGGCTGAATGTGGGCGCCAAGGCCGAAGCTTTGTGGCCATCGATCGGCCCCGCCTCCACCAGCACAATCCCTTCCGTAGCCGACGATTACAGTGGAGTCTCTTCGCTGGCGCCCGGCATCGCTTCGCAGCCCGCCTTCACCCATTACCAGTTCTATGTGCGCCCGCACCTGCCCAATGACTATCCCTACCGCTTGATCTACAAGGTTGGCTATGAGTATTATCAGGACCACGGCAGCGGTCAGTATTCCTTCGGTCGATTTCGCGCGGACCTGCTGCACAACTTATACCTGGAGCACGCCGGCAAAGACGTGCGCCGCGACAGTATCCTGTCGGTCTATGCCCGCCTGACGCTGGCACAAACCTCGGCCGGCAACACCGTGCCGTTCTATTTGCAGGATACGCTCGGCGGCACGGATATCAACGGCGACCCAGCCTTGCGTGGCTTTGCCGATTACCGGTTTCGCGCCCCGGATAACATGGTCTTCGAAGTGGAATTCAATCGCCGGATCTGGAAGCCGCTCGGCATCATGGTCTTCTACGACACCGGGCAGGTGGTCGCCCAGGCATCGGACCTCAGCTTTGCGAGAATGCGTCAAAGCGTCGGCGGCGGCTTGACCCTCTGGTCGGCCACCAAAGTGGTGTTTCGCGCCTACATCGGATTTGGCGGCGGCGAGGGTAGCCATACCTTCTTCGGCATTCTTCCGCTCCCCGGACCCGTCGCCGCACCCTATCGCACATACTAAGAAGAAAGAAGTCAGGAGTCAGGAGCCAGGAGTCAGAAGACGCGTCGAGGCTCCTGGGTTGAAGACGCTGTATGTCCGCGGGCAACGAGGGTTCCGGACTGCTGCACCCAGAACCCGGCGCCCGCCATTCTGACTTCTGTCTCCTGTCTCCTGTCTCCTGTCTCCTGTCTCCTGTCTCCTGTCCCCCCTCAGTCCAACACCAGCTTCATGTTCGTGCCACCCACCCGGATCTCCTCGACCTTGTTCTTGCCATCGGCGTTGGCGTACCGCACGCTGGTGGAGGGATACTTCGCGTCGCCCGACTCCACCTTCACGGCCGCCTCGGTGGTCTCGTGGCCGTGCTTGATCACGATCTTCTGCTCTTGCAGTTCGCACCTGTAGTCGCCGGCCTTCAACTCTGTGCCGCCGATCGTGGCCGGCTCAAACAACGTTACGGTGAACGACTTGGTGCTGGCGAAGGCCATCCCTGCCAGCAGACACACGAATAACAGCGCTTTCTTCATCTTCAGTTCGCTCCTTATAAGCGTTTTGACGGCCTAGGGGTGCCTCTTCGCACGGGCCGCCTAAAAGATAATACGGACCAAATAGGCAAATGTTGTACCCGCGCCGTATCAGCAGTTTGTTAAGAATTCACGCACCCGGGCCAACGCCCGATCCTGAATGTGAGGTTCCTCGCCAAAGCCCTTCAGCCATTCCATATCCGGCTCCTTGCGGAACCAGGTCATCTGGCGTTTGGCGTAGTTTCGCGTGTTGCGCTGGGCGTAGAAGAGCGCCTCTTTGGCGTTCAGTTCGCCGCGCAGCATCTGGACCGCCTGGCGATAGCCGTGCGACTCGAACGGTTTCGCCTCCAGGGGAAATCCCTGATCGAGGATGCGCTGCACTTCCTCTAACAACCCGGACTCGAACATGCGGCGGCAGCGCTCGTCCAACCGGCGATACAGCTCATCGCGATCCGGCGCCAGGCCCATCTTGAGCGTGCGAAAGCCCTCCAGCCGGTCGCGGCCTTCGCGAAACATCTCGGTCACCGGCCTGCGCGCCAGCAGGCACACCTCCACCGCGCGCATGACCTTGGGCACGTCGTTTGGGTGGATCCGCGCCGCGGCGGCCGCATCGAATCGCCTCAGCAGGCGGTGCAGCGATCCGGGCTTCCTCCGTTCGCGCGCGGCCAAGCGCTCGCGCAGGGCCGTGTCGCGCACAGGTCCCCGAAACAAGCCTTCAAACAACGCCCGCAGATAGAATCCGGTGCCGCCGGCGACCACCGGCGGCCTGCCGCGGCTCGAAATCGCAGTCAGCGCCGCGCGCCCCAGCCGGGCATACTCGCCCGCCGTGAAGACCTGGTCCGGGTCCAGAATATCGATCAAATGGTGCGGAACCCCACGCATCTCCGCCGGCGTCAGCTTGGCCGTGCCAATGTCGAAGTAGCGGTAAACCTGCAACGAATCGCAGTTCACCACCTCGCCGCCAAATTCCTCGGCAACCCGCAGAGCCAATTCGCTCTTGCCGGCGCCGGTGGGTCCGGCGATCGCAATTACCGGATGCAATAGGACCCCTCCGATAGGGTGCTTAACCGTCTCGGGGGTTCTGACTCAGCGAAACCGCTCCCTGACGGTCGCGGCTCGGTAAACCATGCGAAATCATCGTGACTGTTACATAGCCGCGACCGTCAGGGAGCGTTTCCCCAAAACGGTTAAGCACCCCTCCGATAGGTAACACAACTGCGGCGGCCTCCGCCGTTATACAATGAAGAGGAACGCTTCGACCTTTCCAGGCATCTAGGTCGAAAGGAACCACACACGATGAATTTTTCCCCAAAAGCGCTTTTCTTGGCCCTTCCATTGGCTTGCCTATCATATGGGCAGACCGCCGCGGCAACCCCGCCGCCAGTCGATAAGGCCGCCGCGTACTATAACTTTTCGATGGGCCATCTGTACGCCGAGCTGGCCGGCGTGTACGGCAATCGCAGCGAATACGTCGGCAAAGCCATCGACTACTACAAACAAGCGCTGAAGCTGGACCCGGGAGCCAGCTTCCTGTTCGAAGAATTGACCGACCTCTACATCCAAAGCGGCAGGCTCAAGGATGCCGTTACGGAGGCCGAAGACGTCCTGAAGCGCGATCCTAACAATCTGGACGCCCGCCGCATCCTCGGCCGCATTTATACCCGCATGATCGGCGACACGCAGCAAGGCAAGATCAACGAAGAGATGCTGCGCCTCGCCACCGAGCAGTACGAGAAGATCGCCGCCAAAGATCCCAAGGACATCGAGAGCTGGCTGACCCTCGGCCGCCTCTATCGCACCGCCCGCAATTCCGTGGACGCCGAGAAGGCTTATTCGCAGGCGCTGACCATCGATCCGAACAACGAAGATGCGCTCACCGGCCTGGCAATCGTCTACTCGGATGTCGGCGACACCCGCAAGGCCATTGAAAAACTGCAGGCTGTCACCAAGAAGGATCCCAACCCCCGGACCTTGGCTGCCCTAGCCGGTTCCTACGAACAGCTCCACGATTACCGGAGCGCCGCCGAAGTGCTGCGCAAGGCTATCGATCTGGACCCGGAGAACAGCCGCGTCAAGCGCGCTCTGGCACGCAATCTGCTGTACTCCGGAAGCCTGGACGAATCTCTCAAATACTACAAGGAATTCGCCGACGACGACCCCCACGACACCGAGGCGCTGCTGCGCATGGCGGAGATTTACCGCGAAAAGCGCGATTTCACCAAGTCGCGGGAAATCCTCGATAAAGCCAAAGCCTCGGACCCCGAAAACCTCGAAGTGCGCTACGACGAGGTGAATCTGCTGGCCGTGGAAGGCCAGCCCGCAAAGGCCATCGAAGCCCTCCAGTCCCTCCTGAAGGATACCGGGCGCAAGAGTTATTCGGAAACGGAAAAGGGTACGCGCGTGAATCTGCTGGAACGCCTGGGCGAGCTTTACCGCGGTGCGAATCAAAACCAGGCCGCCATCGATGCCTTCCGCCAGATCGCGGACCTCGACCCGGATTCCGGCGCCCGCGCCGAAGCCCAGATCGTGGACACCTATCGCGCCGCCAAGGACTTCAAGAATGCCCGCGCGGAAGCCGATGCGGCGCGCAAGAAGTATCCCGACGATCGTGCGTTGATCGGGGCATATGCGTCCGTGCTGGCCGACATGGGCAAAGTCGATCAGGGGGTCTCCGAATTGCGTAGCTTGTTGAAGGGCGATCACGACCGCGAGACGCAACTGGCCATCGCCCAGCTTTATGAACGGGCCAAGCGCTACGAAGACATGGCCAAGCCGTTGGACGCGGCCGAAAAGCTGTCGGAAACCAAGCCCGACAAGGAAACGGTCTTCTTCATGCGCGGCGCCATGTACGAGCGCTTGAAAAAGTACGACGCTTCGGAGGCCGAGTTCCGCAAAGTGCTGGAACTGGACCCCGACAGCGCCGGCGCGCTGAACTATCTCGGCTATATGTTGGCCGATCGGGATGTGCGGCTGGATGAAGCCCAGAAGCTGATCACGCGCGCCGTGGAACTGGATCCGGAGAATGGGGCGTATCTGGATAGTCTCGGCTGGGTGTACTACCGTCAAAACCGCCTGGACGATGCGGAGCATGCCCTGGTGCGCGCTCTGTCCAAGAGCGGCGTTGGCCAGGACCCCACCGTGCACGACCACCTGGGCGATGTTTATCTCAAGCTGGGCAAGACCAAGGAAGCCATCACGCAGTGGCAGGCGTCCGTAAAGGAAGCCGAAACCGATACGGAATCGGAACTCGATCCGGGCGAACTCGCCAAGATCAACAAGAAGCTGGAAGACGCCAAGGTGCGCCTGGCCCGCGAGACCGCCAAGTAGGACAGGCCTCCTGGCCTGTCCTGGGCGAGCTTCGCTCGCCGAAGAGCGGGGCTAAAGCCCCGCGCGGGCTCAAGCCCGCCCTCCATTACTCTGCTCACCGAATGTAGAAACTCGAGCGGACAGGCCTCCTGGCCTGTCCTCCAGTACCCGCCCCGCACTGCGAATCGCGGTATGCTTATTTATGCCCGCGGCGCGGTCGAGCGGCGGGCCAAAAGGAATCTCCTCCCATGAGTCTGAAGATCAATGTTCGTGAAAGCGGCAACGTCGTGATTCTGGACCTGAACGGCCGGATCACCATAGGCGAAGAAGCGGCTTCGCTGCGGGACACCATTAAGGAACACCTCGATAGCGGGCAAAAGAACATTTTGCTCAACCTTGCCGACGTGAGCTACATCGATAGTACGGGGCTGGGTCAGTTCGTGGGCAGCTTTGCCACGGTGACCAGCCGGGGCGGCCAACTCAAGCTGCTGAACCTGCAAAAACGCCTGCAGGAATTGATGCAGATCACCAAGCTCATCACGGTGTTCGAGACGTACACGAACGAATCGGCCGCCATCCGCAGCTTCGCGACGACAGCCACGGCGGGCTAGTAGCGCGGACTGAAGTCCGCGCCAAGGCCAGCTTCGCTCGCCGAAGAGCGGGGCTAAAGCCCCGCGCGGGCTTAAGCCGGCTCAAGCCCGCCCTCCATTGCTGTGCGTTACTCCACGTCCGACGGGTCCACAGTCTTCCGCGATCCCGTCGCGGCCCAACGGATAAAGGCGACGATATCCGCGATCTGCTCGTTCGTGTAGCCGCCGACCGATGGAGGGTGCTTCCAGCTCGAATTGTCCGACTTCGATTCCACATCCGCTGGAGCGAACTTCCGCAACTCGGGCGGCGTCTTGGACAGATCGTAATATTGCAGCGTGGTGGCGTCCGCCGATACCTTCATGGCCGGGAACGCGTCGCCCTCTTTCAGCTTGATGGTCTCGACGTACTCAGTACGCGAAGCGCGGATGGCCGTGACCAGAGCTCGCACGCCGACCTTCCCCAAATTCCTGAGATCCGGCCCGACGGCCGTACCCTTGCCCTTCAAAGCGTGACACGTATTGCAACCTTTTTCCGCAAGGAAGAGCGTCTGACCGCGCTCAATCTGCTTGTCCGCCGCGGACGCCTGCAAGAACAACAAAATCGATAACCAGATCATCAGATCCTCCGACAATAGTATAGTCTGGTGCAGCCCATTCCGGCGTGGCGAACTACATTTCCAGCTTTCCTTTGTACGTCATGTCACGCACCCGGAATTCCGCCTCGTGGTAAGGGCCGTAGCCCGGCAGGTACAGCTCGAAGGTGATGGTTTTGTCTCGCTCGGTCGCCACGCGCGGATAGACCAGCCGCAGGAACGGGTCCGAGGGCACCGGCGGAAAATGCCCTTCCATCTTGTACTTCTGGCGGCCCACTCGCATGATGGACTCCTCTTCCATGCGGTGCGCCTCTTCCGCGTCCGCGAGCGCCGTCCAGTTCTTGTAGGCGATGGCCAACACCAGGTGCTTCGCGCCTTCCTGCGCGACGTAATCGACGTACTCCTCGTTGAGAGGCTTGCCGCGGCGGCGGGCCAGCTCGGCTTCCGCCTCCCGCAGCGGGCGCGCAGTGGCCAGGTAGATCTGCACGGCGGGCGCCGGTTCGGCCATCTGCGCCCACGGACTGTCGTGGAGCAGCAGGTCGATTTGGGCTTCAGTCCAATCGCCGGGAGCTTTCGTTTCCCAGAACGGGGCGGCTAGCAGAGCCAACCACAAGCACACGAGATGCATAATAGTTCCAATATGGCAGAAACCCGGTATCGTGGCCGCCGCGCCACTTCCGTCGAGAACGAACTGGTGCGCGTCACGGTGCTGCACGAAGGCGGGCACATCGCGGAGATCCTGGACAAGCAGAGCGGCGTCAATCCGCTGTGGACGCCTCCCTGGGAGTCGATCGAGCCTTCCACTTACGATCCGCGGAAGCACCCGGAGTATGGAGCCGACGCCGAAAGCAAGCTGCTGAGCGGCATTATGGGGCACAACCTTTGCATGGACATTTTCGGCGGGCCATCGGCGGAAGAGGCCGCTGCGGGGCTCACGGTGCATGGCGAAGCTTCCGTGGCCGCCTACGAGGTCACCGCCACCCAGACGGCATTGACCCAACGGGCGCGCTTCCCGCAATCGCAGTTGCGATTGGAGCGTCGCATCGGACTAGCCGGCCGGGCAGTGGAGGTAATCGAGGCAGTGGAAAACGAGAGCGCCACCGACCGTCCCATCGCCTGGACCGAGCACGTCACGCTGGGACCTCCGTTTCTGGAGAAGGGCGCCACCGAGTTCCGGGCTCCGGCCACAAAATCGGAAGTGCTGGAGGAGGGCGTTGGCGATCTGCAACTTTACACGAACGCACCGGTCTCCGGCGGGTTCACGGCCCACCTGATGGATCCGGCGCGCGACACCGCCTTCTTTGTGGCTTGGTCGCCGCGCAGCATGGTGGCGTTGGGCTACGTGTGGCGGCGGGCGGATTTCCCATGGCTCGGCGTTTGGGAAGAGAATTACGGCCGCACCGGCGCTCCGTGGAATGGGCGGACTCTCACTCGCGGAATGGAGTTCGGCGCTTCACCCATGCCCGAGACGCGGCGGCAGATGATCGAGCGCGGAAGCCTGTTTGGTGTGCCGGCATTCCGCTGGATTCCAGCCCGTGACCGGGTGGAGGTGCGGTATAGCGCCGCGATCCTGGGCGGGCTCACCTCCTGCCCAGCGGAACTGGTGCGTACAGCGGCGGGCGAGGTCCGGTTTGAGTATCGAGGTTCGGTTTGAGCTTCGACTTGAAGATGGACCTTCGGCCCGGCTCCCCTGACGATTTGGCCTGGATCGCTCAGATTCAAGCCGCGTCTCCGGAGGCGTCGCAGTGGGACGTAGCCGATTACCTGAAGTACGACCTGGTGGTAGCGGTATCGGATGGGCGCGTCGCGGGATTCGCCGTGGCGCGGCGCGTGGCCGAAGGCGAAAGCGAGTTGCTGAATTTGGCCGTAGATCCGGCATTTCGGCGGCGCGGCGTCGCGCGCCGGCTGGTCGCTGAGTTAACCGCCAGCCATCCGGGCACGCTTTGGCTGGAAGTCCGCGAGTCTAACTCGGGTGCCCGGAAATTCTACAAATTATTAGGGTTCTGCGAGGCGGGATGCCGCCTCGGCTATTATTCGGACTCAAGCGAAAGCGCTATTGTCATGAACGTTCATTCATGATACTGTCACAGTAGACGGCAGGTTCGATCTGGGGCCTGCCGCACTTCTCAAAACCGATGAAGTGAAGATGACCCACCGAGCCTCGTTCCCGAACCACCGACTCGGCGTGGCAACCTCACTGGGAGGAACTGCCCCAATATGGAACGGAACGCACAGGAACAATTCAAAGCGCATCTGATGGAGACAAACGCGGAGTTTCGCCAGCTTGCCGCCACGCATTGCGATTACGCGAAAAGGCTGGACGAACTGGAAGCTCTGCCGCACCTGACCGACCAGGAACAACTGGAGGAAGTGCGGCTGAAGAAGCTGAAGCTCCGTTTGAAAGACCAGATGGAAGCGATTATGAGCCAATACCGGGCTCGCCAAGTCGCTTGACGTCAGGTGCGCGGAATTTAGGTTGTTAAGAGCCCGGTCTGGTTCGCCCAGCCGGGCTTTTCCATTTATGCGGAAATCCGACATCACACTGTTTTCGTGGCGCAAGCTTCAGCTTGCCGGCGCGGACTTCAGTCCGCGCTATGGAGGGCGGGCTTCAGCCCGCGCGGGGCTTCAGCCCCGCTCTTGGGCGAGCGAAGCTCGCCCAAGGCGAGCTATGCTCGCCTGGCGGCCTGGGAGGCCGCCGCAGGCTGAGAGCCTGCCCCACAAAAATGGCCAAACTCCAGCGGCGAGCGAAGCTGGCCCGATTGGGGAACGAACTGTGCGGCGCAGGTGTGTCGCTCCGGTACCGGCGGATCGACATTCGGCCGCTGGATGGCGGCCATCTCCTGGCGAGCGGGGCCTTCGGCGACCCTGGCGTAATCGCGGGCCATAAAGCGGCGGCCACAAGATCGTAGAGCGGACCGCCGGTCTGGCGGCGGAAAGGAATCCGCTCTGGCCCACTGCCGATCCTCTCCGGGTTGGGGAGCCTTGGCGGGAGCGGTGGAGCAGGGGGCACGGGTAGCCGGCTGATTTCGATATTGGGGAACACGAGGTCTTGGGACCTAATGTTCAAAGAAGCGAAACAGCAGGACCGTTAGGAAGGCCGACTCACCGTCCTTCGCTTGATGTATACTCCGGAGAACCCAGGAAACCGAAATGAAAATCCTGGATAACGCTCGACATTGGCCGTCTATTAAACTTACGCCGCACATGCCAGAAGCCGCGCCCCCTGGATTCTGGCACGCCGCCACACATTATTTCTTTGGCATCGCCGGCGTGGCGTTGGTCACCTTTGCCGCCGTCCGATTCCACGTCAAGGTGCTTCAGCCGCAGGCTTACGTTGGACCCGGGACGATCGCCCTTCTTTATCTGATTGTGATCGTGCTTGTGTCTCTCAGGGGTGGCTTTGTTCCCTCAGCCGCGGTTTCCCTGACAGCGGCTTTCTGCTTGAATTGCTTCGTTCGTCCGCTGGTCCCGTCGCTAAAGGTGAAGAACCCGCTGAACATTGTGGCAACCATTGCTTTCTTGCTTACCGCTGGGGTGGTTACCGCGTTGGTCGCCCGGCTTCGGGCGCGGGCCGTTCTGCTGGACACGTTGTTCGAACAGGCGCCGGAAGCCCTTGCCTTAACGGATGCGGACAGTCGGGTCGTCCGTATGAACCGGGAGTTCGCCCGGGTTTTTGGCTACACTGCGCAAGAAGCTCTGGGCCGCCCCCTCGGCGAGTTGATCGTACCCGGCGAACTCCGAGATCAATTTCAGAGATATAGGGAACTAGTGTTGCAAGGGCAGCGAGTGGATGCAGAGACGGTTCGCCAGCGCAAAGATGGCAGCCGGTTGCACGTTCTTGTGGTCGGCGTTTCCGTATCTATGCCCAGTGGACAGCTTGCGACATTTGCCATGTACCGCGACGTCACCGAACGCAAGGCGGCGGAGATAGCGCTGCAATCGCTCTCGATGCGGCTGATGGAGGTTCAAGAGACCGAGCGGCGACACCTGGCCCGCGAGCTTCACGACGAGATCGGACAGTTGCTGACGGGCCTCCGTCTACTGCTGAGGCTGAATGGGGACTCGCCGGCCGATGCACTCGCCCGGTTTGAGCAGGCGCGGACCATCGTCGATGACCTTCTCGCCAGGGTACGGGGTCTCTCGTTTGATTTGCGGCCAGCCGACCTGGACGAGCTTGGACTGCTTCCGGCTCTTCTCGCGCTTTTCGAGCGCTATACGGCCCAGACCGGGGTTCTAATCAACTTCAAGCACCAGGGAGTGGAAAGGCGCTTTTCGTCCCAGTTGGAGACCGGTGCGTACCGAATTGTGCAAGAGGCGCTGACCAATGCCGCGCGCCACGCCGGTGTGGCCAGTGTAACTGTGCGCGTCTGGGCTGACGCGGACAAGCTAAACCTTCAGATCGAAGACCGGGGTTGTGGCTTCGATCCGGAGGCCGTCCTGAAAACGCGGCCCTCCAGCGGCCTCATCGGTATGCGGGAACGCATCACGCTGCTCGACGGCCACATGACCGTCGAGTCTTCCCCGGGTTCCGGGACCACTATCGGCGCCGAACTGCCGCTCGATAAGTTAGCGGCGACGTGACTCTTTACTGAAAGAAACTATGGCGATATCTATTATCTTGGCGGACGATCATCCGGTAGTGCGCCGGGGGATCCAGGCCCTCTTGGAATGCGAGCGGGAATTTTCCATTGTGGGCGTCGCGGCGGACGGTCTGGAGGCTGTCCGTTTGACGGAACAATTGAAACCCGACGTCCTGGTTCTCGACCTGATGATGCCGGGGTTGAGTGGCTTGGAAGCGTTGCGCATTCTTCGCGAGCGGTCGCCGCGGACCCGCATCGTGATCCTGTCCATGCACAGAAGTAGTGCCTTCATTGCCCAAGCGCTCCGTAATGGTGCGATCGGCTACGTCCTCAAAGACTGCACCGAGGAGAATATGGTCCGCGCCGTTAAGGAGGCAGCCGCGGGCAGGCGTTTCCTCAGTCCGCCGGTCACGGAGATCGCCATCAATGCCTACATCGAGCTATGCAAGACGGGCCCATTCGATCCGCACGAGACCCTGACGCCGCGACAGCGCGAGGTGCTGCAACTAGCGGCGGAGGGAAAGACGAATGCGGAGATTGCCGCACGGCTCAACATCAGCCAACGTACTGTGGAGAATCACCGCGCCACCTTGATGCAGAAACTCGAGTTGCAGAATCAGACGGAACTGGTTCGCCACGCCATACGCCGTGGCCTGATTCCGCTGAACGAATAGCCGGCACTCCACGGTTCTTCCTCGGCTCCGCTTCTAAACCGCTCTCGCCACCGTGAAAACTCCGCCAATTCTTTGAGTACTTACACGGATACTAATGCCCACGCCAGCCCGATAACATGTAAGTGAGCATCAGCTTACTCCGCACCGATCCGGGCACGTGCTTGTGATGCCACTTTGTCGGATCTAATACCAGCGCAGGAAAGGAACATGGTTCAACACGATCTACAGGCCGAAGAACTCCGGAAAATGATTTTCGCGCATATTGACATGCGAAGGCGGCTGAACAGAGTAGATCGTGTCCTTGGGCGCTTCCACCGCGAGACCAGCATACAAAGGCGGCTGGACAGATTAGATCGTGACCTTGAGCGCTTCCACTGCAAGATCGTGCGCCTCTCCCTGCAGGCGGCGCAACCGCGACAACGATCCGGGCTAAGATACCTCCACGCCTGCTCTCCGCCCGATTCGCCAGTCGGGCTGATGCTCTCGAAGGCAAGGCTCAGGGGAGGGTCCGCCGACTAACTGGTATGGATGAGTGCTCCGATTTCGAGGACTTTTCTGCCGATGACAGCGATATCCATTCCGTCCTGCTCGACATCCCCCTCGGTGTTTGAGCGGCTGAATTACATCGTGTCGCTGGCAGTCGAAAGAATAGCAGTGAAACAGCCATCGCCACAGTTTGCCGCGTATTGAGGATTGGTTGCGCTTGAAGACGTGTGCTCACCGCCAGCGGCGGCAACCGCATGAGCTCGTGCTGCGGTGGCTTCGGCCTCGCTGTTACGAAACACCGATTCCCCCCGGTGCGCTGCCAGCAGAGCGCGAACAGTTCAGGATGGACTTGGAAACGCTGTTGCCGGTTCTCGCTCATATCTGAGCTTTCGATTTGCCCTCGTGGGGCAGGCTCTCAGCCTGCGGCGGCCTCTCAGGCCGCCAGCCAGCGTTTCCGACTTCTATTTCAGATTTTAAGGCCCCATCCAGTTGAGAACTCCGGTGAATCCGACTACCCTGTCTGTAGGATGGATCGCCGGAAGTTTATCGTTGCAGGCCTGGCCGGGAGCGCGGTGAGCTGCGCGCGGTCGAAAAGCCCGTGGCGGTTCTTCAGCATGACGGAAGCGCGCACGCTGGAAGCCGTTTGCGCGCACATCATTCCGCGGGATCAGGACCCTGGCGCGGTCGAAGCGGGGGTGGTCGTTTTCATCGATCGTCAGCTCACCTGTTTTTATAAGCCCTTGCAAAAAGCCTACCGGCAGGGGATTGCCGCCATCGACCGGGAGAGCGCGAATGCGACCGGCCGCGCCTTCGCGGACCTGCCCGCAGCGTCGCAACTCGACCTGCTGCGGCGCATCGAGCTGCATCCCGAAACCAAGCCCTTTTTCGATATGCTGGTCGCCCACGCCATGCAGGGCTTCTATGGCGACCCGCGGCATGGCGGCAACCACGAGCGCGCCAGTTGGAAGATGCTCGGGGTGGCGTCACCGCCCTTGCGGGGGCGGGCGTGAAGCGCGTCAACGCGGTGGTGGTGGGCGCGGGCGCGGGGGGCGGTATCGTCGCCAAGGAGTTGGCGGAAGCCGGGCTGAGCGTGGTCCTGCTGGAACGCGGCAAGTGGTATTCGGCGTTCGATTGCCGCAAAGACGATCTCCGTAATCAGCGCACCTCCGTCCTCGGCAACGCCTTCGGGCCGGATGACGAGCGCAATCCGCGCGTGGCGGTGGATCTGAAGGGCCGCGCGCGCGTGGTGCGGGCCAGCGGTCCCGGCTACAGCAACAATGCGGCTTGCGTGGGCGGCGGCACGCTCAGCTACGGCGCCATGGCCTGGCGCTACATGGAGCGGGATTTCCGCATGCGCTCCACCTACGGTCCCGTGGCTGGCAGCACGCTCGAAGACTGGCCCATCTCCTACGACGATCTGGAGCCTTATTACGAGAAGGCCGAATGGGAGATCGGCGTCTCGGGCGACGATTCGGGAAACGTGTTCCGCGCGCCGCGCCGCAAGCCGCTGCCCATGCCGCCGCTGGCGCCCAACCGCGAGTTCGAGATTCTGCAACCGGCAGCCAAGCGGTTGGGGCTGCATCCGTTCCATATCCCGATGCTGCGCAACAGCGTGCCGTATGGCGGGCGCGGGCCGTGTATGCGCTGCCGCTGGTGCGTGGGCTTCGCCTGCGAAGTGAACGCCAAGTGCGGCACGCAGAATACCGTGATTCCCAAAGCGCTGGCGACGGGCAATTGCGATCTGCGCACCGAGTGCATGACGCGCCAGATCCTGACCGACGAGCGCGGGCGCGCCACCGGCGTCGAATACTTCGACGCGCACGACCGCCTGCAACATCAGGATGCCGACCTGGTGGTGGTGTCGAGCGCCGCGGTGGAATCGGCGCGGCTGTTGCTTAATTCCAAAAGCCCGCTCTTCCCGAACGGCTTGGGCAATCGTTATGACTGGGTCGGCCGCAATTTCCAGGGCCATAGCTATACGGGCGCGTTCGGCATCATGCCCGAGGATATCTACGACGATCTGGGGCCGGGGGCTTCCATCGCGATATGCGATTACAATCACGGGAATCCAGGCTTGGCGGGCGGAGCCATGCTGGCCAACGAGTTCATCCGGCTGCCTTACCAGTTCGTGGGGATGCTGCCGCCGGACGTGCCGAGGTGGGGCCAGGCGCACAAGAATTTCATGCGCAGCTTCTACCGGCGCGCCATCGCCGTGCAAGGTCCCACGCAGGAAATGCCCATGTTCAGCGCGCGCGTCGAGGTAGATCCGGCCGTGCCCGACTATTGGGGCATTCCGGTAGCGCGGCTATCGGGCGACAAGCATCCGCACACCATCGAGATCGGGGCTTTTGCCGCGGCCAAGGCCGAAGCGTGGCTGAAGGAAGCCGGCGCCGTGCGCACGTGGAAGAAACTGGCGGGGCCGGGATTCACGGGCGGGCAGCATCAGGCCGGCACGTGCCGCATGGGTGACGATCCCAAAACGTCGGTGGTGAACCGGTATTGCCAGGTGCACGAGATCGATAACCTGTTCGTGATCGACGGCAGCGTGCACGTAACCAACGGGGGATTCAACCCGGTGCTGACGATTATGGCCAATGCCTATCGCGCTTCGGACCACTTGGTCAAAGGGTGGAAAGGCACCCGTTACCGGTGATGCCGCCGGTGATGCGCAAGCGCCTGTGGTGGATCGCGGCCGCCTTGCTCTGCCTGTTGCTGATGCTGCCGGCATCCAGCATCTATTACAAGTCGACGGCGGGCGAGGGTTGCGCGCGCTGCCACGAGATTCGCGCGAATTGGAACACCTGGCGCGAGTCCACGCATCGCGGCGTGCCGTGCTCGGCCTGCCACGGTGGTTCCGTCGCGGACAATTCCCGCCGCCTGATCCATCACCTGAGCGGCGATGTCCCGGAGCAGATCCGGATCAAGGGCCTGGACGTCAACGCCATGATCCTGCGATGCCAGGGCTGCCACGCCCAAGAATTCGCGGACTGGCAGGCGGGTCCGCACGGCGCAACGTTCGCCAAGTTCTTCCTGGATCAAAAGCAGAATCGCCAGCGCCTGCTGATGGACGATTGCCTGCGCTGCCACGGCATGCAGTACGAAGGCGGCATTCGCGACCTGGTCACGCCCATCGACACCAAGGGGCCGTGGAAGATGACGGACGCGCGGTGGACCAATCTGGCCGCGATTCCCTGCCTGGCGTGTCACCAGATGCATCGGCACGGCGAACCAATGCACCAGCAACCCGAGCGGATGGCGCGGTCATCGGCGCGCGAGCCGATCTACCGGCCGTCGCTGGCGCTATTCGACCGGCGCGAGATGGGGCACGTGGCCGACGCCAACCTGGCGCTTCCGCAGATCCTGGACGGCGCGCGCCCCGTGCGCATGAGCCCGGACCAGCGCCAGGGGCTGTGCTACCAATGTCACGCGCCGCTCTCCACGCGGCAGGCCGGCTCGTCCAGCGACCGCACCGGCAATGGCATTCACGAAGGCATCGGTTGCCTGGCGTGCCATCAGAAGCACGGCCAGCAGACGCGCGCCTCGTGCGCCAATTGCCATCCGCGCCTGTCCAATTGCGGGCTGGATGTGGAGAAGATGGATACCACCTTCCTCTCGCCCAAGAGCGCGCACAATATCCACTCCGCGAAGTGCTTGGATTGCCACACCAAAGGCGTGCCGAAAAAGCGGGTCGCAGCGCGGATGTGACATAATTGTGCACATGAGCGCGGTTTCCAATTTGGTATCGGTGGAGGAATACCTGCACACGCTGTATCGTCCTGATTGCGATTATGTGGATGGGGTGTTGGAGGAGAGAAACGTGGGTGAGGTAACTCATACAATGGCGCAACAGGATCTCGTAGCTTACCTTCGAGACAGGCGCGCGCTTTGGAACATGTGGGTCCTGCAGGAAACCCGTGTGCAGGTCCTTCCCACGCGGTATCGTGTGCCCGACGTTTGCGTCGTGCTTGGCGGCAGACCGCATGAGGAGATCCTTACCAAACCGCCATTCCTCTGCGTAGAGATTCTGTCTCCAGAGGACCGGGTTATCCGCATGCAGGATCGAATAGACGATTACTTCAGATTTGGAGTGCGCTGGGTATGGCTCATCGATCCGCAGACGCGACGCGCCTGGATCCACACGCAGGATGAAATCCGCGAGGTGCGCGATGGATTGCTGCGCACCGCCGATCCCGAGTGGATCGTTCCGCTCAACGAAGTGCTGGGCTAGTCGCTGTAGATCGCATTGAGCATCGCCGCCAGCCGAACTCCGCCTTTGTACAACTGCATGCGAACCACGTTTAACGAACCGGCGCCGTAGGAGCGCGGCCCATCAACCTTCACGCTGCGCAAGCTTTCCGGAGCGTCAGTCGCGCAGTTGCGCGGCAGCACGTCGATGAACTTATCGATCACCGGGAGACGCGGGCGCGCCTTGCCGTACACCTGTGATTTGGCCAGACCGAAAGACTCCGCGGCGATGTTCTCAATGCTGCCGTAGTCCTGCCAGCGCCGCATCTTCCCGCGAAAGCGGGACTCCATGCCTGCGATCATGCCGGCGCCATCGTGGGCCATCAAGTTGCGTACCAGTGTAATGTCCCAAACCGCGTGCAGATTCGTGATGGGTTCGAAGCCCACCACGATCACGCAGTTGCCGCCAGCGTCGGCATTGCTCACGCAGTGCAGCGGCTGATGAATGTCGCCGGCGAAGTGTATCAGGAAGGCCAGTTCCTTCGATTCCGTCCATGTGCCGTCGGTGCGATGCTGTTTCAGGTTCACCAGGTACTGGCTCATCTTGGCGACGATGCAGTTTCCATCCGGGCAGCGCTCGGCAATGTGTGAGGGGCCTTCGAACAAGCCGATATCGATGTAGTGCCAGGGTGCCGTAGCGCCCTTGCCGCCGGGCATATGATCGGGCCAGATCGCCGCGCGCGCCATCGCTTCGGCGAGCGTATCGGCCGGGCCCGGTGACGCCGCGCCCGTTGCAGCAAACGTCGCGTCCTGGTTCAGGAGGTTCGCCACGGCCACGCGCGCGCGTCCCGTAAGATGCGCGGCCGCAATGCGCGCCACGGTCTGGTGCCCTTCATCGCCCCAGCACCACGCCTGGCCGGGGGCAAGTAACAGTATGGTGACAATCGTTCTGCGCATCGATACAGCCAGTATAATGGCTTCCAGGAGGGCGCTATATGCAAGGTCCGCTGGAGAGCCTGGAGCAGTGGGACGATTTCGTCAAAGACCGCTACGACCCTAACCGCACGCTGGATGGATTCCGGCAGTTCACTCCGGAAGCGCCGCCCGCCGTGCGCGAGTTCTATCGCCTGAACCACACGCATCAAACGCGCGACTTCGTCGAGCAGAAGAAGCGGCAGTACCTGGCGCTCGAACAACGCCCGATGGGCCTTTGGGAAGCGCTGGAATACCTGAACACGCTGGTAGACGATAGCGACCCCGATACGGATCTCTCGCAGATCGAGCATTGCCTGCAGACCGCCGAATCGATCCGCGCCGATGGGCATCCGCGATGGTTTATCCTGGCGGGACTGATCCACGATCTGGGGAAGATTCTTTGCCTCTATGGAGAGCCGCAGTGGGCCGTGGTCGGCGATACGTTTCCGGTGGGCTGCGCGTGGTCGGACAAGATCGTTTATCCGGAGTTGTTCGCCGCCAACCCCGACTCCGCGGTGCCCGCCTACCAGACGCGCACCGGCATTTACGAAGAGGGCTGCGGTCTCGATAAGGTCGATCTTTCCTGGGGACATGACGAGTACATGTATCACGTGGTGAAGGATTACTTGCCGGAGGAAGCACGCTACATGATCCGGTATCACTCGTTCTATCCGTGCCACCGGGAGCGCGCCTATGAATACCTGATGAGCGATCGCGACCGGCGGATGTTCGAGTGGGTGCGCGCGTTCAACCCCTACGATCTGTACTCCAAGAGCGCCGGGCGCCCCGATGCGAAGACGCTCCGGCCGTATTACGAGGAGCTGATCGCGCAGTATTTTCCGGCGCAAGTGAGTTGGTGAGACATTGCAAATCGGCCAACGCGTGGCGCTTGCCGGGATGGTCGTCAGCGGCGTTCTGGCGGCAATTAAGATAACGGCTGGCCTGATGGGACACTCCACCGCGGTGGTCGCGGATGGACTGGAGTCGACGGGCGACATGTTTGCCTCGGGCATCGTGCTGCTGGGGTTGACGCTGGCCGCCAAGCCTGCCGACTGGAATCACCCGTACGGGCACGGCCGTATCGAGACTGTGACCGGCCTGTTCGTTGGCTTCACGCTGGCCGTGGCCGGTCTGGCGATTTCAGCGAATGCCTTGCGCACTATCGGGGCCGCCGCGCCGCCGCCCGCGCCATTCGTGGTCTGGCCGCTCATCGGCTCAGCCGTGGCGAAGAGTTTGCTCTCCCTCGTCAAATTCCACTACGGGAGAAAGATCCGCAGCGCGGCGCTGGTGGCGGATGCCTGGAACGACGCCGTGGATATCCTCTCGGCCCTGGCCGCCCTGGTAGCCGTATCGTTCACCATCCTGGCGCCGCATCGATTTGCGTCGGCGGACCACTGGGGCGCCTTCGCCGTGGGACTGATCGTGATCTTCACCGGGTTGCGTGTCACACGCGACACGACTCTGCAACTGATGGACACCATGCCGGACCAGGAGAGCATGGTGAAGGTCCGCAACGCGGCGCTGACGGTGCCCGGCGTGCGCGGCGTGGAGAAGTGTTACGCGCGCAAGACCGGCCTGCAATATCATGTCGATCTGCACCTGGAAGTGGACCCTGAGATCACGGTCAGGGAATCGCACGAGATCGCCACGCATGTGCGCATCGTTATCAAGGAGACGCTGCCGTGGGTGGCGGATGTGTTGGTGCATGTGGAGCCGGCGCCGTAGGTGATTATGCGGGCTGCGCAAGTTCCAAGTAGCGTTCCACCTGCTCGCGAGTAACCGTCGGGCACGCTGCCAGGAAATCATCGATCGTGAAACCACTCTTGAGATCGTCGAGCAGGAGACGTACCAGAACGCGCGTTCCACGGAAACAGGGAGTTCCGTGCATGAGATGCGGATCGACCGACACAACTTCGCTTATGCGTGTCTTTGTCTTTGTCTTTCCGGCCATAATCTTTTCAGCTATCTTCGCGGCGGCTGCTGGTGCCACGGATTAAGGTACACTAAAGGCGGGATAAAATGGAAGCCCTGCTTGAAATACTCGACACGCGGCTACGCGAATGGCGTCCGGAGACGGCTACCGAAGTACGCAAGGTCCTGGCCGAGATTGTCGACCTTGCCGATCAAGACGCTCTTGACTTGATGAGGTCACGGGCGGTGGAGCAAGAGGTTCTGGACCTGATCGATGAGCCCACGCCCCGGTGAGGTCTGGCTGGCCGATCTGGGTCTGGCTGCAAAAACGCGGCCCGTCGTGATTGTCTCACGCTACGATCCCGATTCGCCGCGTGCCCTTGTGCTTTATATCCCGCTGACCACCCAGAACAGGATCAGCCCCTATGAAGTGCCCCTTCCGCGCCTTTCGTTCCTGGACCGGGATTCGTTTGCCAATGTCCAGGGACTTGGTTCAATGCCGATTGTTCGCCTCGGGCGGCGGCTCGGCGCGCTGCCGGCTCCAGTGTTGACTGAGATCAGGCAGGCTCTGGTGTTTGCGCTGGATCTGCATGCTTTGCTCGATGCACAAGCATAGCGCCTTCACGCGCTCCGGGACCTTTGCCCGCGGAGTCTCTGCTTGCGCCTCACCCGACGAAGAGAGGCGAACCCGGCGCCAGTGAATGCATCGAGTAAAAGACCTTGGTCTGCGCATTATGTTGAAATCGGTCCTGGAGATGGCTGGAAGAGCATGGAACTAGAGCAGGTTGTCAACGATCTCGGTGCGGCGATGGTGATGATCGATCAATGCGGTGTGCCGTTCAAGCAGTTCCAACCTGGTGTGGGCCCATACGGCGAACCACAACCTCTCGCCGCAGTGGCTCAGCACCTCAATAACTTGCCCGCCTACGACCGGACGGTGCGAACGAAGAGAACACCTGACCTCCTGATCCCAGGCCAGTGGGCTTTAGAGGTCAAGCTCGTACGGCCCTTTGGAGATAACGGGAGACAGGCAGAGAACTGGTTCGTGAACCTCCTTCACCCATACGAGGGCAACGTCAGCCTCATAGGGGATTGCCTCAAATTGCAGCAGCTCGGCGGAGCTGAACGCAAGGGCGTTGTAGCAATAGGATACGAGCACACACCGCCTAAGATCGCTCTTGCGCCGCTTCTCGATGCTTTCGAGCTGGTCACTACGAAGGTGGTACGTGTGCGGATTGGTCCCCGAATCCAAGTCGTCCGATCAGGGTTATGCCACCCCGTGCACCAGCAATTGCTGGTCGCGTCGTGGGAAGTATTACCTGCCGTTTCCGTCTAACACCGGATCGGGAAAGGTAAGAACTCTTCTGATACGTGCATCGCGGAAACTATTCGCTGCCCAGCCGTGAAGAAGATCAGCGTCTATGCCGCGCCTGTCCCCGCAGGCGCCGTCTGCTTCTGCGCGGCCGCGTCCAGCCGCGCCTGCGCCCGAGCCACAGCCTCCAGCGCAAACGCCGGGTCCACGCCTAGCGACGCATTGAACATCTGCTCCTGGGCCCGCTTCAGGGCGGCCTTAGCCCGCTCCACGTCGATCTCCTCGGCGCGCTCGGCTGCTGTCGCCAGCACGCGCACGCGGTTAGCCAGGATCTCCAGATAGCCGCCGTGTACCGCCAGGTACCAGCGCTTGCCTCCGGCTTCGTAATTCAGGTAGCCGGTGCCCAGTTCCGCCAGCAGCGCCGCGTGGCCGGGCAGGATGCCGAGATAGCCGTTGGCGGCGGGCACCTGCACGGCAGTGACTTCCTCGCGCACCAGCAAGCGCTCCGGCGTCACGATCTCGAGTGCCAGCACGTCAGCCATGGGTTTCCTGCAGCGCCTTAGCGCGCTCCACTACGTCTTCGATAGTCCCCTGCATGTAGAACGCCTGCTCGGGGATGCCGTCGTGCTTGCCATCCACGATCTCCTTGAAGCCGCGGATGGTGTCGGCCAGCTTCACGTATTTGCCCGGCACGCCGGTGAACTGCTCGGCCACGTTGAAGGGCTGCGAGAGGAAGCGCTGGATCTTGCGCGCGCGCGACACGGTCAGCTTGTCTTCGTCCGACAACTCGTCGATGCCCAGGATGGCGATGATGTC
>Ga0181536_10000545_pt1 | contig 45815 bp, 42 predicted proteins | sample PEATcosm2014_Bin_41_FD_121105 | JGI IMG/M metagenome (GOLD analysis project Ga0181536, IMG submission 121105) | Peatland microbial communities from MTU Mesocosm Facility, Houghton, MI, USA - PEATcosm2014_Bin17_60_metaG | ecosystem: Environmental > Terrestrial > Soil > Wetlands > Peat | place...
AGACCATCCGCACCGCCCGCTCCCGGACCTCGGGCGGATAGGGCCCCCGCCCCGCCTTGCTCTTCTCTGGCATTGCTCCATCCTCTCAAGGGAAGGAGCAGTCACCAATCCCGGGGCGGTTCACCCCTTCTCGAACTGAACGGCAACGCGGACCGCATGTTTAGGAGCAAGCGATTCGCACAAATCATCGCCAGAGACTTGGGCACGCCCGCTCATGCTCAGCGTGTCCGACCTGCTCCGAAAGAATCTCGTTTGGGGCATCGTTCTCCCAAGCGGATGGGCGGCCCGAGGAGTTCGCGTTCCTGGTCGAGTTGATCGCCCGAAATCCCTGCCTCGAAGGCGAGAATCCGACTCAGCGGCGCCCCGAGGTCGCCGGAGGCCCCCCTCCGATAGGGCCCTGCGTAGAACCGCCGGCTGGACCTCCGTGACGCCACCAAGTCAGTTGCGACGCTGGTAAGCGGTTGTGCGATCGCACCGCACCGGGCGTAGAGTGAAGCCTCCGTTTGCCCGGTGAGGGCTTGCCGCTAGACAAGGGGGCGTGTGATGGGCAACCTCGAGACGCTTCTTTACGAAGAGCGTAGCGGCGTGGCGATCGTGACCTTGAATCGCCCCGAGGTACACAATGCCTTCAACCAGAAGATGCAGGAAGAACTGCACGACGTGTGGCGGTCGCTACGCACCAACGACGATGTGCGTGTCGTGATCCTTACTGGGGCGGGCGAAAAGGCCTTTTGTACCGGTATCGACCGGACCGAGTCCATCGAACAGGGATATCTGGCACGAACCAGGACTACGTCGACCGCCGGTCGAGTCTCGACACCTTTCATGTACAACGATCCGGGATCCGACCTCAATCCCAAGCAGAACGACCTGTGGAAGCCGGTCGTGGCGGCTGTGAACGGGATGGCGTGCGGCGGTGCTCTTTATATGCTCGGCGAGGCCGACATCATCATCGCCGCCGAGCATGCAACGTTCTTCGATCCCCACGTGAGCTATGGCATGGTTGCCGGCTTCGAGTCCACTCATCTGCTGCAGAAGTTGCCCCTCGGTGAGACGTTGCGAGTGGCCCTCCTCGGAGCCAACGAGCGCATGTCAGCCACACGAGCCCACCAACTCGGGCTCGTCTCGGAGGTGGCCCCGGCGGACGAACTGATGGAGCGGGCCCTGTGGGTCGCTGACGCGATCGCTGCCGCACCCGTCCTAGCGGTGCAGGGAACGCTCAAGGCAATATGGATGGCGAACGAGCTCTCGCGCAGCGCCGCCCTCGCCCAGATCTCGAGCCTCATTTCCCTCGGGACACAGTTCGAGAACATCAGGCAGGGTCAAGAGACCTACAAGTCCGAGCGTCCGCCGTGGCGACTGCGCTGATGATGAACCGCCGCCGTGGTCCGGCGAACCGTGACGAGCCTGCCGCTTGGCGCTAGGGGGCGGCCGGGTATCCCAACTACGCGGACGCGTTCGCTACGGAGATCGACTACCAGTCCAGACCAAGACTCGCTGGCCCAAGCTCGCGGCCGGCGGCGCAGTCCTCCGCGTCACCGTACGGCGCAGTCGGATCCAGGCTGTAGGGCTGGCTTCACACCCAATGAGACGGTAGGGCGTCGTCGCGAATGCTGGGTCATCGCCATGGCGGAGACGGCCGTGCAGCGAGGCCAGGGCCCGGGGGCCTGCAGCTGAGGAGCGGCGGTGACCGCTTCGGCGGCGATGATGGCGGCCGTACGCCGCGATCGGGCAGAATCCGGTCGCATCACGCGGCCAATCGCATCGAGTAAGCGCGCACCTATTCGTTATCCGCCTGGTCGCAGGGCCGTCGCCGACGGGCAGCGTTATCCTGTGATGGTCACCTGCGCCCGAGCCCGGGCGCAGCGGAAGGAGCTCGGTTGCCGGCACCGGTGGAAGACGGAAAGCGGACCGTGCCGCGCTCACAGAAGGGGGTGCGCACCCGGGCGCGGCTGCTCGAGGCGGCGAAGGAAGTCTTCGAGGAAGACGGGTTCCTCGAGGCGCGCATTTCGGACATCGCCGAGCGCGCCGGGCTATCGCATGGTTCCTTCTACCACTACTTCGACTCCAAGGAAGAAGTGTTCCGCGAGGTGGCCGAGTCCGTCGAAGAACAGCTGAGCGCGCCGCTCGAGGGCGTGATCCTCGACGGGGCATCCCACGCGCCGCCCCAGGAACGCATCCGCAAGGCGCTGCGCCTCCACCTCGAGAGCTACCGGCGAGAGGCGCGGATCATGGGCGTCATCGAGCAGATGGCGCGCTACGACAAGCAGGTCAACGCGGCGCGCATGGAGCGCCAACACAAGTACTCCCTGCAGGTGGCGTCCTCGATCCGGGACCTGCAGCAGCACGGCCTGGCCGACCCAGGCCTCGACCCCAAGATCGCGGCCGCCGTGCTCGGGGCGATGAGCTCGCGATTCCCCGAAATGTGGTTGGTGCAAGGCGCCGTCAGCTGCAGTTTCGACAAGGCCGTCGACCAGCTCGCCCGGATGTTCGTCAACGCGCTCGGGCTCGCCGAGGACCCCGCCGGCGACCGCCCGGGGTCCGCTCCAGCTGAGTCACCACCTCCGCACGCCCGCCCCCGCATGGACCGTGCCAAGGCGCCGCCATAGAATCGACGTCGACGTCGAAAGAGGGGGCGCAGCGTGCGGACCGTCGTCGTGGGTGCTTCAAGCGGCCTCGGTCGCTGCATCGCCAAGGGTCTGGCCGAACGGGGCGGACAGGTAGCCGTGCTGGCCAGGCGCTACGACCGCCTGATCGAGGCAGCCAAGGAGTCCGGTCCGGGAACCCTGGCCATCGCCTGCGACGTCACCGACGAGGGGTCGGTTCACAGCGCCGTCGAGGAGGCCGCCACGGGGCTCGGCGGCATCGACGCGCTCGTCTACACCGTCGGGGTCGGCCCCCTGGGGCGCCTGGCCGACATCGACGCCGCCACTTGGCGGCAGACGCTGGATTCAAACGTGGTGGGTGCCGCCTTGGTCACATCGGCGGCCATCCCCCACCTCGTCGAGAGCAAGGGCGTCGCCGCCTACCTGTCCTCGGTGAGCGCGTCCATGACGCCGCCGTGGCCGGGCCTGGGGGCGTACATCGTCAGCAAGGCCGCGCTCGACAAGCTCGTCGAGGCCTGGCGGGCAGAGCACCCGGAGCTCGGCTTCACCCGGGTCATCGTGGGCGAGTGCGCCGGGGGCGAGGGCGACGCCATGACCGGCTTTGCCAACCATTGGGACCCCGAGCTCGCCGCAGAGTTCGGGCCAGTCTGGCTGGACCGCAACTACTTCAACGGCCACTTGCTCGACGTGGAGACACTCATCCATGTGCTCGACTCGGTGCTGCGCGTCGGGGCCACGGCCAGCGTGCCGTCGGTCACGGTGGCGGCGCGGGTTGGCGGCATCCCCATACCCAACCTCGACTGACCGGCGGCCACTGAGGCCGGGTGCTGCGAGGCTCAGAGCGAGGCTGTTCCCGCGCCGGGCTGGCGGGAAGCCATGGCCCGGATCATGGCGTCCTGGACGAACGACGCCACCAGCTTGCCGGCCGTGTCGAACACCTCGGCCCGCCCATAGCTGCGACCGTGCCCCGCGTGGGTGCTGCGATGGGCCAGCAGCAACCAACGCGCGGCAGAGAAGAGCTCGTGGAAGGTCAGGGTGTGGCTGAGCACCCCCGTCGACAGGGTCACGTGCGCCTGCGCCTGGCCCACGCCCCTGTGGGGGCGCATGGCCGTGCCGATCAAGAAACCGTCGGTGGAGAAGGCCAAGAGCGCCTGGCTGACGATCGGGTCGCCTTCGGGAGCGCCCTCGAAGCGCGTCCACACCTCGAGCTCGGGCGGACCCACGAGGTCGGGGGCAGAGATGTCCACCTCGCCCACGATCCGGTTCTCCCACTCGCCGCTGCCGCTGGTCGGCGCTGGCGGCTCGAGTCCGGCGCGCTCCTCGCCGTGACGGATGAGGTCGGGCTCTTCGGCGGAGAGCAGGACCATCGACCGGGTGCAGACGCGCTCGCCCTGGCTAATGGTGACGGTGGCACTGGCCAGGGCCCGTCCGGCGTGGACCCGCTCGACGGCGATGTCCACGGGATCCCCGGGCTCCGCCGCCCGCGCGAACACGGTGTGCAGCGTCTTCGCCGTCTTGCCCTCGTGGCCGATGGCGCCGGCCACGATCGACTGGGCCATGAGCTGCCCGCCGAAGACGACGCCATGCCCGGTATCAACGTTCGGGGCGCGGTAGCGATCCTCGCCGATGGGCTCAAGGGCGAGTGCGTCGAGGATGGCGTTGGTGCTGACCACGGTGCGAAGGGGCGGATCGGCGGGCGGGAAGGTCCGCCGCTCAGACGGGAACGGGCACGCGCATGATGCGCGCCAGGTTACCGCCCATGATCTTCTCCACGTCCTCGTGTGTGAACGACCTCGGCAGGTGGTCCACGTAGCTGCGCGGCTCGGCCAGGCCCTCGGGGTGGGGCCAGTCGGAGCCGAAGAGCAGGTGGTCGATGCCGAGCTCGCCGGCCAGGGACTCGATCCCGTCCTCGTGGAAGGGGCTGATGTAGATGTTGCGCTTGAAGGCCTCGACGGGGTCCTCCGGGAGCGTCTGCGGCATCTTCCGGTAGGTGTCGTGCAAGTGCTCGAGGAACGGGATGACCCAGTCGGCTCCGTTCTCAATCAGGGCGATGCGCAGGTCGGGGAAGCGGCTGAGCAGCCCGTGGCAGGTCAGGGCCGTGCACGTGTCCTCGATGGCCCGCGTGCCCATCGACATCATCCGGAACGCATCGAGGCGGAAGGGCAGCATCTCGCTCGGGCCGATCCAGTCCTGCTGGTACCGGGCGTAGCCGCTGTCCGACGCGTGGATCGAGACGAGGATGTCGGCGTCGACGACTCGCTGCCAGAAGGGGTCGAACTCGGGGTACGCGAAGCTGCGCGAGCCCCGGAAGCCGGGGACGGGAGCGGGGCGGATGAGCACCGTCTTGGCCCCGCGCTCGAGGCACCACTCGAGCTCCTCGATGGCCCGCTCGACGATGGGCAGGGTAATGACGGGGGTGGTGAAGATGCGGCCCTCGTAGTCGAACTTCCAGACGTCGTAGAGCCACTCATTCAGGGCGTGGACGGCTGCGTGGATGAGCTCGGGGTCATCGCGCATGCGCTCCTCGAGGAGGCTGGCCAGGGTGGGAAACATGAGCGTGCGGTCCAAGCCGAGCTCGTCCATCACCTCGAGCCGCGGCCCAGGCTCGCGGAAGGCGGGGATGGCCTTCATCGGTTCGCCCACCAGCTCCCGATAAGACTTGCCCTCGGGGTTTCCGTTTCGGAAGTACTCCTCCTGGGCGCCGGGGCGGGCCACCACGTCGAAGGTGGGATTGGGTATGAACTCGCTGACCTGGCCGCGAACCATGATCTTGGTGCGGCCCTCGAGCTCCACGTACTTGATGGCGCCCTGGTAGCGCTCGGGCAGGAACCGCGTGAAGGCGTCTTTGGTCTCGTAGAGATGGTTGTCGGCGTCGAACAACGCGAAGTCAAGGCTGCTGGCCATAGGCCACCCCCGTCGATCAGATTTGATAACGACGTCGAAATCGGGATTTTGAGCAGCCCGAACGTACAAGATTCTTGACGTCGATGTCAAGATAGGGTTTCGCAGCCGGGGGTGGCCCGGGCCCCGCCGGGGCCCGGAAGCGGAGGACTCGGCCGAGACAGGAGCGAGAGGCGTGACGGTCACCAGCGACGGCGACGTGTACTACGACCCCTACGACGCCGACATCGATACTGACCCCTACCCGGTGTGGAAGCGGATGCGCGACGAGGCCCCGATCTACTACAACGAGAAGTGGGACTTCTTCGCCCTCAGCCGATTCGACGACGTGGAGAATTGCCTCCTCGACTGGGAGACCTACCGGTCGGGCAAGGGCTCCATCCTCGAGCTCATCCGAGCCGACTTCGACATCCCGTCCTTCGTCATCCTCTTCGAGGACCCGCCCGAGCACCACTGCCACAGGGCAGTCCTCTCGCGAGTATTCACGCCGCGGCGGATGAACGACCTCGAGCCAAGGGTCCGCGAGTACTGCCGGCGTTCCCTCGACCCGCTCGTGGGCAGCGGCCAATTCGACTTCATCAAGGACCTCGGCGCCCAGATGCCTATGCGGGTCATCGGCTATCTGCTCGGCATCCCCGAGCAGGACCAAGAGGCCATCCGCGAGCGACTGGACCAGGGGTTGCGAATCGAAGAAGGCCGGGAAGGTGAGTTCACGGCTTCCGACATGGGCACTGGCGAGATGTTCGCCGACTACGTCGAATGGCGCGTGCAGCACCCGTCGGACGACCTGATGACCCAGCTGCTCAACGCCGAATTCGAAGACGAGACGGGCACCGTCCGCAAGCTCACCCGCACCGAGGTCCTGACCTACGTCAACTTGCTGGCCGGAGCGGGGAACGAGACGACGACGCGGCTCATCGGTTGGATGGGCAAGCTCCTCGCCGAGCACCCCGACCAACGCCGCGCCGTGACCGAGGACCGGAGTCTGCTCGTCACCGCCATCGAGGAGATCCTCCGCTACGAGGCCCCCTCGCCCGTTCAGGCCCGCTACGTAGCGGCCGACGTGGTGCACCACGGGCACAAGATCGACCAGGGAAGTGTCATGCTGCTGCTCAACGCCTCGGCCAACCGCGACGAGCGCCGTTACGAGGACCCCGACCGTCTCGACGTCCGCCGCCCCGTTGGCCGCCACCTCAGTTTCGGCCACGGCATCCACCTTTGCCTTGGTGCCGCCCTCGCCCGTCTCGAGGGCCGGGTCGCTCTCGACGAGGTGCTCAACCGCTTCCCCGACTGGGACGTCGACTATGCCAACGCCGTCCAGGCCCGCACCTCGACCGTGCGGGGCTGGGAGACCCTCCCGGTCTTCACGTCGTGACCAAGACTGACGTCGTGGAGTAACCACCATGCTCCCGCCGTGGCGTGGGCGTCGCCGGGCCTTCATGGGGACGGCGTTGATCTCGGCCCTCGAGCATGCCGGCTCCCCCGTGAGCGAGTGATGCAAGCCTCTTCCCGCTGCTACGCAGACCCGCGGACGCTGAGCCTTCGCGCGAGCGCGGTCCAGCCGACACAGGTCGGCGCGCCTCTGGTCGAGCGCGGCCCGGTGGCCGTCTGCGGCTCGGAGTAGAAAGCCGAGTCAGGAACCATGGCGCTGGAGCAGGAGCACGCCCGAGGGCGTGCCCCCGCCGGAGGTGACGACGGCCGTGCGGGCATCCCGGACCTGGCGCTCCGAGGCGTCGTGGCGCAGCTGCGTGACCGCCTCGTACAAGAAGCCGAAGCCATGGGTGCGGCCTTCCGAGAGTTGGCCCCCGTGTGGGTTCACCGGCAGGTCGCCGTCGAGGGCGATGCGGCGCCCGCCGTCGATCCAGTCCTTCGCCTCGCCGAGGCCACAGAACCCGAGGGCCTCGAGCCACGAGATGGCGTTGAAGGTGAACCCGTCGTAGACGAGAGCGATGTCGACGTCGTCGGGGCCCAGCGTCGTTCGCGTCCAGAGGTGGGCCGCCTGGCCCAGGACCTGGGGCTCGTGGGTGATAGTCCCCTGGTCCCAAGAAATCCGCTCGACGACCTGCGTGCCCACCGCCTCGACGCGCACCGCCGGCCGGGGCAGGTCATCGGCCACCGACGCATCGGAGACGACCACGGCGATCGACGCGTCGCATGGGGCGTCGCAGTCGTAGAGGCCAAACGGCGACGTGATGGGCCGGGCCGACAGGTAGTCGTCCATGGTCATGGGGTCGCGGTAGATGGCAGCCGGGTTGCGAGCCGCGTTGGCCCGGTCGTTGAGGGCGACAAACCCCAGCAACTCGCGGGTCGCCCCGTAGCGGTGGAGGTACTGACTGGCGTTGAGCGCTATCCAGTTGGCCGGGGACAGCGCGCCAAAGGGCGAACGCCACTGCGCGTCGCCGCCGACGCGGGGCCCGCCGCGACCGGCACCGCCGCCTCCCGCGGCGATGGCCAGTGCGGCGTGGGTCGACTCCCACACGGTGCGAAAGCACAGGACGTGGCGGCACAGCCCCGCTGCCACCGCCAGTAGGGCGGCTACCACGGCCCCGCCCGGCCCCGGTAACTCCAAGCCGCCGTTGATCCAGGTCGGCCTCAGCCGAAGCGCCTCCTCGACAGCGGTGACCCCGCCCTCGCTCATGCCGAAGCCACCCGGGCCGGGATAGGTCGAGAGTCCGTCGATGTCCTCGAGACGCAGGCCGGCGTCGGCGACGGCCGCTAGGCAGGCGTCCATGGTCAGCGACAGCGGGTCGACCATGAGGCGACGCCCGATGGCCGAGCGCCCGATGCCCGAGAGCACCGACCTGTGCTCGAAGCGCTCAGCGCACACCGGCGCACGCACGGCCGGTCGCCGGACGTCCTCGGGAGCTGCGGGGGACGCTGGCTCGTCAGCGGGCTCGAACAGCGGGATCCACACGTCCTGGTGCTGCTCGAAGCGCACGGCCACCGGCTGACCCACGCCAACCTGGCCCGGATCGCAGCCGACCACATTGGTCGTGAGGTGGACCGTCGGATCCTCGGCCAGCGCCACGTTGGCGATGGCATACGGCGGCTCGAAGGCGGGGTGCCACTGATGGGCGTTGACAGTCACGCCGACCACGATGCCTCGGCCCGAGACGGCCACCGGCGCGAAGGCACGGCTACGGCACCGGGGACAGATCGGCGTCGGCGGGTGCACCAGCTGCCCGCAGTCGTCGCATCCCTGGATCCGCAACACGCCGTCCTCGCCGGAGCGCCAGAACCACTCCGTCTGCGGCGTCAGCTCCGGCAGCGGCCTCATCCGTCGCGCCGCCCGTCGGCCACCATCATTGGCGCCCGCAGGCCCATGCCATGAAGGTCGACCCCGATGCATAGGCGGGTTCCTCCCCGCCTCTGACGTCGGAGTCAAGGGTCCTCGACATTGACATCGACGTCGACATCGGGCATCACCCTAGACGACTCTGCCTCGTCGGGCGGACGCGCCCTCGTCGAGAAGAACGAGTCGCCTCGCCGCTACTTGGGCGGGAACCGCAGCGCCCCGTCGAGCCGGATGTTCTCAGCGTTGAGGTACGGGTTCCGGGCGATCGACTCGACCAGAAGGGCGAACTCCTCCGGCCGTCCCAGGCGCTTGGGAAAGACGATGTCGCGCACCAGAGTCTCGCGGATCTCCTCGGGGACCGAGAGCATGATCGGGGTCCCCATCGTCCCCGGCGCCACGGCGCACACCCGAACACCGATGGGGGCGAGGTCCCGAGCCATCGGCAGGGTCATTCCCAAGATGGCCGCCTTGGCCGAGCCATAGGCGAGTTGGCCCGTCTGCCCCTCGATGCCCGCGATCGACGCGGTGTTTACCACCACGCCGCGCTGTCCGTCGCCGTCGGGCTCGTTGGCCGCCATGGCCGCGGCCACCAAGCGGGTCATGTTGAACGTCCCGAAGGCGTTCATCTCCATTGTCTTGACGAAGGCGTCCTTGTCGTGGGGCGTGCCGTCGCGGGCGACGGTCCGACCGCCGCCGACGCCCCCGCCGGCCACGTTGACCAGCACGGACAGCGGTCCGAGCGGCCGCGCCGCTTCGATAGCGGCGGAGACGTCGGCGTCCTCGTTGGTGTCGCCGCCAACGGCGACCACCTGTCGACCGAGCTCCTTGGCCAGCGTTGCCGCCCGCTCCTCGTCGCGATCGAACACCACGACGCCCATGCCGACACGGGCCAGGTGTCGCACGGTGGCGGCGCCGAGTCCCCCGCGCCACCGGTCACGATCGCCGCACGTGCTTGCAGGTCCACGTCTCCTCCATCGGCGCCGGGCGGCCCCCGGACGCGGCGCAGGGACGGTAGGCCCAGGTTGACTGCGACGTCAATGTCAGATACGTTCCCGCGCCGTCACCGGCGTCCGGAAGGGAAGTCGCGCGTCATGGCCGCAGCCAGCGCTCCGAGACAACGATGCTCTTCGACCTGACTGCCGACCAGGAGTTCCTGCGAGAGACCACAGCCCGGTTTCTTGTCGACCAGGTGCCGCCGAGCCGCCTGCGAGCGCTGCGCAACGACCCCGTCGGATACGACCCCGACTACTGGCGCCGAGGGGCCGAGTTGGGCTGGACGTCGTTGCTGGTGGCGGACAGGCACGGAGGCGGCAGCATCAGCGGCCAGGCCCTCGTGGATGCCACCCTTCTAGCCCACGAGTTCGGGCGCCACGCCGCGCCGGGACCGATGCTGCCCTGCAACCTGGTGGCCGGCGCGCTCAGCGCTACGCCGAGCGAGCCGGGCATCGCCCTGCTCGACGGCCTGCTCCGGGGCACGGCCGTGGCTGGCTGGTGCTTCGCCGAGGGCCACGTGGCGGGCCACCTCCCCGGGGGGCTCACGACCGAGATCCACATCGACGGTGCCGAAGCGGTTGTAGAGGGAGTGAAGCGGCCGGTCGAGTCGGCCGCTTCGGCGAGCCACCTGCTCGTGACCGGGCGCACCGGCAGCGGCCTCACCCAGGTGCTCGTGCCGGCCGACGCGCCGGGTTTGTCAGTCACCCCGATGCGGTCGTTGGACCTCACCCGGCGCTTCTGCTCCGTCACCTTCGAACAGGTCCGCGTGCCGGTGTCGGCGGTCCTCGGCCCGCCCGGCGGTGCCGGCGCGCACGTGGCAGACCAGTTGCGCCAGGGCCTGGTGCTGCTGTGCGCCGAATCCGTCGGTGCCATCCAGGCGGGCTTCGACATGACGAGCGAGTGGGCCTTCGACCGCTACTCCTTCGGCCGTCCACTGGCCTCTTATCAGGCGCTCAAGCACCGCTTCGCCGACATGAAAACCTCGCTCGAGGCGGCCCATGGGATCACCGACGCGGCCGCGGCGGCGGTGGCCGACGACGCCGACGAGGCCGACGAGCTGGTGAGCGTGGCCAAAGCCTTCGTCGGCGAGTACGGCGCCGAGGTCCTCCACGACTGCGTACAGCTGCACGGTGGGATCGGCGTCACCTTCGAGCACGACCTCCACCTGTTCCTACGGCGGCTAACCCTCGACCGCGCCCTGCTCGGCACGCCGGCCGACCACCGCCTCCGCATCGCTGACCTCCTCGAGAAGCGGGAGGCAGCATGAGTGCCCTGCCGACCACAGCGAGGGGCGGGCCCGAGCCAACCGAGGACGTCGACGACTTCAGAGCGCGCGCCCGCTCCTGGGCCGCCGCAAACCTGCGGCCGGCGGATCGCAGACACCTCGAGGTGTCGATCAAGACCAAGCGGGACGAGGAGGAAGAGCTGGCCGAGATCGCCAGCGAGCGCCAGCTGCAACGCCGGCTCTACGACGCCGGGTTCGCAGGCGTGTGCGTACCGCAATCCTACGGCGGCCAGGGGCTCACCCCAGGGCACCAGCGGGCGCTCAACGAGGCGTTCGAGGGCTACGAGTTCCCCGTGTGGTTCCAAGTGCCGACGTTGTCGCCCTGCATGGCCGTGATCCTGGAGTTCGGCACCGAGGAGCAGAAACAGCGCCACATCCCGGCCATCTTGCGCGGCGAGGAGCTCTGGATGCAATTGCTCTCCGAACCCTCCGGCGGCTCGGACGTGGCCGGTGCGCTCACCAGTGCCGTGCGCGACGGTGACAGTTGGATCCTCAACGGCTCGAAGGTCTGGACCACCGGCGCGTGGTGGTCGGATTGGGGCATGTGCCTGGCCAGGACCAACTGGGAGGTGCCCAAGCACCGCGGGCTCACGGTCTTCATGCTCCCGCTGCGCCAGCCCGGTGTGGAGATCCATCGCATCGAGATGCTCAACGGCAACCGCGAGTTCTGCCAGGAGTTCTTCACCGACGTCGTCGTCCCCGACAGCGACCGAATCGGCGAGGTGGACGATGGCTGGACGGTGGGTGTGCGCTGGATGTTCCACGAGCGGATGCTCTACGACTCTCCCCTCGTCACTTTTCCCCTTGGTGTCGTGCGCTCCGTCGGCGCCACGTCGCTCACCGACCTGGCCCGGGCAGTCGGGAACCAGGACGACCCGAGGGTGCGCGATCTCATCGGCGAAGCCCGCATGCTCGACGTGGTGGCGCACAAGCTCCAAGAACGCATCGGGTCCGGGATGCGCTCAGGCGCGATCTCGGAGCCGGCCGCCGCCATCCCCCGGCTGTTCCAGGGCGTGAGCACCTCTCGGCTGCAGACCATCGCCTTCGACATCGCCGGCGCCGCCGGGGCCGCGTGGACCGAGGACGACGGTGCCGCCGCGGGTCGGGGTATCGACTTCCTCACCCGGCAGGTTTCGCAGATCGGCGGAGGGACCACCGAGATGGCGCGCAACGTGATCAGCGAGCGTCTCCTCGGCATGCCCCGCGAGCGCTCGGTGGACCGGGACGTCCCATTCCGCGAGGTGCCCCGGGGCCCGTCGTCGCGGCCGGACGGCCGCGAGCCGTCTGAGCAGCGACCGCGCCCGGGCCCAGGACCGCCTGCAGGGCGACATGGGTAGGATCCGCTGCGATGGCGGGCGCTGGGGGGTGTCCGGAGATCGGGTGACGGCGCCGCGCCGTAGAGGAGGGGCTTCATGACTCAAGTCATGCGCGGGGTGCGCATCCTCGAGGTGGCCGAGCAGACCTTCGTGCCCGCTGCCTCTGCGCTGCTGGCCGACTGGGGCGCGGAGGTCGTCAAGATCGAGCACGTCGAGCGCGGTGACGCCATGCGGGGGCTGGCGTCGAGCGGGATCGCCAGTATCGGTGGTGGCGTGCACGTGCTGCTGGAGCATTCGAATCGGGGCAAGCAGAGCATCGGGCTCGACCTGGCCTCCCCCGACGGCGTCGACATCCTCTACAAGCTGGCGGCCACCTGCGACGTGTTCCTCACCAACAAGCTGGTTGGGGTCCGCAAGAAACTCAAGATCGACGTGGAGGATATCCGGGCCCACAACCCGCGCATCATCTACTGCCGCGGCAGCGGCCAGGGCGAGCGCGGACCCGATGCCGACAAGGGCGCGTACGACTCGCTGGCGTTCTGGAGCCGCGCCGCCATCGCGGCCTCGATCATGCGGCAAGGCGACGACCAAGTGCCGTCACCGCCGGGTCCGGGTTTCGGCGACTCCATCGGCGCCATGACCATTGCCGGCGGGATCATGGGCGCGCTGTACCACCGGGAACGTACCGGCGAGGCGACCACGGTGGACATCTCCCTCCTCGCCTCTGGTCTGTGGGCCATGGGCCAGACGATCGGTCTTTCGCTGCAGCTCGAAATTCCATGGGCGATGCCGCCGGGTGACATCCGGATGAACCCGCTGACCGGCAACTACCGGGTGAAGGATGGCTGGCTCATGCTCACCTGCCTGCAGGCGGGCAAGTACTGGCCATCCGCCGCCGAGGTCATCGGCCGACCGGAGCTGGCTACCGACCCCCGCTTCGCCGACCACGAGTCGCTGCTGGCCAACAGCGCAGAGGCGGTCGCCATCCTCCAGGAGGCCTTCGCACAGCACACGGTGAATGAGTGGCGCGAGCGGCTTGAGCGCTTCACCGGACAGTGGGCCGTGGTGCAGAACACGCTCGAAGCGGCCCAAGACCCCCAGTCGGTGGCTAACGGCTATCTGCAGGACTGCACCTCCGCGAGCGGCACCACCTACCGGCTCGTCTCCGCCCCGGTGCAGTACGACGAGACACCAGCACCGGTGCGCCGGGCTCCCGAGTTCAACGAGCACGGGGACAAGATCCTCGCCGACCTGGGCATGGACTGGGACACCATCGTCGACCTGAAGGTGCGCGGCGTCGTCGCCTGAGACGACGCGGCGAGGACCTGAGCGCCCGACCATTGATCCGAACGGGGACCGGCCCGGCGACGCACCAAAGGGTCGGCCGCGTGGTCGCCCTGCGCCGGGCCCGCCGAATGGCCGGACCGTTGCTGTTATTGACGTCGCCGTCGCGACCATGGAAGCTAGCGCCGGCCGTGCCGGATGCGGCCGGGGGACGGGAGGGAGCGGGTTGATGTCGGAAAACACGTTCGTGTTGTACGAGACGCACGACCAGGGCACCATCGCTCGGATCACGCTCAACCGGCCCGAGGCTCGCAATGCGCAAAATCGCGGCCTCCTCGTCGAGCTCCACGACGCCTTCCTGCGCGCCGAGGCCGACGACCAGGTGCGCGTGGTGATCCTGTGCGGTGCGGGGCCGCTCTTTTCCGCCGGGCACGATATGGGGTCGAAGGTCTCCCTCGAGGAGATGATGCCCGGGCCGGGGCAGCACCCCACCCGCCAGATCAACGGCGGGACCCGCCAGGCGGCCGAGAGCCTGATGCTCCAGGAGTGGCACTACTTCTTCGAGAACACCCGGCGCTGGCGCAACCTGCGCAAGATCACCATCGGCCAGGCGCACGGCGACATCTACGCCGCCGGGCTGATGATCCTGTGGGCCTGCGACCTCATCGTCGCCGCCGAGGGCACCACCTTCGCCGACGTTGTCGGCGCCCGACTCGGGATGTGCGGCGTCGAGTACTTCGCCCACCCGTGGGAATTCGGGCCCCGCAAGGCCAAGGAGCTTCTGCTCACGGGCGACTCGGTCACCGCCGACGAGGCCCACGCGCTGGGTATGGTGAGCAAGATCTTCCCGGCCGACGAACTGGCCGACCGGACACTCGACTACGCCCGCCGGATCGCTGCGCTGCCCACCATGACCTCGATGCTCATCAAGGAGTCGGTCAACCAGTCCGTGGACAACATGGGCTTCTACAACGCGCTCAATGCCTGCTTCACCCTGCACGAGCTCAATCACTCGCACTGGGCGTGGCTGAACGAGGACCACTACCCGGTTGCCAAGGAAGACTCCGGTATCCCCAACTGGCGCGAGGCACCTCCGATCGTCCCGGCCGTCAAGGACAAGGTGCGTGCGGACCAGCCATAGCGCCGCACGACAGCCGGCGTAGCCGGATGGGCCGGCGTCCGTGCGCCCGCAGGCGGCTACAAGGGATCGGTCGTCGCCATCGAGGTGCGAGCCGACCTCGGGGTAAGGTGCCAGCGTGACCGGCACGAGACCCGTCGACCTGCAGACTGTGCTTCTGGACGTGGCCGAGAACGTTGCCACCGTGACCCTCCACCGACCGGACCTACTCAACGCCTTCGACGAGCGCATGCAGGACGAGCTGGCCTCGGTGTGGCAGTACCTGCGCCACGACGAGAACGTTCGCGCCATCGTGCTCACGGGATCAGGGGACAAGGCCTTCTGCGTGGGCATCGACCGGGCCGACATCCCGCTCGACACCGAGTTCGATCCCTTCACCTATGAGGACCCGGGCAAGCGACTCGGGCCCAAGAGCCAGGGGTTGTGGAAGCCGGTGGTGGCGGCGGTCAACGGCATGGCCTGCGGCGGCGCGTTCTATCTGCTCGGCGAATGCGACATCGTCGTCTCCGCCGATCACGCCACCTACTTCGACCCGCATGTCACCTACGGGATGACCGCCTCCTACGAGCCGATCCTGTTGTCGGGCCGGATGGCCTTCGCCGACCTGGTGCGCATGACGCTGCTCGGCGCCCACGAGCGGATGTCGGCCGAGACCGCACGCGCCGCCGGCCTCGTGAGCGAGGTGGTGCCTGCCGCCGAGGTCCAGGACGTCGCCCGCACGCTGGCCACGGACATCGCGTCGCAACCGCCGGCAAGCGTGCAGGCCTCGCTGCGCTCGCTGTGGGCGGCCCGCAGCCTGCCCTACGAACAGGCGCTCGCCCTCGGGAACGTCTTCCTCCAGCTCGGCACCACGTCGCAGGCGCTGCGCCAGGGACAGGAGTCCTTCGCCAGCAACCAACGTGTGCGGTGGAGGCTGCGCTAGCCGTAGATCGTCCGTCGTCGCAGGTGCGCCAGAACTCGGGGGCGCGCTGGACGTGGGCGTGGCCCGGTACGAATGCGAGCCGGCGGTCGTCCCCATCGATGCGGGAGCAGGAGAGGAGGACGACTCGTCATGAACGTCGTCGTGGTCGTGGGAAACCCCCGGCCCAGGTCGCGTACGCGCCTGGCCGCCGAGCACGTCGTCCAGCGGCTGAGCGGCGCGCCGCCGGCAGCGTGCGTGGAGCTGGTCGAGCTCGGCCCGGCTCTGCTGTCGTGGGGCGACCCGGCCGTGGCGACAGCCAAGCGGACGGTGCTCGGGTCGTCGCTCGTAGTCTTCGCTTCCCCGACGTTCAAGGCCACCTACAGCGGGCTTCTCAAGATCTTTCTCGACCAGTTCGGCGCGGGCGAGATGCCCGGGACGCCGGCGATCGCCCTGATGCTGGGCGCATCGGAGCGCCATGCGCTGGCGGGCGAGTACACCCTGAAGCCCGTCCTCTCCGAGATCGGCTGCAGCTGTCCGGCCCCCGCCCTTTTCCTCCTCGAATCGGACTGGGACACCAGCCCGACCCTCGAGACCTGGCTGCCGCGGGCCGCCGCCGCCCACGGGCTTTTCCCGTTCTCGCCACCGGCGTCCTGAGACCCTCGACGCGCCCCTGGCGCCCTGCCGGAGCTGGGGATAGGATCGCTCTTGTTAGACGGAAATGCCGTTCTCGGAGGACCCATGGTTGGGCTCAATGACTACATCCTGATCAGCGTGGACGACCACGTGATCGAACCGCCCGACCTGTTCGTCAATCACTTGCCGGCCAGGTACCTCGATGCCGCCCCCAAGCTGGAGCGCAACGAGGAGGGCTCCGACGTGTGGGTCTTCGGCTCCGTCGTCATGGAGACCGCCGCCCTCAACGCGGTGGCCGGGCGGCCCAAGGAGGAGTACGGACTCGAGCCCCAGAGCCTCGACGAGGTCCGCCCCGGTTGCTACGACGTGCACGAGCGGGTCAAGGACATGGACGCTGGCGGTGTCCTGGCGTCGATGAACTTCCCGTCGTTCCCCACCTTCACCGCCCGCGTCTTCAAGACCGAGGACGAGGAACTGTCGCGGGCACTGGTGCGGGCCTACAACGATTGGCACCTCGATGAGTGGTGCGCTGCCTACCCGGGACGCTTCATCCCCATGGGCGTCCCCCTCATCTGGGACGCGGAGCTGACGGCGGAGGAGATCCGCCGACTGTCGGCCAAGGGCTGCCACTCGCTGAGCTTCACCGAGAACCCCGCCGCCCTCGGGTACCCGAGCTTCCACGACGAATACTGGGACCCGGTCTGGCGCGCCTGCTGCGACACCGAGACCGTGCTGTCGATCCACCTTGGGTCATCGGGCCGGCTCTCCATCCCGGCCGTGGACTCGCCACCGGACGTGATGATCACCTTGCAGCCCATGAACATCCAGAGCGCGGCAGCCGATTTGCTGTGGTCGCGGGTGTTGAAGCGCTTCCCCGAGATTCGGGTGGCGTTGTCGGAGGGTGGCACGGGATGGATCCCGTACTTTCTCGAGCGCGTCGACCGCACCTACGAGATGCACCGTACCTGGACCCTGCAGGACTTTGGCGGGCGCCTGCCGAGCGAGGTTTTTCGCCAGCACTTTCTCACCTGTTTCATCAGCGACCCGGTCGGCGTGGCCATGCGCGACCGCATTGGCATCGACAACATCGCGTGGGAAGCCGACTACCCACACAGCGACTCCATGTGGCCGGAGGCCCCCGAGGAGCTGAGCCGGGTGTTCGCCGACAACCGGGTCCCCGATGGCGACGTGGCCAAGATGACCCACCAGAACGCCATGCACTGGTACTCCTTCGACCCCTTCGCCCACCTCCCCAAACCGCAGGCGACCGTGGGGGCCTTGCGGACCAAGGCTGCCGACCACGACGTGTCGGTCAGGTCCCGCAGCACCCGAGTCCGTACCCCCGACGAGAAGCTCGAAGGATTCCGCCAGCGGGCCCGCCGGGCCATGACGGCCGCCGGCAACTGACAGACAGCCGCGAAGAACAGGAAGGGCGCGGGCTCCGGGGATGACGAAGCGGCAGATGACCCTGGTGGGTTTCATGCAGGCGGGCAGCACGACGGTCTACGCCGGTTCATGGCGCCACCCGGCCACCGAGCACGGGTTCCTCACCGCCGGCTACTACGCCAAGCTCGGCCGCACCCTCGAAGACGGCCGCTTCGACATGATGTTCTTCGACGACCGGCTGGCCATGCCCGGGATCTATGCCGGTTCGGTGGCCGAAGCCGTGCGCCTCGGGGCCCGGCCGGTGAAGCTCGACCTCTCCGTCGTGCTCGGGATCCTGGCGGGGGCAACCGAGCACATCGGGCTGGGCGCCACCTACTCGACCACCTACTACGCCCCCTTCCACGTGGCCCGCACCTTCGCCACGCTCGACCATCTGACCGGGGGCCGGGCTGCGTGGAACGTGGTCACCTCGGTCAACGACAGCGAGGCGCAAAACTACGGATTCGACGAGCACATCCCCCACGACCAGCGCTATGACCGGGCCGACGAATTCCTCGAGGCGACGACCGGCCTGTGGGACACGTGGGAGGACGACGCCCTGGTGCTCGACCGCCAGAGCGGAACTTTCGCCAACCCGGCCAAGGTGCACGAGCTCGGCTACGACGGCAAGTGGTTTCGCGTCCGCGGCCCGCTCACCGTCCCCCGCTCGCCCCAGGGCCGACCGGTGCTGCTCCAGGCCGGGTCCTCCGGGCGCGGCCGCGAGTTCGCGGCGCGCTGGGCCGAGGTGGTCTTCACCGGCGACCCTGACATCGACATCGCCCGCGCCCATTACAAGGACCAGAAGGAGCGGGTCGCTGCTGGGGGACGCCCGCCCGAGTCGGTCAAGATGCTCCCAATGGTTTACACGGTGGTCGGCGAGTCCCAAGCCCACGCTGAAGAGCGCGAACAGCTCTTCCTCAACGAATTGGTCGACCCCATGGCCTCGCTGACGCTGCTGTCGGAACTCATGAACTACGACTTCTCGGGCATGGCGCTCGAGGAGCCCATAACCGACGAGCTGGTCGAATCCGTTTCGGGCATCCGGGGCCTGGTGCAGAACCTCCGGGCCCACATCGGCGGCACCGTCACCCTGGCCGACTTGGCGGGCCATCGGGCCACCCTTCTGCAGGGCCCGCGCTTTGTGGGAACAGGTCCGGAAGTGGCCGACCAGATGGAGCACTGGATGGAAGCCGAGGCGTGCGACGGCTTCGTCATTGCGGCCACCCACACGCCGGGCGCCTACGAGGACGTGGTGCGCTTGGTCGTCCCCGAGCTCCAGCGCCGCGGCGTGTTCCGCGACCACTACACCGGGACGACCCTACGCGACACCCTTGGGCTGGTCCGGCCCGCATCGACTCGTGGCTGACGACCGGCGGCGGGGGCCGCTGCGCGGGATCCGGGTACTCGACACCGCCACCTTGGCCGCCGGCCCCATCGTCTCCACCGCCCTCGCCGAGTTCGGTGCCGAGGTGATCAAGGTCGAACAGCCCGTTTCGGGTGACCCCATGCGCACCTGGGGAGAGCGCAAGCGCGGCATCGGCCTCGTCTGGAAGTCGATGAGCCGGAACAAGCGGTGCGTGACGCTTGACCTGCGCTCGGGCGACGGGCAGGACATCTTCCACCGGCTGCTCGACGTCAGCGACGTCGTGGTCTTCGGGAACCGCCCCAGCGCGCTCAAGCGCTGGGGGCTCGACTGGGAGTCCGTACACCCGGCCCACCCCCAGATCGTCATGCTCCACATCAGCGGCTACGGCAGCGGCGGGCCCTACAGCGACCGACCGGGATTCGGCACGTTGGCCGAGGCCATGAGCGGCTTCGCCCACCTGACCGGGCAGCCCGACGGGCCACCGACCCTGCCGCCGTTCATGCTGGCCGACGGGGTAGCGGGGTTGGCCGCCACCTACGCGGTGATGATCGCCCTGTACCACCGGGACGTGCACGGCGGCGACGGCCAGCTGATCGACGTGAACCTCATCGAGCCACTGGCCCGGCTGATCGAGTCCTCCACCCTCGCCTTCGACCAGCTGGGCATCGTCCCCGAACGCGTCGGCAACCGGCTGGACGCCAGCGCCCCGCGCAACACCTATCGCACCTCGGACGACAAATGGCTGGCCATGTCAGGCGCGTCGCCCACGATCGCCGCCCGGGTCTTTCGGGCCGTGGGTCGGCCCGACATGGCCGAAGATCCGGCCTTCGTCGACCCCGTCAGCCGCCAAGGGCGCACCCTCGAGATAGATCAGGTGGTGGCGGACTGGGTGTCCCGCCACACCCTCGAGCAGGCTATGGCTGTCTTCGAAGCGGCCGAGGTGGCCGCGGCCCCGGTCTACGACGCGCAGCAACTGCGTGCCGACCCCCACCTGCGCGCCCGTGGCACCTTCGTGGAGGTGGACGACCCTGACTTAGGACCGGTCACCGTGCAGGCGCCGGTTGTCCGCCTGAGCGCCACCCCCGGGTACATCGAGCACCTCGGCCGCAGCCTGGGGGCCGACAACGAGGCGGTCTTCGGCGGGCTCCTCGGCATCGACCCCGACCGGCTGGCCGCGCTGGCGGCGGCCGGCACCACCTGAACCCCGTACGACAGGAGGGAACAGTGCGCCAGCCACGCGCCCGACGATCCGAGCTGGCCACGCCGGCGAGCAACGAGCGCATGTGCGAGAAGGCCGCCGGATCCGGCGCCGATCTCGTGTTCCTCGACCTCGAAGACGCCTGTGCGCCGGTCGCTAAGGAGCGGGCCCGACACACCGTTGTCGAGGCCTTCACGCAGCTGGACTGGGGGCGCACCGTGCGGGCGGTGCGGGTCAACGGCATCGACACGCCGTGGTGCCATGGCGACATCATCGAGGTGGTCACTGGCGCTCGGAACGCCCTCGACGTCATCATCGTCCCCAAGGCCCACACAGCACGCGACGTGTGGTGGGTGGACGTCCTTCTCACGCAGCTGGAGACGGCGCTGGGGCTGGTCCGGCCCATCGCCTTGGAGGTGCTCATCGAGGAGGCCGAGGGCCTGACCAACGCGGCCGAGATCGCCCGTTCGAGCCTACGTCTCGAGGCCGTCATCTTCGGGGCCGGCGACCTGTCCGCGTCGCTGCGGGCCCGAGTGGACGGCAACTTCGAACCCCTGGGCGAGTACCCGGGCGACTTCTGGCACTACGCCCGGGCCCAAGTCCTAGCCGCGGCCCGGGCGGCAGGCATCGACGCCGTCGACGCGCCATACCCCGCTTACCAGGACCTCGACGGCTACCGGCGATCGGCCCTCCACGCCAGCTTGCTCGGCTTCGACGGCAAATGGGCCATCCACCCCGACCAGGTGGCCGTGGCCAACGAGGTCTTCGCGCCGAGCTCCAAGGAGGTCGAGGAGGCACGGGAAGCGATCGCCGAGTATCGCAGCTCCGAGGCCGGGGGCGTGGGCGCCATCGGCCGCGATGGCAAGCTCGTCGACGCCGCGCACATGCGCTTGGCCGAGAACGTCCTCCATAAAGCGTCCCTGGCCGATACGCCCCCTGCGCCGTGACGACCGAGTACGGCCCGTCTGAGGAACCTACCAGCATGGTCCCCGCCACCGAACAAACACCTCGCCCCCGCTGTCGTCCCCGACCACGTCGTGGAAGGAGCACACCATGAGCCGACCGCGCCGACCCGAAGTGATCCACGTGCGCGGCAGCCGGATGCTCGACGTGGCCCAGGGCGAGCTCATCGAGCCCGGCAGCCTGCTGGTCGTCGGCGAGCGGATCGCCGACGTCTCCCCGAGCACCGTGCCAGCCGAGGCCGAGACGATCGACCTCGGGGACGTGGCCCTGCTCCCGGGGCTCATGGACATGGAGGTCAACCTCCTGATGGGCGGCCCCGATCACCGCAGCCCACTCGTCGCGGTGCAAGACGACCCGGCGGTGCGAACCCTGCGGGCGGTAGCCAATGCGCGACGGACACTTCGGGCCGGATTCACGACTGTGCGCAACCTGGGCCTATTCGTCCAGACCGGCGGGCTGCTGCTCGACGTGGCCCTGAAGAAGGCCATCGACCTCGGTTGGATCGAGGGACCTCGCGTCGTCCCCGCTGGTCACGCGATCACGCCAACCGGTGGTCATCTCGACCCCACCATGTTCCAGGCCTTGGCGCCGCACATCATGCCCCTGACCCTCGAGGAGGGGATTGCCGACGGCGTGGACCAGGTGCGCAGGGCGGTTCGATACCAGATCAAGCACGGAGCCCAGGTGATCAAGGTGTGCGCCTCGGGCGGCGTGATGTCGCACACCGGGCCGGCCGGCGCGCAGCAGTACTCCGACGAGGAGCTGGCCGCCATCGTCGACGAGGCACATCGGGCCGGGCTGCGGGTGGCAGCCCACGCCCATGGCGACTCCGGGATCCGAGCCGCCATCGAGGCGGGCATCGACTGCATCGAACACGGGTCGCTCATGAGCGACGAGACACTCGACCTGCTCGTCGAGCGGGGCCGGTTCCTCGTCGCCACCACCTACCTGGCCGACGGCATGGATACCTCCCACGCCGCGCCGGAGCTGCAGGCCAAGGCGGCGGAGGTCTTCCCCCGCGCCAAGGCCACCATCTCCAAGGCCATCGCCGCCGGCGCGCGTATCGCGTGCGGCACCGACGCGCCGGCCATTCCCCACGGCCGCAATGCAAAGGAGCTGCTCGCCCTGGTCGAGCGGGGCATGACCCCCCTGCAAGCCATCCGCGCCGCCACGACCGTCTCGGCCGAGCTGATCGACGTCGACGACCGGGGGCGGCTCGAGCCGGGTCTCCTAGCCGACGTCATCGCCGTGCCCGGCGACCCGCTGGCCGACATTGCGGTGACCGAGGACATCCGCTTCGTGATGAAGGGCGGGATCGTCTACCACCGCGCCGCCAGTAGCGACTGACGCGAGTGCTCGGCGTGGTCTGGAGGCATGGCCGGCGCCGCCGCCATCGCGGTGACCGAACTTGAAAGTGGCGCCCAGCAACCGGGCCGCGCTGCTGCTCCGCGCTGGCACCCCGGCCTGCCAGACAGTGGCCGTCAGCCCTCGACGTCCAGCAGCTTGTGGGCCATGAGCCGGAGTTGCGCACGCATCGTGTCGTCGTCGAGCCCGGCCACCAGCGGGTGCATCACCGCACCGCTCACGGCGGCCACGAACACGGCGGTGGCGACCCGGCCGTCGGATGCCCGGGTTCCTCCCGTGAGTCCGCTTCCTCCCCCGAGTAGGGACGTCATGCGGCCCATGACCCGGCGGAACCGGTCGTGGTCGGCGAAGAACTGTCGGATCACCGGGTCGTTGAGGATGACGCTCGACGTCCGGCGCCGGTCGACGGCCAGGTCGACGATGCCCGACACCAGGACATGGCGGGCCTGCGCCCGGGTCGTCTCTGCCTCGGCGCGGTCGAGCACCTCCTGGAGCCGGGTGAGCTCGCCTTCGGCGGCGGCCAGGACGATCTCGTCCTTGGTCCTGAATTGGTGGTACACGGCGGCCTTGGTAACCCCCAGGGCGCGGGCGATCATCTGCAGCGAGGTTCCGCCCACCCCGTGCTTGGCGAACAGGTCGAGGGCCGCATCCACCACCCGGGCCTGAGCGGCGCTGAGGTCTGCGGCCGCCGCCGTGGATGCATCGATCGCCTGCCGAGCCGGGCCCATCTCCCCAACGGTAGCCGGGACCGTTGCGCCTCCTAGCCGATCGGCTATCCTGGCTAGCCGATCGGCTAGGAGGCACGGGAGCAAGGGGGAATCGGTGACTGACGATACGACGAGCGGCGCCCAGATCGGCGAGTTCCTCGAGATCCGCAAGCCGGGGGCGCACCTCGACGACGGGGTCGTCGCCGACGACTTCGTCCTGATGCTCGGGGTCGACCTGACCAATTTCCCGAAGTTCCCCCGGGTGGACGACTCGGTGACGTACCCGAAAGCCGACCTCGACATCCGTGACCAACTCGACGTGGACTCGGGTGCGGAGCTACCCGACTACAGCGGGCCCTACCGGGCGGAGCTGCGCTTCACGGACTTCACGCGCGAGGCGCTGGCCATGCGCTTTCTGCCCTGGGCCGAGGCTTACCGGACGCTGTGCCTCGACGGGTGGGCCGCAGAGATCGGGCGACGCTACGGCGCCGAGGTGACGGCCGAGCTCGAGTGGTCGGGGTGGAACGACCAGATCCTGCCGGAGATCCAGCGCATGACGGGCGAGTTCTTGCCGGCGGGCTCGACCTACGACGACCCGAACCGAACGGTGCCGGTCGAGGAGCGGGCGCACACGAGGGTCGACTACACGGGCCTATTCACTCCCCGTCCGGACACGGCCGAACTCTCGAAGCCGGAGCTGGTCCGATGGTTGCTCGGCAGCCACGAGTACCTCCTGCAGTGCATCGAAGCGTGGGCCTCGCAGGTCGTCGTCCGCTACGGGCTCGACGTGATGTTCGACATCCAATGGACCCTCTGGGGTGAGACCGTGCTGCCCGCGGCCAAGCGGCTCAAGGCGCAGTACCTCGGCATCGACGGCAACACGGTCGCCGACTGGATGAAGGATCTGCAGTGCGACGCCACCGCCATGCCGGGAAAGGCCTTCGACGTCTCCTTCGAGATGCCCGAGGAAGAGGTAGGCATCATGACCTTCAACCGCTGTGTCGCCGCCGACCAGTGGGAGACGATGGGTCGTCCGGACATCTTGGAGAAGAACTGCCACTCGACGTGTCCGAAATCGATGATCGTCACGACCAAGATGTACAACCCGAACATGAAGGTCGAGATCCTGGCCATCCCACCTCGCAGGGATCCCGGCGACGTGTGCTGCAAATGGCGCTTCTCGATGCGCGCCCCTGACGATCCCGAGTACGTCCCCGTGGCGCTGGACAGCAAACCACCGCGCGGTAGGTCAGGCTGACGGGGGCACGCTCAGGACGCCGACGACCCCACGATGCCGTGGGCCAGGAGGTCCCAGAGTTCCTCGGCCGCGCCCCGGTCGTCCCCGCGGGTGGACGCGCCGCCGATCGTGGCGGCGAAGACGTTGAACATCACGACCTCGAGCACCACCCCCGCCACGTGTCGCGATGAGAAGTCCGGCCGCACGGCCCCTGCCGCCACCGCCTCGTCGAGCAGCTCCCGGAACATTGTCACCAGCGGGCCGAACGCGCGCGCCGCCTCCTTGGGGTGCTGGGTCAGCAGCTGCTGGGCGAACTCGGCCATGGCCGGCGGCACCCCTTTGGGCGGCGTCTGGCCCGGCGAGGGCGGCCGGCAGGCGCGGTGGTACTCGATGACGAACGCGTGTAGGCGCTCGAGGGGATCGGCTTCGTCGCCGATGCGTTCTTTCAGGTAGGCCACGGTGGACACGACCGACTCCTCGAACAGGGCCAGGAGCAGCTCGTGCTTCCCGTCGAAGTGCTGGTAGAAGCTGCGCAGCGACTGCTCCGAGCGCTCGACCACCTCCTGCACGGTGAAATCCTTGCCCTGGTTGGTGGCAATCAACTCCATGGCCGCACCGATGAATCGCTGCACTCGGTTCTCCGCCCGGGTGCGGGCGGAGTCGAGCGACCGGGCCACCGCCATCTCGCGCCAGCTGACGTTGGCCTCCCGCTCGGTGTCGGCCACGGGTTCGTTGGTCGCGTCGGGAATCGTTCTCACCCGCTTCAGACGGCCGGCTCGAGGACGACGTCCATGCTCGCCGCCCCGCTGTCGGGCACCCGGGGCTGGCGCCACACCTCCACGGGGAACGAGACGTTGACCAGCGAGTAGCAGAGCCATAGCAACCGGTTGGCGTCCTCGGGCAGCGCGGCGAAATCGAGCGCGTCGAGGTAGGCGGTCATCGCCTCGAGGCGAGGGAAGGCGGCGTCGTAGAGCGACTGCAGGTCGGCCATCGTCGACGACAGGCGCTTGGCGTAGCGCTCGGCCTCGGTGCGCAGCGACCAGTCGGCGAACGGCTCCAGGTCGTCGAACTCGGGTGGGAACACCGCCATGCCGGGGTCCTTGGTGGCGTCATCGGCCCCGATCATGACGCGGCCGTGACCCGTAGCGGCGCCGGACGCCGCTCGGGGTCCTCCTGATAGGCGGCGACCATGACGCGCGCCGTCTCGTGCAGCTGGCGCAGGAGAATTTCCTGGTCGTTAAGCGGGAATTCGGTTACCACCCTCGACTCGATCATCATCTGGGTGGCCTCGAGGGTGTTGCCGTCCTGCAACGCGTACTCCTTGAAGGTCACCGCTGCCAGCTCCTGGCGCAGGCGTTCGGTGGCGTTGGCCGGCGGCACGAAGTACAGCGTCCCCTCGAAGATGTGGGTGTTGTACGAGGTCGGCCAGTAGTGGTACGTCAGGTACCATCCCGGCGCCCAGATCAGGAGCATGAAATTGGGGAAGAAGACGAACGAGTCCACTCCCCACGCCTTGCTGCGTGCCGGGTTCACGCCCGGTGGCAGCGGGTCGAGCCCGTCGATAGTGGGGCGGTCCCACGGGCCGAACAGCCCACTGCGCAGCACACGTTCGATCGGCTTCACCATGTTCAAGTCCTTGGGCGGAGACATCCCGCCCCACGACGACACCATGCCGTGCGGGCCGTCGAGCTTGTAGGCCAGCGCCTCAAAGCCCACGCTCTGCAGCTTGCGCGACTCGTCGGCCACCGCTTGCTTCGCGTGCAGGACGGGTGCGTGATAAAACTCGGCGAAGGCGTCTATGAACAGCTTCCAATTGCTGGTGACCTCGGCCCGGTACTTGTAGACCTGCGTCATCTCGCCGAACGGGTACCCGGTAAGCTCCTTGGCCATGTCGCCCAGGTATTCGGCCAACCCGAGGGTGTTCTTGGGGTCGGGATTTACGAAGATGAACCCTTCCCATACGTCGCTCTGCACGGGGGCGAGGCCGTAGTCCTTCTTGTCCAGATCGAAGAACTCCTCCTCCTGCTGTACGAACGTGCAGGCCCCCTCGAGGTCGTAGCGCCAGCCGTGGTACTTGCAGGCGAATTGCCGGCAAGTCCCCGAGGTCTCCTCGCGTGGGTAGTCGTTCCACACCAACTTGTTCCCCCGGTGCCGACAGATGTTGTGGAAGGCACGAATCTCGCCGTCGGTGCCACGCACCACCACCACCGACGTCCCCGCCGCGGCCAACTCCTTGGTGAAGTAGCTGCCCGCCCGCGGCAGCTGCTCCACACGGCCGACGTTCTGCCATGTCCGGGCGAAGATGGCCCGGCGCTCCAGCTCATAGTGCTCCTTGGAGATTGAGTCCTCATAGGAGACCGGTCCGGTCCCCAGCTCGGGGTAGTGCTGGGTCCAGCTGCCCTCCGCCGGCTTCGGGAAATGTGCCATGACCCTGCCTTCCTCAGTTCGACCTCGACGCCGGCGCGCACCACGCCCGGGCCCTCGATCCCGACACCTGCGAGACCCACCCCATCTACGCGGCGCCTCCGCCCGGCTTGCCGCTCCCGCCCGTGTCCTTCGGCACGAGCATGCGGTCGAGGTTGGCCCGCAGCTCGGGCGAGCCGAACGAGCGGTCCTCGGCACTCAGCGCGAAGTCGAGGGCCCCGAGCACGGCCCGCTCCAGCTGCAGGTTCAGGATCCGCTTCGTGTCCTGCACGGCCCGGGCGGGGAGAGCGGCGATGCGCTGCGCGCAGGCGAGCGCCTGGGCCAGCACCTCGTCGTCGGGGACCACGTGGTTGACCAGGCCGATCTCCGCCGCTCGCTTGGCCGGGATGCGGTCACCGGTGAACGCGTACTCCTTGGCCAGCTGCAGGCTGGTGAGCAGCGGCCACGTCACCGGGCCGCCGTCGGCGGCCACCAGGCCGACCATCACGTGGGGGTCGGCCAGATGTGCGCTCTCGGCCATGAAGACGATGTCGGACAGCGCCACCAGACTGCAGCCCAGCCCCACCGCCGGCCCGTTCACCGCGGCGATCACCGGCACGCGGCACGCCACCATGCCGGTAACGATCTGGCGGCCGTGGGACAGCGTCTCGCGGCGGAGCACCTCGTCGCGCGCCAACTCGTCGAGGTAGGTGAAGTCGCCGCCGGCGGAGAAGGCACGGCCGTTGCCGGTGAGGACCACGACGCGCGCCTCGGTGTCGGCGTCGAGCTGGGGCCACAGGCCGGCCAGGCCCCGGTGCAGCTCGTGATTGGTGGCGTTGAGCTGCTCGGGCCGGTTCAGCCGGACGACCCGGATCGGGCCGTCGACATCCACGACCAAGTGCGGGCCCACCTCATAGCGCGAGGAAGTGCTCATGCGACCGGCAGCCCGAGGATGCGCCTCGCCACCAGGTTGCGCTGGATCTGGGAGGTGCCTCCCATGACGCTCTGCGCCCGGCTGTAGAGGTAGGCCTTGAGCCACGTGTCGTCCCCGCCACCGAGGCCGGTGCCCCCGATGGACAAGGCGGCGTGGCCCACCGTCTGCTCCGTCGCCGTCATGAGCAACTTGTCCACCGATCCCCCGGGACCATGGGAGATGCCATCAAGTCGGTCCGACAGGCGCCGGCACACGTGCAAGCGCAACATCTCGGTCTCGACGACGGCCCAGGCCAGCTCGCGCACCTGCTCGGGGCCGAAGCGGCCACCGGGTTCCTTTCGCACCCGAGCTACCAGTTCCGTAACCAGCTTGCCGTAGCGGGCCACGTACCCAAGCTCGCCCGGCTCACGTTCGTGAGAAACGACCGTCATGGCCAGTGACCAGCCGTCGCCGGGGGCGCCGATCATGTTCGCGGCCGGGACCCGCACCCGGTCGAAGACCACCTCGCCGAACTCCTTGGTGGTGCCGTTGATCATCCGCAGCGGGCGTCGCTGCACGCCGGGCTGGTCCATCGCCAGTGCGAAGGCGGAGATCCCTTTGTGCTTGGGCGCCTCGTTGTCGGTGCGGGCGAGCACCAGACACCACGCGGCCTCGTCCGAGTAGCTGGTCCACACCTTGTGCCCGGTGATCACGTAGTCGTTGCCGTCGCTCGTGGCGCGCGTTCGCAGCGAGGCCAGGTCCGAACCGGCGTCGGGCTCGCTGAACCCCTGGCACCAGCGGTCCCGACCGTTGACGATGCCAGGGAGCAGGCGCGCCTTGATGTCGTCGTTGCCGTGCTCGAGGATTCCCCACACCAGATAGCCGAGGCTCGGACGGGGCGGCGCGCCGGCGGCAGCCAGCTCCTGGTCGGCGACGGCCTCGTAGACGCTTTCGAGCCCGTGACCCCCGATCGCCGTCGGCCACGACATGGCGAAGAACCCCGCGTCGTAGAGATCGCGGTGCCACTGCGCCATGCCCGTCCAATAGTCGTCGTCTGTCGACGAAGCAGGCAGGCCGGGATTGTGGTCCTCGAGCCAGTCCCGCAGGCGGAGGCGGAACTCCCGCTCGGCGGGCGAGTCGGCGAAGTCCATCAGTTCGCCCCGATCCCCTGGTGCTCCAGGACGCGGCCGAGGTTGGGGCCCACCCCGCCGAAGAGGTCGGTCGAGAGCAGCGCGCGGCGCAGATAGACATGGGCCAGACAGTCCCACGTGTTGCCGATGCCTCCGTGCACCTGGATGACCGCCTCGCACACGTCGCGTGCCGCCCGTGCGCAGTAGGCCTTGGCCAGCGCGCCTGCGGCCAGCGCCTCGGGCGCACCCAGCGCGTCGACGGCCCAGGCTGCGTGCAAGGCGACACTACGCGATCCCTCCATGGCCACCTGCGCATCGGCCAGCAGGTGCTGCACCGCCTGGAACGACCCCACGGGCGCGTCGTATTGGCGGCGTGCGGAGACGTACTCGCAGCCAAGTCCGATCGCCCCGCGCATGACACCGACCAGGTCTGCACACGTGAGCGCCAGGCCCAAGGCGGTCCACCGCGCCATCGCGTCCTCGCCCACCGCCACGGATGGCGCGGCCAGCGGGACCGGCGCCAACCCCGGGTCGGTCACCGAGGTCGGGCGCGTCAGGTCGAGGTGCGACTCGGCGCGCCCGGGCGCCAGCTCGGCCACGAGATCGCCGTCCGCCCCGGGCACCAGCGCCAGCGCACCGTGCGCCCCGGCGGCATCGACGGCCACGGCGGCGGGCACCACCCCGCCAACCGCACGCGCCGGGCCCGACAGGTCCGGGGCGAAGGCCACCGTCTCGGGACCCTCCGCCGGAGCCGCGGCGGCCAGGCGCCGGAGCTCAGCAGCCAGGGTGGGGCCGAGGAAGGGGGCGTCGGCCAGGCCGCGGCCGAGCTCCTCGGCGACGATGGCCACCTCTACGCCCGACGCCAAGGGCGAGGTCGCGTCCGCCCCGGCACTGCGCAGCTCGCGCCAGCCGGCCTCCGAAAGCGCCGCCTCGAGCCTGGACCGGCGTATGGCGTCGTCGAGGTCGGCGACGGTGTTCGGCCCGAGGCGGTCCACAGCGTGGGACAGCGCGTCGCGCAACGCCTGCTGCTCGGGGGAGAGTCGGACGTCCATCAGGACACCGCCTGACCGACGGGCCCCGACGCCCAGGCGTCGCGCAGCGTGCGGCGTAGCACCTTGCCGGAGGGCAGGCGCGGGACGGCGTCGACGACAACGACGTGGCGCAACTGCTTGTAGGTGGCCAGGTTGTCGGCCACCAGGCGCTGGAGCTCGCCGTCGGCGACCGGCACGGACGGGTCAAGCTGGACCGCGGCCACCGGCACCTCACCGGCACGCTCGTCGGGGATGCCGAAAACCGCACAGTCGAGCACCGCGGGGTGGCCGTGGAGGACGGTCTCGAGCTCGGCGGGCGCCACCTGGAAGCCACTGACCTTGATCATCTCTTTGAGGCGGTCGGTGAGGTGGACCCATCCTTCGACTTCGAGCCAGCCCACGTCACCCGTGCGGTACCAGCCGTCCGCGAAGGCGGCGGTGCTGTCGGCCTCGGGAAGGTACCCGGCCATCACCGACGGGCCCCGCGCCTGGATCTCGCCGATGCCGCCGGGGCTCAGGACGGCGCCGGTGTCTATGTCCTGGACGCGCAGCTCTACACCGGCGGGGGCCAGGCCCGCCGAATCGAGCCGCCAGGCGTCGGGCCGGTCCACCGGGTTGGCGGCGATCACCGGCACCTCGCTGGCCCCGTAGGCGGGGAGCCAGCGCACGCCGCTGCGCTCGGTCACCACCGTGGCCACGGTCTCGCTCACCGGCGTGGCCCCCCACATGACGTAGCGCAGGGAAGAAAGATCGAAGTCCTCCAGGCGGGGATGATTGGCCATGGCCAGGGCGATGGGGGCGACCGCCATTTCCAGGGTCATCCGCTCGCGCTCGATCCAGGACAGCTCCTCGTCGAGGTCGAAGCGCCGGTGGAGCCGTACGCTGGCCCCCGCCTCGACTGCGGCGAGCAGGTTGAGCAGGCCGAGGATGTGTGAGGGGGGCGTGGCCACCTGGAACCGGTCCTCGGGACCGAGGCCGAGGGCGGCGACCCAGTGGGCGGTGGCGTGACCGATGGAGGCGTGGGTGTGGCGCACGGCCTTGGGTAGGCCGGTGGTGCCCGAGCTGAAGACCAGCACCGATTCGGCCGTGCCGGGGACGTCCCCGCCCGGGGTCGCGGGCTCGGCGTCGGCCGGGGCTCGCACCGCCCGGTCGTCGAGGTCCGTGACCGAATGGTCGCCCAGCACCGCCCCCACCAGCGGGGCGGCGTCGGCGTCTACCACCGCGTGCCGGGGGGAGGTCAGGGACAGCGCGTGCGCCACCTCAGCCTGCTTCCAGGCCGGCGAGATCATGACGGAGGCGGCACCGAGCTTGCTCGCGGCCTCCACGACGACCAGGAACTCCACCCGGTTGGCCATCATTAGGGCAACCCGGTCGCCCGCACCGACCCCCTCGCCGGCCAGGTGCCGGGCGAAGGCGGTGCTCCACACGTCAAGCTCGGCGAAGGTCCAGGAATGATCCCCGGCCAGGACGGCGGCGCGGTCACCGAAGCGGCCGGCGGCCCGTTCGAGCCCCCGGTGCATCGGGCCGACACCCATGAGAACATTCTTCTCGCAAGTGAGATCGCTGTCAACACGGAGCGACTGTATGCTTCTCCGGTGACCACCCCCCGCGCTACCGGCGACGACGAACTCCGTCAGGAGATCCTCGCCACCGTCAGCCGGTTCGTGGCCAACGAGGTCGTGCCGGTGGCCTCCGCGCTCGAGCGCGAGGACCGCTTCCCGGCCGAGATCGTCGACGCCATGCGCGACCTCGGACTCTTCGGCGTGACCATCCCCGAGGCCTACGGCGGCCTGGGCCTGGACCTCGTCACCTACGTCGGCATCATCGAGGAGCTGGCCTACGGGTGGATGAGCCTGACGGGCATCGTCAACACCCACACCCTGGCCGCCACCCTCCTCATGGCCCACGGCACCGAAGAGCAGAAGCGGCGCTGGCTGCCGGCCATGGCCAGGGGGGAATGGCGGGGTGCCCTGTCGCTGTCGGAGCCCGACGCCGGGAGCGACACGAACGCACTCGCCTGCAGGGCGGTGCGAGACGGCGAGGAGTTCGTCCTCAACGGGACCAAAGCCTGGGTCACTAACGGCGAACGGGCCGGCATCGTGGCCCTGGCGGCGCGCACGGACAAGGGTATCTCCGCCTTCGTCGTCGAGAAGGAGCCGGGGCCGAGCTTCGAGGGCATCACGGTCGGCAAGCACGTGGACAAGCTCGGCTACCGCGGCGTGGAGACGGTCGAGATGATCTACGTCGACCACCGGATCCCGGCCACCAACCTCATCGGGGAGGAAGGCCGGGGCCTGGCGCAGATCCTGGGCGTGCTCGAGGTGGGTCGCATCAACATCGCGGCACGGGCGACTGGCGTGGCCCGGGCCGCCTTCGACGCGGCCATGGCCTACGCCCGGCAACGGACCACCTTCGGCAAGCCCATCGCCGAGCACCAGGCCATCGCGATGAAGTTGGCCGACATGGCCACCCGGCTCGAGGCCAGCCATCTGCTGACCGAGAGCGCCGCCCGGCGCAAGATGGCCGGCGAGCGCTGCGACGTCGAAGCCGGCATGGCCAAGGTGTTCGCCAGCGAGACGGCCATGGAGCTGGCCACGGAGGCCATGCGTATCCACGGCGCCGTGGGGTACACGACCGAGCTCCCCGTCGAGCGCTACTTCCGCGATGCGCCGCTCATGATGATCGGCGAGGGCACCAACGAGATCCAGCGGCTCGTCATTGCGCGCGGGCTGCTGACCCGTGCCCGTTCCTGACTCGCCGGCACCAGATCACGCACCGGACCCCACCGTCGGTTCGTTCACGCCGCCGGGGCCTGGCGGGCGACCTGCGACCCGGGCCCGGAGATCCTCCTTGCGGACCTTGCCGGTGGCGGTGAGCGGGAGGTCGTCGGCCACTTCGACGAACCGGGGGACCTTGTAATTGGCGATGCGTTCGCGCGCCCACTCGACGAGCTCGGTGCCGTCGACGCTGGTGCCCGGGCGCGACACGACGAAGGCCATTCCCACCTCCCCCATCCGCTCGTCGGGGACGCCGATGACCGCCGCCTGGCCGACCGAGGGATGGGCCAGCAGCGCGTTCTCTACCTCGGCCGGATAGACGTTGAACCCTCCGACGATGAACATGTCCTTCGACCGCCCCACAATGCGCAGGCGGCCGCGCTCGTCGACGACACCGAGGTCGCCGGTGCGCAGCCAGCCGCCAGGGGCGAACGCCTGGGCCGTGGCGTCGGGATCGTCGAGATACCGCGCCATGACGCTGCCGCCGCGCAGGAGGATCTCGCCGGCATTGCCCGCCGGCAGGTCGTCGTCATGGCCGTCGACGATGCGCAGCTCAAAACCGGGGCGTGGCCGGCCGACGGTGGTGGCCACCGTCTCGGGGTCGTCCTCGGGCGAGGTGGCCGCCGCCGTGCCGGCCTCGGTGAGGCCATAGCCGGTCACCACCAGGGAGAAGGGCAGCTCCTCGCGCACCCGGCGCACCAGCTCCACTGGGATGTCCGCAGCTCCGGTCACCGCCACCCGGAGGCTGGCCAGGTCTCGCCCGGCGCGCCCGGGGTGGTCGAGGATCGACCGGTACAAGGTGGGCGGACCCGGAAGGACGGTAACGTGCTCTCGCTCCACCCGCTCGAGGACGCGGTCGACGTCGAAGACGGCCTCGGGCAGCATCGTCGCACCTGCGGCCACGCAGGCCAGGATCCCGGCCTTTAGCCCGAACATGTGGAAGTACGGGTTGACCATCAGGTATCTGTCGCCGGCGTTCAGGCCGGTCATGGCCACCCAGTCCGTGGCCACGAGCAGGGTCCGACCGTGGGTCTGCACCACGCCCTTGGGCACCCCCGTCGTGCCCGAGGTGAAAAGGATGTCGGAGGGATCGTCGGGTCCCAGGGCCACCGCCCGTCGCGCCGCTTCTTCGCGCCCGGAGGCGGTGGCGCGCTCGAGGAACCCGGCCCACGTCTCAGTCCCCTCCGGCGCGGCCCCGCGGGCCACGACGACGGCCTGCAAGTTCGGGAGCACGGCGCCCCGCGACCGCAGCATCTCGACAAAGTTGGCTCCCAGGAAGTCCGTCACCGTCACCAGGGCGCGGGCGCCGCTTCGTTCGAGGATGTCGGCGGCCTCCTGCCCCTTGAACCGGGTGTTCACGGGCACGAGGACGGCGCCCGCATGCCACAGGCCTAGGGCGGCGACAACCCACTCCGCGCTATTGAAAGCCCAGATGCCCACCCGGTCGCCCGGCTCGACGCCGGCCGCCACCAGCGCCGCCGCGAACCTGACGGCCTCGCCCGCCAGCGCCGCATAGGTGATGCGCGTCTTGCCGTCGACGACGGCGTCGCTCGCCCCGTGGACCTCGGCCGCCTCCACCACCATGGCGGGGATGCTCGGCCACTGCGTCGGCGCGCTCATGCGAAGACGGTGTCGTCCACGTTCATCAACCGCGCCAGGTTGCCACCCATGATCTTGCGGACGTCATCGTCGGGGACGCCTTCGAGCTCCTCGACGTAGGTCACCGGGTCGCCGAGGCCCTCGGGATGGGGGTAATCGGAGCCGAAGAGGACCTGGTCCGCGCCGACCAGCCGGGCCAGCTCGCCTAGGTCCTCCTCCCAGAACGGGCTGATGTGGATGTTGCGCTTCACCACATTCACCGGGTCCTCGGCGAACTCCTGGGGCATTTTCTTGTAGATGTCGGCCATGGACGTGAGCAGTGGCTCGACCCAGCTACTGCCGTTCTCGATCACGGCCACCTTGAGCCGGGGAAAGCGGGAAAGCGCTCCGTGCACGACCAACGCGGCCACTGCATCCTCGATCGGCCGCCACGCCTGGAGCATCCGGAAGGCCTGGGGCTGGAACGGGAGCATCTCGCTGTTCTCGCCCATCCAGTCGTTGGCGTAGCGCTCGTAGCCGCTGTCCGATGAGTGCATGGCGACGAGCACGTCGTGCTCGACGACCTTGCGCCAGAAGGGGTCGAATTCGGGGAGGCCGAACGAGCGCGACCCCCGGAACCCCGGCACGGGCGCGGGGCGGATGAGAACGGCCTTCGCCCCGCGGTCCACAACCCACTCGAGCTCCTCGATGGCTCGCTCCACGATGGGCAGCGAGATCACGGGCGTCGAGAAGATGCGCCCCTCGTAGTCGAAGTGCCACGTCTCGTACATCCATTCGTTGAGGGCGTGGACCACGGCGTGGATCAGTTCGGGGTCGTCGCGCATACGCTCTTCGACCAGGCTGGCCAACGTGGGGAACATCAGCGTGCGATCGAGGCCCTGCTCGTCCATGAGCTCGAGGCGGGGAGCTGGCTCGCGCCAGGCCGGGATGCAGCGAACGGGCTCGCCGTAGATTTCGCGCCGGCTCTTGCCCTCGGGGTTGCCGCGTCGGTAGTAGTCCTCCTGCGCGCCCGGACGGGCCACGACGTCGAAGGTCGGGTTGGGGATGAAGTCGCTGATCTGGCCCCGGACCACGATCTTGGTGCGGCCCCGGACCTCGACGTAGTCGATGACGCCCTTGTAGCGCTCGGGCAGGAACTTGGTCAGGGCCTCACGCGTCTCGTACATGTGGTTGTCAGCGTCGAACACCGAGATGTTATTGGTCCGCTCCGACATGGCTCATCGTCCCCTTTGCGCCGAGGGCCACGCGGGCCCCGACCCTCGTGACCTCATCGGTCTTGCTCCTCCAGGTCTGCGTCGAGCGCGACGCCGAAGGACCGGAAGGCCATGGCCAGCAGGTCGTAGGCGCCGACGGTGAACACCAGGTCCATAAGCTGGTGGGTGTCGAGGGTGTCAGCCAGCTCGTCCCAGGTGGCGTCGCTCACCATGGCGTCGCGCACCAGCTCGTCCACCGCGCTCAGCAGGGCCCGCTCGAAGGCGGACCACCCGGGCGCGCCGGGACCCTCCGCCACCCGGACCAGCTCGGCGGCCTCGATGCCCACGTCGCCGGCGAGGACGGCGTGCTGGCGCCATTCGTACTCCGAGCCTCGCAAGGACGCGACCCGCAGCACCACCAGCTCCCGCTGGCGCTCGGAGAGCGAGGTAGCGAAGAGCACGTGGCCGTTGAAGGTGAGGAAGGCCTGAGCCAGCCGCGGGTAGCGGGCGAACGTGCCGAGGGCGTTGAGGCCCTTGGGGCGGCCCTCCCGGCGCGGCGCGGGCAACGTGGCGTCGGCCGGCCGCAGCGCGGCGAGGGCGGCACGCATCTCGTCGGACCATTCCCGGGGCGCCAGGGGCTCGATGCGCGCCATGTCAGGTGTTGCGTCCGCCGTTGACCCCGATCACCTGGCCGGTGATGTAACTCGCCTCGTCCCGGACCAGGAACGCACAAACGGCAGCGATGTCCTCGGGGCGTCCCACCCGCCGCACCGGCGTGAGCGCGGCATGGTGGTCCACCCCTTCGCCCAGAAGTCCCTTGGCCTCCGAGGCGCGCAGCATCGGGGTATCGATGAATCCCGGAGGGATCGTGTTCACGGTGATCCCTTTGGGACCGAGCTCGAGGGCGAGCGCCTTGGTGAACCCGATCACGCCCGCTTTGGCCGCCACGTAGTGGGTCATAAGGGGCTGGCCGCTGTGGGCGCTCGACGACGAGATGTTCACGATCCGGCCCCAACCCTCCTCGAGCATGTCGGGCACGACTTCCTGGCAGACGTTGAACGTGCCGGTCAGGTTCACGGCCACGATGCGGTCCCACTTCTCGGGCGTGATCTTGAGGAACGGGTCGAAGCCGTCGAGGCCAGCGCTGTTGACCAGCACGCTGGGGCGGCCAAGCGTTCTGCGCACCTCGGCCAGTGCCGCCTCGATGGCGGCCCGGTCGGTGACGTCGACCTCGAAGCCCACGGCCTTGCCGCCAGCGGCACCGATCTTCTCGGCCGCCGCCGTGGCGGCTTCGCCGTTGCGGTCGAAGATGGCCACGGCGTGGTCGTCCGCCGCCAGCCGCTCGCCGATGGCCAGGCCGATGCCCGACGCGCCACCGGTGACGACGGCGACCCGCACCAGCCCCCCCGCCTCGGGGCTCACTGGATCGCCTCGACGCCGTGCAGCGTCGTGCGGTGCATGTCGCGGGGCGAGGCCGGGTCGTAGGGGCAGGCGCGGTGGAGCACGCCGCGGTTGTCCCAGATCACCAGGTCGCCCACCGCCCATTCGTGGCGGTACACCTGCTCGGGGGGGGTCGACCGGGCCAGGAGGTCGGCGAGTAACGCCGTGCCCTCGTCACGGTCCATTCCCACCACGTGATCGGTGGTGGCGCCGAGCACCAGCGACCGCCGACCGCCGCGATGGGTCCACACCAACGGGTGCTCCTTGGACGGCCGCCTACGCCATATGGCCAACTCCTCGGGCGAGGGGTCGTGGTTGAACAGCCGCTGGCTCGCCTCGAAGGTGTGGACCACGCGCAGCTTCAGGTACCGCTCCTGCTCCCCGGCGCTCAGGCGCTCGAAGGCGGCGTAGGTGCTGGCGAATTCCGTCTCGCCGCCCGACTCGGCAACGGCGTGGGCACTCAGCAGGGTGGCCATGATGGGGACGTCGTCGGTGCAGCCGTCGATGTGCCAGTCGAAGGTGCCGCGCAGGTAGGCGGCCGCCGGGTTCTTCTTCGGGTCGAGCGTGACCCGGAAGATCTCGGGGAACTCGCCCTTGCCGAAGATCTCAACCCGTCCGAGCCGCTTCGACAAGGCGACCTGCGTGGCGTCGTCGAGGTGCAGGTCGCGCCAGACCAGCACGCCGTGGGCGTCGAGCGCTCGGAGGATCTCGCCCGGTAGGGCGTCGTCGCCGACCAACCGGTCGCGGCCGACACCGATGATCTGCGCCCCGATGCTCTCCGTAAGCGAGTCGATGGTCATGGTGGACATCGTCGATGCTCCTCTCGGCTTCCGGCCTCGGCATCCCGCAGCTGCTGGCGCAGCCGAAACTTCTGCACCTTGCCCGAGGGCGTGCGCGGGAAATCGGTCACCTCGTAGAGGGACTCTGGCCACTTCTGGCGGGCCACGCCGGCCGTCTCCAGGTAGGCACGTAGCTCCGCCACAGTGGGCGCGGTCGCTCCGTCACGGACGCGCACGAATGCGGCGGCCCGCTCCCCCAGCCGGTCGTCGGGCTCGGCCACCACGCACACCTCGGCCACCGCGTTCAGGCCGAGCACCAGCTCCTCGATCTCGCGGGCGCTGATGTTCTCGCCACCGCGGATGATGACGTCGGAGATGCGGTCGACGATGGTAAGCCACCCGTCCTCGTCGATCACCCCCACGTCGCCCGTGTGGTACCAGCCGTCCTCGTCGAAGGCGCTGTCCGTGAGCGCGGGGTCGGTGTAGCCGATGCACAAATCGGGTCCGCGGCTCTCGATCTCGCCGAGCCCGGACAGTCGGATCTCCACGCCCTGTAGCGGGTGCCCGTCGGTGGTGAGCCGCTTCTCCTCGGGGTCCGCGAGCAGCGCGCCCGTGATCGACGGGTGCTCGGTGCTGCCGTAGGAGCGGTACGTCGTGATGCCCAATGCCGTCATCCGCCGCGTCACGGCCACGGGCACGGGGGCACCACCGAGCCCGGCGAAAGGCATGAGCGCCAGGTGCTCGGGTCCGAAGTCCGGGTGGTCGAGGAGGCTGGTCATGAAGTAGGTGGCCCCACCTGAGACCCCGAGTCCGTCCTCCCGCATCAACCGGAGGATCTCGCCCGGGTCCCACACGTCGATCAGGTTGACGGGACGGTCGCGCAGCAGCGGCACCAGGAAGGCGTTGAGCATCCCGATGAAGTGCCCGACGGGAGCACCCGTGACCTGCGGCGGACCGCCGTCGGGGAACATGGAGTTGAGCTGCCGGGTCTCGAACCCGATGGTGCGGTGCGAGTGCACGACGCCTTTGGGGTCCCGGGTGGTCCCGGAGGTGAAGCCGATGAGGGCGGGGGCGCCGGGGTCGGCGACGAGCGGGGCCGCCAGCGGCTCGTGGTCGAGCAGCGCACCGAAGGATGTGGCCCCGGGCGGGAGCTGGGAGGCCGAGGCATCGCCCACCACCAGCCAGCGAGCGTCGGCGTCGTCACGCAACAGCTCGGCGTAGGTCGACAGATAGTCCGCGTGCCCGAAGCGCTCGGCGGTTACGACCACGTCGGGCGTGGTCGAGCAGAGGATGTAGCCCACTTCCTTGGCGCCGTAGAAGTGGATGACCGGGACGACCACGGCCCCGAGGTAGGCAGAGGCGAAGAAGGTGATGCCGGCCTCCACCCAGTTGGGGAGCTGGAAGACCACCACGTCGCCGGGGCCGACGCCCTGGGCGGCCAGCGCCGCCGCTAGGGAGCGGGCGGCCCGGTCGAGGTCGGCGAAGCGACCTTGCCACGGGCGCACCTTGGAGCGCACCTGGAACCCGGCGCCGGCCATGGCAGCCAGGCCATCGGCGGCCATGGCACCGAGGGTGGTGTCGGTCCACCACCCCTCCTCCCGATAGCGCCGGACGAGGTCGGCCGGCGGCAGACGAAGGCCCCACCGCTCGGCGATGGTGCTGCCCCGATTCGCCACGGCTCCTCCGTCCTCCCTCCGGATCTGGACGCACTATCCCATGTTTCGCGCCGATATGCGAGTCCCATTGGCAACTTAGGAGAACTACATTATCATTCTCCGATATGACCGGGTCGGCGTCCACGGCCGCGACGGGATCCGCCCTGCGAGACCACGGGTTCCACCAATTGCGAGTGGCCCGGGTGATCCCGGAGACGGCCGACGCCGTGTCCCTCGTGTTCGCGGTTCCCGGCGAGCTCGCCGGTACCTACGCCTACGAAGCCGGTCAGTTCTGTAACCTCCGGGTCGAGGTGGACGGCGCCGCCCATGTCCGGTGCTACTCGATGTCGTCGTCGCCGGCCGTCGACGCGCAGCTCCAGGTCACGGTCAAGCGGGTGGCCGGGGGCCTGGTCTCGAACTGGCTGGTCGACCACCTCGCCGCTGGTGAGGCGGTCGAAGTGTCACCGCCATCGGGCTTCTTCCAGCTCACGCCGGGCGAGGCGGACCTGGTGGCCTACGCCGCGGGCAGTGGCATCACGCCGGTATTCTCCCTGGTGAAGACCGCTCTGGCTACCACCCAGCGGCGGGTCCGGCTCCTCTACGCCAACCGAGACCGCTACAGCGTGATCTTCGGGGCGGAGCTCGACGCCCTGCGCCAGCGCCACCCCGGGCGCCTGACGGTGACCCACCGCTTCGACGACGAAGATGGCTTCGCCGAGGCGCCGTCCGTGGCCGCCTTCCTGGGGGAAGCGGGTGGGGCCCAGCACTACATTTGCGGGCCGGCCCCCTTCATGGAGGTCGTCGAGCAGACCCTGCTCGCGTCCGGGACCGACCCTCTGGCCATCCACATCGAGCGGTTCACGCCGGCCGAGCTCCCCGCTCCCCGCGCGTCCGAGGATGCCCCCGGCAGGTCGGCCGGCGCCACCCAGGTCACCATCGAGCTCGACGGCCGCCGCGACAGCACCGACCACCATCCGGGCACGACGATCCTGCAGGCGGCGAGGGAGATGGGGATGGCGCCCCCCTTCTCCTGCGAGTCGGGGAGCTGCGCCACCTGCATGGCGCGGCTAGTGGCGGGCTCGGTCTCCATGTTCGTCAACAACGCGCTCACGCCCGAGGAGGTCGAAGAAGGGTGGGTGCTCACGTGCCAGTCCGTGCCCACGGCCGCCTCGGTGCACATCGTCTATGGTTTCGACGACTGACCATGGGCCAGCTACGGATCGACGACGTCATCGAAATCGAACAGCTCCTGGCGCGCTACGCCGTGGGCATGACCAAGGACGACATCGTCACGGTCATGGACGTTTTCACCGCCGACGGCAGCTACAGCGCTTTCGGTGACACCTACACCTTGGCCGACTTCCCCGCCCTCGTCGCCGCCGCCCCCAAGGGCCTGTTTCTGGTCGGCCCGCCGCTGCTCGAGCTCGACGGCGACGCCGGCACCGGCGAGCAACCGCTGTGCTTCATCGAACAGAAGGCCCACGACATGCGCATCGGCTGGTACACCGACACCTACCGCCGCACCGAAGCGGGCTGGCGGCTGCGGACGCGGTCGATGACCTTCCTGCGCAAGAGCGGGGTCCGCGACAGCGGACGCCCCCACGACCCCACCCGCCCGGCCCCCTCCGCCTGATGGACCTCGTCGAGTTCCGGACGGGACTCGACGAATGGCTGGCCGGGCACCGAACCGAGCTGGCACCCACGCACCGGGGCGCGGGCACCCTCGACGAGCAGGTGGCTCAGCTGGCCAAGGTCAAGCGCCTCACTTTCGATGCCGACTGGATGCGGTGGGGATGGCCCCGGCTCGTCGGTGGTCTGGGCGGCTCCACCTTGCTGCGCGCCTACCTGGGCGAGGCGCTCACCGCGGCGGACCTGGTCGAGCCAGGGATCTACTCGATGACCGAGGTGCTCGCCCCCACCATGATCGACTACGCCGCGCCGGAGTTGGCGGCGGTGATGGTGCCGCGCCTGCTGCGCGGGGACGAGACCTGGTGCCAGGGCTTCTCCGAGCCCGGCACGGGCAGCAACCTGGCCACCTTGTCCTGCCGCGCCGTGCGCGACGACGACGGCTGGCGGGTCAACGGGCAGAAGGTGTGGACGAGCCTGGCCCAGTATGCGACTCGCTGCGTGCTCCTGGTGCGTAGCGGAACGGCCGACTCGGCCCATCGGGGCATCACCGCGCTGTTCGTCGACATGGACACACCCGGGATCACCGTGCGCCCGATCGGGACGATGCACGGCGTACCCGAGTTCGCCGAGGTGTTCTTCGACGACGTGGCCGTGCCCGCCGGCCGCATGCTAGGTGAGGAGGGCCAGGGGTGGTCGGTGGCCATGGACCTGCTCCCTTTCGAGCGCAGCACCGCGTTGTGGCACCGGGGTGCACACCTCCAGCACCGGCTCCGCCAGCTGCTGGTGACGGCATCGGCCGGCACGCTCGACCCGATGCAGCTGGGTGAGACCGTGCAGATGCTGGCCGCCCTCCGGGCGCGCTCGAGAGCCACGCAGTACCGGATGGCGGCGGGTGAGCGGCTTGGTGCAGAGACCTCCGTCGACAAGGTGCTCCTGGCCACGGCGGAGCAGGCGCTGTTCGACCTGGCGGAAGGCGCGCTGAGCGACGCCATCCTCCTGGGCGACGACCCCGATGACGCCCGGTGGCGCAGCGAATTCCTCTATTCCCGAGCCGCCACCATCTATGGGGGCACCGCCGAGATCCAGCGCAACATCATCGCCCGGCGGCTTCTCGGGCTCCCAGACCATCGATGATGGACGCGGCCGACCGCGACCTGTTCGCGGCGGCAGTGCGCCGAGCCACTGAGGCGCACACCGGGACGGCGCTCGACGCCGCGCTGGACGAGGTGGGTTGGCACGATGCGCTGGGGGCAGAGCCCCGTGTGGCCGTCTCCCTCAGCTTCGAATGCCAGGGCGCGTGCAACGCTACGTCGTCTGCCCTCGGCAGTGTCGTGCGCGCCGGCCTCGGTGTGGGGCCCCGATCGGCCGAGGGACCCGCGGTGGTGCTCCCCGCGCTCGGCAGGTGGGACCCGCCGGGGACTCTGGCCGAGCGGCTGTCGATCCGGGGACTAGGGATGGCCGCGCTGCCCATGGCCGAGCACATCGTGGTGCCGGTACGCGGCGGCGCCGGCGACCTGGTCGTCCCGGTGCCGCGGGGGAGGCTGACCCTCGCGCACGTGCAGGGACTCGATCCGGCGCTCGGGCTCGTCACGGTGGAGGTGGACGGCGCCCACGTGGGATCGGGCGGCGTGCTCGCTACCGGCACCTGGGCGGCAGCGGTCGACCTGGCTCGCCTGGCGGTAGGGCACGAGCTGGTGGGCGCTGCTGGCGCCATGCTCGAGCTCGCCCGGGTCCATGCGCTCGAGCGCGAGCAGTTCGGCCGGCCGATCGCTGCCTTCCAGGCCGTCCGGCACCGGCTGGCCGACACGCTGGTGGCCATCGAGGGTGCCCGGGCCCTGCTCGACGCGGCATGGGACGACGGCTCGTCGGACACCGCGGCCATGGCCAAGGCCATGGCCGGCCGGGCGGCGCGCGTGGCCGCCCGGCACTGTCAACAGGTGCTGGCCGGCATAGGCTTCACCACCGAGCATCCGCTGCACCGCTACGTCCGACGAGTGCTCGTGCTCGACGAGCTCTTCGGATCGGCCCGCGCCCTCACCCGCGTCGTCGGGAATGCCCTCGTGGTGGGCGGCCCGCTCCCCGCGCCCGTTCCCCTGTGAGGACCCGGACGGCTGCGGTCGTCGCGTTCAGTGAGCGCCCAGAGACGCCAGCAGCTCGCGGGTGCGCCTCGAGGAGGCAATGAGCTCGTCGCGGCCATTGCCGATGGGCACGACGCGCGCGGACAAGTCGCTCACGCCGGCGTCGGCGAAGCCCTGAAGGCGCTTCTCGATGGTCGCCTCGCTCCCGGCGGCGAGGATGTCGCCGACGTTCTGCGCATCGCCGCGATCGAGCAGTTTCTGGTAGTTGGGCGACACCTCAGCTTCGGCCAGGATACGGTTCGTCCGTTCCACCGCGGCTGAGATTTCGTCGTCCCGGCACAGGCAGACTGGCACGCCCGCCACCACCCGCGGCATGGGGCGCCCCGCGGCCTCCGAGGCACGGACCAGCGCCGGGACGACGTGACCCCCAATGGCCCGCTCGTCGGCCAGCCAGAGGATGGTTCCGTCGGTCCGTTCGCCGCAGAGCTCGAGCATTCGCGGGCCTAGGGCAGCGATAAGGAGGGGCGTCGGCGCAACGTCGGTGATGTCCAGGGGGTTGTGGATTCGAAACATACCGTTCTCCACGTCCACCGGTCCCGGGCCAGCGAAGGCCACCTGCAGGACGTCGAGGTAGGCGCGCATGGTCCGGGCCTGGCGCTCGTAGGGCAGGCCCATCATCTCGTCGATGATCCAGTGGTGGGACACGCCGAGCCCCAACGACAGGCGCCCGTTGCACACGGCCTGGACCGAGAGCGCCTGCTGGGCCAGCGCCACGGGATGGCGCGGCTGCACCGGGACGACGGCGGTACCGATCTCGATGCGCGTCGTCTTCGCACCGAGCAGCGCCGCCGCGGTCAACGCGTCGAACTCGTCGGGGATCTGCGGGATCCACACCGTGGCCAGACCCGCCTCTTCGGCCCACTGCGCGTCGGCGCGCATGCGCTCCACCTTGGTCGCGTAGCGACCGCGCTCGGGGCCCACCATGAGGCCGATGCGCATCCCGGCTCCTTTCGTTCGCCGCAAGAGCAGCATATTCGATTGATGCGAAGCTGGACCAGCCATATTGAAAACGCTATTCTCGCACCGGTCGTCGACGGCGTAGCCCGGGGTGGAGGATCCGATGGTCGAGCACCACGCATACCTGTTCCTCGGCGGGACTTGGGCGCCGGGCGGCGGCGAGATCACCGAGGTCGTCTCTCCACACACCGAAGAGGTCATCGCCACATCGGTCACCGCCGGTCCCCAGGAGGTGGATCGAGCGGTGGCGGCGGCGCGGGCGGCCTTCGACGACGGGCCCTGGCCCCGGCTGGAGCCCGCCGAGCGCATCGATGCACTGCGCCGGCTCGCCGCCCTCTACGCTGAGCGACGCAAGGAGATGGCGGCCCTCATCACCGCCGAGATGGGCTCGCCTATCTCCTTCTCCACGTTCGCGCAGGCCAGTTTGCCCGTGGTCATGTTCAACGCCTTCGCCGACATCGCGTCCGGGCACCCGTGGGCGCAGTCCCGAGCTGGCGCGTTCGGTGGCGAGATCGTCGTCCGCCGGGAGCCGCTCGGGGTGGTGGCGGCGATCGTGCCTTGGAATATGCCCCAGTTCCTGATCGCCGGGAAGCTGGCGCCGGCCTTGGTGGCGGGGTGCCCCATCATCATCAAACCTGCGCTCGAGACGCCCCTCGACGCGTTGGTGCTGGCCGAGCTGGTCGAGCAGCTGGACCTACCGCCCGGCGTGGTCAGCGTGCTTCCCGGCGGTCGCGACGTGGGTGAGGCCTTGGTACGACACCCTGGCGTGGACAAGGTCGCCTTCACCGGCTCGACGGCGGCGGGGCGGCTAGTTGCGGCCGCCTGCGGGGAGTCGCTGAAGCGGGCCAGCCTCGAACTCGGCGGCAAGTCCGCCGCCATCATCCTCGACGACGCCGATCCCGACGCGGTCGCGTCGGGCATCAAGGTCGCCGGGCTGATGAACAGCGGCCAGGCCTGCGTGGCCCAGACGAGGGTGCTGGTGCCCCGGGCCCGCCGACACGAGTTCGCCGACGCGCTGGTGGCGATGGTGGCAAGGGTGTCGGTCGGCGATCCGACGGAGCGCAGCACCGAGATCGGGCCCCTCGTGGCCCAGCGGCAACAAGCACGCGTCCGCGGCTTCATCGAGCGGGCGGCGCACGACGGCGCCCGGTTGGCGGTGGGCGGGACGCAGCTGCCCGACGACGTCGACCGGGGTTGGTATGTGCGACCGACGGTGTTCGTCGACGTCGAAAACACCATGGAGATCGCCCGAGAGGAGGTCTTCGGGCCCGTGCTGTCGGTGCTCCCCTACGACGGCGGCGACGACGACGCCGTGCGGATGGCCAACGACAGCGCCTACGGGTTGTCGGGGTCGGTGTGGACCGCGGAGCGCGAACGGGGCATGGCCGTGGCCCGGGGCGTGCGCACCGGCACCTTCGGCGTGAACGAGCCTTATCCTCGATCCACCGATCGGCGACCCTGGCAGAGCGTTCAATGATGTGATCGGCGCCGGCGCGAGTCGATCGACGACGCGTTGAGGGAGTTGGCCCAATCGGAGGCGCGCTGATCCAAGCCTTCG
>Ga0181536_10000548_pt1 | contig 45601 bp, 49 predicted proteins | sample PEATcosm2014_Bin_41_FD_121105 | JGI IMG/M metagenome (GOLD analysis project Ga0181536, IMG submission 121105) | Peatland microbial communities from MTU Mesocosm Facility, Houghton, MI, USA - PEATcosm2014_Bin17_60_metaG | ecosystem: Environmental > Terrestrial > Soil > Wetlands > Peat | place...
CTTGAGCAGATCCGCCGCTGCCATCCGCCGCCGTTCCAGTCCCTCAAAGTCCCGCCGCACCCCTGCTGCATTACCCATGGCAGCAGGCTACCATATGTATCTATATTATGCAAGAGTCAATAGATGCCTTCGCGAAGCCACTCATCAAAGATGAAACGCTGGTCTTCTTCTATGCGCCGCGAACGCCGCTTTGCGATGACGAGCGGCGAGCGATTCTTGGAGTTGCATTCCTCGAAACAAAATCCGAGCTAGTTGAGTATCCGTACGAGGGTGGCAGCCCGAGAGATCGACTTCAGGCAATGGTATGGGAACGGCCCATCCAGCATTCGTTGCGGCCACGACGAAAGAAAGGGACGGGATTCAGCGGAGGATTCGTGATGCCGTACCACGAAGTCCTAAAGCTCGCAGAACGGGACCCAACGGTCGATCCCGCCGAGTTCGTGGCGTTCGTTCCCAACGACGTGCGCATGCAGTTCTCTTACGGCAGCGAGCAGGTCTCCCATGGTGTCGCGGCAGCCGTTTTGACTGCTTCGCGAAATGCGCTGGAAAAAATCGGAACGAAACTTGAAGGGCCATGGACTAACTACATCAGCTGGATTGATGAACGGCTGTCTCGCCTTTGGCGGCTACAAGGCCCCGCCCCAGGACTTGGCGTGACATTGTCCGCGCTTCACAAGGGGTTCAATGGAACATTATTCGCAGTCACACTTTCGGACGTTCTCGGTGAAAATGAAGATCCGTGGCCGATCGTAGACTTGATCTTTTCGGGCGGGCAGAACGCGCCGGCCGGGGCTCCGAAGGTTACTGCAGCCCTTCGCAGGCGGTGGGCTAACGTCAAAAGTGATCCAAAGCGACTCGCGTCACTGAAACTCCTTGCACGCTTCGAACTAACGAATGATCAAGCCTATCGAGCTGTGAACGATACTGAGCATTCGAGCGTGCTGAGCAATCCTTATGTGTTATACGAGGACGATCGCAAAAGTCTCGACGGCGTGTCGTTCGCGACGATCGATCGTGGGGTTTATCCTGGTACCGAGATAGCTGACGCGCATCCGCTACCCGCAGAGTGTGACCGCAGTCTCGATGAACCGGATAATCCGCTCCGGCTACGGGCGGCCTGCGTCCATATTCTTGAGGAAGCCGCTGCGCAGGGTGACACTCTTCTGCCTGCAGACCGCGTAAAGGATGCATGCGGGGAGCTGAATCTTACGCGACCGTTGCCTCTCGACGCCGAGATGCTCGATATTTTCCGGCAGGATTTCAAACCAGCAGTCCATGTCGGTGGCGAAAAGGCGAAGCCGACCGTCCAACTGGAACGATACGTTCAATATCGTGAGCTTATCGAGGAGGCGGTCAAGGACCGCCTCAGATCCAAGCCGAAAAAGGTCGTCATTGAGTGGAGAGCCTCCTTAAATCGCAAATTCGGGAACCCGAGGCCGGACGACGTCGATGAACTGCGTGCGCGTCAAGAGAAAGAGGTCGCCTTAGATCGGCTCGCCGAAAGTCGAATAGCTGCTTTGGTCGGTCCAGCGGGGACGGGCAAAACGACCGTTCTCGAGCTCTTGCTTCAACAGCATGGTGTGGTGGGCGCTCGCGTTCATCTTCTGGCGCCGACTGGGAAAGCCCGTGTCCGTCTCGCTCAGGAAACCAATAGACCTGGAGAGGGCGAGACCATAGCTCAATTTCTGTTGGCCTTAGATCGGTACGACAAGGTGACGGGCCGCTATTTCCCCAATCCTGCAACTGCCAAAACCGAAGCGACTACCTGCATCGTCGATGAATCTTCGATGATGACCGAAGACATGTTAGCGGCCATCGTGGATGCAATACCTGATAGCTGTCGTCTGATCCTGGTCGGAGACCCGTATCAGCTGCCCCCAATCGGTGCGGGGTGTCCGTTCGTGGACATTATTGAGTTCCTGCGGCGAAGCCATGCCGAGGCCATAGGAGAACTAACAGTACCAAGACGGCAGGACAGCACCTCAAAAGACGGCCGTCGAACGGCCCCACTGGAGCGATCGGACGTCCAACTAGCTGCGATCTTTTCTGGACGTGCGCTCCTTCCAGGTGAGGATGAGATCGCTGCTCGAATATTGACTTCTACCGACGACGAATTTGTGAAGTGTCGCCGGTGGGATAAAACGGCCGACCTACCGACCCTCCTGAAAACGCTTTTCAAAGAAGAATTCAGTGCGAATGACGACACTCTGCAAAGCAGGTTTGAAGAATTCCTTGGTGCAGTTCGAAACCAAAAGGGATACCTCAACTTTGAAAATGGTTGTTCCGACGGAGCGTCAGATTGGCAGATCCTATGCGTTACCAAGACTCAGCCCGGTGGCTCCATCCACCTGAACCGCCACATTAAGGAAACATACCGGGGCGAGAGGTTAAAGAAAGCGATCGAGTCAAATCACGTTCCACACTTCCGAGATTGGTTTAGATTCATTAAACCGCGGGGCCCGGAGCAAATTACATACGGCGACAAAGTGATTTGCGTGCGAAATCATTTTCGCAGCCCATGGATGTATGTTCAAAAAAAGAGAGGTCCCGAAGACGAATATATAGCCAACGGCGAAATAGGTATGGTGGTCGGGCAGTGTGCCTACGGTAAAAGCAACCCTCGCTTTACACACGTAGAGTTCTCCGGCCGACCGGATCGGTCGTTTAGTTTTGGCGCTGGTGCTTTCCGCGAAGAAGGACAGCCACATCTCGAACTGGCCTACGCGATCACGGTCCACAAAGCACAGGGTAGCGACTTTGATACCGTAATTCTGCTGCTTCCACAACACAGTAGATTGTTGTCTCGGGAGATGATCTACACAGCGCTAACGCGACAGAAGCGCCGAATCTGGATCTTACATCAGGGCCCGCTTGACACGATACTAGCTTATCGTCACTACTCGTTTTCGGATATTGCCGCACGCCTTACCAACCTCCTGCGCGAGCATCGGCTACAGCAAGTCCCGAACCCGGTCGGCCTACCGCCCGGTCTTCTGCCATTAAGCAGAGGCTTTCTTGAAGAACGCCTCGTCCATAGGACAATTCGAGGTGAGATGGTTAGCTCCAAATCGGAACTCGCGATTGCCAATATTCTCTACTCGCTGGAACGCGAAGGGCGGCTGGCATACGTCGTGGAACCTCCACTGCCTTTTGCTGATAACGCAAAAGGCCGTTGGGCAGATTTTCAGATCAGATGTCGCGGTGACACTTGGTTTTGGGAGCACTGCGGAATGATGGATGACGAGAGCTATCGCCGGCGTTGGACGAGAAAAGAAAGGCTATACCGGGAGAACGGTTTCACACGCTACACCGACGAGAATCCGTCCGGACGCCTGATAGTCACCGAAGACGGATCGGGCGAGGGTCTGGACTCGCAGGCTATTGCACTTCTCGCTCGCAAGCTCTTCAGCTCGGCGGATTAGTGCGAAACGTTCTCGCAGCGCTCCGTGTCAAGACGGCGCATCTCCTCGGCCGCGAGCGCCGACATGGCGGCGAATGCCCTCGAGAACGCCTTGGCGATGGGTGATAGCTGACGCTGTAGTCGGTTGGGAAGGCCATGCCAGGCGGGAACGGAACCAGCGGCTGAGCCGGTCGACCCTTTATTTTTCTTTCTCGCTAGCTTTTTCCGGCGCTTTCCTGTCGCGACGCGCTCTGAACTTGCCATCCACTGCGTCTCAAATAGCGTAGATGAATCAACAGATAATCGGCGACTTGGGCTCAACTTGGGCCGTCCCTAATGGAGTTGATACGAAAGCTTGAGGCGAAGCGTAGGCGTCGGCAGGCGGTACCGGAATTGTAGTCAGGCGGGACGAGCATCATCATTCTCTTTCCCTTCGGGGTCGACCACGCTGCGGACGGCTTCGGTCGAGCCGTCGGAAAAGCTTTTCCCTGCTACTCACGCCCTGTGGTCGGATGCCGGCATTGGGTGTAGAAAAGCGTTGAGTCGCTTGTTGGCGGGGGGCCTCGATGCGCTGCTCAAACTGTGGGTCCGAGAATCCAGTCGGAAAGAAGTACTGCTCTGAATGCGGTGTTGGACTTCTCATGCGCTGCCCACGGTGCAATGCAGAGCACGCACCCGCCGCGAAGTTCTGTGGCGAATGCGGTGCTCCTTGCGACTCGTCAATCGGCACTCCAGTTTCCGCGATCCCACCGCTTCAATCGCCGGAAGTGGCCGGCGAGCGGCGCCATTTGACGGTGCTGTTCTGCGACCTGGTCGGCTCGACCTCGATTGCCGCGCGGCTCGACCCCGAGCAATGGCGCGAGACCCTCGCCGGATTCCATCGCGCCGCCACCGAAGCGATCACGCGCTTCGATGGCCACGTCGCAAAGTACCTCGGCGACGGCGTGATGGCTTACTTCGGCTGGCCCGCCGCCCACGACAACGATGCAGAGCGTGCCGCCCGCGCGGGACTCGCGCTGCTCGACGCGATTGCCAAGCTCAACGAGCAGCCTGGCCATGCGAAATTATCTGCTCGAGTCGGCATCGATTCGGGTCTGGTGGTGATCGGCCAAGGCGCGGGCAGCGCGGCCGAGGTCTTCGGCGAGGTGCCGAATATCGCATCGCGGGTGCAGGAAACCGCCGCACCGGGCACCGTCGCGATCACCGGCGCGACGCAGCGGCTGGTCGCCGGCCTGTTCGTCGTCGAGGATTGCGGCGCGCAGGAACTCAAGGGCATCGAACAGCCGCTCCAGCTCTATCGCGTGGTGCGGCCGAGCGGGATGGGCGGGCGCTTTCGGGCGATGGCCGCGACGCGCGGGATGACTCCGTTCGTCGGGCGCGAGGACGAATTGCGTTCGCTGCTGCACCGCTGGGATCGCGTCCTCGACGGCGAGGGTCAGGTCGTCACGATCATCGGCGAAGCCGGCATCGGCAAGTCGCGCCTGGTGCAGCGCTTTCGCGAGGAGATTGCCGCTACCCCCCATACCTGGCTCGAATGTGCGACAGCGCCATTTTTCCAGAACACGCCCTTCTATGCGGTCGCCGACATGTTGCAGCAGAGCTTTCACTGGGACGCGAGCCATACTCTCGAACATCGGCTGGCCGCACTGGAAGCGTCGCTCGGGCTGGCCGGGCTCGACCCGGACGAAGCCGTGCCATTGATCGCGCCGCTGTTGGAACTGCCGATTGGCAACCGCTATCCGCCGCTGTCGATGGCCCCGGACCAGCAGCGCAAGCGGCTGCTCGCCACGGTGGTCGCATGGGCGTTCGGCACCGCCAAGGCTCAGCCGCTGGTGATCGCGACCGAAGATCTGCACTGGGCCGATCCTTCGACGCTGGAGTTGACGCAACTGCTGGTTGAACAGGGAGCGTCCACGCCACTGCTGCTCTTATACACGGCGCGGCCCGAGTTCCACGCGCCGTGGCCGATGCGCCCGCATCACACGCAGCTCAACCTCAACCGGCTGACCGCGCGCAACGTCCGTACGATGGTCGCGCAAGTCGCCGCCAGAATTGCCATCGCGGACGAGACCGTCGCGACGGTGGTCGAGCGCACCGGCGGGGTGCCGCTGTTCGTCGAGGAGTTGACGCGCGCGGTGCTCGAGAGCGGCGACGCGAAGCTCAGCGGACACGAGATTCCCGCGACGCTGCATGACTCCTTGATGGCGCGACTCGATCGCTTGGGTCCGGCCAAGGAAATTATTCAGGTCGGCGCCGTCATCGGCAATGAGTTCTCTTATGAACTGCTGCACGCGGTCCATCCTATCCGCGAAGGTGAACTGCAAGCGGCGCTGCAGAAGCTGACCGACGGGGAACTGCTCTATGTGCGCGGCATCGCGCCGGAGGCGACCTACCAGTTCAAGCATGCGCTGATCCGGGACGCAGCCTACGAAGCTCTACTCAAGAGCCGGCGCAAGGACCTGCATCGGCTCGTAGCACGTACGATCGATGAACAATTCGCCCCGCTCAAGGAGGCAAATCCCGAGGTCCTCGCACGCCACTGGGCTGAAGCCGGCGAAGCTGAGAGATCGATAGCTGAGTGGTCGAAGGCGGGTAAGGCTGCATATGCGCGGAACGCATTCATGGAGGCGCTGGAAAGCTATAAGCAAGCTGTGGCGCTCGTCGGCCTGTTGCCGGAGTCTCCTGAGCGTGATCTTCGTGAACTAGAGCTTAGTGATCTCGTCGTTATCATGCTCTATGTCACCAAAGGATACGCCGCGCCGGAAACGGTCGACGCAATTGCGCGCTTCGCAGCATTGGCCGAAAAGAGTGGCAACCTGCCGCAGCTCGTGCGTTCGGTGTTCCGGAGAGGCTTCACCGCCTTTGTCTCAGGCGACCTGGCAGCAGCTGGCACCCTTGCCGATGAGGCGCTTGCCCTCGCGCAGCGTGAGGGAGGTTCCCATGATCTTGCGGCCGCGCACGGGCTACAGATATGGGTGCGTTATTGGCGTGGAGACCTCCTCGGCGTTGAGGAGCATTTCGCAAACGGACTCAAATTCTTCGACGATCCCGGCTACAGACGAGCCCGCGGCGGAGGCGCCATACCAGGCTTTGCTTATGCGAGCTGGAGCGCGTGGACGTTGGGGCAAACAGAGATCGCGCACAAGCGCGAGGCCCAGATGATGGCCGTCGTGACTGCAAACGACCCGTACGACGTAGCATATTCGAAAGCGCTGGCCGCGCGGCTTCGCGGTTACATGAGAGAGTACAAACAAGCCGAGGCACTGGCGACGAGCGCGCTCGAACTATCGGAGAAACATCACCTTCCATATCCGACAGCACTTTCCCGATGCGTTCTAGGTCAGGCGCGAGCACAGCTCGGCAGCGCGGCCGAGGGTATTGATCTGATCCGGAAGGGAATCGCAGGTTTGCTCGAAATCGGGTCGCGCTTCGGCATCAGCAACTACATCGCTTACTTGGCCGAGGCGCAGAAGTGCGAAGGCTCTATCACCGACGCATTTGAAACGGTCGAACGAGCGCTCCAGGCGAATCCCGACGAACTCCTTTACCGCCCCGAGACGCTTCGCATACGCGGCGAACTGCGACTCAAACAGGGGAATACAGGTTTAGCCAAGGCTGACTTCCGCGAGGCGATCGCGCTCGCGCAATCGATGAGCGCGAAGTCTTGGGAACTCCGCGCAACTGTGAGCCTCGCACGACTGCTCGATGACCAGGGTCGTCGCGGCGAAGCGCGCACAATGCTCGCGGACATCCACGGCTGGTTCACCGAAGGCTTCGATACCGCTGACCTAAAGGACGCCAAGGCCTTGCTCGAACAGCTCGGTGCTTAGAGAGGACCTCCTCGAATTGTGCAGCTGAGAATCAGGCGGAGCCCTGCTTCTGTTCGTCCGTGATCGCGGGGGGCTCGCTTGCGCCGGAATCCTCTTCGCCCTGCACCAATGTAATTCGCGCAGGATCAATGGTGAACCTCATCGCAGCGGAAGCGGCTGTCAGGACGACAAAAAGCGGAATGAGGGAGCAGGCGATGCGCGAGAGCGCTCTCAAGTTGGACGGAATCATCCGCCGTCATCAGAAAGAATTAAACCTTCCGGGCGTCGTCGGTATCTATCAAGTCGGGGCCGACGCCATACCACGGATGGATCCGCGTGATGGTCAAGGAATTGACACCCCAACTTGACCATCAATTGCCAAGCGAACTCGAAGGCGTTTGGATTCAGGTCGTGGACCAAACGCGATACGACGAGAAAGTCGCGGTCGCCAGGCAGGCCATGGACGCAAATACCCACTGGCTGCTGAAACAACCAGGAATCGAGTCGATAGGTATTGGCGGTGATCCATACGACGTTATGGATGTCTGGATTGTGATCGAAGTCGATAAAATAACTCCACAGGTGCGGCAGGAAATTCCGGCTGAAATGGGCGGCTTCCCAGTTCATTTGCGGGAGATTGGCGGACCTATTCGCTTGCTCTAATCAATCGGCCGGCTCAATCCTGTCCGCGGAGATGCAGAAGTGCCGCCGCGGGCTGAAACCACGACTGGTCGTGACGATTGATTATCTGGAACGGACGGCCGCCAATCACTTGCGGCATCCGATGTTCGCGGGGCTAACAGAGAATTCGGCGTTTAAGAGCGCAGAGCCACGTTTGAAGATATAGGAAACATTCTTTCAATTGACGCCCGCGAACTACCTAACCTAATGTTCGGAACTCAATATCAGGGGGGGCTCTAAACATGATATTGCGTGCTTTGCTTGTGACCGTACTGACTGCCGTTTTGTCTACCAGCATGCCGTCAGCCAGAGCTCAAGCGCCGACCCCCGCGCCATCAGGTCGGAATTCTTCCTCGTGCTCAATTCACAGCTATTGCGGAGACTGCAATGTGACGTGTCCCGAGGGCCAGGCCGCAATTTGTAAATTAGCGCGAGCCAGCGATCCCACCCGCAATTGCTTCGGTGATGAATATAGACCGCATTGCTACTGTAAATATTTCAGCCGGAGGGCCGATCACTCATGGGGATTTGTGGAGTGAAAACCGGCCATCCCGCGACCGAGGCGAGTGTGACGATCGGAGCGCTCGGCTATCGTGCGCGATGCACGGAGACAGGGTGTGGGAATCTAGCCTGGCTGGGTTTCCGCTACGCTCACGCCGGCGGCTGGCCGATGAGCAACGCCGAGGTTTGCCGTGCGCACGCCCGCTTTAGATTGACGCGCGACCGCGCCGCGGGGCTCAAGGTCTATGACGACCGCGCGAGCGCGTAGTCTTTTAGGCTGTCTGGTTCTCCAAGGAACACAATTTCATTACCCGAAATTTTCACTCGCGTCTACAATTCGCTTTCTGGCGCGGCCAAGTCAGGCGCCTATGGCCTTCCTATGAAGCGTGGGGAACCTTACTGAAAGCTGGGAAATTAGCCTCATGGCTACACGATCGGCGATGACGGAATACGCGATTGTTCTGGCCGTGGTGACGATAATCGGGTTTATCACGTACCATTGGCTGCTCGGAACCTGACGCACGCTTCATTCAATCGACAGGCTCACATGATGGCTTCGAAGCTTGAGCGGCCTCGGGGTGGTTATCATAAACAGTCCAAGTCGAGTCCAAGGCTCGAAATTGCCCTTGATTCGGCTACGCGATTTCGGACGCTGCGAATCACAAATCCACCGCGCCGCGCCGAATCGCGGGATGAACTCGGAACTAAGAGGTTCTGGAGTCGTAGTCGGCCGCCGACCTTAGGCAGCGGGTTGCGACCAAACTGAGCCGATGGGGCAATTGCGGTGGACGAAGATCTCGCGGCTGATCTCACCGGACACCAGACCCTCCAGCGACCCGCGCCGAACCGTTCAAGCTTTCCGTGACCGGCCTCGAGGGCGAGTCACGGTACTATCTGTTCGAGTAATTGCTGGACCAGCGCGGCACCCGGAACGGAGAGGCCAAGCTCATGGGCAAACTTCAGGCAGATCTGGAGATCCTTGAAAAAGACCGGCGTCGCGGACCGCAGGGACAACTGCGACCAATGATCAGCGATACGGCTCTGGGCGCCGCCTTCATGCACCACCTGTTCGAGGATCGCACTGGGCAAGCCGGCTGCGCGGCCAAGACGCATACCCTCAGAGGCGGCCAGCATATTGAGACAGACGATTAGCTGATGGGCGAGCTTGGCGCGGATGCCGCTGCCAGACGGCCCAGTTCGCGTGATGCTGCGCCCGGAGGTTTGAAACAACGGCAAGCATCGCTCGACCGCTTGATCGTTGCCGCCGACCATATAGGACATGGTCTTGCCCTTTGCTCCGGGCTCACCGCCGCTGACCGGCGCGTCAACCACTTCGATCTTCAAAGCCACGGCCGCCGCGGCAATCTTCGCAATCGAGGAGGGTTCAACCGTGCTGTGAATGACGACGACAGTCCCGGGCGCGGCAGCTACCAGCACTCCGTCGGGCCCGAACACGACGGCTTCGAGCTGCGCGTCATCCAATACGCAAATCGCGATGACTTCGGCATGGCGGCCGATCGCGCGCGGCGAGTCCGCGATGGTCGCGCCCGCACGGGCGAGCTCTTCGAGCGGCTCGCGCCGGACGTCGTAGACCATCAGATCGTGGCCCGCCTGGGCGAGGTTAATCGCGAGATACTTGCCTTGCTGGCCAAGCCCGATGAAGCCGGCTTTCATCGCTTGTTAATCGATGGCAGGCCAGCTGTCAGAGGTCATGTATTCAAGCCATCGGCGGTAAAACTGGCGTTGCGCAAATTCACACGTCATGTTGGGAACGACGGTGCCCGGATAGACGGGGTCCGCGCCCTCGGTGCCCATGCCCATCTGATAGTTAAGCTTGAGGCTCTGCGCGATGGGGCCGCAGAGGCCGGCCTGGATGCCGCCCCAGTTCTCGCCGTCGTCCGCGTCGGCGACGCCGATCGGCCATACGTGGAGGCATCGGACCATCGCTTCCTTGACGGCTTTCGGGGCGGCCTTGTCCATGATGCCCCAGCGCCAATGGTCAAACTGATGCGGGCCCCTGGGCTGGAAGACGGCAATGGTGGAGCTGCCGAGGACGCCAGAGAGGAAAGCGAAATTCGGAAAGACGAAACCGGCGCCGTCGGCGGGTCCGTCGGCGCGATCGGCGCCGAGGCGATTAGCCACTTCATTGCGGGTGGCCTTGTAATAATCGGCGACAATGCCCTGGTCTTCACTGATCGACGGATCGCCCGAGAAACTGGGCACGCCAGAATTTTTCAGGAGAAAGCCGGGCATGCCGTGCCCCTGCCGAGAACTGAAGTGGCGCCCCGGCATCGTCATGACCTTGGCGAAACCCGCAGGAGCCTGGTGCGCCTGCGGATCGGCCCAGGCGTCGCGGACCGAGACGTGGGTCATGATGGCGTGGTAGTTGTCGCCGGCGAACTGCTCGGCGGCAAGTTTCCAGTTGCCCCGCGTGCGCATTTTGTGAACGCTCCCGATGATCTCGGTGCCGCCTTCGCGCCGATCGAGCAGGCAGTCGAGGTACCAGGCCATCTCGCCAAGATAGTCGAGCAGCGAGGGTGCGTCGGGAGCGAAGCATCCGAAGATGAGGCCCTTGTACGACTCGACGCGCGGGACGGCGACCAAGCCCCATTGCGACTTGTCGAGTTGGCCGTGATAGCCGCTGTCGAGATTGGGCGCGGAGATCAGGTTGCCGGCGGAATCATAGGTCCAGCCGTGAAATGAGCAGAGAAAAGATTTTGCGTTGCCGAGGTCGGCACGACAGACGGTCATGCCGCGATGCCGGCAGGCGTTGAGCAGGGCCTTGATCGAGCCGTCGCGTTGGCGCACGACCAGGATGCGATCGGCGCCGATGTAGGTGGTGAGGAAATCGCCGTAATTTTTCAGTTGGTCTTCGTGGGCGAGATAGATCCAAGCGCGGGGGAAGAGCTTTTCGGTCTCCTGCTTATAGATCTCGTCGTCGGTAAAAATGCGGCCGGTGATGAGGCCGTGCTCCCAATCGACCATTTGTTCGAGGGACTCGGATCGGTTTACGCGAAAGCTCATGTGCTTGATCCTCGGGCTTAGAAAAACACGCTCAGGTTTTTCGACAGCACGACATTCTGATCGAGCAGGATCTTACGGCGGGCAATCCGCAATTCCTGCTCCTGGTCACGACGCAACAGGTCATTGCGCTCACCGACCCAGATATCAACCTCGTCCGAAAGGCGGTTGCGATAGCAGATGAAATTGGACTTCACTTCGTATTCGCCTTCGGATTTAGTTGGCGCGATGCGCACGTTGCTGACCAAGTGGCGGGTGCGGCTCCGTGGATTCTCTGCCCAGTGCGTGAGCGACTCCATCTGTTTGACGCGCCAGCCCAGAGTTTTTTTATTATCGTCAAAGAGCGCGAACTCCCCTTCGACAGACGCCTCCTTGTCATGCTCTCGCAGGAGACGGTTCGCCCGCGTGGGCATCCAATAGTGGGCGTCTATGGAGAAGAGTTCGAGCCATTCGCCGTACCGATGATCGTCGAGTAACTCGGCTTCCTGGTAGTAGTACTGCTCGATCTCAAGCTGAAGTTCGGGAGCTACTTTCGTCGATTTAGTGCTCATTCGTTGTGCCCTTGATCGATGCGTTAAGTTGGCTCGCCCGTGAATCTGACACTTCCGCCATTCACCGCCGTTTGTCGTTCTTGCGCGGCACAAATGTGTTGAAGCGGGCTTTCCTTTTGAGCTCCGCACCAACCTCGCCTTGTAGACCAAACAGTCGCCCTCGGCAAGGTTTTCAGCCTGGAATCCTCTCCATTGACGTATCGTTCTGCTTGACGAACCAGGCGCAGGGATCGAGCAGATGGGCGTGAGCGTCGAGAAGTGGATCCTCGTTTCGAGGGCAGCAGCGCCAAAACTGAAGATGCCGAAGGATTATGGAACAGTCCAAGTAGAGTCCAAGTACCCTACAAACGCTTGATTCAACTACAAGATTTCGGACGCTGCGAATAGGTAATCCACTGCGTCTGTCATCGGCTGCCTGGTCCTAAGGCCGGTTTGGTCGAAAGTCGTAGTGGGCAGCCTCGCTGCAATCCGTCCCTATGAAGCATGCGCCTTCTATTCCTCAGAATCATCGCAGGACGGGAGCGGGATGGCAGCCTGGCGCTTGTCGGCATCGCCGAGGTGAAAGTTAATCTGGAAGGCGGTCTGCGAGCCGGGATTAGAATCCTTTGCGATCAGCCCTTGAAGGTCCGCCTGGTGTTGCAACACTTTCACTGCGGAAGATACATGGGGCGGACTGCCCGCGCGAATACCAGGTTGCAGCGCGAAATACATTTCTTCAGTGCGATCGGTTTGCAACTGGCGGTACTCCTCGGCCTCATGCCGCGGCGCCGCTGCGAGTGCGGCCTTCACTGCTAGGTAAACCGAAGGCTTGCTGATCTTGTAATTAGTCGGAAAGGTTACGCCGTCGAGCAGCGCAATTACGGGCGGCTTGAGACCGCGACCGACCGCAGTGATATGCGTGGCAATAGCCTCATAGCTCATACCCATTTGCTTGAGCCTGAGTCCTTCGGCTTCGACCCAGCGAGCCCGCATAGTGCGGGTGGTGGTCTTCCGCGGCCTATTGCCGTTGCGAAAAGTTCCGTCGGAATTGCGTTTTGTCGGTAGGGACCGCACGGTGTTAGGTGAAGATTGGCTTTAGGCCCAAGGACGGCGAGGCGCTCGAGCTGAGCCATATCGAAACCCAGATCATCGATTCCGCCGAACAAAGGGCACGAAAACTCACTAGCAGATAGGCCAAAAAGTACCCCTTCACGGCGTTGAACGTTTTTTCAGAAGAACCAGATGGCCGCCGATGACAGGATGATCGTGAATTTTTAGGCGAAATCGAAGCCCGTCACGCTCCACGACAACGTATTCCCAGCCGCCAATGTCGATCAGTTTTGCCTCCTCATTGGCCGATCGCCAATTCACTGTGTAACCCTCGGCTTCCAACTGTTTGGTGATCCCCAGTTGTGTGGGATAGTCCGAATCAACCCATTTGTCTTGAACCTCGGCGACGCGGTGCCCTTGAGTTTTCCCTACTTCCGCCTGTGCGACCGCCTCAGCGAGCCCTCTCCAGGCGACAAGCACGCCGGAAGTGAAGCGTTGAGGATCGTTGTCGATGAGCTTTGCGCAGTTCTGACACAACCAGATCGCGTTTGCTATGTCACTGCGCTGCTCAGGGGACAGAGCCGGATCGTATCGTGGCCCACCGGGTGCGGCGGCCGAAATATGGGCGGCGACCCCGACGTTCAGGGTTTTGCCGGCTTCCACCTGCGGTCCGGCAGTCGACGCTCGGCAATCAGGATTCGAGCAACGATGAGCTACCCGCGCGGCGACCGCTCGCTTCGTGGCCTCGGGGAATTCATCTCGCTGCATAGCCGTTCGAGGGAGCGGATCTACATCACGCCACGTTCATCGGGATTTCGCTTCATTATTGCATCAGTTCCGGTTTGAGTCCGAGCATCGAAAAGCGTTCGAGCGTCACCGCGAGGTAGCCGGGATCGATCTCGACGCCGTACCCTATACGCTCTAACTGATGCGCGGCGAGCAGGGTAGAGCCCGATCCGCAGAATGGATCATAGACCAACTCCCCTTCGCGGCTGCTGTTGCGGACCATACGGGCGATTAGCTCCACCGGCTTGGTCGTAGGATGCAGGTCGTTGACGTGCGGCTTATCGATCTCGAACACATCGTCCTGTCGGCGATCTTCGATGAAATAGTGGGCGCCATCCGGCAGCCAACCGTAGAGGATCGGCTCGAAGCGATGGTGGTAGTCGGCCATTCCGATAACAAACTGCTGCTTCACCCAGGCTAATTGGGCTCGAAAGGTGAACCCGGCAGCGGTCAACGCTTGGACGAAGTAAATGAGCAAAGGACCGCTGGGGACGGTCGCGTACACGGTCGCTCCCGTGTGCGCCCAATCCTTGGCCACACTCAGTGCTGCCTTAAACAGAAACCCGGTCTCGCCGGCGGTCAGTTTGTCGTTTTCTATAGGGACCTGGATTCGGTTGCCGCGGTCGGAGCGATTCAGGTAGGCGTTTTTGGCAGCATAATCGACACCGTAAGGCGGGTCAGTCCAGATCATACGCAGACGAGGCCCGTTGTCGCCCCACAGCCGCCTCACGGCCGCTTCATCGCGGCAATCCGCGCATAGGATGCGATGAGCGCCAATGCGCCAGAGCTGGCCCGTTTCCGTGCCCCATTTCGCCCTGAGCTCGTCCGCCTTATTGATTGCCGCGGGAGGGTCTACAATCTCCCGCAGCCCATCAATCGCCTGCCACGCCTCCTGGCCGGCCACGCGCTCCAGCAGTGCTGCCACCGCCTGGCTGTCGGTACGGACCGTCTCGAGCAGCGCCATCACCTGCTCCTGATCTGCCAGTGCCATGGCGGCCAATGGATCGAGCGTCAGCAGCAACTTGTCCGCCTCCGCCTCGGTGACGTCGAGTACGAGGACCGGAACCGTCGCGTTCTTTGTGGTCTCGGCGCGAAGATGGCCATCGATCAACATAAGCCGTCCGTCCGGGAGTTCCCGGACGATGAGCGCATCAGCGTACCCGACTTCCGCGAGCAGGCCCTTGAGGGCTGCGGCCTGCTCCTTCGGATGCCGGCGCCAGTTTTTGGGGTTGGGGACAAGCTCAGACGCCTTGACGCGGCGCAACTCCCTTACTCGATCCCGAATTTCGCGCTCAACCACCGCTCAAGTCCTTCCCAGTCCGCAGTCTCGAGCGTTGAGCAGTTTCACACGCAACAACGGCTCCACCTCCCGCAATCGCGAATCATCCGGCCGATGGACGCAAAAACACTTGGAGTACTTGCTCAGCCATCTAATCCCGACGTTAACCAGGATTTCCATTTTAACTCCTGATTCGTCGGATTCATTGCAGCGCGCTCGCGATGTGAAGCAGAGAGAGAATCTCGCTGGGAATCCGCCAGCCATCATCACCCTCGCCGGTCTCGCGAGCCAATATCCACGCCTCGATCAGCGACAGATCGCGCGGAGCCGCGCACGCCACACACTTTATTCCGCCGTGGGGGCTTAGCCAGAACCATCGCGAGCGGCAGGGTTCGAAGCACGGGAAGGCACAACCAGCACGATGTGGTGATGGGCTATCGACGCGGCAACTCGGGCAGACCAGCGCGCCGCAACGACGAAGCGGCATTGGCGCGCGCGCATGGCTGGGCCAGCGGGTTTGCTCGGGCTCAGGATACGCGCCTGTTATGCGATCCTTTTCGGCGGATAGATGCGCTTTGATTTCGGCGGCGCGCGCGCGGATAGCAGCTTTCAATTCTGGCCGCAGGACGCCGGCGGGCGAGACTTTCAGCTTCCCGTCGACCACGATTAGCTCGGCGTCAAGGAGGTGGACTTGAGCGAGAAGTTCCTGAGCGTTCATTCCAAATCCTCGAAGTTTTTATCTCCCAATAAACTCTGACTCTTCGTGTTTTCCGCCGAAGAGTTAGAGTTTTGACTGTTCGTGAAGTGCTTCTCCCAGAGGGACTTTGCCGAAGAGTTAGAGTTCTTGGTAGGAGATGGAGAAGAGTTAGGGTTTCCACCTTTCCGGTCTGCGGGCAAACTGACCATCCACGCCCCATCAAACTCCCGTTTCCACGCTCGCACGCCGAGCGCCTTGCGCGCGGACTTCATAGTCGCGAGCGTGATGCGTGCTGCGTCCGCTGCTTCGTCCAGTTCAGCACTCGGGTGCTCTTGGCCGTCGGCCAACATTTCGGAGATCAGGGCATTAGCTGCTTCGAGCTTATTGGGTTTGGGGCCGCGCCGCGTGTTCGAGAATCCGCCCATCACGTCGCGCAGATTGACGTTGACCGGCTCGTTGGACCATGCGAGAACGGGCCGGCCGTGATCGTTCGCCGCAATTGTGAAGGCAAGACCGGGAATGTCGGCCGGAGCCAAGTTAGTCTTGAGCTTAAGAAAAAGTCGGCGCGAAGAGTCCTGCGGGTCAGGCAAAACGGCCCAGGCTGAACGCGCTTGGGCGATAAATGCCACGCTGCCGGTCACGCGGTAAATCGCGTCCATCACGGCAGCCTTGTTGAGGTGCATAACGGCGAGAATCGCGACCCGCGTCTCTTCCGCCAATGTCGCAAATGGCGTCAAAAGGCCACGAACCCGGGAATCCTTGTTCGAATCCACGTCGCCCAGGTATGCGGTCAGCGGGTCGATTATCAGCAAGCGCACATCGCGGAACTCCCGGATCTTTTCTCGAAGCTGGTCGAGGTGCGCTCCGATGTCGAACTGACGCTCAATATCGCCGGATTTGATCTTTAGCTGATGGATTTTTGTCAGGTCGGAGCCCTGCGCATCTAAGCGTGGCCGCACTGTATCTGCGATGCCATCTTCGCCGGTGATGAGGATTACGCTTCCCCGCACGCAAGGGGAGCCGTCAGGAAATTCCGCCCCGGTGCTGACGCGAGCCGCGGTGTCGAGCGTGACAAACGATTTGCCGTTTCCCGGATCGCCAACCAGAAGATTGAGTTTGCCGAGCGCGAGTCGATCGCGCCAAAGCCACTCCACCTCTTCGGGTTCGACGTCGCTCAATCTTGTTGTCACGCCTATTTCAGCCGTTTGGGACGTGCTCGCGGTAGCTGCCGGCATTTGCTTGCCATTGCGTACCAACGCCGAAGCGCCGCGGTCGCGATAGCCGGGCTCGAACCGCTCGCGCACGTCGGCCCATTTACGATCGGCGCAAGAGTTGTGTAGGCAGCGGTATACAATCGCGCCGCTCGATAGCTGTAGAATCGCCGCGCCTGACCCGCCGTGGCTGGGGTCGAATAGACAACGACTGAGTATCCAACGCCGGCCACCACTCCAGGTCGATTCGCGCGTAACCTCGATGCCGCGCTCAGCGATCCAATTTTCTAAATTGAAACTCGACTGAGCAGTTGAGTCGCGGCGCGCCGGTGGTTCGGGCTGCGGGAGCAGATGCGCAACTTTATCAAGCTGCTCGAGGGTCACTATCTGCGGTATTGTCGGCGTCTCCAGGATGCGCGAGAGGCGATGCGGCCGGTCGGCCGTACTGTCGCCTTTTCGCGATATGCTGCCGTACAGTTTCGAGATCCGCGCAGCGTTGTAGGTGGTGCGATCTATGGCCACCGCTTCATCGGTGAAAAGAGAGTCAAGGGCGGCTAATACGCGCTTGAGTAAAGCGAGCGAATCCGCGTCATTCCGCAATTCGATTCGATACAGCAGGTGAGCGCCATTGCCCGAGTCGGCGTATATCGGCGACGGCCAGCCAAAGTCGGCGAGCATTTCCCGCACGCCCATCGCACGCTCAAGCGCCGCTTTGTGCTCAATGTCGGTCGCGCTGATGCCGGAGGGTCGTATCGGATCCAGATCAATTAAAAGCCAACGGCGCGCGACGATATTGGCATCACCGCTGGTGTGCTTAGCGAACGTCTTAACTCCGTTCGACGATCGAGCGAGCAAATCCGGGTTGACGCAATTCAGACTTAGGTAGACGCCGCCCGCCTGAAAACGATCCGAGCATCCGGCCGCGTTCGCTGTCATCTCATCGAGATTATCGAAGTAACCGCTGACCGTGCCTTTAGACGTGTCGAGCGCGCGAAGCTCATGAACCGCGCCGTGCTCGCACAGAAGATCGAGCGCGCGACGGATTTCAACTGGATCAGCCTTTAGCGTTTCGGCGGCGTTCATGGGGCGTCGTCATCGGTCTCGGCCTGAGCCTCTGCAGCCAGCTTCGTCAGAGCTGCCAGCGGCACGCGAAGCATCCGGCCGCCTTCAAGCCTGACAGAGGGAATTGCACCGCTTGCGATCAGCTCGTAGGCCTTGCTGAGCGAGCAGTCGAGCAAAACAGCGACCTCCCTCGGCTTTACAAAAATCTTCTGAACTTTCGACTGCAATATCATTTTAGTACCTCGCGCAGGCGTCGCTATTGACGTCTTCAGTTTCCGTCCGCGCTCATACTCTTGCAACACGTCTCACAGCGTGGGTATAGTGTCGTCATCATGCCAAAAGCTAGAAATGACGTCGCGGCGAAGCGGCGCCTTCCGGTCGTCACAGAGCCTTTTCCCCTGCTGCGAGAATGGCGATTGACGCACTTAGCCCGCTTCGTCAGGTTCGCGTACCTGCCGATCGATGAACTGGTCGACGAGACTAATCGGATGCAACAGGAGGTTCTTGGAGTTCCGAGGAGTACTACCCACACCTATGGTTCTGAAGGACGGGAAGCTTATTACCGAGCGATGCAGCTAGATCTTCGGCGCGGCTTGGAGCAACTCGTTATCGGAAGGGGCTGGGACCTCCCGCCGGTCGGGCTGTCTCTTAGATGCTACCCCCGGCAGTTCATCGGTTTTACCGAGGGCGAGTTTGCGGTCGTATTCCTACGCGAGTGCGCCCGCTTGCTGAACGGACTTGAGAGAAGCCGCCTACATCGTTGCTCGGAGCCGGGCTGCAGTTCCGTATTCGTGAAAAGGAAAAAGGCGAAGTACTGCGCGGTGCATAGTAGTGTGCAGGCGCGGTCGCAACGCTACCGCGACACCATCAAGCAACGGGTTAAGCCCTCGGAGCTTAAGGAACGCCGACGCCGGTACTACCGGAATCGACAGGCAAAATTACGGCTAGCCGCCCGGCGCACCAAAGGACCCCCAATCGCGAAAAATCAATTTCAACGCGAATAGGAGAATTACCCATGGCCAAGTCACGCAAGCGCGGTCGCAACGAAGGCGGCATCCATCATCGAGCAGATGGTAGATGGGAAGCGCGGTTGAACCTGGGCTGGCACGATGGCAAGCGCGTCCGTAAAGGCTACTTCGCTGCTACGCGTGAGGAGGTAGCCAAGCTGCTCGCCGCCGCAAAGACAGAGCATGATCGCGGCGTACCGATCCCGCACTCGGGGATCACCGTCGCCAAGTATCTCACTGATTGGCTTGAAACGGTCAGATCGTCGGTTCGGCCGCGGACCTACGAATCGTACGAACTCCATGTCCGTCACCACGTGAACCCGGAAATCGGGAACGTCCGCCTTAGCGCCCTGCGCCCAGACCACGTTCGCGGCCTGCTCAAGCGTAAGCTCGATTCTGGCCTCTCGCCGCAAACCGTAGTCCACATGCGCACCGTATTGAACACGGCGCTGCGCCAAGCTATCGGGGACAGGTTGCTCTCGTGGAATCCGGTTAGCAGCGTGAAACGGCCAAAGGTCCGGCGACGTCCCCATAGCGAATTCACATCTGAACAAGCGCGTGCTTTCTTGGTCGCGGCACAGAATACGAGGCTCGGTGCAGCCTTCGCGATCGGACTATCGTTAGGATTGCGCCGCGGGGAAGTGTTGGGCTTGCGCTGGTGCGATATGGACCTCGACGTCTTCACGCTCCGGGTAGAGCGGACGATCCAGCGAGTACGCGCGAAAGTCATTGGCGCCGCGGGCTTCGTGGTATCGGAACCGAAGACCGAACTATCGCGCCGAACGCTCGTCTTACCGGCGATGCTCGTTCCGCTCCTTCGCCACCATCGCGCACGCCAGGCGCAGGAAAGGCTGACGGCCGGTTCGGATTGGAATGACACCTTGGGCGGCTTGGTGTTCACTACTCCGCTCGGCCGCCCAATTGAACCAAAAGATGTCCAGGCGGAGTTCAAAGCCACGCTCGCCGCGGCGAAGTTGCCCGATATGCGCCTGCATGACCTTAGGCACGCGGCTGCGTCGTTTCTGATCGCGCAGGGTTTACCCTTGCGTCTCGTGATGGAGGTCCTGGGCCACAGCACCATCGCCTTGACAGCGAACACCTATGGTCACATCGAGCGGGGAATGATGGCCGAGGCGGCATCGAGAATGGACGCGCTTCTAACCGCCGAAAATGTCGGTAAATAGCTCGATAACCCCGGCCCGTGGTGGTCAACGTGGTGGTCAAAACCGCTCCGCAGCACCGTCCCGTTCTGAGGGTACCAGCGAAAGGCGGCGCAAATGTTGACTTATTTGGCGGAGAGGGGGGGATTTGAACCCCCGAGGGTTTTATCCCTGCCGGTTTTCGAGACCGGTGCCTTCAGCCACTCGGCCACCTCTCCGCTTGAGGACGTGCGGCGCCGATCGTCAGGGCGCCATCAAGCACCCTACCGAATTTCGAGGATTGCGCAACATTCGCCCGGCTGCCAAAAGCCGGCCGCTCAACTCCTGCGAGAGCAGTTACCCGGCCAGCGACCCGTTAGTTGGTTGAAGCGCTGCGCAATCGGTCTGGATCGACTTGAGGTCGGCGACCAGCTCGGCAATCATATCTATGACCTGGCGCCCGTCACACTCGCGTATCAGTGTAGAAGCGATTGCCCTGAACCTGCATCTCGCGCCGTCCATGCGGAGTTTGGCGCCCCCTGGCAGATTCGAACTGCCGACCCCAGGATTAAGGCGGCCTACTTTCCCTTGAGGCGCGGATCGTCGCTCGCGATGCATCCAGCATCGTGGAGGGATTCCGCAAGCGCGGCTTTCAAAAGCGCTAGTTGTCGATCCCATTCCTGCGCTCGACCAGGATCACTTGGCCGAGCACCCAGATGATAAGCTTGAGGATCTATCTGAAAATCGCCGGCATCGTAGGAACGCGCCTTCGTTCTCGCCTTTTGACAGTCAGCAACAGAGTCATACGCGTCCATTGTGTGCCACCGATCGAATGTGGCACCGGGATCGGTTCGGGGTGAGGTACCTACGACCGGCGGTATGATCAAATACCAGCCCACAAGCGCGAGCGCGGCGTGGCGGAAAGTCATCGGACCGGTGCCGGCCGATTAGGCGAGAAGAAAACCTCCGCGGTCGCTGAGAAATAATCATCCTTCCCCGACGCGTACTGAACTACGGAAGTTGCGATGTGCCTGGCAGCTTCGTGCGGCGGCGGATTTCGACCCGCATTCCACCCATTGTGCGTTATCTGGTCGTGGCCTTTCTCGCGGATTGCAAGTTTGGCATCAGCCGGATTCTGGCCGGGACATCGCCCGAAGAAATCCGTAATTTCTTGTGCGATCGACTCAATATCCGCATTTTTCGAGAATTTGATCGATAGTTTGTCCATTGGCTCCCCCTTCGCGTTCTAAGTTTGGTGAATGTGGTGATTCTGGAGACTCAGTTTGGCATCATCTAGTTTTTTTCGCAGCGCCATTTTCGGCCACCCGCAAAATTGTGGACAAAAAGTGGGCACTCGAAATCTCAATCTTCGATCTTGCTATCCAACTGGATCCAAATTCTCTTTATTATCAGGTAGTTAATTGGCGCCCCCTGGCAGATTCGAACTGCCGACCCCAGGATTAGGAATCCTGTGCTCTATCCATCTGAGCTAAGGGGGCGTGCCTTGAAAATAAAGGTTTTTCTCACGTCAGAGTCTGACCGATTCATTGTTTGACAGCCAATTTGACAGCCAATGAAGCCTCGGGCCTTACCTGCCACCAAGAGCCGCATCAATTTTATCAGCGGCTTCGCGCATAAGATCGGGGACAACATGGCTGTACGTGTTCATCGTGAGGCTTATATCACTGTGTCCAAGAATTTCCATGACAGTTCGCGGATGCACTCCCTGCGAAAGCAGCAGCGAGGCTGCAAAGTGACGCGAATCGTGGAGCCTGATCGTTTCCGGGAGGTTAGCCCTTTTCAGGACTTTCTTGAACTCCGTATCGAGGCGACGCGGTTCAATTGGCGTCCCGTTCCTGGCAGTGAACACGAGCCCAAGGTCTGTCCATTTCGAACCCGCAAGCAGGCGTTCCTCAGCTTGTCGTGCACGATGTCCGCGCAACACCGCAGCAACACGTTCCGGCATTGCTATCGTCCTTACCCCTCGCTCGCTTTTGGGACGAACGAAATGCAGCACGCTTCGTGAACCTTCCCCATTCACATATCTTCCGCCACTCCTCTGCAAAGCCTGCTTGATGCTTATTTCCCGATCCTCAAAATTAACGTCCTCCCAACGCAATCCGAGCACCTCGCCCCGTCGCAGTCCCAGAGCGAGACCCACCGTGAAAACGGCTTCCATTCGCTCATCCTTCAACGCATTAAAAAAATGCTGAACCTGATCGCTGGTCAGCGGCCTGATCTCTTTGCTCTCAACCCGTGGGCGATCTACTACCTCCGCGACGTTGCGTATAACGAGATCCCATTTTACGGCTTGGGCCAAAGCTTTTCGCAGGACGAAAAGCGTGATCTGGACCGTGCGCGGACTCAGCCCATCCTGCAACTTCGCATTTATCAGCCCCTGCACTTGCTGTGGTGACAATTTCGATAGTTGGATGTTCCCAATTGCAGGTTCGATATAGAGCCGGACGTGCTGAGCGTATTGTTCGAAGGTGAGTGGCCTCACGGATGACTTCACCGAATCTGTCAGCCATTTCGCGAGAAACTGTGCGACCGTCTGACGCTCAATCGCAACCGGTAGACCCTGAGCCTTCTCTCGAAGCGCTTTGTTCAACGCCTCCGCAACTTCCTTCCGCGTCGTGCCATAAAGGCTCTTGCGCTTCCGTTTGCCGTTTTCCCAGCCGAGATCAATATCCGCGCACCAGCGTCCATCATTACGGTGGAAAATCGTCCCTTCATTGTGTCCGCGTTTTCTTGCCATTGGTGTTTCCTCCTTTCTTGGGCCAGCGCTTCTTGCGGGCCTCGGCGAGCCGCTCACGTGCAGCGTCACGGTCTTCTTGGGTCGCTTGCGACCAACGGGCCAGCGAAAGCTGTCGGGCCAGCTCAGACCGCTTCTCCTTGCCCACCCGCTGCCACCGCCGTTTAGCGAGAGCGCTGGCTGGTGCAAAAGGCTTCTTGCCGCGCTTCCTCATGCCTCCTCCATTCTAATCCATCCGCACGTATCTGATCAACCCCTCAGTGATCCAAGCCAACCGGCTGTCTACTTCCGGTTCCTCCCTGGCAAGGCAGTCTCGCCAACCTTCGCTGCCCTCGTTGAATAAACGCACGCGGCACGTCGTCTTAGCTCCTGTCGGTGAACGGCGAACCCGCGCGCACGGTGTCACGTCCTGAGCCTCTGCGGGAGCACCCTGGTAGCTTGTCGCCCGTTAGCTTGACTCCACCGTTGCCCTGCGGCTAACCTTGGATAGGCGACCTCCCGCTGTACCGCTACGACCCCTCCCTGAGGGTAGCGGCCAAGGTGGTAAACGCTTCTTGGAATCCCATCTTTCGAAATGGGAAGCCACGCTCGTAGAAGACATGAGGCACAAGGTTCATATCTAAATCTACGACACTTGCATGACCTAGAACCGAGCCAAACATACTGACGTTGCCATCAGCGGGTGTCAGTCCGTATTTGAACTGATTGATTTCTACGAGCTATTTAATCCCCGGTAAAGATCTATCTTTTTCAAGAAATTAGAAGAGAAATATGAATAGCTAGTCGCTTAATCAATCAATAGATTTCGATAAGGAGCCGACCTGCATCAACGCAGAGTCGGCTTTTTTGTTTCTGAAAACAGCGAGGTAACAACATGATTAAACGGAATCGCCTCTATGCCGTGTATATGAAATGGAAGGTCGGCTGCATCTATCACAAAATCACCGGCAATCACGACAGCAATGTAAACTCACTCGACTAATAGAGGACCCCTTCCTATGAAAACAACGACACAAAACGACGAATGGCACGATACACATCACGAAGAAGTGGAAACGCACTATACGCAAACGATTAAACACTTAAACACTTTTGATGAAGAACTGCCCTTGCTGCCCGAGGCTCGGGAATGCTTCCGTTGGCAACTTGCGCCTCTAATACAAGTCCTCTTTCAACGCTCCGTTCAGCGTGAAGATCTCGAATGCGTCGATCTCGTCAGAGAGTTGTCTGAACTTCTCTATATCATAATGTCATTCACTACTGGGAACGAAAAACCGGTTCACGAAAGCCACCTGCCGTTACGTCGAAGCGATCTCGCTCCTAAAGATAGGGACTGGAAAATCTAAAATACACAACAATGCAGTAGCGATAGCCACTCGCTACTGTTTCCTAAACACACTTCGGGTTGGAAGGAGCGAGTAAACATGAACATGAAATATGACAAAATGAACACCATGCAATCAGATCAACTCCTCGTTCGTGTCAGCAAAGCTGCTGACATGCTCGACATATCGAAAAGCACGCTTTACTCACTAATTAACGAGGGCACGGTACCGGCCATTCGAGTCGGTAAATCGCTCAGAATACCGATTGACTGGCTTTACAAGTGGGTAGCCGATCAGCACACGGAGTCGAATTAAACACACGCCTCTCCATTCCCGATCGAAGCGACTTCCTTCTCTGAGGACATCACAATCGAACGGGAGGGCGTGGTCACGTATTACGACCCAACGGCAAAGAACCGCGTTATTAACACAGACCTCGAAACAAGAGACCAAGGAGGATCAAATGGCAGACAATTCTCAAATCGAATGGACCGAAGCGACCTGGAATCCATTGACTGGTTGTACAAAAGTGAGCCCAGGTTGCAAGTTCTGCTATGCAGAACGCTTATCTTTGCGACTGAAAGCAATGGGCCAGCCAAACTATAGTCGTGGCTTTGATCTGACACTTCACGAAAACGCACTAGAATTACCGCTACGTTGGCGAAAGCCCCGCACGATATTTGTTAATTCCATGAGTGATCTATTCCAGGAAGCCGTCCCTGCGCATTTTATCAAGCGAGTATTTCAAGTGATGACGGTCGCTAACTGGCACCGGTTTCAGGTGCTTACCAAACGAGCCGAGAGACTGAGCTGGATTGCTGAACAACTGCCATGGACCGAAAATATATGGATGGGTGTCAGCGTCGACACCGCTGATTATTTATCCAGAATCGATTGTCTCCGTGATACGCCCGCAAAGGTAAAGTTTCTGTCGTTAGAGCCGCTATTAGGACCGTTGCTCGGATTGGAATTGAGGGGAATCGATTGGGTCATTGCTGGTGGTGAATCGGGCCCAAAGGCTCGACCAATGGATCCCTCCTGGGTGATCGATATACGAAATCAATGCGCAAGTAATGGCGTGCCTTTCTTCTTCAAGCAGTGGGGCGGTATAAACAAGAAAAGGGCAGGAAGACTCTTGGAGGGTCGAACCTGGGATGAAATGCCTAAAGTAAGTGATCGGTGGCAGTTCATTGGCGGCTGAGATTGAAACTAGGCGCTCATCTTGAAACTAGCCAGAAGCGGAAAGTGAAATAAAAACCAAACTCGCGCAACTCCCATATTTTCGCCGTAAATGCAGGGCATTTGGATTTGAAACTAGGATGTACAGCGTTGAAACTAGAAGGACGCACGAAGCTAGTAGCATCCGAGGCCAGATCTCGCGTTTCTCCGCTTTGTCAACATTCGATCGCTCCTGATCACTATTCCTGAAGAGCACGGCGTGTTTATCCGCTCCACTTTTCGAGGCCGGAAGTTCCTCTAGAAGCGGGGGAAGATAACTATTGGAAGCGTCAACTACGTACATCTGTTACGTACGTACGGCTCAAACACCAAATCACCACATTTGGAGGACAGAGTCTCCAAATCTGAATTCGCCACAGGATTCCCGTCGAAGCCTGATCGAGACCCGGAGACAGTTCGATAGGGCTGCTCCCTCTTTGCTAAATCGGCCTGAATAGCGCGAGACAACGCAATTCTATCCGGACGGGCGATCATCGCTCGTTCTGGTTTGCCATCGGTTCGACCCGCAAATAGGCGATACCGCAGTCGCCGTTTTAACAGAAGGCACTCAGTCCCAAGTCGCCGTAGCAGGCTACGTCTAGCTACGCAGTGCAACGGATTTTGTTCCACACAGTCTTATATATGCAAGAGGAGAAGAACCAAATGATTAAGCCACAACCACCTAAATCACCTGACGCGACCAAATCCGAAGCGTCAAAAACGTGCGACACTTCAACGGAACTTCCCGGTGTCATCCCTAACAATTTTCCAGCCGAGCTTACAACTCTACCGCAGTGGGTCTGCTGGGACCTCAGAATCATTGATGGAGACTTAAAGAAGGTGCCCATCAATCCCAAGAATAGGAGACCCGCTTCGGTGATCGATCCGGCGACTTGGACAGATTTCGCCACCGCACTCTCAGAGGCCCCGAAATCTTCGGGCATTGGCTTTGTGTTCACTGAAGACGACGAGTTCGTTGGCTGTGATCTCGATAAAGTACTCGATCCGCAAACAGGTGAGCTCGATCCTACTGCGCAGGAAATCGTGACCCTTCTCGACAGTTATACCGAGCTGTCCCAATCCGGTAGAGGGCTGCACATAATAACGAAGGGTAAGCTTCCGGATGGGCGTAGACGCAGAGTCGGCGTTGAACTCTACGACTCCGGGCGCTTCTTCTGCATGACTGGCAATCTCTTTCCAGGATCCCGCAGAACAATTGAACCGCGACAGCCAGAAATCACCGCCTTGCATGACAAGGTCTTTGAAACTCTTGCAACGCAGGAGCCTGCAAGAAGGCAAACATCCCAGTTCACGACGGGCTCCGATAAAAGCGATCGGGACACAGCACTGGTGCGCAGAATCCGCAAGGCAGTCAACGGGCGCAAATTCTCTAATCTCCACGACAAGGGTGATTGCCGTGGTTACGGGTCACACAGTGAGGCTGATCAGGCGCTCCTCTCAATTCTCGTCTTCTGGTGCGACGATGTGGAAGTGATAGACAGACTCTTCCGCAAATCAAAATTATATCGACTTAAATGGGATGAGATGCATGGAGAGCTTACTTATGGGCAACTCTCAATTCAACAGGCCATGCTTTTCATTACTGCCAGACGTTCAGTTGAGAATGCGAATAAAGCGCATGGGCGTAACCTTAATAAACACTTCACAAAAGCACTTATCATTGATTCGAGTAATATCTTCTGGAAAGGTAGTGGAGGCAGTACTCGCAAAGCGCTCTTAGAGGCTCACCATTCTCTGTCACAAGGAAAGTTATATTATGGGGCATCTGTACGAGCATTAGCTGAAGCAGCCGGTATATCCTCTTTAGAAACTGTATCAAAGAATAATCGCTTACTATGTGAGCAAGGATGGATTATTGAAATACGGAAAGGCAGTAACAAGTATGCTAGTATTTATTGTCTCAATATCCCTCCTCATGTGCTTTTTAACTTGGAACAGAATGAAGAGGAACAAAGCCAGTCCGTACACTCAATACAATCTAATACAACCTGTGATCTAAAGGAGTGTACGGATCTACCGTGTTTGTGCTCCGAGGCCAATGCTTCACTCAGCGAGTCTGATGGAAACGCTCTCGATGATCCCAGTTGTGATGTATGGAGATGGAGAGGATTAGGCAAGTCCAAATATTACCTTTGGAGAATGCTAGATCCCATTACAGGGCGCACCCCAAAGGACTTAGCTAAGGCGTTAGGTAGACATGTTAATACTGTGAGAGCTCAAGTCAACCGCTTGGCATACTATGGATTAGCTCACTCAAACAAGGGTCTGTGGTACAGGACGTACAGAGATGTAATGGAAGTGGCAGGGGAACTTCGTGTAGCTGGTACCTTGGAGAGGCAACAGTCAAGACATATTGCAGATAGAAACAGCTACGATGTGTATATGGAAGAGCTACTTGCACACGGGATTTTCAAAGGACCATCATTGAAGAAGAAGACTGGACGGCTTACTCTAATGCCGGATGCGTTAACAAAGAAGAAGAGTTAATGCGATAAAGTGGCGCTGTGACTCATACAGTTGGAGGGGCGGTCTATTGTTGCTGACAGCAGCGTGGTTCCGTTTACATTTTAGAGAGACAACGGTGGTCTTTAATATAAATCACTACTGGCGTCACTAGAAATGACCATTAATGCCACGGAGACGGCCCGCGACGACCTCGGAACGGATCAACTGCTATCTGGATATGGATTAGCGAAGAGGCCCCTAAATATCGCACATATTGATCTATATATTGAATATGTAACATACAGCCGATTGAGAGGGTAGCGTAAACAGGACGCTTTACCTGTACATGCCATAGTATTTTAAGACTGGCATCAAGAGGTCAGGATATCCTGCACATAATCAATCAATGGTTCCTATATATGGGGATATGCTTAGAGCTGGCCCATTTGAAAGACGAAGAGCTGTAGAGCACAAGGTATCTGTTTTCTGGATTAGCTCACATTGGCTTTGTTGCCGGAGACCGGGTTTAATTGATTCCTCGGCATATTTCGACCTCTAGAAGGAATCCCGAGGGAACCGACGCACAAGGGATCATCTGGTGAAGCTTTTCCCTCGGTGTGCGATGGTTTTATCCTCAACCGTTGCATTTTAAACCTGGACAAACGGAACTGATTGCGTTGAAGCTCAACTCAATACGGACGGGCTGACCTACTCTCAGCCGTGCGAGGTCTGATCAATTTGAGAGTTCAGGGCTTCAGGCTCGGTGGTGTCGGTCAAGTGGTGGAAAAGCAGTAAGCATCGGCCATGTCAGCAATCATGTGAATCTCCTCCAGTAATTATCATTTGAAACTCCCCCACCTGACCCAGGAGGAGGAGAGCATGGAAGAGCACAGGGAAGGAGTAGCTTTTTCGCCGAGAGTAATGGGAGCGGCGGAGGGGCGTAAATCATGCGCCGAGAATCCTCGGTGAGTTCTTCGCGCAGATGGGCCGGCGCCATCGTTGTCCATGGCCGCTATATAAAATCGTTGTGCTGATTCTGGAGAATATTTATGGGAGTTCTCGTGGTATCCGCTCGTCTTGCTTGGAATGGGCGTCGCTTCAACGCCGTCCTGATCAGAGCCCTTGGTGAAACTCGTTGCTTGTTGGGTCGCACTGTTGTACTTCGGTCTTAATTCCTGAAGTAGCCAGTACAACACTCCTGCGCCAAGGACCGAAGCAACACTGACAATGACGATTTGTTTGCGCGATTGCCGTGAGAGATTCGGCCGTGAAATACCGCGGATTCGATTGTCGGCTTCCCCTGCGAACTGCCTTCCACACGAGTTACAGTATTTGTGGGACCTGGACAGTCGTTCAGTCCCGCAGTTTCCACAATATCGAGCATCCATTGAGGGGTCATCCTGATGAGGAACGTTGCTAGCCTCGACGTTTAGCACTCCCGAAGATAATCCGCCTATCGAGTTACCCCAACCTTATTTCAGAATTGATGAGCAGACGACCTACTCCTTTTCCTTCACACAACTATCGAAGGTGATGGAACGTGTTCACGGTGAGGACGGGGAAGACAATGGTTCTCAGTCGTTTTTAAATGTAGAAGGCTGTGATCTAAAGGGAACAGATGTTTAAAATTGCGTTGAGTCTCAACTCAATATCAACGGGCGGAAGCTCTTGGAATCGGTCGACTTCTAATCGATTTAGAGGAACAAACTTTTGGCTCGACAGCAACCTCTTTGGAGTTCGAAGCGGTTTGGACTTGCCCCGGTTGCCAGGCGAATTGCCTCGGAGTCTGAGTCAGAGTAAGAAATGGCAAATGGCAGCCTTGCCATCTTATCACCGATTGCTACTGCGACCTTTTACAGCGGAGAATCTATTAAATTTCAGCCCCGAACGGCATTGCTAGGGCGTGTGTGGTGCAAAACCTTCTCTCTGTTTTTGGTGTATGAGTTTTAGTGCAGGATATTTGGCTTCTTCTGCCGCCGCGAGTTCTTGGGCGCGTTCGTGCCAATACTCCGCCTTTTGGTCGTTCGCATCCGCTGCTTTATAATATATTGCAATGGCCCATGCTGCGGCCTCATCATTTGCGCCTCCGAGCTCTGCCTTTTCTATCCAACTGCGCGCTAGCGAAGCTTCGCCGTCGTCCCAGCACAGATCGGCAATGGAGGCGGCGGCGGAAGCTTTGGAATCAGCATAAGCCTTCTTATACCAGTAAAGGGCTTTCTGCTTATCGGCGGTAACGCACGCCGGGCCAACAGCATAAGCCGAAGCTAAAACATCTTCAGCGTTCGGTTCGTGAGTATCAGCTGCCTGACGAAGCCAGTGCAGTGCCTCGTTGCATTCCTTTTTAAGAATCTGATCTCCGTAAAGTTCCCGATCTGCTTCGCCAGATGATCCACCGTTAGCCGAAACATAGCTCTTCATCATTGCAACTTGAATAACGGCAGCCGAATAGTATGCCTGCCCAAGAAATGCCGTTGCAGCCGGATCGCTGGCCAATGCTGCCTTTTCGAACCATGACATCGCTTGGTCGCAGACCTTTGCTGTCTGCACCTTGTCTGCGGGCAAGCTCTTCGCAAGTTGCTTCATCCAGCGAGCGGTGTTCGGATCATTCTTTTCGAACCAATGCATCGAGGGCGCGCAGTGTGGAAGCGGATCGAGCTCTTGCGCCTTCGTGAGGTAATAGACGCCCAACCCATATTCGGCAACAGGGACCGTCTTCGCGGCCTGGCCTTCTAGTTCTGCAAGGGCAGCCCGGTCGTCTGAAGCCGCCGCATATGCGAGGTCCTTTGCGGACTGATCAGAAAGTGCTGCATCAAGAGCGCTCGTAGTAGGAACGGGCGTTACTTCAGCGGTCGCTTGTTGAGAGCCTGTGGTCGAACTCGTTGTTTGTTCGCTTGCAGGAATGAAAGTTGGTCGGAATTCTACGATCAGCGAGAATAGCAATCCTGCGCAGACAATTGAAGCAAGAATTGCGAAGATAGTTCGTTGACTCGCGGTGAACCGATTAGGTGGCTGCGGAATCTCGGCGTTTTGGGGTGGTTCCGCGAATCGCCTTCCGCATGAATCGCAGTATTTGTGGGACGTTGATGGCCGTTCAGTCCCACAGTTACCACAAAAACGAGCATCCATTCAGGTTCCTTCCCGATGAGGCATGCTATTTCTCCATCATGGTTATCGAGTTCGCGGTGTAAGAGGCCTTGAACCTATGCAAGGGGTCAGCTATTTAACGGCCCTGATTCATCAGATGACCGGCAATTCTTATTTGCTACCTGTCAAGGTTTCTATACAGTTATCATAAAAATATGCCCGAACCTGTGCTGGTGATTGATCTCGGTGGTTGTAAATCCATACTATTTGGGAGTCTACGAATTGGACAACATCCGCAGGTGCTCCGTTACGCACTACAAGATCATGCATTTGCTTTTCTGCTGTTTCCATTGACCAACCATTGTCTCGTTCTTGAGCAACGATTTCAAAATTTGATGTTTGCTCAGTACATTGATGTGCAGCATCTTTAGCATGAGCTATCATAGGCATGGCTAGCATTCCTACCATGGTGCCAATTGCTACTGCCTTTTTCACTTTGGCTTTGGCCTCCTATTTGGAAATGGGTCAGTGGGACGTCCAATTGTCGCTGGCTATGCTGCCTTTCCAATGATCATTATTGTGTTGACTTTCAACTCAATATCATCAATTCGTTACGTGCTTCCGCTGAACCTGAACGAGCAACTCCTGCCAGTTTTCTCCCGTCAGCCGGTCAATTGCAAATCGAAAGAACGCCCTGGCTTCTGGACTCTTTGCCAGTTTTTCGCTCAAGCCAGTCGGGGGCCTCCCTGCCAATGCCAACAGTTCGTCCAATTCGTCTGCGTTCAGCCCGAGCACCTCAGCAATACAAATGGTCACGGGCATGGATGGCGGTGGAAGTTTATCGCCTTCAATTTTGCTCAGGTAGCTGAACGTGAAGCCCTTCACTTTGTCAGCATTCTTGAGGCGGTCCTGGACCCTGTCTGCGAGTTCACGTTGGGTGAGATGCAGGGTCTCCCGGTGAAATTTTATGCGAGGCCCAAAGGTAACTGCGGCTGCTTTTCGCGCCGCGTTTCGCTCCGCTGTCGTTATGATTTTGAATGACATTAGCAGGCTATTGGATTGTCATTGAAAGTGCAGCAGACCATTCCAGAATCGTTACCGAAGTGGTCTACTACCCGAATTCGGACCATGTCGGGCTCTTTGCCTCATCTGCCGCCGTGCCGGAGATACTTATCCTCCCTTTTGACAACGAAAGGATAGATCGAGATTGTAGCGGCTAGCGTCCGGCCTTAATACCATGGGAAGCCCAGATGGAATCGATCGAGTTTGAGTTGAGACATTCACGTATTTTTGTTATCGCCTCTTGCGAATATCGGTCAAACTTCGTCCCCCCAACCAAGATAGTTTTATAGCAGTCGCTATCCTCTTTGAGTCCGAGGAATCTAATAACCGCTGTTGTCTTTGGTCCAGTGAGCTGAACCTTTTTTGCTATGTCATCCCTTCCCAAATTATAGAAATCGAGCTCATTCACCCTTTTAACCGCTACCACCTGGGCTCCAGGCGTACCCTCCCTTACGAGTTGTACCGGAATGCCTTCTTTCTTAGTCAATCGCAGATCGAGTGTAGGGCCCACTCCTTTGGAGGTCAATTCCATCGAGGCGACGCCAAGAAATATGTCCTGCCAACTCCTCCCAGATTTGATTTCGCCGGCTAAATTCTGAAGCGCACTCTCCGAGGGCTGGAGGTACTCACCTCGGATAGACGCATCCATTATCGCGAGCGCACGAAGTCTCGATGTCGCCTCAGTTTGCCTGCGCAATTTCGGCGCCAATAGCTTTTGTATAAAGGCTATTTCACTGTCGAAGAGAATCGAAAGCGTGACGGGCGGAGTAGTTGACACCGGAAGAACACGTTCAGGCATCCGCGTCGACAGTTCTTGAGCAAAAATATCTTTCAATAAGTCTCGAAAAAGCGTGACGCCGGACTGCGCATGCATGTAAAACTGACTCTCAGAAATGTCCACGAGATGATGCTGAGCGGCATCACGAAGACTATTTATCATCTGCAACGTTAGAGCTTGATCGCTGTTGAGAAACTTGACCCTCCCGTCAAGGGCAATCCTGACGCACTCGCCAAAACCTATAGTTTGGCGCTCTCTAGGCTTTCGTATCCTTCCCCCTTTATGCAAAATGCTGGCTTTCAAGAGCATCTCGAACGAATGATCGAGAAGGATAAGGACGGCGCTTGTGCGGCCCACGTCAGAGGGACGATTGAAATGATCTATGCTAAGGATAAAGGAGTCTACTGCTTTGCCTAACAGTAGGCGAGCTTCTTTCTTCATTTACACGTCCCCATCATTCGTCCTCCTCTCGGTGACGGACTCTAACTCATTTTCGTGCCGCTTTTCGGGGTGCAGGCCACGATCAGGACCGAGTCAGGTTAGCCCGACGAAAGGATAGCGGGGCGGTTTGAAATTCAAACTGGCCCATTCATCTCGATAAATGCATCTCCATCAGCAAAATCTATTACCCCTGCCAACAACGTCTGCCACGAAAGAAGGCGTGGGTGCTCAACCGCTCTGCAATAGCTCCGTTCGCCCGAAGAGAGCCTGTACGCAATAGGGGCCTCACGTCGGTCTTCCGATTGAATCATTACGCCTGCCTCGTAATCAATCGGGACACGATTCGCTGTTTTTATATTGCGCCAATTCCTATTGAGTGGATATAGTTGCGCTTAATCGGTACTAAAGGGGGTCCAATCGCACCATTACAGCGGATCCAAGGAAAAATGGGTTGAAACATTTGCTGAAATGGGGAATTTCTTTCTTGACCAGTGCGCGAGGCCGCATTTGACGGTGGCGCTCGACTTAGCGGATACCGGCGGTCTTGTATGTGGAGTAAGCCACGGAGCCAAATCCGCGCCGACAATCAGACACTTAACGCAGAAACACTCCGATAGCGCTCTCAACCTCGAATTGGATGGCAAGGGCAACACTTACGGAACGATCCAGATCGGCCACCCTCGATAACATAATCGCCGTGCGCACCGTCACATACTTGGATGACGGGTTGGTAGTACCCCAACTGACATTTCGGAGGCTCCATACATGATCGAAAACGAAGAACTAGAGTTTGATAATCCTCTGGAAGAGGAAGTTGAGTCAATTGAGATTGCTTCCGGTAGTCGGAAGATATATACGGACCTTGGCGATCCCGAAATCGAATCGCTTCATGGCAAATTCAAGCGAGGCAAGCTCGTTGTTCAGCCCGACTTCCAGCGGCAGTTCGTGTGGGATACGACCAAGGCCAGCCGGCTTATCGAATCCGCTCTTCTCGCCATTCCCATTCCCGTTGTCTACATTTCTCAGGAACAAGACAACAGAGAATACGTTATTGATGGCCAGCAACGCCTGACATCATTTTTTTCCTTTATCGACGGCATATTCCCCGATGGGACGGATTTTAAGCTGAAGGGTCTAAAGGTGTTCCGGGAACTTAATGGTACTAAATATCTCAACTTGTCGACTGACCTTCAAGACGTCGTCCGATACTTCAAGCTCCGAACCATTACATTCAATAAAGACTCCGACCCAAGCCTAAAATTCGAGATTTTCGAACGATTGAATACGGGCTCGGTCTCGCTAAATGACCAAGAACTCCGCAATTGTATTTATAGAGGGGACTTCAATGTGCTCCTCAGGGAACTTTCTACCGACTCGGATTTTACATTCCTTTTCGGCCAGAAAGGGCCTGACAAGCGCATGAAGGATATCGAATTGGTGCTACGCTTTTCTGCCTTCTACCATGCCACCTATCTGAACTATAAACCGCCGATGAAAAACTTCTTGAACGCTGAAGCCGAAAAATATCGGAACATCAGCAAGGATGACGCACAGCAACTACGAGCGGCGTTCAAGAACACCTGTCAGATCATCCGGTCAATGTTCGGGAAGAATGCGTTCAAACGATTCTACAAAGGCACCGCCAAAAACCCAGAAGGTTATTGGGAGCCTAAGAAGTTTAACGCATCACTGTACGATATCTTGATTTATACCTTTGCCCGCCAGGACAAGAACGTTGTGTATCAGAATCTCGACTCAGTCAGGGAATCCTTAATTTACCTTATGACTGAAAATCAGGAGTTCATCGAGGCAATTGAGCTGTCAACCAGCTCCCTCCAGGCTGTTACAAAACGATTTGACCTGTTTCGCATGGCTCTGCAAGACATTATAGGAATCGGAAAAAAGGAACCCCGCTGCTTCTCAATGCAACTCAAAGAGACGTTGTTCCAGAACAATAACACCTGTGCGATTTGCAGCCAGAAGATTCAGGGCATTGATGATTCAGCCATAGACCATATCAAACAGTACTGGACCGGAGGCAAAACAATCCCCGAGAATGCACGCCTGACTCACCGTTACTGCAACTGGGCGCGATCCCGAAAAGATTAATAGGCAACGTTGCCACCACTTTCTCCAGCAACCCGGACAACAGAGTTCGAGAGTTCGCTCTAAAAAACTGGAAGAGGAGCCGATTGGGATGGCATGTATCGAACTGTCAATCGATGATCAAGCTGAGCTGATTCAGATCATTACGCAATCAGTGGTTGCTTCTGCTGGCGACAAAGAGCGTGCGGCTGAATTATTCGCCGAAAGTATGGAAGCAAAAGGGATTGGCTGGTTAATCTCGATGGTGTTCGGCGGAGTCGTGAAAGATGTCAAGCCGTGGCACAGCGGCTACAACATCGAGTTCGCCCCTGCGTTCACAACCCAGCATCGCGACCGCGAATCTGCCGACTGACCAAGGATCTCATTCGAACAGGCTTGGAGTGCCGCTTAATTTTCTCCGAGCGGTTGGGATCGCTCCAAGAAATAGCTTTTGTAGGATAAAGTCCGCTTTCGCCAACTCAGGCTTAAGTAGCTTACGGAGGTCCCGTCGCTTCTTGCCAATGTTAGCGTTTGGCATTTCCGCCAGGAACTCCGCCACCCGTCGATGGCAGAATTTACTTAACTCGGCAAGCTCATTGTGAAGGCGATCATTTTTGTCGTATTTTGCTATCGGTAACAACTCGAAGGCTCGCCGATAGATGTCGCGTTCGCCAAACAGTCCTTTCGTCTGATATGGCTTTATTACCTCGTTCACGATGTCGGCATTTAAAATTGCGCACAGATAGTGAGCTTCACGCTCGTCCTCAGTGTCATAGTCGTGTGTCGTTCCGAAATTGATAAGACCGTTAGTCTTCAAGCCGTGAACCGTGAGTGTTTTAGCGTCACCCGCATCGATCACGCATGCGACGAGATTCGTGCCAGATCTATTGTGAAGAACCTTAAAACAGCCAGAGGGATGCTGTTCCGACAGCTTCTTTCTGTAGTCTATCCAGCCGTAGATATCGGACTTCGTCGTTTTCTTCTTGAATTTGTTAAATAATTTCTCACATTTATCGAGCCAGTCAGCCAATCCGGGATAACCCTGTGCTAGAGCTTCTTTGGAGCGAATTATGGCGAGGTGTGAGCCTGCGTCCTTCAACGGTACGACAGTAAGATTCAATTCAGTCCACCCGAATGCTACCAAGTGGCGGGTTAGAAGCGTGCAATACAAAAATCGCGATTCGACAAAGCCATTTATCGTTACTTTTTTCCACTCTTTCTTTGAAGCGGCTTTAATTAGCGGGTCGCTTTCAAGAAACGGTTTTTTCGGATCTGTCAGCTCAATGCCTTGGACAATGCGGGGTCGAATGAACCATAGGCTTTGCGGCACAAGAGCGGCGCCCTGTTTGAACGAGTCGTAGTATTCACTCAGCGGCGTACCAATAATCAGCGGTGTATAGTTCTCCTGAGTTTTGGAAACAAAATGCTTAGCGTCTTCCAAAGGGAGGTTCTTCTTTGGGAGGGTCCCTCGCAATTCCAGCATTGGGATCTGCCCTAGCTTGGATGTTGAATCGCGGACCAACACGCACGCGGGAACATTAAACAGAGGTCGAACGCCTTCCAAATCCAGAACAGTCGTGAATCCGCCTTTCTGAAAAGCAGCGTGCTGCTTCGCTCCCGTGAGGACGCTCTTGGGCATTACAAATGCTAAAGTGCCGGTCATATTCCTGTAACGGTTAAAACAAAATTCGAAGAAGACGGTCGAGGTGTCCATCACCGTGAAGAGTTTCACGTTCTTCCTGTCAAGAAGGCCATATTCAAAAGTCAGCTTCTTTATTTCTTGTTGGTACCGCGCCTCCTGGATAAACCGGTACGCCAACCACGGGGGATTGCCAACGACAAGATCAAAGCGTCTCGCTGCGAGGAATATTGGACGATAGGCGTTGCGTAAGATAAATCCCCAGATCGTGTCCCGGTGGTCACGGACTAGATCGATCATAAGATCAATATTGTTCATCCACTGGCTGGTCTCTCCTATTCCGTCCTTGTTTTCTATGTATTTGAAGAACCCATCTCGAAGTTCTTGTTTCGTTCCGTCCTGCTTCGAGTAATCGCACATGATCTGTAGAACGTCATCCAGAATCAAGGGATCTCGTGCCGCCACTGCGGGTATCAGGAATGCCCCAGGGGATTTCTTGTGCGGCGTACTGGTGATGGGCACCTCAATCGGTTCGCCGGTTTTTCGACGTTCTTCGTGTAGAAGAGAATCGGCCATATAGACAGGTACTTGCACACTCCCCTTGTAGTCTTTGAGGTCCGGGACGAGTGCCAATACATAGTTAATCCGCGCGGTGATTACCGCTAACGGGTGAACATCAACACCCAGAATGTTGTTCAGAGCGAAATCGACTAACGATTTTCCCTTCAGCCCAGCCTTGCGGGACTGACGGATAGCGGTAAATAGAAACGTGCCCGAGCCGCAAGATGGATCGAGTACGGATTGGGTGCCAGAATAATTCGCTATATTAAGAGTCTCCTCGGCAAGCCAATCCGGTGTGTAATATTCTCCCAGCTCATGACGAGCTTCGGGATCCACGAGGTCCTGATACAATTCCTTTAACAGGTCTTCGTTAACCTTAGTAAGATCATAAACCTGTAGGTGTTGAGCGAGACCACGGAGTAAGCGAACGCTATCTTTTATGATCAGACCGTCCAACACCCAACTGAAGAAGTCGGGTTCCGAGAGATTGGGAAATCCACGTTCGGCGAAGACGCTGCCGCTCACTATTCCCGTAAGTTCGTCATATTCGGTCGGAATCGCTTTGAATAGTGCGATATATGCGAAGACTTTCGCTAAAAGTGATAAATACGAATGGCGAACGAATAGATTTATATCACCTATATCCGGTGTGCCGTAAACCATAGCCAACAGGCGCGTCCATTCAACGAACTTTACCTGCGTTTCCGTCTGTGCTGCTACTTGTGTCCAGAGAGATTCAAGCTGACTTGCAGCCGACGAGAAGACAGGGCTATCCGCACCGAAGCGCTTCACAAGGTCCTCTGAACGAGGTTGAAGATTCTTTTGCGAGAAGAGAAACGCCTCAAACCACGATAGAGCGCTCGCTGGATCGGAGCTTAGGCTATCCAGATCGACTGGCTTTCCAAGAATTTGAAGTTTGCCGCTCTTCAGGACGTATGTTTCGAAGATCAATCCGTCGGTGAGCACCCCGAATGATTTTTCTCCGAGCGACGTTAGATAAGTAACCAATTCCTCGATCCCGACTTCGCGCTCCTTATCCAAATTGCGCTTAAATTCAAAAACGAGGTCTTGATATAAGGCATCTATGTAACCGCGAACTTGCGCAACTCTGATGCCTTTCTCGACTTCGACTTCATGAGCGTCGATATTGAAACTTTTGTGAAGCAGGAGCAGAAACAAATGCCTGCGCTCGTCGTGATGCGCGGCTCGCTTCACAGCCTGCTTCATGTCTGACAGGTATGAGTTTAGTTCTGCTGCAAACTTGTCTAAAAAGGCTGGCATCTGGTTCCCCCACGCGAATTATCGGTTGCTAAATTCGGCGTGGCGCGACGGCCTTTCGCAGCTTCGACCCGCGCAGAAGAAGTTGAGAGCGCGTGAAAACGATCTCTCGTAGCAACATACGCTTTCAAGCCGATAATCTACCTGTCACGCCGGGAAAGGCAGCTCCGTCCTTTGCCCTCCACTGAAATTCCGCTTCGATAGAAATCCCTAACTGCTGGGCGATTTGATACGCCCCCTTCCATGCTGCATTAGCGTCCTGACCCTGAACCGACAGATTCATGTCCGGAAAGAAGTGGTATCCGTCGTCCTCTCGCTTACCCTGAACAAAGTTAACGGAGACAAGCCTTCGCAGTTCATCATGGTTTTGCGCTTTCGCCTTCGCGAGTCTGATTGCCTCAATCAACATTCCGTTCCACTTCACTTCCCGAGGCTGACTCCCGTTCAATTTCGCAGACAACAGCTTCGTGTGCGTGAGGCTGGGCGGCGATTTCGCATCGAACTGCCGAGGCTCAACCGCGCTTTGAGCAGGCTTTCCACCCCCATTCGGCTGCGGCGACTGATTCCGTTCATAAGCATCGGCCAACTTCTCAATGACCGTCTCGATGCTATCGATGAGTGGCACGGCGAACTTCTGTAATCGGGCAAGTGTGACATCACTAATTTCGATTTGCATTAGCATTTCTCCTTGGTTCAAGCACTGCCATCCGAATCCATACGTCCATACGGATATACCGCAGATATATACCCCACGTCAAGAAGGCCCGGCGGGGCTCGGCTGGTTGGCGCTAATCGTCTTTGATGGAATCGTGAAGGAAGTGACGCGCTAGCATAGCGGCTACAACATCGAGTTCACGCGGGCGTTCACGACAGGACACCATGCGTAGGGGGCGGAGCTCGCGAAATCGATCACTGGCTGGGCCATTATAAGTTCATCAGCGCCCCCCTAGTTTCAAGTCACCAAATTTGCTGAAATTTTGGCGCGATGTCAGACCAAGTCGGGGCGAAGATCCGCGTCTCTGCCCCACCTCCCCGCCATACGCCAACTCAGGTTAAACGTCCCGCTTTTCGGCTTTGAACACAAGCAAAAACGCACTGAATCATGGGCTGGAGGAGGGCCGAAAATAGCTCATCCAGGTCAGGATTCTCGCGGAGAAATCGAGCGGTTCCAAGGGCCAAGTTTTGACAGCCAATTTGACAGCCACGGCGATGGAAATCGGCGAAAACTGTGAACTCAGACGGAAAGGCAAGAACAAAAAATGTAAGATTTATAAGGCTTTGGACGCAGGCGAAGCTTGAAGCCTCGAATTAGGAATCCTGTGCTCTATCCATCTGAGCTAAGGGGGCGCGCGCCTGCTCAATCGTTTGAAGCGGTGGCTTTATGGCATCCGCATTGGCGATACGCATGGAATGATCGTGCTTATCATGCGCTCCGAGGCGTGGACAAGGTGGACCTCCGCGCACGGTTCGTCTTGCGGACCCGTCCCGATCATACAGTCGTTATTTTTGCGCTCGTGATTGGAGCATGGAAGGCCTTCAACGGAGTTTTCTTCAGGGCCCAGCGGTTAGATTGCCAAGCGTGATGGATTGGCAGCTGCCGGCGAAATCGACAAAACCAACTATCCGATAGTCGATCACCTTGAGGAGCCCGCCGGCCTGTTCGGAGGCGAGGTTTTAGCGGCTATTCCCTTCCGCGTCGGCGCGACCAGCTCCAGTGGCAGGCAGGAGAGCCCGCGCAACTCGTAAACCACTCTGCCGCCCGTCACCGCCATGAGCAGCCGTGGTCTGCCTGCACGACCAGTGGCCTGTGGTGAAAAGCGTCGATCTACATCTGCGCATCGGTACGACACGATCGGCCCTCCCCACGCTCAGCTGTTGCTAGCGGGCGTGGAAGGGCATGTCCGTATTACTAAAAATATCCGCTTTCCTTCATGTCCGTCAGGAGCCCCGATTCCTTCGGGCTCCATCCCAGTGCCTCGCGGGTGAGAGCGCTGGAGGTTGGATTGTCGAGGGCGACGAAGCCCGCCAGCCAGTCGAAATGAGTGCGTGCTTCATCCTTGGCGAGGCTCCGCACCGGGACGCCGAGCCCCGCGCCGATCGCCTGGGCGATTGCGCACAGCGTCACGCCTTCTTCAGCTGCAGCATGCAGGCGCGCTCCGGGGGCTGCGTGCTCAAGCGCTAGTCGGAAGAGGCGTGCGGCGTCCAGCCGGTGCACCGCGGGCCAGCGGTTCGCTCCATCGTCGATGAAGGCGGAGACGCGCGTGCGGCGTGCGATCTCGATCAGCGCGGGCACGAAGCCGTGGTCGCCGGTGCCGTGGACGGAGGGCGGCAGCCGCACGACGCTGGCGCGCACTCCGCGACCGGCAGCTGCCAGCGCCGTTGCCTCCGACGCGGCGCGAAGGGCGGCCGCGCTCCCGGGCGCAGGCGCGTCCTCTTCCGTGCCGGTGCGGCCGGGCGCAAGCAGCGCGGTTCCGGACGTCAAGACGAACGGCTTGCCCGAGCCCTCCAGCGCGCCGGCCAGTGCCTCCACCGCGCGCCGGTCTGTCTCGGCGGCGGCCGCATAGGCGGAGAAGTCGTGGATGAAGGCCGTGTGGATCACGCCCTCGCAGGCCCGGGCGCCGGCGGCAAGGCTATCGGTGTCCGACAGCTCGCCCCTATGCGCCTCGACTCCCAACCGCGCCAAGGTGTCGGCGGCGGCGGCGCTGCGCGCCAGTCCGAGCACCTCGTGCCCCGCGGTGAGCAGTTCCCGCACGATTGCTTCACCTATGAAGCCCGTTGCTCCCGTCAAGAAAACACGCATTCCATTCTCCTTGTGCTGCTCATACATTTCGGTTTGTCGATGACCGTCATGCTCCGGTTATGAAGGCAATCTTGCTAAGGAGCTCGCTTGACCCATTCACGCCTTACCTCTCAATGGGGTAAGCAGAGGACGGCACAGTACGGCAGCCACATTGTTTTTAGAACCGATCCAGTGCCCACTTCGGGCTTTATCCACATGATCTGAGATGATGTCGATCCGCTCACAATCCTTATATTTCCGGCACTATATGATCTGGGGCGATCTCAGAAAACGTCGTGGACAAGGGAGACCGGGGCTCCTCAAGGCAATCGACTATCGGATAGCCAGGCCCAAGACTGGGATCCGAGGCGGCCCCGCAGTAGGATTGTCTCGTGATCGTTCCCGCGATCATCCATCAATAATCGGATGCAGAGGAGCCACCGATGGCCGACAAGATTGTGAAAACCGACGACGAATGGAAAGCGCTGCTGACGCCGGAGCAGTTCGAAGTGGCGCGGCGCAAAGGCACCGAGCGCGCCTTCACCGGCAAATACTGGGACTTCCACGATCAGGGCGTCTACCTGTGCGTCTGCTGCGGCAACGAACTGTTCACCTCCGAGACCAAGTACGACTCCGGCTGCGGATGGCCGAGTTTCTACGCGCCGCTCGACGAAAGCAGGATCGCGAAAGAGGTCGATCGAAGTTACGGCATGGCGCGCACCGAGGTGACGTGCAGCCGCTGCGGCGCGCATCTCGGCCACGTTTTCGACGACGGGCCCAATCCGACCGGGCTGCGCTTCTGCATGAATTCGGCGTCGCTCGATTTCACCAAAAAGGATTCGAGCAACAAGTAACCCCGCCCGCCTGACCGCGAAGCGAGCGTTACCGAGACCGGCCATGCGCGATACGGTGGCGTTGCGATGCGCCCCGCTTCGGAGAATAATCAATCTCAATCCCCGCGGTAATTCGCGCAGTAATTTCAGCCAATTTTCAGCCAATTCCAGATAGACACGGTTTGAATCACTCCTAATGGCTTCTACATCCGCGGTTCCTTCAGACGCTGATCGTGCGCATCCGGCGCATCTCGACGCGACCTCCGCCGGGACGCCGCCCGCCGTCGAGATCGCGAACTTGAGTTTCAGCTACGGCGAACGTATCGCGCTGAGCGATCTGAGCTTTTCGATTGCCCGCGGTGAAATCTTCGGCCTGCTTGGCCCCAACGGCGGCGGCAAGACCACTCTCTTCAAACTGATCTCGACGCTGGTGCCACTGCAACAGGGCGACGCGCGCATCCTCGGATTCGATCTGCGCAGCGACACGATCGCGCTCCGCCGCCGGCTCGGCGTGGTCTTCCAGCATCCGAGCGTCGACGGCAAGCTGACGGTCGCCGAAAACCTCGCGCATCAGGGGCGGCTCTACGGAATCAGCGGACCGCGATTGCGCACGCGCAGCGCCGCGATGCTCCAACAACTCGGATTGAGCGCGCGCGCGGGCGACCTCGTCGAGACGCTTTCCGGCGGCCTCAAGCGACGCGTCGAGCTGGCCAAGTCCCTGCTGCACGAACCGGAGCTGCTCGTCCTCGATGAGCCCAGCACCGGTCTCGACCCGACCGCGCGGCGCGAATTCCTCAACTACCTGACTGAATTGCGCGACCGCCAGGGCGTCACCATCGTGCTGACGACCCATCACATGGAGGAGGCCGAGCGCTGCGGCCGTATCGGCGTGCTGCATCAGGGACGGCTCGCTGCGATTGCACCTCCCGCCGAACTGAAGTCGCGGGTGGGCGGCGATGTCGTCGCGATCTACGCGCGCGCGCCGGAGGATCTGCAAAAGAAAATCGCCGCTCGGATGCAGGTGACGGCCGTGCTGGTGGACGGCACCTTGCGCGTCGAGCGGCCGCGCGGCCATGAATTCGTGCGCGACCTGGTCGATGCTTTCGGCGACGAGATCGAATCGGTGACCTTCGGCAAACCCACGCTCGAAGATGTCTTCGTCCACTTGACCGGGCAGCGCTTTGACGCCGCACCCGCCGGGGAAGCGCGATGAGCGAAGGCGCCTTGCAGGCCGGAACCTTGTGGTTGCGCGAGATCACGCGCTTTTGCCGGCAACGCAGCCGCGTTATCGGGTCGTTCCTGCAACCGCTGGTCTTCTGGGTCTTGCTCGGCGCGGGACTGAAGGCGTCGTTCAAGCCCGCCGGGATGCCCGCGGGGATCGACTACTTCCAGTACCTCTATCCCGGCTTCATCGTGCTGGTGCTGCTGTTCACGGCGATTTTCGCGACTATCTCGACCGTCGAGGATCGGCGCGAGGGCTTTCTGCAAAGCGTGCTGGTCGCGCCGATCTCGCGCACCATGATCGTGATGGGCCAGGCGCTCGGCGGAACCACGCTCGCATGGGTGCCGAGCTGCATTTTCCTGGTGCTGGCGCCGCTGGCCGGAATCAGTCTCAGCGTGGGCGCGGCGATTTTCGCGGCGCTGATCATGGCGATTATCGCATTCGCGCTGACCTGTATCGGGCTGACGATCGCGTGGAAAATCGAATCGACGCAGGGCTTTCACGCGATCATGAATCTGATCCTGATTCCAATCTGGCTGCTCTCGGGCGCGTTCTGGCCGATCGATGGCGCCCCTGCCCTGCTCCGCTGGACCATGCGGCTCAATCCGCTGACCTACGGGATGGCGGCGCTGCGCGAGAGCCTTTATCCGGGAAATCGCGGCGAGATGGGATCGCTGCCGTCGATGGCGCTCTCTGTGACCATCGCAATCGCGTTCGCGATCGCGACCTTCGCGCTCGCCGCACGCACCGCGCGCCGCGCCACCGCTTACTGATCAACCAACCAGCGGATCGAAGAAGGCCTCGACGCGTCCCTCGAAATGGAACTCGCGCGCCAGCGCGATCCATTTGCGATCGAGGCCGTGGAGCGGTTCGGGCAGCCGGTCGAGCGGGAAGAAGCCGGCGTCGAGCGTCTCCAGCGGATGCGGCGTCAGCACGCCGCCGTCGAGCCGGCAGTAAAACAGCATCGAGTAGAGGTGGCGAAAGGCTGAGCCGGTCTTGAGGCTGTCGATGATCCCGATAAGCCGCTGCGGGGTGACGATGAAACCGGTCTCCTCGCGCACCTCCCGCGCCACGTTTTCGGCGGGCGATTCGCCGACGTCGCAAAATCCGGTCGGATACCACCAGGCTCCGCTTGGCCGCTGGATCAGCAGAATCTCATCGCGCTCGTTGAAGACGATCGCACCGCAGCCGACGCCCACCGTCACGTAACCGTCATAGCCGCCGCCGGTATCGTCACGCCAGCGCTGGAACACCACCTCGGCGTCGGTCGCGAGGTCGCGATCGAGCACCATGCGAATCCTCACCGCCTCGCGCAGCAGATCCTCGTAGCGCTCGGCGTCGTAGCCATGCGGTTTGAAGGCGAGGCCGGTGCGGCCGATCGCCGCGATGCGCTCGATGAACCGCGCGAGTTCAACTATCAGACCATCCTTTGAATCGCCCTGCGCCATGCCCCCCCCCCCGGCTCCCCCATTCACGGGAATCAATCACTTCTATCTTCCGCCTCTCACTGAACGTTATTGTGTCATGCCGCTATCATTGTTGGTGAATTTCACGACTCCGCTGCCCGCTCCCCCTGCTTCCCGCCGAAACCTTGCGTACGCGTCCACCAAGGGTCTCATGGACGCGATCCGCATGACCCACTGATGTCTATTCATCGTGGGAAGTCTGAAACCTTTCAAAGGTTTCAGTTTCCGGTGAATCGCCCTGCGCCATGCCCCCCGGCTCCCCTAACCATCTCCTGTCGTAACTGTTTACCGGCCAGCCGTAGGATCGAGGATCCGCAAACCCGCAAAATATCGACGGTAAAATCCTCGGTCGCGCGTTAGCAGGCGGTCGGCAACGACCAGCGCATGCCCGGCGATCAAAAAATCGGCCGCAATGCGATCGCGCGGACCTCCGCCC